>Ga0102591_1004846_pt1 | contig 9913 bp, 10 predicted proteins | sample AraplaCol_mCL_r2_2_FD_76860 | JGI IMG/M metagenome (GOLD analysis project Ga0102591, IMG submission 76860) | Arabidopsis root microbial communities from North Carolina, USA - plate scrape MF_Col_mCL_r2 (SPADES assembly) (version 2) | ecosystem: Host-associated > Plants > Roots > Endosphere... | reverse complement strand
TGCCGAATCGATCAGGAGAGTCCCTTGACGATTGCAGTCTCCCCACAGGCCCTGCCGGCGCTCGTCCTGAACGCTGACTACCGGCCGCTGAGTTATTACCCCTTGTCGTTGTGGTCCTGGCAGGACGCGATCAAGGCGGTATTTCTCGACCGTGTGAACATCATAGCAGAATATGAACATTCGGTTTCTTCGCCGAGCTTTTCGATGCGTCTTCCGAGTGTCGTGTGCCTGAAGACTTACGTTCAGCCGTCCCGCAATCCCGCTTTCACCCGGTTCAACGTGTTCCTGCGCGACCGGTTCGAGTGCCAGTATTGCGGCGCCCATGACGACCTGACCTTCGACCACGTCACCCCGCGCGCCCATGGCGGCGAGACCACCTGGGAAAATGTCGTGGCAGCCTGCTCGCCCTGCAATCTGCGCAAGGGCAGCAAGCTTCCGAAGCAGGCAGGCATGTTCCCGGCGCAGAAGCCCTATCAGCCGACGGTGCAGGATCTGCACAATAACGGCCGGCTGTTCCCGCCGAACTATCTGCATGAAAGCTGGCTCGACTATCTCTACTGGGATACCGAACTGCAGCCCTGATCGAACGGCCTACGCGTTGCGCGTCCTTTCAGACGCGCAACTGACGCTGCAGCGCTTTGAATTGCTGGACAATTTTACGAGGCGGCCTTGCGAACGCCGACAAAGGCGAAGGCGGCGAGCAGGATTCCGGCAATCACATTCCAGCCCGCAAAAGACAGGCCGAGCACCCGCAGCGCCGCATCGGTGCAGGACGGGCCCTTGATGGTGTTGAGCTCACCAAGCAGATCGCCGGCATTGGTCGTCATGCTGCTTGCCGTCGTCGAGCAGGTGGCCGGGCCCGGCCAGAAGTGCCATTCGACGCCGGCGTGATAAACACCCATGCCTGCCGTCACCAGCATCAGCATGCCGGCCGCGAGAATGAGCGCCCGGGTGATCCAGTTCGGCAGGCCGACGAGCTCGGATATCGCGGCCAGGATCGCGATCGGGATGGCGTAATAATAGGGCTGGCGCTGCAACAGGCAGAGCGCGCAGGGAATATAGCCGCCGATATACTGGAAGCCGAGCGCGGTGCCGACCGCCGCCGCCATGCCGATGGCGAGCAACAGGGAATAGATAAAGCCGGGGCGGGCGAGCGGCGAGGAAGTGGCAGTCATGGCGGAACTCCGCGACGTTGGTAGAGCATGAGATGCGAAAGCAGATTTCAGGCCTATTCGGCTAAAAATCATTCTCGCCTAGTGCGCGAGATAGCGGTAGGCGGGATATAACACGATCACGGCGGCGGCACCGATACCGACGATCTGGCCGAGCCGCTTTTCGATGAAATCACGGATCGGCTCGCCGTAGCGGCGCAACAGCCAGGCGAGGAAGAGGAAACGCGCGCCGCGCGCGACGATCGCTGAGACGATGAAAAGCCCCAGATTGACGTGGATGACGCCGGATAGGATGGTGACTATCTTGATCGGCGGCAGATGCGCAAGACCCGAGGTGACGAGCAGCAGCAGGATCCACTCGTAGGTGACATAGGCCTTCATCTGCTCGAAGGCTTCGAACTTGCCGTAGAATTCCAGGATCGGCCGCGCCACCGTCTCATAGGCGTAATAGCCGAGCGCCCAGCCGGCGATGCCGCCGAGCACGGAGGCGACGGTTGCAATCAACGCATAGCGATAGGAGCGTTCCGGCCTGGCAAGCGCCATCGGCAGAAAGAGTACATCGGCGGGGACGAGAAAGACGGAGCTTTCGACGAAGGCGATGACGGCGAGCCAGACTTCGGCCGATTTGCGCGAGGCCAAAGACATGGTCCAGTCGTAAAGTCTGCGGAGCATTCCGTTTCCTTCCTGTTGCAGTGCAAAAGAGCTTTAGGGGCCGTGCGCGGCGCTGTAAATGCTCGCCCGTGTCCTTCCTGCCACCGCCGTCCAAAAATTTTCGTGATGCGGGGTATCGGCGCCTCTCCCAAGATTTCACGGGATTGCGAATCGGCCATTCTGCGGCAAGCTAATTGGGGTCGACGTGCAGGGTGGCAAGAGAATGTTCAAAGTGATTGAAGGCGGCCGTGGGCAGGCGGCGCAAATGGATGACTGGTCCGAAGAGCGGCGCGGACCAAGCAAAGACGACGTGCGCCGGGAGGCTGCGCGACGGATCAGCGAGAGCGGTTATAACATGTCCCGCATCCGGGAATTCGCGACCGGCGTGCCGATGCTGGCATCTCTTAAATACTTGTCGCTGCAGATCGATTTCGCAGCCGAGACATTGTCGCGGCTCGATCCGATCCCCGAGGATTTCCGCTCCGATGGCTATTGGCCGGCGGGCTGAAGCAATCACGGTAGCGTGATTGCCGCTGAAAGGAGTGATGTTGTGTCAGGACAGGTCCATCGACTTTTCCCATTGCTGACGCAGGACGTTCATTTCCGTTCGCTTCTGGGCCATTTCGCTAACCGCGGCGCGCAGATGTGGATGGTGCGACATGAACATATTGAAGTCGCGCCGTTCGAGCACCTCGAACTGGCAGAAGTCGACGGCGATGACGTCGGCTGTGCGCCGTCCGCCGGTCAGTAGCGCCATTTCCCCGAAAAAGGCGCCTGGCTCCAGGCGGATCGCGCCACTGGCGAGCCGCACTTCCACCGCGCCGGAGGAGATGAAATACATGCTATCGCCCCGGTCGCCGCGGCGGATGACGCGTTCGCCGGGCGGTGCAGATTTCGCCTTGAAGAGCAGCAGCAGCTCCTCCTGCGCGTCCTCGTCGACCTCGGAGAACAGCGGGAACGTCTCGATCAGCTGCTGCATCTTCAGTTGATGCTGGCGCTCGCGCTCTTCGCCGAGCGCCCTGATCTTTTCCAGTTCTTTGCCGAGCGCCTTCTGCCTGCTCCTGCCGTAGCTTTCCCACAGGGAGGGCCATTTCGAATGGATGTATTTTTTCAGGCCGTCGGTCGCGAAGATCACGATTGGGTTGAGCGTGATCGACAGGATCGCGGCAGCCAGGATCAGATCCTGGCCCTCATGCGGCAGGAGCCCGAGTGAGACGCCGAGACCGGCGAGGATGAAGGAAAACTCGCCGATCTGGGCAAGGCCGCCGGCCAATGTCAGCCCCATGCTGATCGGATATCTGAGCAGGATGACAATGAGGAAGGTGATGATGCCCTTGCCCAGGATCACGAGCGCCAGCGCGCCGATCACGGCCAGCGGCTGGCGCACCAGGATCGAGGGATCGAAGAGCATGCCGACGGAGACGAAGAACAGCACGGAGAAGGCATTCTGCAGCGGCAGCGAGTCGGCCGCCGCCCTGTGGCTGAGCTGGGATTCGCTCATGACAACACCGGCGAAAAATGCGCCGAGCGCAAAGGAGACGCCGAAGATCGCCGCCGAACCGAAGGCGATGCCGAGTGCGATCGCCAGCACCGTCAGCGTAAAGAGTTCGCGCGAGCCGGTACGGGCGATCATCGTCAGCAGCCAGGGCACGATGCGAGGCCCGAGGAAGATCGCCATGGCGGCGAAGGCCGCCACCTTCAGCAGCGTCAGCCCGATCGTCAGCATCAGTGGCAGGTCGCCGAGGCCGTGATTGGTCGTATCGGCGGCGTTACCACCCAGAAGCTCTGCCAGCGCCGGCAGCAACACCAGCGCCAGCACCATTACCAGATCCTCGACGATCAGCCAGCCGACGGCGACGCGTCCGCTTGCCGCGTTGACGAGATTGCGCTCCTCCAGCGCCTTCAGGAGCACGACGGTGCTCGCCACCGAGAGGCTGAGGCCGAGGACGATGCCGGCGCCGAGGCTCCAGCCCCAGAGTTTGCAAAGGCCGATGCCCAACAGGGTGGCGAGGATAATCCGCCCGATTGCGCCAGGCACGGCGATGCCGCGCACGGCAAGCAGGTCGGAGGCGGAAAAATGCAGGCCGACGCCAAACATCAGAAGAATGACGCCCATCTCGGCGAGCTGGCTGGCAAGGGCGGTATCGGCGACAAAGCCCGGCGTGAACGGCCCCATCAGGATGCCCGCCATCAGGTAACCGACAAGTGGCGGCAGCCGAAGCCGGTCGGCGGCATAGCCCAGGACCGCCGCGAAAACGAAACTGACGGCGACCGTCGCGATAAGTCCTACTTCCTGATGCACGTCCGCCCTCTCTGGTAATAGCGGCGGCCACTTTGGACGAAGCGCAAGCAAAATTAAACAGTTGATTTGGATGACCGGCTACTGTTCGAGGCCCTTCGCTCTCATTTTGGCGGGTAGGATAGAATAATGCTGCAATTCCAAATGTTAAAAGCGTCCTTCTCAGGTCTAAAAAGATGCGTTGCGTTGTAGGCACGGCCCTCTTTCGTAGCGCGGTGGGGCCGTCACCGATGTTGGAACCACTTGTGTCTTGCCTCGTTGCCCTTTCATCAAGAAAGGAGAACGACATGCGAAAGATGATCTTGAACTGTACTGTGGCGGCCCTTGCCGTCTGCTCGTTTGCTGCGCCTGTTCTTGCCGACAGCGTCTATGTCAGGGAGCGTTCCTATGACGACGGCTATCGTCACGAGCGGGTACGACCCGGTATCACCATCAGCGAGCGTGGCGTCACTTTTGGTGCCGTGCGCGAACGTGAGCATCGCCGCTATCGCGATAATGGCTGCGAAACCAGGAGCGTCACCCGACAGACCGACGAGGGCGAGGTCACCAAGACGGTCCGGCGCTGCAATTAACGAAAAAATGTGCGATAAGGACGAAGCCCGGTTCCGACGAGCCGGGTTTTCGCCTTTTGTGGCACGAATATTTCAATGCAGTGGTGAAAGTCGTCTGTCGGTGTTATGAGCACGCCTTTGGTAACAGCGCGTTCCCAGCGCAAACACCGCCCGCACAGGATCTTTTAGTATGATTGAGCTTACGCCGTCCCAGATCGCAGCACTTAAACTCGCCAGGGATGGAGACCTTTATCCTCAGCCAGCCAATAAATGGACGCACGAGAACGCGACGGTGACTTATGCAAAAACTGACCGGTGGAAAGAGCGGCCTCAGAAAATAAAATCGGTCACTGCCAAGACGCTGGGCGAGTTGAAGGAGCCGGGTTTTCTGGAGCGGCGGCATCTGGATGACGACGCAACAAAAGACGTCTACGGCATCACGATGGCCGGCAAGATGTGGCTGCTGAAAAACAAGTAAGCTCCGCTTAGGCGCTGAGTATTTTCACAAGCCTCCCAGCCTAACGGGATATGACGGCCTCATATCCGACTTTTCGGGAGAGACTTGAGATCGCCGCCAAAGCGACCTGGCAAATAAAAATTCTATCGGGTACGGGCGGCGGTCGAGGCGGTGATGCAGTGTCGTCTTTCGCTAGCGCGCGGCCGCGCCCATCATCCCGCCCAAGCCATCACAGCATCTTTGGTTCGGAATTATGCGACTTCACGCGCCTGCTCGCAAAGCCATGCGCAGAGCTGCCGCGTCGCCTGGCGCGCGTCATTGGAGCGGATGAGCGCAAAATGCCAGGCTGGCCCGCTCAGCACGTAGGGGAACGGCGCGATCAACCGGCCCTCGGTCAAAAGCGGCCGAAACAGCGACGGCGACAACAGCGCCACACCCACGCCTGCCAGCGCCGCATTGGCATCCAACTCGTGCGTGGGGTAATCGACCGCCAAAAAGCGCAAACCCTGCGGGGTCGCGCATTGAGCCTCCTTAAACCATTGCTGCCAATCAGGGTGCGGCAAAAGCGCGAAGTCAGCCAGCGCCTCCGGCGCGGCAAGTTTCCGCGTTCCAAGCAGGGAAGGCGACAGCATCGGCGTCACCTCTACGGGAGCGAGCCGATATTCTTCCAGCCCGGCCCATCCGCCGCGACCCGTCCTTATGGCGACGTCGAATGCGCCCGGATCACGTATTTCCGCCGAGACGTCGACCTCGATGACGGAAGCTTCTGGCGCAGGATAGCGCGCCAGACGCGGTGCAAGCCAGCGTGACGCAAAGGTCGGCGGCGCCGTGAGCCTGAGTGGCGGCGTCGCCGCCTGAAATTCTGCGAGCGCCTCACCGATCCCGGTTAATGCCTCCCGGACCCGATTTGCCAGAACGGAGGCGGCGGCCGTCGGGACCACTCGCCGACCGGCGCGCGTAAATAGCGGCTGACCGAGCTCAGCCTCCAGAGTGCGAATACGAAGGCTGACCGCCGCCGGTGTCAGAAACAAGCGATCGGCTGCGCGCGCGAAGCTGCCGGCTGAGACACAGGCTTCCAATACGCGCAGAGACTCTAAGGACGGTCGCATGATCAGCTTCCCTTCACGATCAATTTATCTTGCGGTGACGACAAGCAAAGCGCGTTTTGAAGGCGGAACGCTCTGGTGCAATTTGGAGGTAGCCAAGAATAGGAGATCTACTGTGTCCCTGCAATCTCAGCACCTGTTTACACTCTTCATCGCGCTTCATCCGACGCTGGAGCTTGGGCAGACGCCAGCCGGCGGCCGGCGCATTTTTCCTGTCTCGGGCGGATATTTCCAAGGGGAGCGCCTGAAAGGAGAAGTATCGCCGCTGATCGGATCGGATCTCCTGCTCGCTCGTGCCGACGGCACATTTCATCAAGATGTCCGGCTCCTCCTCGTCGCCGACGACGGGGGGCTCGTCCTCATGACTTATCGCGGCATAAGGCGTGCGTCACAGGCCGTCGACGAGCGTTTGGCGCGCGGCGAGACGGTCGACGTTTCGGAATATTATCTGCGCACGACACCGTATTTCGAGACCGCCGCGCCTGCTCACGCTTGGCTTAACAGCATTGTCGCGGTCGCAAAGGGCGGCAGGTGTCCAGGCGGTGTCGAATACGAAGTCTTTGAAGTACTGTGACCACGATTTTGTCCTCGCCGCTCTCTCACATTACGGGCGGGGGTTTCCCAGATCGTTCACGCGAGACGACGCACTCCGCTTGCGTTGCTTGAACTATCCGACAAAGAGCTTGAAGATTTTGGTGGTGCCCCATGCCGGAGTCGAACCAGCACTTCTTTCGAAACTCGATTTTGAGTCGAGCGCGTCTACCAATTCCGCCAATGGGGCAACGGATACCGACGGGCGGGTGTCTAACATGCGATTGCCCGCGCATGCAAGACGGCGGGCGGGCTTATCCGGCTGATTTGATATGGCTTCCGGCGCAAATGCGCCGGAAGCCATTTTCGTTAGTGGGCGACGGCGGATCCGGCGCTGCCAAGGCCCGGCTTCTTCAGGGTGATCGCCAGGATCGAGGCGAGCAGGCAGAAGGCGCCGGCGATGAAGAAGGCCGGAAGATAGCTCTGAAGCTCGGTGCGCGACAGGCCGGCGCCGTAGGCGGCGGTTGCTGCGCCCAGCTGATGGCCCGCGAAGACCCAGCCGAAGACCAGGCCGACCTTCTCCTTGCCGAAGCGATCGGCGGCGATCTTGACGGTCGGCGGCACCGTGGCGATCCAGTCGAGGCCGTAGAAGACGGCGAAGATCGACAGGCCGTAGAAGGTGAAGTTGCTGAAGGGCAGGAAGAGCAGCGAGAGGCCGCGGAGGCCATAGTACCAGAACAGCAGCCAGCGATTGTCGAAGCGGTCGGAGAGCCAGCCGGAACCGATCGTGCCGAAGAAGTCGAAGATGCCCATGACGGCCAGAACACTGGCGGCTGCGACCGGAAGGATACCGAAATCACCGCAGAGCGTGACGAAATGCGTCTGGATCAGGCCGTTGGTGCTGAGGCCGCAGATGAAGAAGGTGGCGAACAGGATCCAGAAGGTCGAGGTTCCCGAAATCTCCTTGAGGACGACAAGCGGCATCTTTAGAGCGTCGATCAGCGTGCCGCGGGCGGGCGCCGCCGTCACGTGTGCCTCGCCGACAGACGGCAGGTTCAGGTCGGATGGCCGGTCGCGCATGAAGAGAAGGACGACGAGGGCGGCGACCATGATCATGGCGCAGACGAAGAAGACCGTCGAGCGCCAGCCGAAGCGCTCGGTCAGCTCCGCCATCAGCGGCAGGAAGACGAGCTGGCCGGTGGCCGAGCTGGCCGAGAGCATGCCCACGACGAGGCCTCGATGCTTGGTAAACCAGCGGGCCGAGACGGTTGCGGCAAGGACCATGGCGGTGAGGCCGGTGCCGAAACCGACAACGATGCCCCAGAGCACCAGCAGCTGCCAGAGAGAGGTCATGAACAGCGAGCCGATGAAGCCGGCGCCGATCAGGCCAAGAGCAAAGACGATGACCTTGCGGACGCCGAAATAATTCATGAAGGCAGCGGCGAAGGGACCCATCAGCCCGAAGAGGATAAGGCGGATCGCCAGGGCAGAGGAAATCTGCGAGGTCTCCCAGCCGAATTCGTCCTGTAGCGGCTTGATGAGAACGCCGGGTGCGCCCATGGCGCCTGCTGTCACCAGCATGGTCAGGAAGGTGGCGGCGACGATGATCCATCCATAGTGGATGTTTCGCCGGGCGAGGGTTGAGGCTAGCGCTGTGGATACCATGGGGCGTGTTCCATTTATGGAGCTGATCAATACATCACCGATTTAGATGATGACCATCATATTTGTTGCGTATTGATGATCGGCATCATATAAATTGTCAAGCGACCAATTTCAGGAATTGTTTTGATGCGTGTCAGCCGCGAAAAATTTGCCGAAAACCGTGAGAAGATCATCCAGGCGGCGGGTGTGATGTTTCGCGAGAACGGCTTCGATGGCGTTGGTGTTGCCGACATCATGAAGGCCTGCGGGCTGACGCATGGCGGTTTCTACGGCCACTTTCAGTCGAAGGACGAATTGCAGATCGAGGTCAGCCGCGCGCTGGTCGCGCGGGTTGAAGTGCGCTGGAAGGAGTTGATCGCGCAGTCTCCTGATCGGCCGCTGGAGGCGCTGGTCGAGCACTATCTCTCCTGGCGGGCCGTCGATGATCCCGGCAACAGCTGTGTCTTCGTCTCGCTGATGGATGAGGTCGGGCGAAGCACTGGCGCGGTACGGGAAATTTTCAACGATGGCTTCGAGAAGCTTGCGGCAATCCTGGCTGAAGTCGTCCCCGGCGACACGTCAGAGGAACGGCGCAAGAATGGCTTTACCACGCTGTCGTCGATGATGGGGGCGGTCAGCCTGGCGCGGGCCGTCCAGAGCCGTGAACTTGCGGCGCAATTCCTCTCGTCGATGCGCGAGAAGCTGGCGCCGAAATCGGCGCAGCTCAAGGTTTGAGACGGCGCCGGCCGTTTGCTTATTTGAAGCCTTCGACGCGGTGCGGAATATAGGGCTCTTCGAGCGCTGCGATCTCTTCCGGCGTCAGCTTGACCGCCAACGCGGCGACGGCATCGCTCAGATGACCCGGCCGCGAGGCGCCAATGATAGGGGCGGTGATGGCGCTCTTCTGCAGGATCCAGGCCGTGGCGATCTGCGCGCGTGGCACGCCATGCTCCTTTGCGAGACGGCCGACGGCGTCGATGATCTTGCGATCGGATTCTTCGGCCTGACGGTAGAGCGTCTTGCCGAATTCGTCGCTTTCCGTGCGGGCCGTCTGCTCGTCCCAATCGCGCGTCAGGCGGCCGCGGGCAAGCGGGCTCCAGGGAATGACGGCGATCTTCTGGTCCTGGCAGAATGGCAGCATCTCGCGCTCTTCCTCGCGGTAGAGCAGATTGACGTGATCCTGCATGCTGACGAATTCGGTCCAGCCGTTGAGGCGCGAGGTATAGACCATCTTGGCAAATTGCCACGCATGCATCGAGGAGGCGCCGATATAGCGGGCCTTGCCTGCCTTGACGACGTCATGCAGTGCCTCGAGCGTCTCTTCAATCGGCGTCGAATAGTCGAAGCGATGGATCTGGTAGAGGTCGACATAATCGGTGCCGAGGCGGCGCAGGCTGTTGTCGATCTCATCGAAGATCGCCTTGCGCGACAGGCCGGCGCCGTTCGGGCCGGGGCGCATGCGGTTGAAGACCTTGGTGGCGAGCACGATGTCTTCGCGCTTG
>Ga0102591_1004844_pt1 | contig 9916 bp, 6 predicted proteins | sample AraplaCol_mCL_r2_2_FD_76860 | JGI IMG/M metagenome (GOLD analysis project Ga0102591, IMG submission 76860) | Arabidopsis root microbial communities from North Carolina, USA - plate scrape MF_Col_mCL_r2 (SPADES assembly) (version 2) | ecosystem: Host-associated > Plants > Roots > Endosphere... | reverse complement strand
ATCGGTGGCGATCGACGGCGTGGTCGGCGTTCGCGTCGTCCAGACCCTCGGCGAATATTCCGGCACCTCGCGGGTCTCCGCCAATGGCGTCACGACCCTGATCCCGCGGACCATCCGGCAGAACTACACCGACGTGCTGCCGAACGTCAGCATGCGGATTCGACCGGCCGACAAGCTGCAGCTGCGCCTGGGCTACACCCAGACCCGCACCCGCGTCGACTTCGGCGCGCTCAACCCGGCCCTGAACGTCTCGCAGGTGGTTCGAGACCCGACGCAGCCCATCGACCCCAACGCGCCCGTGCAGCCGAACGCCTATGGCTCGGGCGGCAATCCCGATCTTCTCCCGCTCACGTCCAACAACTACGACGTCAGCGCCGAGTACTATTTCTCGAGCACGGGCAGCATTTCGGTCGCGGGCTTCTACCGTGACCTGTTCGGCTTCACGAGCAACTACACCCGGCGCATCCAGGATCCCGTCTACGGGCTGATCGAGATCAACCGTCCGGAAAATTCCGGCGCGGGCAAGATCAAGGGCTTCGAGATCAACGCCCAGACCTTCCTGGATTTCTTGCCTGAGGCGTTGAAAGGCTTCGGCGTGCAGGGGAACGTCACCTATGTCGACGGCAAGAACCAATTCCCCAGGACGCTCGGCGGAGACGCCGCCTATGTCCGCATCACGGGCCTGTCCAAGTGGACCTACAACGCCGCCGTGTTCTACGAGCGCAATGGCGTGACGGGGCGGCTGTCGTACAATCGCCGCTCGCCCTGGGTGAATTACTACCGCCAGGCCGCCGACGGCTCGCAGTACACCGGCGTGGGTATCAGGGCGGTCTCCCGCCTGGACGCCTCGTTGAGCTATGACGTCTCCAAGCACCTGACCATCAGCGCCGACGTCTCGAACCTGCTGGCCAAGCCGTTCGAGAACTACAACAACTACGAGACCAACCGGGCCTATCCGGTCGATGTCCGCTACGAGGGGCGGTACTATGGCCTGGGTCTGCGCTTCCGCTTCGGCGAATGACGCATGAGAGGCCGGCGGTCCCGCCGCCGGCCTCTTCACCACCAGTCTGGATCGCCGCATGCCATCCATGAACCGCCGCCGGTTTTTCGCCGCTTCCGGCCTCGCGGTCGCCGGCTCGGGCGTGGCGGCGTCCGCGCGAGCGGCCTCGGCCAAGCCCGCCGTCTTCGACCTGCGCGCGGAGAACACCGCCGACCTGCTCGGAACGTCCGTCGCCAAGCCTCGGCTTTCCTGGCGGATGACGGGGCCGGAGCGGGGCCTGGTTCAGACCGCCTATCGGATCCGGGCCGGATCCAAGCGGGACGAGGTAGCGGCTGGAAAGGCGGGGCTCTGGGATAGCGGCTGGGTCCGGTCCGACTCCTGCCTGGACATCCCCTTCGGCGGACCCGTCCTGCGTTCCCAGCAGCGGGTCTGGTGGGCCGTGGAGGTCCATGACAACCACGGCCGTGTCCTGAGTTCCAAACCCGCCTGGTTCGAGGCCGGCCTGACGGACCCGCGCGACTGGCGCGGCCAGTGGCTGGTGGCCGAGGATCCGTTCGCGGCGGCCGACCGCGCCGCCGGCGTCGATTGGGTCTGGGCAGGCGAGACGCTGGACGACCAGCCCCACGCCTTCCGGCTGGATTTCGAGGCCCCGCCGACCCTGGTGCGGGCCGAGGTGCTGGTGACGGCCAAGGACGGGCTCCGCGCCGTCTGGGCCAATGGCCAGGCGGTCCCCTGGCGCCAACCGCTCAATCCCAGCTGGGGCGTCCTGCGGCCGGTTCCGATGGAGGTCAGGCCGGGGAAGAACTCGCTCTGCCTGCTGGTCACCCAGGACCGATGGGGCTTCTTCCAGCCGACCGGCGGGGCGGTGGCCAGTCTGATCCGGCTGTATCTCGCCGACGGCACGGTCCAGCGGATCGCCAGCGGATCCAACTGGAAGGGTGCGACCAAGCCGCCCGCCGCCTGGACCGAACCGGATTTCGAGCCGACGGGATGGGCGACGGCCCGCGCCGTCAACGAGCGCGCCAAGAGCGTCCCGCTGCCCGCCGAGCCGGCCCTGCAGCTGCGGACCACCTTCACGCCGAGCCGGCGGGTCGTCGGCGCGCGGCTCTACGCTACCGCCCTGGGCGCCTATGAAGCGTCGATCAACGGCCGGCCCGTGGGAGAGGCCCGGCTGGCGCCCGAGATCAGTGTCGCCGAGGACCATCTCTTCTATCAGGTCTACGACGTCGGCGACCTGATCGGCGACGGCCCCAACAGCCTTTGCGCCCTGGTCGGGGACGGCTTCTACGCCAGCGCCTTCACCTGGCACAATCAGCGCTACAGCCTGGGACCGCCGCCGCGTCGCCTGCTGATGCAGCTGCGGCTGGACTATGCCGACGGCAGCCATGACTGGGTGCTGACCGGGCCCGGCTGGCGCGCGGCGCCGTCGCCGATCCTGCGCTCGGAGATCTATGATGGCGAGGTCTACGACGCGCGGCTGAAGATCCCCGGTTGGGACCTGCCGGGGTTCGACGCCAGCGGCTGGGCGCTCGCCCAGGTCGGCGAAGCGCCGCGCGGCCGTCTCGTTCCCCAGACCGGCCCCCGCCTGAAATCCCAGATGACCCGGATGGCGGAGACGATCACCGAGCCCCGGCCCGGGACCTTCGTGTTCGACTTCGGCCAGAACTTCGCCGGCCATGTCCGGCTGAAGGCGCGCGGCGAGGCCGGGCGTTCGGTCACGATGCGGTTCGCCGAATATCTGAAACCCTCGGGCGAGGTCGACCAGGCCAATCTGCGCGAGGCGCTGGTCCGTGACGTCTACACCCTGCGCGGCGACGCCGGCGGCGAGGTCTACGCGCCGCATTTCACCTATCACGGCTTCCGCTACGTGCAGGTCGAGGGCTATCCGGGAAGACCCACGGCGGCCGACATCGTGGGCGTGGTCGTCTTCAGCGACTGCGCGCCGACGGGGGAGATGTCGCTGGACAACGCCCTGCTGCAGAAGGTCTGGCGAAACGCGCTCTGGAGCCAGCGGTCGAACTTCTTCGGCGTGCCCACCGATTGCCCGCAGCGCGACGAGCGGATGGGCTGGATGGGCGACATCCAGGTGTTCCTCGACGCGGCCGCCTTCAACATGGACGTCGACGCCTTCGTCCGCCGCTACCTGGCCGAGGTCCGCGCCGCCCAGAGCCCGGCCGGCGCCTATCCCATCGTGACGCCGGCGCCGCGCTGGTTCGGCGAGACCGTCACGGCCGGCTGGTCCGAGGCCGGGGTGATCCTGCCCTGGACCCTCTGGAACCGCTATGGCGACACCGCCGTGATCGACGAGAACTGGTCGGCGATGACCCGGTGGATGGACTATCTGTCCTCGCGCAATCCCGACTTCATCTGGCGCAACGGCCGAGGCTGCGATCTGGGCGACTGGCTTTCGGTCGACGCGGTCAATCCGGCCGACGAGACGACGCCGCGCGTGCTGTGCGCGACCGCCTATTGGGGCCATTGCGCGACGATCATGGCCGAGATGGCGGCGGCGACCGGCCGCGCCGACGAGGCCGCCCGCTATCGCGACCTGTTCGCCCATATAAAGACCGCCTTCGTCGCCAACCTGATGCGGGCCGACGGCGCGGCCGGCAACGGCAGCCAGACCAGCCAGATCCTGGCCCTGCGCTTCGGCCTCGCGCCCGACGAACACAGGGCGCGTTCGGCCCAGGTGCTGGCCGACGACATCAAGCGGCGCGGCATGAAGCTGTCGACGGGCTTTCTGGGCACGCCCTACCTGCTGGACGTCCTGGCCGACGCGGGTCACTACGACGTCGTCGCGGGCCTGCTGCTGCAGACCGGCTATCCCTCGTGGGGCTACATGCCGATCAAGGGCGCCACGACGATGTGGGAGCGGTGGAACGGCGACACCGGCGACCTGGCGATGAACAGCTTCAACCACTACGCCTACGGCGCGGTGTGCGGCTTCTACTACCGCCGCCTGGCGGGGATCGCGCCGGCCAGCCCCGGCTTCCGGAGGATCAAGGTCGATCCGCTATTCCTGCCCCAGGTCGGCGGGGTCAAGGCTTCGTACCGGTCCAGCCTAGGCCTGATCGCCACCGAGGTGAGCGGCGACGCCGGCGGCTTGACCAGGCTGGCGCTGACCGTGCCGCCGAACGCCAAGGCCGAGGTCCGGCTGCCCGCCGGGCGTGACTGGCGGGAGGGTGGTCGAGCTTTGCGGGGTCGCGCCGACATCGGCGTTCTGGATTCGACGGGCGACCGGCTGATCCTGGAGGTCGGCGCTGGCGAGTATCGCTTTTCGCGCTAGGGCCCAGGCTTGGCCGTCACCAAGCGGGTGCGCACGCGCGTTCGCCCAAGCGAACTGACATCAGCGATTTGAGGGAGAGAATGGTCGGGGCCCAAAGCTTGAACTGCTTTGGGCCCCGATGGTGCCACGACAGGGACTCGAACCCTGGACCTCAGCCTTACCAAGGATGCGCTCTACCACTGAGCTACCGCGGCGAAGAGGAGGGGCGTATAGCGAGGAGAATCGCGGATGCAAAGCCCTAAATCGCCTTGACCGCGGATCTTTGACGCCGCACCCCCAGCGCATGCCGATCAGCGACGACAAATCGATCCGCGAGGCCAAGCTCGCCGAGGCCCTCAGAACCAATCTCCGCAAGCGGAAAGCCGCGGCGCGTGGGCCGTCCGGCGTTTCCGACGCCGCGATCGAGGCCGCCCAAGCGGCGCCGCAACCCTACAACGCCGTTCGAAAACTGCTGGGGATAAATCACCGCGACGGGAGCCGGGTCGAACTGGTGGTCGAGCTTTCCGCGCCGTTCCCGAATCCGGACGGGCAGGGCTGGGCGGCGGCCGTGCGGCTGACCGGGGCCGGCGGTCCGTTCGACACGCAAAGCGGGAAGGCGGCTTTCGGCCGAGACGGGCTGGCCGCGACCCGCAAGGCGATCGACCTGGCCCAGACAGCCCTCGACCTGGCCAGCACGACCCACGACCTGCGTTGGCCGGACGACGAGCGCCCCTATGATCTGTCGGCGCCGATCTAGCGGAGCCAATTTAGAGGGAGAGCCCTTGCAACCCCTCTTGCAACGGATAGAACCCGCCCCTCACATGTGAGCCGCGCGGCGACCCCCACCCCCGCGCGTTCGAGGGACCTGAATGGATCGCATCGCCATCACCGGCGGCGCGCGGTTGAACGGGACGATCCCGGTCAGCGGCGCCAAGAACTCGGCCATCAAGCTGATGGCGGCCAGCCTGCTCACCGACGAGCCGCTGCGCCTGACGAACATGCCGCGCCTGGCCGACACCCGGTTCCTGGGCAAGCTGCTGAGCCGTCTGGGCGTCAGCGTCACCGAAGCCGACGGCGCCGACGGCCAGGAGACGGTTCTCCACGCGCCGGAGATCACCAGCGGCTTCGCGCCCTACGATCTGGTCCGCCAGATGCGGGCCTCGTTCAACGTGCTGGGCCCGCTGGTCGCCCGTTCGGGCCAGGCCAAGGTCTCGCTGCCGGGCGGCTGCACCATCGGCGCGCGCCCGGTGGACCTGCACCTGCAGGCGCTGGAGGCCCTGGGCGCCAAGATCGACCTGCACGAGGGCTATGTCTACGCCCAGGCCCCGCGCGGCCTGAAGGGCGCGGAGATCACCTTCCCGTTCGTCTCGGTGGTCGCCGCATCGTACAAAAAACTGGCCGCGGTGCTGGCCGACGGCGTCACCGTGATCCACAACGCCGCCTGCGAGCCGGAACTGGTCGACCTGCAGGAGTGCCTGAACGCCATGGGCGCCAAGGTCGAGGGCGCGGGAACTCCGACGGTCACCATCACCGGCGTCGCCCGGCTGAAGGGCGCGACCCACGCGGTGATCCCCGACCGGATCGAGATGGGCACCTACGCCGTCGCCGCGGCGATGGCGGGGGGAGAAGTCCGCCTGACCAATGCCCGCCCCGGCCTGATCGACAACCTGCTGGTCAAGCTGGAAGAGGCTGGCGCCGGCGTCGAGCACACCGCCGACGGCTGCATCATCCGCCGCAACGGCGACCGCCTGAACGCCGTCGACGTCGAGACCGCGCCGTTCCCAGGCTTCGCCACCGACCTGCAGGCGCAGTTCATGGCCCTGATGACCACCGCCAATGGCGAGAGCCGGATCCGCGAGACCATCTTCGAGAATCGCTTCATGCACGCGCCCGAGCTGATGCGCCTGGGCGCCGACATCTCGGTCTCCGGCGGCGAGGCCCGCGTGCGCGGCGTCGCCCAGCTGGAAGGCGCCGAGGTGATGGCCACCGACCTGCGCGCCTCGGTCAGTCTGGTGATCGCCGGCCTCGTCGCGCGCGGCGAGACCACGGTCAGCCGCATCTATCACCTGGATCGCGGCTTCGAGCGTCTCGAAGAGAAGCTGGGCGCCTGCGGGGCCCAGGTCCGTCGCATCACCAGCGACGGCGAGCAGGAGCTGTGAGCATGGCCGAGACGGCGAAGCCGCTGCGCTTGCTGGCCCAGGACGCCGAGGACCTGGCCGTGCTGTCGGCCGCCCTGCAGGACGCCGTGGCCAAGATCGGCGACATCCGCTGGGACGCCCAGGGGCGGACGCTGACCCTGGCCTGCAACCGCTTCCGCTGGGAAACCCCGGCCGGCAAGAAGAGCGGCAAGCAAGGTGAGCGCGTCCGCTCGGCCCTGCAGTTCGGCGACGTCGCCGGCGTCCAGGCGCGCAACCTGCGCCGCGACGCCAAGGGCGCGATCGTCGAGCTGCTGTCGATCGGCTTCGCGCCGGCCGAAGAAGCTCCGGCGGGCGTGGTCACCCTGACCTTCGCGGGCGGCGGCGACTTGCGGCTTGCGGTCGATTGCCTGGACGTGGCCCTGGCCGACGTTTCCGAGCCCTGGGCGACGCCCCGGACCCCGGGCCACGCCGACTAGGCGCGCCCCGCGCGGACGGTGAATTCAGGCGCCTGCCCATTTCCTGGGCGGCGCCTTTTTTCTGGTCTTTCGGCGAGCAGGCGCGCCGCCCAGGATTCGTCCCACGCGCTAGTGATCGGTTGGCCAATTCGCCTGACGCGCGAGCGGTGCTAGCCTGACGCTACGCGCCCGTCAGAGGCGCGAGCTTGTCAGGGAGGCCAGCATGGCCAGAAGGACAGCCTATGCGACTGGGGAAACCCAGTCGGTTTTCTTCCGTGCGTGCGACATCACCAAGCCCGAACCGCCGGTCCTGCGCCACGGTGGTCCCTGCTTCGACTGGGGCCGCGCGGCGCTGGTGGCGCTGTGCGTCGTGTTCTTCGCCGGGCTGGCGACCCTGGCCTACGCGGCGTTGGGGTAGGGGCTGAACCTCTCATAAAGTAGAGCGCCGAACGCCGTTCCGCCGCCTTGCCCCGTCCCCCCAACCGCACCTAAGCTCGCCATGCGTCGAGGCGGGGGCCGGCGCGCGTTCGCGATTTCAACGCGCCCACGCGGAGAGCCGCATGCGCGCGCCCGACAGCGATCTGTGGAACGAGGACCTGGCCCCGACCAGCACGGCCCAGCGCACCTGGCGCTGGCGGCACTTCGCGGCCCTGTGGCTGGGCATGGTCATCTGCGTGCCGGCCTACATGCTGGCCTCGGGCCTGATCGAGCAGGGCATGTCGGCGGGGCAGGCGGTGGCGACCGTGCTGCTGGGCAATCTGATCGTGCTGGTCCCGATGCTGCTGATCGGCCACGCCGGCGCGCGCTGGGGCGTGCCCTACGCGGTGCTGGCGCGGGCCTCGTTCGGCTGGAAGGGCGCGCGGATCCCGGCGGTGGCGCGGGCCGTCGTCGCCTGCGGCTGGTACGGCATCCAGACCTGGATCGGCGGCGGAGCGCTGCTGACCCTGCTGGGCGTCATCGTCGGCAAGAAGCTGGAAGGCGCGCCGCTGCCGTTGCTGGGCATCGGCGTCGGCCAACTGCTGGCCTTCTTCGCCTTCTGGGCCATCCAGCTGCTGTTCGTCACCAAGGGGCTGACGGCGGTGCGCAAGCTCGAGACCTGGACCGCCCCGATCAAGATCCTGATCTGCGGCTTGATGGTCTGGTGGGCGGTGTCCAAGGCCGGCGGCCTGGGCCCGATCTTCCACCAGCCCTCGGCCTTCGTCGAAGGCGGCGCCAAGGCCGGCCAGTTCTGGAGCGTCTTCGCCCCGGCCCTGACCGCCATGGTCGGGTTCTGGGCGACCCTGGCCTTGAACATCCCCGACTTCACCCGGTTCGCCCGCGCGCAGTCGGACCAGATCATCGGCCAGGCCGTGGGCCTGCCCGCGCCGATGGGCCTCCTGGCCCTGGTCAGCGTGGTGACGACCTCGGCCACGGTCATCGTGTTCGGCAAGGCGATCTGGGACCCGGTGCAGCTGGCCGGCGACATCGGCGGGATCGCGGTGGTCGTGGGCCTGCTGATCATCAGCCTCGACACCGTCTGCTGCAACATCGCCGCCAACCTGGTCGGCCCCGCCTACGACTTCTCGGCCCTGTGGCCCAGCAGGATCAGCTATCGCACCGGCGGCTGGATCACGGCCATCATCGGCGTTCTGATCATGCCCTGGAAGCTGCTGGAAACCACCCAGGGCTACATCTTCACCTGGTTGGTCGGCTACGGCGCCCTGCTGGGGCCGATCGCCGGCATCCTGATCGTCGACTACTGGCTGGTGCGGAAGACCGCCCTGGCGGTGGATGACCTCTATGCCAAGGACGGCGCCTACGCCTATCGCGGCGGCTGGAACCCGGCGGCGCTGATAGCCTTGGTCCTGGGCGTGCTGCCAAACCTGCCCGGCTTCCTGGCGGCGGCCGCGCCGCACGCGTTCGGAAGCGTCGGCGGGTTCTGGACCGGGCTCTACACCTATGCCTGGTTCGTGGGCCTGGCGATCGCGGCGACGGTGTACGGGGTGATGATGCGGGGCAGGGCGTAAGGGCGCTTGCAGCCTTTCTCACTTGCTTGCCGGCGCAAAAGCCGCATTTAAGCGCCCATGCGCCGCTTCTCCTTTTCCGATCCCGGTTTCGCCGCCGCCTTCAAGGCGTTCCTCGACGAGCGTCGCGGCTCGCCGGCCGATGTCGACGCCGCCGTGGCCGACGTGCTGGAAGCCGTGCGCGTCAACGGCGTCGAGGCCGTGCTCGACTACACCCGCCGCTTCGACAAGGTCGAGCTGACCGCCGAGACCATCCGCGTCACCGCGGAGGAGATCGAGCAGGGCGCCGCCGACACCCCCGCCGACGTACGCGAGGCCATCGCCTTCGCCGCCGCGCGGATCCGCGCCTATCACGCCCGTCAGCGGCCGGCCGACCAGGCCTGGACCGACGAGGCGGGCGTCGAGCTGGGCTGGCGCTGGACGGCGCTGGAGGCCGTGGGCGTCTATGTTCCCGGCGGCCGCGCGGCCTATCCCTCGACCGTGTTGATGAACGCCGTGCCGGCCCAGGTGGCCGGCGTCGACCGTATCGCCATGGTCACTCCGCCGGGCAAGCTGCAGCCGGCCGTGCTGGCCGCCGCCAAGGAAGCCGGCGTCACCGAGATCTGGCGTGTGGGCGGGGCCCAGGCCGTCGCGGCCCTGGCCTATGGCGCGGGTCCGATCCAGTCCGTCGACAAGATCGTCGGCCCGGGCAACGCCTATGTCACCGCCGCCAAGCGCCGGCTCTATGGCGTGGTGGGCATCGACGCCTTGGCGGGCCCCTCGGAGATCGTGGTGGTCGCCGACGGCGCCAACAATCCCGACTGGATCGCCGCCGACCTGCTGAGCCAGGCCGAGCACGACCCGGCCGCCCAGTCGATCCTGATCACCGATGACGAGGCCTTCGCCGCCGCCGTCGAGGCCGCCGTGACCGAACGGCTCAAGACCCTGGCCACCGGCGAGGACGCCGCGGCCTCGTGGCGCGACCACGGCGCGGTGATCATCGCCCCGCTGGACGAGAGCCCGGCCCTGGTCGACGCCATCGCCCCCGAGCACGTCGAGTTCGCCATGGACAATCC
>Ga0102591_1004842_pt1 | contig 9921 bp, 7 predicted proteins | sample AraplaCol_mCL_r2_2_FD_76860 | JGI IMG/M metagenome (GOLD analysis project Ga0102591, IMG submission 76860) | Arabidopsis root microbial communities from North Carolina, USA - plate scrape MF_Col_mCL_r2 (SPADES assembly) (version 2) | ecosystem: Host-associated > Plants > Roots > Endosphere... | reverse complement strand
AACCGCAAGCGCATCTATCCGCCGATGAGCGGCAGCAGGGACGAGTTGTTCGCGGCCGCCGCACCGACCGTGCAGGCGCCGCCGCCGACATACGGCGCGCCGCGCCGTTGAGTTGGCTGCGGGTCCTGAGCCAGCCGGAACGATGATACGAAGGCGATGGGTTTGCGCGGTCGAATGTGACGGAGCGGCTGCCATCCATTGTCCGCTCCGGCCCCTGAGCCGACCTTGCTGTTCGCTGCTGAGAAGTCGGCAAATGACCCATAGCGGTCCTAGGCCGCAACGAAATCCCGCGACGCAGGGACGTCCTGCCCGGTGCAATGTGCTATGGTCCCGTCGCAATCGATGCTTGCCCGAAGTGCAAGCTTACTGACGTGATGCGGGCGACAGCGATGAGCACGACGTTCGGGGCCGGTTTCCATGCTGCACCGGGTAAGGCGGTCGATGCTTCGGCATACGAGCGGTGGACCGGCCGGTGGTCGAGGCTCTTTATTCCGGCGGTGCTCGCTGCCGCCGGTGTGGGACCAAAGTGCCGCGTCCTCGACGTCTCCACTGGAACAGGCGAAGCCGCGCGGATGGCGCTTTCGCTCGTCGGCACCGAGGGCGTCGTGGTTGGCGCGGACATCTCGCTTGAGATGTTTACGAGCGCACGCGCAGGGTTGCATGGGTCGCCGTTTCTGCCGGTCGCGGCCGATGGCCAAGCATTACCGTTCAGCGACACCAGCTTCGACGCCGTCGTTTGCCAACTCGGCTTGCAGTTCTTTCCCGATCCAGCGCGGGGCGTCGGGGAATTCCGGCGCGTTCTGCGCAAGGGCGGTAGCGTGGCGATATGCGTGATCTCCACTCCGGATCGGGCGCCCATGTGGGGTAATCTTGCCGAGGTCCTCAGCCGCTTCCTGCCGGAACTGCGCGACGTCCTGTTTCTCTCGTTCGCGCTGCACGACCCGAACCGGCTGGAAACCATGCTCGTCGGCGCGGGCTTCCACGACGTCCGCGTGGAGCGCACAACGCGGGAAGACAGCTTCGAGAGTTTCGAGGACTATTGGCAGCCGATAGAAGCCGGTGTCGGTTCCATACCCCAAGCCTTTTTGCGGCTCGCCACCGCTGACCGACAAGCCGTGCGCGAGGAGGTGCAGTCGCGCCTCTCGCGTTTCGAGCTGAACGGTAAGCTGCGCATGAGCGTCGAGATGCTGATCGGTAGCGGGCGCGCGTAGGAGCGCGGCACAGGTCTGGTACAGCGTTCGCCGAAGCTCTGAGTGATCTGGAATTCTGCAATTGGCCCAAAGCTGACCTTCACGGCGATACTCGCCGAGGTCCGCTTCTGACCCGAAGCGGACGTTTACCGTCGCCGGCTACTGAGCTTCAACGTATCGGATGATGCTCTGGTTCTGGACGTTCGCGACCAATTCATCCGTGCGTGACAATAGCCGCCGCAGCAAGGGCGACGGATTTGCCTGATTGTATCCCAAGGCCAAATCGACCGTTGGAGTGCCGCCCTCAAGCGCCCTGGCGACGACGTTCGGTGCAAGCATGTTCTGCGCATAGAGCGGGACGAGGCTAATTCCGCCCGTGGAGGCGACGAGCGACATGGCCGATGATATGTTTTCGCCTTCATACTTCGCCTTGAGGATGATGCCGACCCGGGATGCGTAGTTTTGTATGACATCCTGCAAGACCGGCGATGTTCTTGCCGAGCTGACATAGATCTCGCGGGCGAGATCCTGCGGACGAATCTTCTTCCGTGATGCCAGGCGGTGTTCGGCCGGCAGCACTGCAATCAAGGGCTCCTTTGCCAATATCTTGAAAACGACGCCCTCGTTGTCTTTCTCCGGACGAAGGAAAGCGATGTCCAGCTTTCCCCGCATCAATGCCAGTGCGAGTTCTGGCGAAGATTGCGTACTGAGCGTCACGTCGACATCGGGTGCCTCCTCGCGGAGCATACGCAGCAGCTGCGGTAGCCACATCACCTCCAGCCCGACGAGAAAACCCATCGAAAGGACGGGCCGTTGCGGTTGCGCCGTTTGCCGGGCGCCCTCCGTTGCGGCCTCGACTTGCAGCAACGCCAGCCGCGCATGATCGAGAAACACGCGTCCAGCGGCGGTCAGCGCTACGCCGCGCGCCTGGCGCTCCAATAGTTGAACGCCCACCTCGGCTTCAAGATCGCGAATTTGCCGACTCAGCGACGGCTGGGAGGTGTTCAGTCGCCTCTCGGCGGCGTTCAGCAGGCTCCCCTCTTCAGCGACGGCAACGAAATAGCGCAGGTGCCGGAGCTCCATGATCCCTCGTATATCTTCCAGGCATAGCTTGAAGCCTACAAGGTCTTGGTCAGGAGCCAAAGAGGGATTTAGACCGTTTCGCAGTCTTCAATCAAAAGGACAACGAACAATGCTTCGCCGAAGCCTCGTCCCGTCTTCAGCAAAGTCATCCCAGCACTCCAGGCGATAGGCACGGCGTGATCGCAATTCCGTACGGCCTCAACAATTCTGCGGCGGGGCGAGGCTGCCGAATATCGTTTCATTTAGAAAGCCAGGAGCCGCAATCCGTGGCCTGATCAGCTTGGGCTCGTTTGCCGTTCTTAGACTCCCGTCCACAAATTTTTCAATAACAATGGAGCTCTCGATGCCCACGATCAGGACGACAGACGGCGTAAAAATCTTCTACAAGGATTGGGGATCAGGTCAGCCGATCGTTTTCAGCCACGGTTGGCCGCTGACAGCGGACGACTGGGATGCCCAAATGATGTTCTTCCTTCGTCAGGGCTACCGCGTAATCGCCCATGACCGGCGCGGCCACGGCCGGTCTGACCAGCCCAGCACCGGCAACGACATGGACCACTGGGTTGCGGACCTCGCTGCCTTGACTGAACACCTCAACTTGCGCGACGCGATCCACATTGGCCACTCTACAGGTGGCGGCGAGGTGGCTCGCTATGTCGCTCGCCACCAGGAGCGCGTCGCGAAGGCGGCGCTGGTGGCTTCACTGACGCCGAACATGTACCGGAGCGCCGAGAACCCGTCTGGGCAACCGCCAGAGTGGTTCGAAGCGATCCGCGGGGGCGTGCTGGGCAACCGGTCAGAGTTCTACCGTTTCGTTCCTGAGAATCCGTTCTACGGCTACAACCGAGATGGGGCGAAGCCTTCCGAGGCGGTCATTGCGAACTGGTGGCGCCAAGGCATGGCCGGTAGTGCTCTCGCGCACTACGCGACGGTCGACTCTTGGCTCGAGGATTATACTCAAGACCTCAAGAAAATTACCGTGCCGGTGCTGGTGATGCATGGCGACGCTGATCAAGTCGTCCCGTTCGCAAGTTCCGTACCGCGTGCGGTGGGCTTGCTTGAGAACGGATCGCTGAAGACGTATCCCGGCTACCCTCATGGCATGCTAACCACGCATGCAGATGTCCTCAATCCCGACCTACTCTCATTCATCAGGTCTTGACGACATCTCTCATCCATCATTGCCGTTCCGGACGAAGGAGATGCCGTTTGCGAAGGCGACGTCTCCTTCCAATTCAAGAGACCGTCTGCGACAGCCGCTATTGGCCCGTAGCTGACCTTCACGACAATCCCGACTGAGGCCCGCTTATGGCCTTTCGCCGACATTCATTGTCGCACTGTTGACATCCGCTTTGGTCGGAATGCGGACTGCGCCCGAAGCTGAAGCAACCGGGACGCAAGACATTGAACGTTTGGAACCGTGATGCGTTAGCCCGCCAGACATGGCATGCAGGTGCGGTCACGGAGTTCGGTTCTTGATCAAGCTTTACAGGTGGCCGTCCGACGACTGGCGGAGTATCGGCGCGGACATGCCCTCGGAGATCATCTGGGCTGATCTCCTGAACGCGTCCGATGAGGAAAAGCGGTTCGTCGAACGGTTGCTCGGCATCCGCATACCCTCGGAAGAGTCTCTTAGCGAGATCGAGGCGTCGAGCCGCCTCATTCTCGACCGCGGCACGCTCTATCTCAGCTCGCCGGCGGTCCGGCTCGATGAGGACAACGGAGCGGAGATCACGCCGGTGGGATTCGTCATCGGCCCGCATGTGCTGGTCACGGTGCGCTTTGCCGAGCTGCCGATCTTCGACGACATCGGCAAGCGCATCGGCTCCGACGACAGCCTGGAGAACGGCATGTGCGTGTTCACCAGCCTGCTGGAAGCCATGATCGATCGCGGTGCCGATGTTTTGGAGCATCTCGGTGCAAAGGTGGACCAGCTCTCGCGGGGCGTCTTCAGGGGTGGCCTCGTTCGCGGCCAGCGGCCGGTGCGGTCCAGCCGCAGGATGCGCGAGGCGTTGGAGAACATCGGCGAGCTGGCCGATCGCCTCGCCAAGGCGCGCGATGTCCTGCTCGGCGTTGGCCGCATCGCGTCGTTCGCGGGCGATGTCGGCAGTGAATGGATCACGGCCGCGTCGAAGAAGCGCCTCGAGGCCGTGTCGAAAGACGTGGTCTCGCTCAGCGATTACGAGACGCGTCTCTCCGACAAGATCCAGCTGCTGCTCGATGCCGTGCTCGGCTTCATCAACATCCAGCAGAACGAGCTGTTCAAGATTCTGACCATCGTGTCCGTCGTTGGCGTGCCGCCGACCATCATGGTCGGCATCTGGGGCATGAACTTCAAGCACATGCCCGAGCTGGACTGGAGCTTCGGCTATCCGCTGGCGTGGCTCGCGATCATCGCCAGCGGCGTGCTGCCGCTGATCTGGTTCAAGCGGCGCGGCTGGTTCGAGTGATAAGCGGCGGCGCACCGTTTGGAGACGATGCGCCGCCTTTGAGTCACGCCGCCTGCGCGTTGGCGCTGCCGATCCAGTTGCGGGCCAGCGTCACGTCGGCTTGCGACAATTGATGGCCCACCGGCAGCACCTTGTGGTCGACACGCGCTCCGGCATCCGACAGCAACGTCGCGAGCTTCGCCGAATTGCTCGCCGGCACGATCGGATCGGCTTGGCCGGACAGCAGCAGCACCGGCTTGCCACCAAGTTCGGCCTTGGGCGGATCCGACAACGGCACCATGGCGCGCAGCAGGATGGCGCCTGCAAGCACCTCCGGCCGCAGCAGCAACAATGCCGCCGCGATGTTGGCGCCGTTGGAGAAGCCGACCGCAACCGGTGCGGCGATGCCGTACTGCTTGCGCGCCTCGACGACGAAGTCACCGAGCTCGATCGCGCGGCGGCGGACGTCCTCCTCGTCGAATACGCCCTCAGCGAGCCGGCGGAAGAAGCGCGGCATGCCGTGCTCGAGCACGCGGCCGCGCGGCGACAGCAGGGCGGAGGCGGGCGAGATCATCTTGCCGAGCCCGAGCAGGTCGTTCTCGTCGCCGCCGGTGCCGTGCAGCAGCAGGAGCGGCGGGGAGCCCGCGCTGGTCGCGGGCTCGAAGCGGTGGATGAATGCAGTCTCGGTCATGACACGGTCTCTTCCAAATTCGGCAACACACCCTCGATCTGCTTGCGGTGCTGCTCGAGGAAGCTGGGCAACTTGAGGTCACGTCCCAGCGTCGCGACGGGCTCGTCGACGGCGAAGCCGGGGATGTCGGTCGCGATCTCGAACAGCACGCCGCCGGGCTCGCGGAAATAGACCGAGCGGAAGTAGTTGCGGTCGCGCTGCTCGGTCGGATGCAGGCCGTGATTGCTCACGAGCTTTTGCGCCATCTTGCCCTGCTCGGCATCGTCAACCGCGCGGAAGGCGATGTGATGCACCGACCCGCCGCCCTGATGCCCGCGCAGAAAACCCTTGGCCTCGTAGATGTCGACGACGCTGCCTTCGGCATCGCCAGGGGCCTTGAAGCGGATCACTGAGCCTTCGCGGCCGGTCTCCTTGAAGCCGAACACGTCGGTGAGGACGGCGGCGGTCTTCGCGGCGCTGTCGAGCAGCAGGGTCACGCCATGGAAGCCGCGGATGGCGTGCTCGGCCGGCACGTCGCCGTTGCTCCAGCCGGGCTCGTTCTCCGCACCCGGTACGCCGACCAGCGCGAGCGCCATGCCGTCAGGATCGGTGAAGGGCAGCACGGATTCGCCGAAACGCTTTTCCAGCGCTTCATAGGCGATGCCCTTCTCGGTGAAGCGCTGGGTCCAGTAGCCGAGCGAGCGCTGCGGCACTCGGAAAGCGGTCTGATGGGTCTCGCCGACGCCGCGGCGTCCGGGCGATGCACCGGCCCAGGGGAAGAAGGTGAGGATGGTGCCGGGGCGGCCGGTCTCGTCGCCGTAGTAGAAGTGATAGGTGCCGGGATCGTCGAAATTGACCGTCTTCTTGACGAAGCGCAGGCCGAGATCCCGCGTGTAAAAGCCGAAATTGCGGATGGGGTCGCCGGCGATCGCGGTGACATGGTGCAGTCCAGACATTGTCGTCCTCCAAAGCTTGGGGAGCGTCGTGCTCTGGTCGGAAATATTGTTCCGCTTTGGATTGGAGACAATCCATGCAAATATGACGGCTATGTCTACGATTTGGAAACAATCGGTCGAGGCCGGCCTTGGATAAGCTCGGCAGCCTGCGGGCGTTCGTGAAGGTGGTCGAAAGCGGCAGCTTTGCCGAGGCCGGCCGGCAGCTGCGGCTGTCGCGCTCGGCGATCAGCAAATACATCGCCGATCTCGAGGAGAGCCTCGGCGTTCAGCTGCTGAACCGGACCACAAGGCACGCCAGCCCGACCGAGAACGGCCAGCGCTATTTCGAGCGCGCGCTCGTCATCCTCTCGGAGGTCGAGTCGGCTGACCAGGCGGTGACGCAGGCCCAGTCGGCGCCGCGGGGGCTGCTGCGCGTCAACGCGCCGATGTCGTTCGGCACCATGCGGCTCGGGCCCGTGCTCGCCGATTTCATGGCGCGATATCCGGAGCTTCAGCTGCAGATCGTGCTCAGCGACGACCTGCTCGATCCCGTCCAGGACGGCTTCGACGTGACCTTGCGGATCGCGGAATTGGAGTCCTCCAGCCTGATCGCGCGAAAGATCATGCCGGTGGCGCGCATGATCTGCGCCTCGCCGGATTATCTGGCGCGGCACGGCACACCAAAACATCCGCAGGACCTGCGCGAGCATGTCGCGCTCACCTACGGCTTCCTGCTCACCGGCAATCAATGGAAGCTGACCGGCAGCGACGGCGATCACTGGATCCAGCCGGCCTGGTCGCTCTGCGTCAACAATGCCGAGGTGCTGCGCGACGTCGCGATCAAGGGCAGGGGACTTGCGCTGCTTCCGGAGTTCATCGCCACTGATGCGTTGAAGAAGGGCGAGCTGCGAACGGTGCTGGACAATTATTCCGCGCCGCCGCTCGCACTGTATGCAGTCTATCCTCCGACGCGGCATCTGTCGGTGAAGGTGCGGCTGTTCATCGACTTCCTCGTCGAGCGGTTCGGGCGCGACGAGGAGGCGGGCACGCGCCCGCGCTGAGGACTGGGCCTGAGCGCGTCGCTTGTGCCTCGTCAAGGGGGACGTCCGCTACGGCTTCTTGATACACGTCCTCTTTCGCGCAGAGCCCTTCCTGGGTTTGCCCGTAACGAGATCCACGTCGCTTCCGCCAGTGACTTTTTTGATCTTCCCTGGCCCACAGGTGCCGTCGTCGACGAGAACGCTCTGACCTGCCGGAAGCGTGCCAGGCGCCGGCTCAGACGTGAGTTGCGCTTGGGCCGACGTTGCAGCGAGAGCGAACGCCGATGCGAAAAATAGTCTTTTCATCTAACTAACCCCAGGTTGAAAGAGGGCCACTCTATCAATCAAACGATTTCCGTAAAGAAACTTTCGATGGTTATCCCGCTTTGGCCTCAGCCTGAGATCCTGCGATCAGCCGGGTGCTGTCCCGCCGGCCGCAGCAACTCGTCCAGCGTACTCATCGAGGCTTTCTGGAGCGCGGCGAGGTCCTGCGCGGCGCGCTCGCACTCCGGCGCGGACATCGCGGGCGCGGCGTCCTCGACCTCGCGGCAGCGCTCGAACAGGCGGACGAGCCCGAGCGCGCCGGCGGCGCTGCCGAGCTGGTGGGTGAGGCGCGCGAGCTGCTTGTGATCGCCGGTGGCCGCGGCCCTGGCGATGTCCGCGATCAGTCTGTCGCTGGTCTCCTGCAACAGATCATGCAGCTTCGCGATCTGCATCGGGCCCAGCAGTTCTCTCTGGTCGTCGAGAAAGTGGCGGTCGATCAAGGCGCCGGCCGCAAGCCGCATAGCGCTCGGCTCTTGCGCTGGATCGTCCTCCATCGCTTCGCGCAGGGCATTGATCAGGATCGGCTTGCTCACGACCTTGGCGATGCCGGCGCCTGCGAGCCGCTCGCGGGCGCCAGTGGACACGTCGGCCGTCACGGCGATGATGCGCGGCATCTTCGGCAGGCCGAGCGTGCCGATCCGCGAGGCCGCCTCCACGCCGTCCATGTCGGGCATGTGCAAATCCATCAGGATGACGTCGAACGCCTGATCGCGGGCAAGCGCGACGGCCGATGCGCCGTCTCTTGCGATGGTGGGGTGGTGGCCGAGCCGCTTCAGGATCGCTTCGCCGACCTCGCAATTGACGGGGTCGTCGTCGACCAGGAGCACGCGGAGCCGCCGCGACGGCATCGGAAGCTCGCCTTGGGCGTTGTCGCTCGCGGCGATGCCGAGCGGCACGTGAAGCGTGAACGTGCTGCCCGCGCCCGGCGTGCTTGCAACCGTCAGCTCGCCGCGCATCAGGCGGGCGAGGCGGCGCGCGATCGCAAGGCCAAGGCCTGTGCCGCCGAACCGCCGCGCGATGCTGTCGTCGGCCTGCACGAAATCCTCGAAGATCCGTTCGTGCATGTCGGCCGCGATGCCGATGCCGGTGTCGCGAACGGTGATGCGCAGCAGGATATGATCGTCGTGCCGCTCGGCGACCGCGTTCACGGCGATCCCGCCGGACGGCGTGAACTTGATGGCGTTGCCGATCAGATTGAGCAGGATACGATTGAGCCGGACAGGATCGCCGTGCGCCGAGGTATGGACCGAGGCATCGCAGGCGAGGTCGAACGTCAGGCCCTTGCCGAAGGCCTGGGGACGCATCAGCTCGGCGGCGGCGTCGATGAGCTGGTCGAGGTGAAAGTCGCGCGTCTCCAGCGTCTCGCTGCTGGCCTCCAGGCGTGCATATTCCAGAATCGCATCGACCAGCGCGATCAGCGTTTCGCCCGATGCTGCGGCGGTCGCGAGGTGGCGGCGCTGGGCGTCGCCGAGGCTGCCGTCGTCGAGCAGTTGCAGCACGCCCATGACGCCGTTGAGCGGCGTACGCAGCTCGTGGCTCATCTGCGACAGGAAATCCGATTTCCGCTTGCTGAGTTCGTCGGCCTGCTGCCGGGCATGGGCCTCGGCGCGGGTCCGTGTCGCCATCGCCACCATCTCCACGGCATTGGCCGTGTGCTTCTGCATGGCGGCCATGCCACCGACGATGAGCGTGATCAAGGCCGCGATCAAGGCAACAGCGACGTTGCGCTTGCTTTCCCAAGGCGCCAGGAATTCGCGCCGGTCCAGCCCGACGCCGACGATGAAGGACATGTCTGCCAAGGGCTGGAAGGCCACAAAACGATCGACACTCTGGTCGATGGCCAGGGGCAATGCCGGCGCCCCATCTGATTCATGGGGCGGAAACCGCACCAGGATGGCACCGTCGCTGCCCACCAGCTCGACAGCGCTGACGCCGAGTGCCGCAAAGAAGCTGCTGAAGCCGCGCGGGCTGAGCTGCCCCAGGACGACACCGGCGAAATTGCCGGCAGCATCGTTGATCCGGCGCGACACCAGCATGTCGTCGCCCACCATATCCGACCGGCTGAGCTGCAGCGCATCGGTCACATGATCGCGATGAAAGATGAAGGCGCCATGATCGGCATAGTCTTTGCCCGCAGCCACATCGTCGTCCGCATCCGCCACCAGCAAGCCCTGCCGGTCGATCATCCTGAGATGCGTCAGGGCCGGGACGGCATGGCGCACGCGGGCCAGCAATTCGTGAACATCGACC
>Ga0102591_1004839_pt1 | contig 9927 bp, 12 predicted proteins | sample AraplaCol_mCL_r2_2_FD_76860 | JGI IMG/M metagenome (GOLD analysis project Ga0102591, IMG submission 76860) | Arabidopsis root microbial communities from North Carolina, USA - plate scrape MF_Col_mCL_r2 (SPADES assembly) (version 2) | ecosystem: Host-associated > Plants > Roots > Endosphere... | reverse complement strand
CACCGATACCTTCCTCAACGGCTATTCGAGGACGGCGCATCCTTACGACTTCCGCTCGATCCGCTACATCTTCTCCGGCGCCGAGCCGGTGAAGGCCTCGACCCGCCAGACCTATATGGAAAAATTCGGCCTGCGCATCCTGGAAGGTTATGGCGTCACCGAGACCGCACCGGTCATTTCCATCAACACGCCGATGTACAACAAGTCGGGCACGGTCGGCAAAATCCTGCCGGGCATGGAATGGAAGCTCGAACCGGTGCCCGGCATCGAGGAGGGCGGCAGGCTGCATGTGCGCGGCGCCAATGTCATGGCCGGGTACCTGCGCGCCGAAAAGCCCGGCGTACTCGAGCCGCTGGTCGATGGCTGGCACGACACCGGCGACATCGTCACCATCGACGAGGATGGCTTCGTCAAGATCCGCGGCCGCGCCAAGCGCTTCGCCAAGATCGGCGGCGAAATGATCTCGCTCGCCGCTGTCGAGACGCTGGCCGCCGAGCTCTGGCCGGGCGCGCTGTCGGTCGTCTCCTCGCTGCCCGACGCCAAGAAGGGCGAGCGGCTGGTGTTGCTCACCGACGCCCCCACCGCCACCCGCGCCGAATTCCTCGCCTTCGCCAAATCCAAGGGCGCCATGGACATGATGGTCCCGGCCGAGGTCACTATCGGCAAGGTGCCGGTGCTGGGGTCCGGCAAGGTGGATTTCGTCGCGGCGCGGAAGCTCGCGGAAAGTGCGGCGCAGGGGGTGGAGGCGGCGTAAGCGGCATAGGGTTCGGGGGTCTCGTGTGGCACCCCCTCTGCCCTGCCGGGCATCTCCCCCACAAGGAGGGAGATTGGCCGGGCTCACGGGCTTCCCGAAACAACTGGTGTCACAACCCGGCGGAAACGGTAGAGGGGCGGGAAGGTTTGGCCACTTGTGATCTCCCCACCTGTGGGGGAGATGCCCGGCAGGGCAGAGGGGGGTGCCAGGCACCGCCATGGCGATTCTGCAGCGAAAGGCAGCGAGGAACGGAGAGATTGCCGCAAATCTCTTCTCCCCTCGGGGAGAAGGTGCCGGCAGGCGGATGAGGGGGCCACACGGCACACCCCTCGCGTAACAACCTGTCCGGCGACTGAGACGACGCGAGCGGTGTGGAACTCACATGGTATTGTTGGAAAGACCGGCATTGCCGGCCCCCTCATCCGCCCTACGGGCACCTTCTCCCCGAGGGGAGAAGAGGGAACCGAGAGGTCGCGGCATGGTCCCTTCGCCCCGCAGGCGGGGGTCCGAAGGACGGGGCGAGACCCGTGGCTCGACCCCGGCAGTGGCGGCAGCCGGATGAGGGGCCGCCCCCGGCGCAAACCAGTAAGCAGTGGCGCCGAGACTTCGTCAGCAGCACAACAGGCGGCACCCGGCCGCCTGTACGCATCTCAAACAAACCGTCCGTTACTTCTGTTCGGGCGCCAGGAACTCTGCGCAATAGGACGGGCCGTCGACGCCGGGGATGTCGGCGACGGTGCGGATGTCGCGGATGGTGTAATCGGAGCTGGTGGTGATTTCGGCCTGGCAGCGCAGATAGGCGGTGCGGGCGGATGCGATCTGCTTGCCGCGCTTGCCGTCGGCGCCTTCGGCATATTTCGCCGGAATGCGCACGGTCTTGTAGCCGCCGCGCCAAGTATAGATGGTGGTCGAGCCTTGCTCGCTGTCGCTGATCGGCGGGCCGTAGGCGGCAAAGAAGATGCCGGCCGATTTGCCCACCCAGCGGGCCTCGATCGGATTGCCGGCGGAAGGAATGGTCGTGCATCCGGCAAGCGCAATGGCAAGCCCGGCCGCGGTCATGGTGCGGAAATTCATCGTGTCGTCCCTGATCTCAAGCGCAGTGGCTGCGAAGCCGCCGTCGCAGCGGTTTCGCCTGTCCCGTCTGCCCTTTAGCGCGGAACCTGGCAAAAGAAAATTGCCCCTTTGACACTTCCGTTCGATTTGCGAGAGGTGTGGCTTTTTGCTGCAGCCGCGTGACCCCAGACCTGTCACGTCACCGTCAAAAATTCCCCCGGCTTTTTGGAATTTGGTGCTTGTGCAACCAGATAGGCTGTTCTATAGAAGCGCCGCTGGTCACGGAGTGTAGCGCAGTCTGGTAGCGCACCACGTTCGGGACGTGGGGGTCGAGTGTTCGAATCACTCCACTCCGACCAGCTAGAAACCCCGCTCCGGCGGGGTTTTTCGTTTCTGCTGATCTCAGCCAAAAGTTCCCCGGGATTTCACCGTAGCGAGTTCAACCGACCGAAAGCCCATCCTTCCCCTGGTTATAATTTTTCTGCAGGAAAGGTATAACTGAGGCGCGGCTGGCGGGAGGATCCCAGGTCTTGAGCGGCGTCTCCATCCAGATGCCCGCAATTGTGCTTCACACCAGCGCCGCTCTGGATTTCGGAATCATCTATGCTAGCATCGAAGGCCTGCGTGACTGGCGATGAAGGTGGATACCACCGGGGAGCGCAGGAGTTTGGCCGCTCGCCTGGGCATCTGGATCATGTTTGAGAAGGTGCCCCATGTCGTCCCACATCGAAAGTGAACGGCTTTCGAATTCCCTAGCCGAACTTGATCAACTCACGAATTGGGAACGCCGGCCGCGCGGCGATATGCGGGTCGATTTGGAGCCGATGCGCGATCTCGCTCGTCGGCTTGGCGATCCCCAGAACAGCTTCCGTATCGTCCATGTGGCCGGCACCAAGGGTAAAGGCTCGACTTGCGCCCTGATCGAAGCGGGTCTTGCGCGGGCGGGGTTTTCCGTCGGGCGATATGCCTCGCCGCATGTCATGCACATCACCGAGCGGGTCAGCATTCACGGCCGTCCGGTCGGCGAGGAGCGCCTGGCGGATGCGCTCGGCGCGGCGCTCTCGGCGTTCAAAGACGCAAGGCGGGAGGCGACGGACGGGCAGGGAGCGACCTGGTTCGATATTCTGACGGTTTCGGCCTTGCTGATCTTCAGGTCGGAAAGGGTAGAGTGGGCCGTTCTCGAAACCGGACTTGGAGGGCGGTGGGACTCCACCAATATCGTTCAAAGCGATGTCGCCGTTATCACCAATATCGATCTTGAGCACACCGAAATCCTCGGCAAAACCCGTGCCGCCATTGCCTTCGAGAAGGCAGGAATCATAAAGCACGGCGCTGCGGTCGTCACACTCCTGCCGGAGGCGGACGAGGCAGGCGCCGTCGTATCCGCCCGGGCAGCAGAACTCGGCTGTGCCGTGCGACGCCCCACCGTGCCGGCCGACGCAACCATCGAGCAGCGGAATGTAGCCCTGGCGGGCACGGTTCTGGATGTGCTCGGGAAAATGGGCGTCATGACAAAGGGCGCAAGCGCGATGTCGGAGCCGCTTGGAGAACAGCTCCTCGATCCGTCAACGATCGCAACTGCCCGCCTGCCGGGACGGCTCGAAAAAATCGCGGTCAACACCAGCCACGGCGACAATGCCAAGGTCAACGTGGTGCTGGACGGAGCGCATGTTCCCTTCAACCTTGCTGCGGTTCTGAGTGACCTCTCACAAGAAGAAAAATACCGCGCTCCCTGCATTGCCGTCGTGTCAATCGCGGACGACAAGGACGCGGCAGGCTTGCTGTCGACGATGACGCGCCACGATATATCGATCATCTTCACCACCGTCGGCGCCAGATCGCGTTCGCCGGAACAGCTGAAGACGATTGCCGATACCCTCGGGCTGCTGAGCATCGTCATGCTCGACCCGCTCGAGGCCTATCAAGAGGCGCTGGCGGGCGCCACGGAATCGGGCGCATGGGTTCTCGTCACCGGATCGCTCTATCTCGTCGGCATCATCCGAGCGGCGTGAGCTTGACCGGGTGCGATCTTAGCCGCCGACTGTGATCTCACCATCCGCAACACGTTTGACAAATATCTTCAAACCTTCATGCCTGAGTTTCTTCCAGCCGCCGTCGGAAACCATTGATTTGGCCAGATCGGCAAACCCCGTGGTGAGGTAGGGAACCTGCGATGCCGGTCGTTTGCCGAGCGCTTGAATCAGGCAGTCGGTTCTTGGCGGGGACGAGAACGTGTTTCCTGAATGGTTCATGCCGGACCACATCATCTACTGAACCCCCATCGTGGGAGGGCCGAGTGCCGATCCCGGAGAGAAGCGCGGGCCGCGAAAAGACGTTGAACGCTAGACGAGGTGGATGCCGACAGAAGAACACCTGCTTCTATGAAGCAGCGATTTCGGCTGGAAAGTGCCAGAAGCGGACATGGCGTCGATCACAAATTTTGCTGTCTTTCACGAGCTAGTCGTCGCTAGTTGTTGCAAGCGAAGCAAGTATCTGCCTACGGCAGACGTCCAGAATTTCATCCGCCAGTGGTGAGTCATCCGGACAGGCCCGCGACAACACGACCGCACCTAACAAATGCGCGAACATGTCGATCGCTTTGGCGCGCACTTTGTCTTGATCCCCGTCGCCCAGAACTCTTCCACGTTCAACCGTGTCCAGGATACTTTCGATACCGGCTGCGAACGTCGCCTTGATATCCGCCGATTGCCGCGCCGCATCCCCAGAAAGAGCCGCCATCGTGCAGCCGCCACTCCGACCGTCTCTATGTTCTCTCGACGTATAAAAGTCGATGAACTGCTGGATATTACCGCCACCAGCTTGATTGATTATCTGTGAAATACCGCTCGCGGCCGTCTCGGCCATCAGGTCGGCTTTAGAAGCGAAATGCTTGTAGAACCCGCCGTGGGTAAGCCCTGCAGCACCCATAAGATCCGCCACGCTGACGCCGTCATAGCCATGTTCACGGAACATGACCGATGCGTTTTCAACGATGCGCGCCCGGTTCTCCTGAGATTGCGCTTTTGTGATTTTCATCATGGACCTCTTTTCTCAAAACAAGCCGTCACCATACATTGATGTCACCTATAATCAAAGGGCTTGACGTTTTTGATTATATCTAGCATCATAAATCTCATCCATTTGAGAATAGATGGCGACCAGCCCAAAAGGCTCCCAAAGGACGTTCACATGAAAACACAAAAAAAAGTGGCGCTTGTAACCGGCGCCTCATCCGGAATCGGCGAAGCAGCGGCCAAGCAACTCCTGGCAGCCGGCTATACGGTCTACGGCACCAGCAGGCGTGGTGCGGAAGCGGGCCAGCGTTCGTTTCCGCTGATCGCTCTCGACGTGACGGATGATACGTCCGTCGAAGCTGCGATAGTGGAATTGCAGCAGCGCGAAGGGCGAATTGATCTCCTGGTCAACAACGCTGGTGTGGGTGTCACGGGTGCGGCCGAAGAAAGCTCGATTGAGCAGGTCCGCGCATTGTTTGAGACCAATTTTCACGGTGTGGTCCGGGTTACCAACGCGGTCCTGCCCATCATGCGCAAACAGGGTAGTGGACGCATTCTCAATATCGGGTCTGGCCTGGGCCTCATTCCTGCGCCTTTCAATGCCTATTATTCGGCAACCAAGCATGCGCTGGAGGGATATTCCGAGTCACTCGACCATGAAGTGCGAGGGTTCGGTGTGCGGATTGTCGTCATCGAGCCCGGTGCTACGCGGACCTCATTCGAGACGAGCACTGTTTCGTCGGATAGACAACTGGCCGACTACGATGCGATCCGTGCGAAGTATCTGGTCGCGTACGAACGTGCGATTGCCACTGCCGGTACCGCGCAGGGCGTCGCAAAGACCATCGTCCTTGCCGCTCGCGCCAAGAGCCCCAAGCTACGCTACCCGTCCGGTAAGGATGCAAAGCAAGGCGCATTTGCCCGTAGGTTTCTTCCCCGATCCTTGTTCGACAAGGTGCTGCATAAGCAGTTTGGACTGGCGTAGATCAGGTCCACAACAGGTTTTATCGAGTTTTAGCAGGGGCATAACTTGAAAGCTGTTCGATTTCACCAGACGGGCGACGCAACCAGACCTGATCCAGTCAACCCTGACCGAAATCTTCGGACTGATCCTCTGGGTCCTTGGGTCGACGTTTGATTCAAAGCGGACATAGACACGGAACACGACGGTATTGGTGCATCGATCCGCGACTGCATTGATGTGTGTCGTTGTGACATCGGCAGCGGACTGGCACACCTGTCTATGTCGCATGTCTCGACCGTGACGTTTCCACCTCCCAGAACCACAACCTCACGCGAAAGTGACCCAATGCCGATTTATTACAGAGGACCCGTCAGCGATCATTTCGATGGCAAGCGCTTCTTTGGGCCCGTCCGCTCGGGCCGGAAGTCGCTATCGCAACTCCTGCGCTGGCGTCTTGGCGGCAAGCGCGCGGTCTGGCCGAGACATGTTGATAACCCGGATCCCGATCCGGTACTGGCCCAAGCGGAGCCAGACACGTTGCGGGTGACGATGATCGGACATGTCTCTTGTCTCATCCAGGTCGAGGGCGTCAATCTTCTCGTCGATCCGGTCTGGTCCGAGCGAGCCAGCCCCGTGCGGTTCGCCGGTCCGAGACGGGTGCGCAAGCCCGGGCTGGCGATTGGCGATCTGCCTCCAATCGATCTGGTGCTGGTGAGCCACAATCACTACGATCACCTCGACCTGAAAACGCTTGGTATGCTCGTCGATAGACATGACCCCGTCATCATCACGCCGCTGGGCAACGACGTGATTATCCGCACGGCGATTCCGAGGGCACGGACCGTCGCCCTCGACTGGGACGAACGCTCGGATTGGCAACACCTATCGGTTACCGCCGTGCCTGTGCAGCATTGGTCAGCGCGCGGTATCCGTGACCGCAACGCGGCACTCTGGGCCGGCTTTGTCCTAAATTGGAGAGAGCATGCGATCTTCATTGCCGGCGATACGGGGTTTGGCGCGGGCTGGTGGGCCCGGCGGGCGCGGCGGAACGATCGTGCCTACGATCTGGCCATATTGCCGGTCGGTGCCTATGAGCCTAGATGGTTCATGGAAGATGCACACATGATGCCGGAAGAAGCGGTCGCGTCGTTTGACCTTCTCAATGCGCGCCATGCGCTCGGCTGCCATTTCGGTACCTTTAATCTGACAGACGAGCCAGTCCAGGAGCCTTCGCAACGGCTAGAACAGGAACTTCACCGGCGCGGCATCGATCATGCGCGGTTTCGTACGCTCAAGCCGGGCGAGGCGTGGACCATTCCATTGCCAGTCGCATCGGCCTGAGGGCGGAATTTGAGACGTTTTTGAGCGGATAATCGAGCCATATCGCGACAGTTTTTTGATATCCGTCGCCGCACTTCCTGCAGTAGCGCCAACGGCCCTTGGGCCAACGGCGGACGACTACATTGCCGCGTCCCATGAAGCGCGGCGCGTGATCGGCGGCGCTTTCGCAACTGAACAGGAACGGTGCATCGTCCGCATGGATCCAGTTCGAGCCTGAACGATTGGCCCAACCAGACGCCGGCGGTCGAGGCTATTGGCTCGGAGCCCCAGCGCTCAGCAGCGCCCGTACCAATGCCGCCTGGTTGCGTACGCCGGTTTTGTCGAAGATGCGCTGCAGCTGGGTGCGCAACGTGTTGACACTGACCCCGAGCAGATCGGCAGCGGCTGCGAGGTCGTGGCCATCGACGATCAGGCGCGCAAGCCGGGTCTGCGCCGGCGAGAGGCCGAAGACCTCCCGCGCGCTCGCGATCCGGCGCGCCACCGTCTCGGCGTCGTCGAAGGAGACCAGCGTCTTGCCGTCCTCGAGCAGGACCCAGCAGTGGAACGGCATCCCTGCCGCGTCCTCGCCGAGCGCCACCGCCCAGGTCTGCTTCGGCGCGATGTTCAGCGGTCTCTGGCTCTGTAGCTCGCGGAACGCCAGGCGCACCGCCTCGCGCAGCGCAGGGTCGCATTCGCGCTGCCGGGCCCGCAGGCGGCCGGCGGCGGCGACGAGCCCGGGATGGCCAGGCATCCGCTCCCGCGCCAGCCGGTTCGTCCAGAGGATCCTTGCATCCACGTCGACCTCGATCAGCGGGCAGTTCGCCTCCTCGACGCTGCTCTCCATCATCACCATGCAGCCGATCTTCCAGGCGCCGTCGATCCGCTGGAGGATCCGCAGCTGGCGCTTGCGATCTTCGCCGGTGTCGCTGCCGATCTGATCGAAGGTCATCCAGGCCATGTTGCCGTCGACGACGATGTTGACCTTTTCCCAGCGGACGCGCTCCGAAAAGGCATATTTCTCCGGGAATCGCTCGACGATCTTCCTGATCCGCGCGGCGATCGGGTCCCAGCCTTCGTCCACCCGGACGCCGAGCGAAGCGAAATATTCCATCCGCCGGGTCTGCGGCGACTGCACCCAGTGGCTCGCCAGCGCCTCGAAGTCCCGCTGCAGCCAGGCCTCGGTTTCGGCGCGGATCACGGCCATGATCGCCGCCCGGTCAGCCTCGCTGTCGTCCATCGCGCGGTCCCCCACAACGGATCGCAGCATAGCATGATCGGTCTGTCGGAGCATGACGGCACCTCATGTGTGGATGACGCCGGCCAGCAGCAGCGTCAGGCCGGCGGTCGCGGCAGTCAGCCCGAGTAGCCGAAGCCTCAGGCGCGGCAGGGTGATCTGATTTCGGTAGTATCGGTACTCGGCCGCGGCGCCCATCGGCGTGGGGCGGCGGCGGTTTGGCATGTGCGCGGCGACGAGACTCTGAAGGTCCATTGTGTTGCCTCCCGGTTCGGGCTTCATCTGCCGCATTCTCGCACGCATCCGAGCTCTGCTCTGTCATGCAGGCGGAGGACATCGGGCTCGGCGCCCGGCTGGCGAACAAAGAATCACCTCAACTGGAACGAGTCTCGAAGTGATTCGTTGAGTCGAATGTCCAGCGTGAGGGGGCTGCATCATGAGCAGGCGACGAAGCTTCAAGCCGGTGAAAATCACCATCAATGGCAAGACGAGAACGGTCTATAATGTCGTTCAGGCGGGCAATACCTTGCTGAACGATTGGCCCGAGCAGACGCCGGCGGCGAAGGCCGCCGAACGGCTTGTGCTCGATGTGTTCAATGATGCGGCCGGGCCGGAGCAGGTGCGCCGCGCATTCATTACCGCGGCCAAGGCAAGCGACATCAAGTTCAGCTCCTGATCGGCATCTGGAACAGCCTTGGCTCACTTCCATGACACCTGTTCCTGATGGCTGAGATCCTGGTTCTTGAACTGCGTCTCCATCCAGGCGGCCGTAATGACTGCCGCGAGGAAGCCGAAGGTGAGGCAGGCGATCGCCTGGGTCCGCCACGAGATGAAGGTGACCGGCGCTGGGGTGACCGGCTTTTCCGCGCATTCGCCGGGCGCGCAGGTGCAGCCGGAAAAGGCCTTGATCAGGCAATCGCTCATGCTGCACCGCCTTTCACCGTGTCGATGGCGGCCAGGATCTTCTGATGAAGCGGGCAGCCGTGATCGACGCTGCCATCGAAAAAGCGTTCGGCCTCCACCAGCGCCTTCAGGAGATCAGGTGCCCCGGCGGTGAAACGGGCCTTGGCGCGGGTCTTTTCGGTTGCTCCGGCCCGCCGGGCGGCAGGAAGGGAAGGGCTGTCGGTCGATGGCTCAAGCGTGGGATTGGCGGCAGACATCTCCGTTCCCCTCAGGCGTAAAGCTGATCGGTATCGGTGATGCCCATGATCTCGCGGGCATAGCGGTAATGCTCCTCGACGCTGGCCGCGGCACCGCGCAGCCAGGACGGACCGCGGATCGAATGTTCGGGACGGCGGAGGTAGGCAAAGCCGAGGGCGCCCATGCGCTGGGCTTCGTTGGCCATATAGGCGCGGCAGTCGTGGGTCGTGCGCGCCGCATTCCAGCGGGCGTCCCGCCTGCTTTCCTCGGTCTCGATATTGCGGATGTGCTGCATCGCCTGTCCTCTCGCGCCTCTGATCGGCTTATGAGTGAAAGGTATACATCATACCCGATTGCGTCAACGTCAAAAGGTATAAAAAATACCCCACAGATTGACGAGGTACGAATCATAGGCGTATGCCTGTCGCCAGTGATTGGGCGACCGGGT
>Ga0102591_1004833_pt1 | contig 9946 bp, 11 predicted proteins | sample AraplaCol_mCL_r2_2_FD_76860 | JGI IMG/M metagenome (GOLD analysis project Ga0102591, IMG submission 76860) | Arabidopsis root microbial communities from North Carolina, USA - plate scrape MF_Col_mCL_r2 (SPADES assembly) (version 2) | ecosystem: Host-associated > Plants > Roots > Endosphere... | reverse complement strand
TATCCGGAGACGGCGGCGCTCGTCGCCAACATGTCGGACGACGACGTGTGGCGCCTCAACCGCGGTGGCCACGACCCGCACAAGGTGTACGCGGCCTACCACGCGGCGGTGAACACCACCGGCATGCCGACCGTGATCCTCGCCAAGACGGTGAAGGGCTACGGCATGGGTACGGCCGGCGAGTCGCAGAATCCGGCGCACAACACCAAGAAGATGGACGACGAAGCGATCCGCGCGTTCCGCGACCGCTTCAACATCCCGGTGCCCGACGACAAGCTCGGCGAGGTGCCGTTCTATCACCCGGGCAAGGACTCCGAAGAAGTGCAGTACATGCTCGAGCGCCGTCGTGCGCTCGGCGGTTCGCTGCCGCAGCGTCGCCGCAAGGCCGACCAGGCGTTCAAGGCGCCGACGCTGGAGGCCTTCGAGCAGATCACCAAGGGCACGGGCGATCGCGAGATCTCCACCACCATGGCGCTCGTTCGCGGCATGAACCTCATGCTTCGCGACAAGGAACTCGGCCCGCGCCTCGTCCCGATCGTCGCCGACGAAGCACGCACGTTCGGCATGGAAGGCATGTTCCGCCAGATCGGCATCTACGCGCCGTTCGGTCAGAAGTACCGTCCGCAGGATGCCGACCAGCTGCTGTACTACCGCGAAGACCAGAAGGGTCAGGTGCTGCAGGAAGGCATCAGCGAAGCCGGCGGCATGAGCGCCTGGCTCGCGGCGGCTACCAGCTACAGCGTCAGCAACGTCGCGATGCTGCCGTTCTTCATCTATTACTCGATGTTCGGTTTCCAGCGCATCGGCGACCTGTGCTGGGCGGCGGGCGACATGCGCGCACGCGGCTTCCTGATCGGTGGCACGTCGGGCCGTACCACGCTCAACGGCGAAGGCCTGCAGCACGAAGACGGCCACTCGCACCTGCTTTCCGGCGCGATCCCGAACGTCGTGTCGTACGACCCGACGTTCTCGTACGAGCTCGCGGTGATCCTGCAGGACGGCACGCGCCGCATGATGCAGGAGCAGGAAGACGTCTACTACTACATCACGGTGATGAACGAGAACTATGCCCACCCCGACCTGCCGAAGGGCAGCGAGGAAGGCATCGTCAAGGGCATGTACCTGTTCAAGGACGGCGGCAAGGCGAAGAAGAACGAGCCGCGCGTGCAGCTGATGGGTTCGGGCACGATTCTCCGCGAAGTCATCGCGGCCGCCGAGCTGCTCGAGAAGGACTTCGGCGTCACGTCCGACATCTGGTCCGTGCCGAGCTTCTCGGAAGTCCGTCGCGAAGGCTTCGACGCCGAGCGCTGGAACCGCCTGCATCCGGAAAGCACGCAGCGCGTGCCGTACGTCACGGGCCTGCTCGCCGACCGTCAGGGTCCGGCGATCGCGGCCACCGACTACGTGCGTGAGTTCGCCGACCAGATCCGTGCGTTCATGCCCGACGGCATGCGCTACACGGCGCTGGGTACCGACGGCTACGGCCGCAGCGACACGCGTGCGAACCTGCGCAGCCACTTCGAGGTCGATCGCTACTGGATCGCCCAGGCCGCGCTCGCGGCCCTCGCGAAGGACGGCAAGGTCAACGCGAAGGACGTGAGCCGCGCGATCAAGGAATACAAGCTCGACATGGACAAGCCGAACCCGATGACGGTGTAACCATCGGCACGCGGAAACGACGAAGGCCGGAGCGATCCGGCCTTCGTCGTTTCCGCATCACGCATCGTCGATGCGTTGGCTGCTATTCCTGTCGTCAGCATCCGCACCCACGGACACCCGAACCATGCGCATCCTCCTGCTGGCAACGCTTGCCCTCGCCCTGTCCGCCTGCGCTACCGCGCCCCGCGAGCACGGATCGCGGGCCCGGCTTCTCTACATCGCCGCAGCGAAGGCGCCATGCACCAACGGGGTGATGAAAACGGAATGCCTGCAGTTCCGCGAGCAGCCGACCGACCCGTGGCAGCTGACTTACGCGCCCATCGAAGGCTTCGAATGGAAGCCGGGCAACGAGTACCTGCTGAAGATCACCGAGGTGCATGCCAGTAACGCACCAGCCGACGCGTCGCGCGTGACGTGGCACGTGGACAAGGTGGTGGAGCAGCACCCGGTGCCGTGAGGCTCAGAGGTCCACGGTGAGGGTGAGCGGCTCGGACGAGCGGCTGCGCGGTTGCGCGGCGCCGCGCGACCGGACTTCCGCATGCACGCGAACCTCGCCATGCAGTCGACGCAGCTCGCTCATCGCGACTTCGACATCGATGTTGCCGACCGTCGACAGGTGTCCGGCCATCGGTGCGACCGCGACGAGATCCGTTTCGCCGAGAGGGCTTCCGGCGACGATCGTCACCCTGTCGCCTTCGTGGAACGCGTAAGGGCCCACCCGGAAGACGAGCGTCGCATCGGCGGAACCCGGCACGTCGTCGACACGAAGCCGATGGTCCGGATGCCCCGGCAGCGTCGGTGCCGGCAATTCGTCGTCCGCCGGTAGGCACTCGTCACGCATGGGTCCATCCTCCACGAAATCGCACGACAACATCGTCATGCTCAGCGTATGCGCGACGCCCTCCACAACCCATAGCGCCTAGGTTGTAGGTGCTCATACGCGGAATCGGCACGTCGGCCGACGGTGCGAACAGCACGTACAAACGACGTCATGCAAAAAAAAGCCGGGATCGCTCCCGGCTCGACCCTGCCCTGCAGCAGGCTTCAATCGTCGTCGCGCAGTGCGTGACGAATCAGGAGGAACGTTCCGATCGCCGCCGCGGCGATGCCAATGGTCACGCCCGGATTGCGACGGACCTGCTTGCGCAGCTTGCGATACTGATACGTGGCCTCGTCGGCGAAGTCTTCGGCGAGGTAACGGGCGCGCTGCCCATTGCCCTTGCGTGCGAGCTTACCGGTGACGCGCCTGCTGCGATCGAGCAGGTCCTGGCCCACGCCAGTGGCTTCGTCGGCGTAATGACGAACGCGCCCGGATACACCGTTGACGGCGCTCTCGACCTGGCGCGCGAATTCGCGATTTCTGTTCATCGGACGGCTCCCTTCAAGCGGCTCTGACGAGGGCCGACTTTGCGTTCGGTGCCGTGATCGCGATGTAAATGCGGGGCCGTGGGTTGAGCGGGCATTCAGCGTGCGAACGCGTACTCGCCGCCTTTCGCCAGCGCGGCCCGATAGGCCGGCCGTGCATGGATGCGCTCCAGGAACGCGACGAGGCGTGGGCGTGAGCCGTCGAGACCTCCCCGGCTCGCGGCGGCCTCGAGCGGAAAACTCATCTGGATATCGGCGCCGGTGAGTTCGTCGCCGGCGAACCAGCCGGAGTCGCCGATCTGCCCCTCGAGGTAATCGAGATGCAGCTTCAGCTGCGGATCCACGAAGGATGCCTGCGCGCCCCGCGCCAGCATGCGCGCGATGGGCTTCGCGAAGAACGGTACAGGGGCGCTCTCCATGCGCGTGAACACGAGCTTCAACAGCAGTTGCGGCATCGCGGAGCCTTCCGCGTAATGCATGAAATAGCGGTAACGCAACGCGGCGTCCGTTCCCGTCGCCGGCTTCAGGCGCCCCTCGCCGTAACGATCGATGAGGTACTCCACGATCGCGCCCGACTCCGCGAGCGTCGCGTCGCCGTCGACGAGCACGGGCGACTTGCCCAGCGGGTGCACGGCCCGCAGGGCCTTCGGTGCCAGCATCGTCTTCGGATCGCGTTCGTAGCGCACGATCTCGTAGGGAAGGCCGAGTTCTTCCAGCAGCCAGAGCACGCGCTGCGAACGCGAGTTGTTGAGGTGATGGACGACGATCATGGGCCGGCTCTCTTTCGCGACTGAGCCGGCAGGGTAGGGCCTGCTCACACCGTTTGCATAGCCCGCGTCGCAAACCGTGTGAAGAGGCCCTGACAGGTGGCGATCACGTCGCCGTCGTCAGCGACTCCTGGAGTTTTTTCACCTGCTCCGGAAAGGCCTTGCCTTCGGCGGCCGTGGCCGCCGCGACCACCTTCTTCGCGTCGGCATCGCGGCTCAGCGCCCGCAGCGCCTTCACCTGATAGGTCGCGACCGTGAGGCGGTTCGCGCCGTACGCCTTCTTCGCCGCGGCTTCGAGGTAGGGCAGGCCTTCGGCCGCCTTGCCGCCTTCGACGAGTCGACGACCGCGGCGGTAGTTGTAGACGTAGTCGTCGGGCCAGGCGGCGATCAGCTCCTTCTCGAGGGTGTCGAGCTCGTCGGTCGCCCTGGCGCGGACGAGGTACACGCGGAGATTGTCGGCGAGGTTGCGGTCGCTCTTCAGGTCGCCGTGCAGCTTCTCGCGGCTGAGGTCGATCGCCTTGCGCAGCACGGCCGTCTCGCCAGCCGTGTCGCCGAGTGCGGCATAGAGGTCGGCGGCGGTCAGCACCGCGCTGCGCTGGTCGGCGCACGCGGGCTGTGCCGTGAAGACCTGCGTGGCGAGATACGTGTCGTACGGTGCTTTCTGTGGCGCGAGCAGCGAGCGACGCGCATCGGCGGCCTGCGATCCGGTGGCGCCGATCAGGTCGTCGAGGACGTAAGGGCGCTCGCAGCCGATGTTGCCCGCGAGCACCTTCGTCGCGGCATCGACGATGCCCTTGTCGTCTTTCGCATCCTTCGCCTGCAACAGCAGCAGGCGCTGTTTCGCGAGCGCCACGCGTTTGTCCTTGTCGGAAACGTTCCGGACCATCGGTGGCAGCGTGTCGAACCAGGCCATGCCTTCCTTGCCCGCATAGCGCAGCTGATAGGTGTCCAGTACATCGGCGACCGCGGCGAGCGAACCCTTCGCCGCATCGGCCTTCTGTTTCGAGAGGCGAGCGTCGCCCGACAGGACGCCGCCGATTTCCCGGTAGAACGCGTCGCGCGGACGCTCGGCGAGGATGCGCCCGAGTTCCTCGCCGTCGGGACCGATCGCGAGGTACGTCGGCAGGAAGTGCACGTTGAGCTTCGTCATCCACGCCTTGTCGGCCGGCTTGTCGGCATCGGCTTCGTAGAACACGACCTTGCGGTTGAGGTCGTCCCACTCCTTGCCGTTGAGCACGTGGCTCGCCATGAAATAGCACGAGTAACACCACACCGCCTGGAAGTCGATCAGCACCGGTTTGTTCTCGCGCTTGCCCTGGGCGAGCGCGGCATCGATGCTGGCGGGCGACGACCCGTGCGCGGCGTGGGCCGGCGCGACGAGCAAGAAAAGGACGGCGACGAGCAGGCGCTTCATGGCGGACGTTCCTCCCCCTTCAGAGGTATAGACGTCCAATCAATATCACGTTTCCGGCGCCGTGTCAGATCGTGCCGCTGGCGCCCTCCACGGGCTCCGGGTCGGAGACCAGTCCCTGCCGGCGGCGCAGGGAAGGAAACCACCACATCCACAGGCCCACCACGACCAGCGTGCCGATACCGCCCAGCAGGGTGGCGTTGACCGCGCCCATGGCCGCGGCGAGCAGGCCGGACTCGAATTCGCCGAGCTGGTTGGAGGTGTTCACGAAGATCGCGTTGACCGCGCTGACGCGGCCGCGCATGTCGTCGGGCGTCTCCAGCTGCACCAGCGCGCCGCGGATCACCATGCTGACCATGTCGAAAGCCCCGAGGGCGAACAGCGCGCCGACCGATAGCCAGAGGTTGGTGGACGCGCCGAACACGAGCGTGGCCACGCCGAAACCGGCCACCGAGGCGAACATGATCGCTCCGACACGCCGTTCGAGCGAATGGCGGGTCAGCCACAGGGACATCAGCAGGGCGCCGACGGCCGGCGCGGCACGCAGGACGCCCAGGCCCCACGGGCCGGTGTGCAGGATGTCCCTGGCGAAGATCGGCAGCAGCGCGGTGGCGCCGCCCAGGAGCACGGCGAAGAGATCCAGCGAGATCACGCCGAACACGGCGGGACGATGCCGGATGAAATGCACGCCGGCGAAGAGGGTCTTCAGCGTGGCGGGTTCGCGTCGCGGCGGGATGTGGTCGTAGGCGAGGCGCGACATCAGCACCAGCGCCACGAGGTAGAGCACCGCCGAGGTGCCGTAGACCGTGGCGGCCCCCGCGACATAGAGCAGGCCACCGAGCGCGGGGCCCGCGATCATGGCGGCCTGTCCGGCCGCCGCGTTGGCCGCCATGGCGCGTGGCAGGACCTTAGCGGGAACGAGAGCCGGCAGCATCGACTGCAGGGCCGGGAATTCGAAGGCCTTGGCGACGCTGACCATGAAGACGAGCGCGAGGATCCCGGCCTCGTTCAGGTGGCCGGTGATGCTGAAGACGGCGAGCAGTGCGATCGCGATCCACTCGACCGCCTGGCAGACGGTGACGATGCGGCGCCGGTCGAACTGGTCCGCCACGTGACCGGCGGGCAGCGCAAGCAGCACCGAAGGCACGAACTGCACGAGACCGATGAGGCCGAGGTCGAACGCGCGGTGCGTGATCTCGTAGACCTGCCAGCCCACGGCCACCGACATCATCTGGAATCCGAAGCTGGACGCGTTCTTGGCGAACCAGAACTGCACGAAGGCGCGGTAGCGAAGCAGCGAGTCCGCTTCGGGCGAGGATGACGGCATGGACGGTCCTTGAGGCGATTCTCAATTTTACGCCCGAAGCGGCCGTGGTCCCCAAATTGATCGCGGTCGCCCTATCGGCGAAGCTAGGCGCTTTCCTGCCGGGGGCTCGCAAGATCATGCGTCGTATCGCCATTCTCATCGCCACCGCCGGCCTTGCCGCCGCCTGCTCGTCGCCCCAGAACCCGCAGGCCGCGCAGGCTCCCGCCGAGAACAACCAGGCCGACGAGGCGGCGAAAAAGCTCGAGACGTATCAGCAGCTGATCAAGCTGCACAACGACGGCCCCGCGGTGCAGCTGGGGCACGAGATCGTCGATCGCTATCCGGACACGCCGGCGGCCGCGGAGGTGAAGAAGACCCTCGATGGCCTCGAAACGAATTACAAGGCGACCACCGAGACGAACCGGCTCGCGGCCTTGTGGCTCTACCAGACCTCGCCCATGCAGGGCGGCACGCAGAGCACCGCCACCATTCAGTCGAGCCGCCCGACGGGAGAGCAGACGGTTCGGCTGATCCTGCGCCGCCATACCGACTGGGGGCAGAGCGTGTTCCTCTACGCCACCACGGGCAAGGGGTTCGTATGCAAGGGCGACTGCTCGCTGAAGGCGACGTTCGACGGCAAGCCGAAGACGCTGAAGGCCTTCCGCCCGCCGACCGGCGAGCCCGCGCTGCTGTTCCGCAACGATGCCCAGTTCCTGAAGGACCTGGCGAAAACGAAGCGGCTGACCATCGACGTGGTGACGATCAGTCGCGGCGAAACGACGCTCACGTTCGAGACGGGCGGCTTCGCTCCGGACAAGTGGACGGCGTTGCCGAAGAAGAAGTGACCGCCCCGGCGGTCAGTGGAGAAACAGCTTCTCGGTGATCCGCGTCAGCGGCCATTCGAGCATCGCGTTCATCTTCGGCGGAAGGTCCAGCGGACGCAGCAGCATCTTCACCGTCATCTCGGCGGGGATGTGCCGCTTCAGCAGGCCTTCGGCGCGCGACGTGACGCGGCGGAACTCCGCGTCGTCGTGGGCCTTTTCCGGATAGCGGACGTTGAACACGTGGCGCAGCGCGATGTCGCTGTCTTCGTTCTTGATCTCGCCGAGACGCTTGATCAGCGTGCGCAGCGTGCTGAACCGGCTGATGCCGTCGCGCTGCCGATAGATGCGGAAGTGCTGGTAGAAGTGCTTGTAATGACGCACCTCGTCGCCCTTGATGAGGTTGGTCAGCTCGCGCAGCACGGGCTCGTCCGTCACCTCGTTCAGTGCGCGATACAGGCTCGCGGTACCGGTCTCCACCACGCAACGCGCCGCCAGTTCGAGGCCGCGGTTCGGCTCCAGCTCGTCGGGCGTGCAGACCGAGCCGTAGTGCGCGAAGAAATTGCGGAAGCCCGTATCCCAGTCGAAATCCGGCCACACGTGGCGCACGTAAGCGGCCAGCGCACGGCCGTGCTGCATTTCTTCGTGCTCCCAGTGATCGCGGAGCCAGCCCTGCAACTCGTCGTCGCCCGCGAAATGGTCGACGAGATTATGGGTGTACAGGTCCGAGCCGCTTTCGACGAACGACGAGCTGCACAGAAGGAGGAAGAGGTCTTCGTTGGTCCTGACCTTCTCGACGTCGATCCGCGAGAGGTCCAGTTTTTCGAGCGTCCATGGCAAGGTGGCGGCATAGCTCACTGCGGGTGTTCCTCGATCGCTTTGTCGTGTCGCCCCCGGGGGCAATGACCGGATTGTGACAAAGGCGGGGCGTCAGCGCACCACGGTCACCGGCACATGGGCCCTGGCGAGGAGGTCGGTGGACGTCGATCCCACCAGCCAGCGGGCCAGTGCCCCGCGCTCGGAGTGGCCGATGACGATGTGATCGACGCCATGCCGGGCGACATACGAGAGCAGCGCGTCGCCGGGACTGCCCTGGACCAGGTCGACGTCCACGACGACGCCGGCAGGCGCCCCCAGCGCCTCGACCTCCCGCTCGAGACCCGCCCGCCGCTCGGCGAGGTTGTCCATCATCAGCAGGGCGGACACGTCGGCACCGTTGTCCAACTGCTCGACTCGGAGCACGTGCACCCCGGCACCGGAGCAGGCCGCCAGATCCACGGCGAAGCGGTACGCGCGCCGGGCGGTATCCGAGCCGTCGTAGCCAACCAGGATGCTCTTGGGCATGGCGCGTCCTTCGATGGGGAGTGGGGATGGGCCGATCTTAGGCCCGGGCGCCCCTGGAGCGCGAGACGCTCACGACCCTCCCACCAAGCCGCCCCGTCGCTGAACGGGCGGAGCCCTCGTCCGGCTTTCTTCACATTCGTGAGTGGAGAATCCGCTTCGCAATCCGTTGCCCACCTACAAGCAGGGAGATTACAGACATGATCAAGCGCATCACCGGTATCGCCGCCCTCGTCCTGGCCTCGGCTGGCGCCTTCGCCGCCCAGCCGGCAGCCGCCGCGGAAGCCTCGACCAAGTGCCACATGACCTTCAGCACGACGGGCTGGGCGGCGATCTACAAGAAGGCCGACGGTCGCGGTCACGTGCGCTGCGATAACGGTCAGAGCGCCGACGTGATCATCCACGTGCGCGGCGGTGGCCTGACGGCTGGCAAGTTCAGCATCGAGGGCGGCAAGGGCGAGTTCACCAACGTCAAGGGCATTTCGGAGATCTACGGCGAGTACGCCAGCGGCGGTGCGAACGCCGGTGTGGTCAAGAGCGCGGAGAGCGCCGCGATGACCAAGGGCGAGGTGTCGCTCGCCGTCACGGGCACGGGCCGCGGTTTCAACCTCGGCGTCGACCTCAGCAAGTTCGAGATCGAGCGGCTCGGCAAGTAATCGCGACCTTCAGGCCGCGAAGCGAAAGGCGCCCGTTCGGGCGCCTTTCTTTTTGTACACTCGTCCGATCCACTCCCGCGAGGTTTCCCCATGCGTCGCCTGCTCAGTCTCATCGCGCTTTCCCTCGTCACCGTTTCCGCCTGGGCCGCCGGCCCCGCGGTCGGCGACAAGGCCCCCGATTTCCGCCTCCAGGACCAGAAGGGCGACTGGCACACCCTCGAGACGCACAAGGGCAAGTGGCTGGTGCTCTACTTCTATCCGAAGGATTTCACGGCCGGCTGCACCACCGAAGTCTGCACCTACCGCGACGACACGGTGAAGCTGCACAAGGCCGGTGCCGTCGTGCTGGGCGTCAGCCTCGACGACGTCAAGTCGCACGCGGAGTTCGCGGAGAAGTACCACGTGCCGTTCCCGCTGCTTTCCGACGCCGATAGTGCGGTGGCCCAGAAGTACGACGTGCTCAGCTCGATGGCCGGACACAAGTACGCCCGTCGCGAGACCTTCCTGATCGACCCGCAGGGCAAGATCGTCAAGGTCTACAAGGATGTCGATCCCGAGAAGAACTCGGGTCAGGTGCTCGCCGACATCGCGGCGCTCAAGAAGGCGGGCGCCTGATCGTG
>Ga0102591_1004832_pt1 | contig 9949 bp, 8 predicted proteins | sample AraplaCol_mCL_r2_2_FD_76860 | JGI IMG/M metagenome (GOLD analysis project Ga0102591, IMG submission 76860) | Arabidopsis root microbial communities from North Carolina, USA - plate scrape MF_Col_mCL_r2 (SPADES assembly) (version 2) | ecosystem: Host-associated > Plants > Roots > Endosphere... | reverse complement strand
CTCCTCGACTTTACAGATCGTGCATGATGTCAAGACCAAGCTTCCAACTATCCAAACCGCCGGTCCCGAAGGACTGAAGATCGATGCCGTTGGCGATCAATCGGTCTTCGTGAGCGCAGCCGTCTCCGGCGTGATCCGCGAAGGCCTCATTGCGGCGGCGCTTACTGCGACTATGATCCTCCTGTTCCTCGGGTCCTGGCGTAGCACCCTGATTATCGCGGTCTCGATCCCGCTCTCCGTGTTGGTTTCGATCATCGTCCTTTCGTTGTTCGGCCAGTCTATCAACCTCATGACGCTGGGCGGATTGGCCTTGGCAGTAGGCATCCTGGTCGATGATGCGACGGTCGCCATCGAGAACATCAATGCCCACCTCGAGCGAGGCGAGCCGGTCCGCGATTCCGTACTTAACGGATCGGCGGAGATCGCGGCGCCCGCGTTCGTCGCGACCCTTTGCATCTGCATCGTCTTCATGCCGATGTTCTTTCTGTCTGGCGTGGCGGGCTATTTGTTTGTGCCCATGGCTGAGGCCATCGTCTTCGCAATGCTGGCATCCTACATTCTGTCGCGGACGCTAGTGCCGACCCTCGCGAATTTGATGTTGAAGCCGCATGTGCCGGGAGCGGAGACGGGGGGATCGAACGCTTTAGCGAGCCTCCAGACTGGCTTCGAGCACAAGTTCGAAGCCACGCGCGAGAGTTATCGTTGTGTTTTGTCCGGTGTGGTTGCCCGGCGACGCCTGTTCATCCCGATGTTTCTTGGTGGAGCTCTAGCGTCGGTGCTGCTGGTTCTTACGCTGGGAGCTGATTTCTTTCCCTCGGTCGACGGCGGTCAGATTAAGCTACATGTGCGTGCCCATGCCGGAACCCGCGTGGAGGAAACAGCGCGCATTGTCGATCAGGTCGAGGATGAATTGCGGCGTACCATTCCCTCGACCGAGCTCAGCGGCGTTGTCGATAATATAGGCCTTCCTGTCTCCGGCGTGAACCTGTCGTATAGCAACTCCGCTCCGACAGGGCCCGCGGATGCTGATATCCTTGTGAGCCTTGCGGCAAAGCATCACGCAACGGCCGATTACGTGCGACGCCTTCGCATACGGCTACCGCAGGTTTTCCCGGGTGTGACATTCGCCTTTCTGCCCGCCGATATCGTAAGCCAGATTTTGAACTTTGGATCGCCCGCGCCGATCGATGTGCAGATCGTTGGTCGTGACATGGCGAGCAATGCGTTGGTCGCTCAACGCCTTCTCCAGAAAATTCGCAAGATCCCTGGGATCGCCGACGCTCGGATTCAGCAGGATCTCGACGCTCCCACGTTCACCGTTGCGGTCGATCGCAGCCGCGCAAGCGATGTCGGACTGACTCAGAAGGATGTCGCGAACACGATGCTGATCGCCTTGGCCGGAAGCTTCCAAACAGCGCCTACATTCTGGCTGGACCCCAAGAGCGGCGTATCCTATCCGATCGTCAGCCAGGCGCCCCAGACCGACCTGCAAACACTGGATTCGCTCCGCAACACCCTCATCACGGGCGGCCCCGGATCGCGCGGCCAAATACTCGGTGGTATCAGCACGATTAGGCGTGACGTCCTGCCATCGGTCGATACCCGCTACAACGCCCAACCTGCGATGGATATTTACGCCACTAATGCTGACCGCGACTTTGGTAGCGTCGCAAACGATGTCCGCGAGGCGATCGGCGAGATAACCAGGGCTGGGCTGCCCAAGGGCGTTACGATCACCCTGCGCGGTCAGGTCGTCATCATGGCCGCATCCTACACCGGACTCCTCTACGGGCTCGGCTTCGCCATGCTGCTAGTCTACCTGCTGATGGTGGTGAACTTCCAGTCCATGCTGGACCCGTTCATCATCGTCACGGCGCTGCCGGCGACCATGGCGGGCATAGTCTGGATGCTTTTTTTGACCGGGACCAATCTCAGCGTTCCAGCTTTAACCGGCGCCATCATGAGTGTGGGTGTCGCGACTGCCAACAGCATTCTAGTCGTGAGTCTGGCTCGCGACCGCATGAGCCAGGGAGACGAGCCGGCCATCGCCGCTATCGCGGCTGGATTCGGTCGCTTCCGCCCAGTGCTAATGACGGCGCTTGCGATGATCATCGGCATGCTGCCGATGGCGCTCGGATTAGGCGAAGGCGGCGAGCAAAACGCGCCGCTCGGCCGCGCCGTGATCGGCGGGCTGATTGTTGCGACGATCGCTACCCTAACCTTCGTGCCCGCCGTCTTCGCACTCCTGCACGGCTCGCGACGCCCCCTCAATCCGTCGACGGCCTTCGATGGCACGGCGACCTCTCCCAACACACCTCCCAACGATTGAGTTTGTCATGAGCCAACTGCATTCCCCAACCGTATCAGCTACTTCCGGCCCCTCTCGAGTGCGCGTTCTATTGGTCAACCTCCTCAGGGTCGCGGGCGTCGCGGCACTCGTCCTGCGGGGCCTCGAGACCCGGAGAGCCAGTGAGGCCGCCGCGGAGCGGCAGAGCGCAGCTAGCGCCATCGCAACCGTGATCGTGACCCATCCGATGTCTGGACCTGCTCGCGAGGAGGTGGTTCTGCCCGGGCAAGTGAAGGGTGAGATCGAAACGTCTGTCTATGCCCGTACCAATGGCTATATTCGCCTTTGGAAGACGGACATCGGCGCGCGCGTCAAAGCCGGCGAGCTTCTGGCGGTCATCGACTCGCCTGAGGTTGATCAGCAGCTTCTTCAGGCTGAGGCCGATCTCAGAACTGCGCAGGCCAATGCCGATATCGCACGTCGGACATCCGATCGCTACGCGCAGTTGGTAAGCACGCTTTCCGTCTCCCGCCAGGCGGGTGACGATCGCGAAGCCACGGCGTTGGCAAGTGCCGCCCAGGTCACGGCGAACGAAGCCAACGTAAATCGCCTCCGCCAGCTTCAAAGCTTCGAGCAAGTGGTCGCTCCCTTCGCCGGGGTAATCACCGCGCGCAACACGGATGTCGGTGCCCTGATAAACGCAGGCGGCAACCAGGGTGCAGCGCTCTTTCACATCGCGGCAATCGACAAGCTTCGAGCCTATGTCGACGTTCCGCAGAGCTATGCCAGCAGCATTCGGACCGGAACCAGAGCCAATCTCCAATTTCCGGATAAGCCCGGTAAATCGTATCCGGCGACGGTCACACGGACATCTTCGGCGATAGATATCCAGGCGCGAACGCTCCAGGTCGAACTCGATATCGACAACAGTTCGGGCGAACTCCTTCCAGGGAGCTTCGTTCAGGTACATTTTCAACTGCCCCCGGTCGGACATGGGCTTCGGCTTCCCGTCAACGCCCTGCTATTCCGGGCCGAGGGTGTTCAGGTCGCCGAAGTAGGTCGAAGTGGCAAGGTTGTTCTGAAGCCGATCACACTTGGACGCGACTTCGGGGACACGATCGAGGTTCTCACCGGCGTCGAGCCGTCCGAGTTGGTGATCCTCAACCCTTCATCCGCCATCGCGAGTGATGATCAGGTCCACGTCGCTGCGGCGGGTGAGTCTCATGCGGGATCGTAGCGCTCGCAGGCAGGGCAGCGAAGCGGGCAAACGGCTCAACGAGAGAGCGCACGGCAGGCGTCTGCCGGCATCTCGACGGGATAGAAAATGTCCAGGAGGTGAAGAATGGCACACATAATCATGATTCACGGGTCATGGAGCGGCGGCTGGATGTGGGACCGAGTGATCCCGATCCTGACTGCGGCGGGCCATAGCGCCGAGGCTCCAACCCTGCTGGGGGCCGATCCAGGAGGGAGTCGATTTCCGTCCCGACCGCTTACCGCTTGGGCGGACCAGATCGCTGCTCGAGTATGCGAAGCAAAGGCACCAGTTGTGCTTGTTGCCCAGAGCCGCGGCGGACTGGTCATTAGCGAGGTAGCCGAGCGAGTGCCGGAGCGGGTCGGGTATCTGGTCTACGCCGCGGCGTTTCTGCTTCCAGACGGGGCGTCCCTCGGCGGAATGATTCAGAGCGCGCACCCTGGCGCCGAGCCGATCTTCAGTGTCGACCCGGCAACCGGTATGGCGGCTGTTCTTCCAGAAGCTCTGGAGAGGATCTACAGCAAGACGCCGGCACGCTGGGTTGAGTATGCGCGGGCAAAGCAATGCCTCGAACCTCTCGCAGCGATTGCGACGCCGATCTCGGTTAGCAACGAGCGTTTCGGCTCCGTGCCCAGAGCCTATATCGAAGCGACTGAGGACCAGGTAATGCCCCTGTCTCTCCAGCGGGCGATGCAGGCGCGGTTGCCCTGCGACCCCGTTTTCGCCATCGCGTCCGACCATGTGCTGCCGTCTTCAGCTCCTGACGAGTTGGCCAAGCACCTCGTTGAGATCGCGAACCGGGTCGACCATCCCCGCTAGGCCGCGCCCACTTGGACCTTAGAGGATCGAGATATCCTCGTTCTTACACAAAGGCATCAAGCAAATGAATGCAGAACGCGACAATACCGGAAGTGGCTCTGGCTCCATCAGCCGGCGGAGCATCGTGAGCTTCACCGCAGCCGCAGCAGTGTTCCCGACCATGCTGATTGAAGCTGCACAAGCGGTGACGGCCGCGCCGTCTGATCCGATCGATATCAAGGCGATGACTTTTGATATTCAGGGAACATTGTTCGACTACTATCAGCCCTTCGCACGCATCAGTGACGCGTTAAACAACTCCAAGGCGCAGCGCTTGAATTGGTCGGGCTTGCTCGGAGATTGGAATGCCGGCGCAGTCTCGATTATCCAGGCCATTATTACCGGCGAGCGCACATGGATTCCACCCGGCCTGGTTTTTCGTGAGTCGCTCGAAGCTGCTTTGTCGATACGCGGCCTGACTAGCCAACTCGATGAAACTGACCGCCTTGAGCTGATGTCGGTTTGGAGCCAGATGGTGCCGTGGCCAGACAGTGCGCTAGGCGTCGGCCGGCTCAAGCGTAAAGTTACGGTAGCGGCTCTCTCCAATGCGGGAATGGCTGGCGTAATCGCGCTCGCCAAGCGTGGTGGGCTACCGTTCGATGCCGTGCTTACCGGCGAGCTCGTTCATTCTTACAAGCCGTCTCCCGACGTCTATCAGGCTGCTTCGACCTACCTCGGATTTCCGCCGGGTGAGATCATGATGGTCGCGGCTCACAAATTCGATCTGAAAGCCGCGAAAGCAGCCGGATTCAAAACGGCGTACATACCCAGGCCTCTCGAAACCGGACCAGGGACGAAAGTCGACCGATCTCCGGAACCGTATATCGATGTCATTGCAAACGACCTAATGGATCTATCCCGAATGATTGATCTCGGCTGAAGCCCGCGAGCGAGTTCGGGCGCGGGGCGGTCGCTTGCCCGCGTACAATATCGACCAGGTGGGCGTCGCCTGGGCAATTCGACCTCTACGAAGTATTGCAAAAGCGTGGAGCTGGATCCACGCGACTGAACCATCACTGTCCGGGCCCTTCGATCGGGAAGGACGCCTGTCCTGGACGGTTCTTGCTGATCTCATGCCTGAAGTGCGCGGCGTGCAGGCATTCAGTCTCTCGCGCAGTCTTCGCAAGGATTCCGAAAAGCGCGAATTGGAGATCCCCGCGTGGGCTCGCCGGCCGTCCGCATATCGCTTGGCCCGGTCTCAGGTGCTTCCGTCCCCGCCAATTCTGGCCCAAGCCAGTGATGGGAAAGTCAAACGGCTGTTCGCTAGTCGGCTGCAGCGGCCGTCTCGAAATTACTCGTAAATTGATCCGAAATCAAAAGTTCGATCGCATCACGAAGCGCCATCGATCGCGCAATTCCAAAACTCTTTTCGAAGGCCCGCTGCGCCTCTTCCCATAAACGGTCAGATTGCTTGACGCGCGCTCTCCCAGCGGCCGTTAAAGACACCAAACGATTACGTCGGTCGTCCGGATTTACCTTCATCGTGACCAGCCCATCACGAATCAGCGGCTTGAGAGTATGCGCCAGCCCGCCCGAATCCATGACGAGCGCTTCGGCGAGAAGGCCGATTGCCGCCGGTTCAGACCGTGCGATCTGAGTCAGAATCGCACGTTGGGTGGCCTTCAGGCCACACGGCGCGAGAGCCGCGTCATACAGTTGCGAAACGCGCCTGGAGGCCTTGCGCAGTGCCGTGCAGTGGCATCGATATGAGACTTGAGAGTTCGATTGCGCCGCCACAACAGCCTCCGTTAGTTCGCGATAACCCCAGTCTTCTGGGCTAAGTATAAGCATATGCAGATGATTTCTCAAGTCTGGGTAGACTAAAGCGCCGCTTCGAACGATCCAGTCAAGCATTCGCGGTTCGCAAACCCTCTACGCTTTGGCGCCTAACCGGTTAGATCAAACGAGCGTGACATCATTCGTTGGCATTGCATCGGAGTGCTGAAGTCGAGCGAATTCAACGCAGGAAATCGGGCAAAGGCAGCCGGATCGATATTGTCAGCATATGCTGATAATTGACTTGGACGATTGGAGGCCTTACTCTCCAGCAAATTCGAGAACGAGTTCGCTCAAAGCGGAGAAGCGTAGGTCGCGGTCTCGCCGTGCAGTCACGGCCGACCGAGCACGCGGATCTTAATGGTTCGCGCGAGCTCGTTGGCTGATGCTGAGTTGGCCGCCGTCGTACCCACGAAGTCATCCAACAGGAGACCAAATTGGAAGCGATCAAAGTAAAAGGGGCTAGCCCTTTCCACTATGCGTGGGTGGTTGTTGTCGTTACGTTCTTGACGTTGCTTGTGACGGCCGGCGCCATGTCGACGCCGGGCTTGCTTTTGGTTGCCCTTCAGAAGGACTACAATTGGTCCACTGCGACCATCTCAACGGCGCTCTCGCTGCGACTAGCGGTCTTCGGGCTTATGGCGCCGTTTGCCGCAGCTCTCATGCTTCGCTTCGGCCCACGCAACATCATGCTCGTCGCGGTCGCGACAACAGCTGCTGGCGTCAGCCTGACGGCGCTCGTGAGCCAGTCGTGGCAACTTACCTTGCTTTGGGGCATCGTCGTTGGCGGTGGGACCGGAATGACAGCGCTAGTCCTAGGCGCGACCGTCGCAAACTCCTGGTTTGTGCAACGTCGTGGCCTTGTCCTTGGCCTAATGACTGCAAGTTCGGCGTCCGGGCAGCTCCTGTTCTTGCCAGTTTTCGCGAAGATCAGCGATGAGTATGGCTGGCGGACGCTTGTCGTGGTGGTCGGGTGTGTCCTCGTCTGTCTCATCCCCGTGATCACGCTGTTCATGCGAAATCGTCCCTCCGATATCGGTCTGACGCCGTATGGTGCGCCTGCGGGCACCAAAGTCGCAGGTCCTGTGACGCCAACAGTGAATCCGGTCGTCATGTCCTTCAGGGCTCTGCGGGGTGCCGCACGCTCGAAAGACTTTTGGCTATTGTGTTTCGGATTCTTCATTTGTGGTCTCAGCACGTCGGGCCTCATCGGCACGCATCTCATTGCGGCCTGTGGAGATCACGGCATCGCCGAGGTAACGGCGGCTAGCATGATCGCCCTCATCGGACTGTTCGATCTATTCGGTACGGTCGGATCGGGATGGTTGTCCGACAAATACGACAATCGGGCTCTGCTTTGCATTTACTACACTGGTCGGGGATTATCCCTGCTATTTCTGCCGATCGCACTGGGGGTCGACCTGTGGACCGTCTCGTTGTTCGCCGCGTTCTACGGCCTTGATTGGTTCGCCACCCTGCCGCCGACGATCCGACTTACGACGAGCAAATTCGGACTGTCCTCGGGGCCGTTAGTTTTTGGCTGGATGTTCGTTGCGCACCAGATCGGCGCTGCAATCGCGGCTTATGGCGCCGGCGTCACGCGCACACTGGAAGGCACCTATGCCCCGGCATTTGCTCTCTCTGGCCTGCTGTGCATCGTCGCGGGTCTCGCCTGCCTGCTAATCGGTGATCGCAAATCCGATGGCGAACCGAGGCTTGCACCCGCGATCAAGTCGGCTGCCTGACAGCGAGCGTGGCCTCCGCCCTTACACTGGCGGCCGTATAAGGACCGTGTCGCCTTCGCGCAGAGCCAGATGGAAAAAGGATTGCCCGACCACGATGACAAGGATGATATGCCATGTTGAATGCCGATGAACTGCCCAAGCGCACCTGTGAGGTTGACGGCAAGCGGATGGCGTATGTTGAGCTTGGCGAAGGTCGGCCGATCGTCTTCCTGCACGGCAATCCCGCTTCTTCGTACATCTGGCGCAATATCATGCCGATCGTTGCTCCCCAGGGCCGCTGCATCGCACCGGACCTGATCGGTATGGGCGATTCGGAAAAGCTCGAGGGCGACGATCCGATGCGCTATGGCTTTTTGCAGCATCGCCGGTTTGTTGAAGGCTTCCTCAAAGGAATTGGGGCAACGGCGGAGGTCGTCCTTGTCGGGCAAGACTGGGGCGGGGCCCTGGCTATGGACTGGGCCAGTCGTCACCCGGAGTCAGTCCGTGGAATCGTTTACTTCGAGACCATTGTACGCACCCGCAATTGGAACGAGATGGATCAGTCCGTTCGGGATATGTTCGAGCGCCTACGGTCGCCGGAAGGCGAGACGCTAGTTCTTCGCGACAATCTGTTCGTCGAGAAGTCGTTCTCCGAGAGAATACTGCGACGTCTATCCGATGCAGAGTGGGCGGCGTATCGTCGTCCCTATCTTCGTCCAGGAGAGGACCGGCGTCCTACGCTGACATTTCCTCGAGAACTTCCCATTGACGGCAAGCCTCACGATACCGCGGAGGCCGTGAAAGCCTATGGCGACTGGATGGCGATCAACGAAGTGCCGAAGCTGTTCATTGATGGAGACCCTGGCGCGATCGTCACCGGTCCGATCCGGGAATTCTGCAGAAGTTGGCGAAATCAGGAGGAAGTACGGGTAAAGGGCAAGCACTTCCTTCAGGAAGACTCTCCCCGCGAAATTGGTGAGGCGATTGCGGATTGGCTGGAGCGATTGCCGCGGCCTGACTCCGTCAGCGCGCGAACCACAGCCGAGTGGGGTGCGCCGCACGGTTGACGCGATCGCCTTTGTCAAGCTCTAGCGGACTTTGTATCCCTTGAAAAAGGAAACGTGAAATGCCGTATCTACATCTGAACCTGGCCAAGAAGTATTCTTCGCAGACCAAGCGAGAGCTCGCGACGCGTCTGTGCCAGGTCTATTCCGAAGTGATGCAGACGCAACCGTGGCGCCCAAACGTAGGGATTGCGGAACTTGGAGAGGATAACTTGTTTCATCTTGGTCCGGACGGGCTGGAGTCGATCACGATGGTGCTGGTCGAGATCCGTCGGGGCCGGTCGCTTGATCAACGTCTCGAATTGGGGCGGCGCCTTGTCGATATATGCAGCGAGGTATTGCAGGTCGCCAAACGCACAGTGCTCGTCGAGTTCACGATTCACACTGGCGACGAGATATTGCGCGATGGCAATTGGGCCGCTGACTGGACCCCGGCGGAAGCCTCCGGGTAGGGTCCTCCGCGCCTAGCGCGACGAGGCCATTCGATCTTGATGCGGCGCGGCATCAGCTATTTCGCCACTGAGACCGCGCAAGGTGATAGTACGGCTGCAGTCTAGCAGAAGCCTGGAGATCGATGAGGCATGACAGTTCACCATGTGCATGGCCGAAGGATAGCCGCATTGGCTGATTATTGGTCCTCCAGCAACGCGATGACCGAGACCGCCTCACGGACATTGTCCGGGCCGCCCTTCGGAGGCCAGACGCCGGTGGCGAAGGCGGTGCTGCGCAGTGACGCCCGCTGTGCAAGGCTTTCGAAACCCCAGATATGGGTGATGCGGGGCGGCCCGTCGAGCGCATACATGTTGATTATCAGATGCGCCGTGTAGTCCCGCGCCGGCGCGATCGCGGCCTCCCATCCCGCAAGCGTCGGCGGGAGCCCGCCCGGCTTCAGCTTGTAAGTGCGGAATTCGTAGACATCGCCGTAGACGCCCGGTCGCAGCGGTGGCAGGAAAGGAAAGCGCTGGTAGCTGTCCATCTCCAGAGC
>Ga0102591_1004831_pt1 | contig 9950 bp, 10 predicted proteins | sample AraplaCol_mCL_r2_2_FD_76860 | JGI IMG/M metagenome (GOLD analysis project Ga0102591, IMG submission 76860) | Arabidopsis root microbial communities from North Carolina, USA - plate scrape MF_Col_mCL_r2 (SPADES assembly) (version 2) | ecosystem: Host-associated > Plants > Roots > Endosphere... | reverse complement strand
CCACCCGAATTCCAAGCCCAGAAAGAAACTTGTAATGGCTATCCCCTTCTTCAAGGAAATGCGTATCGGCGGCTATTTGCTCAAGCAGAAACTGCTTGGCCGCAAACGCTATCCGCTCGTGCTGATGCTGGAGCCGCTGTTTCGCTGCAACCTCGCCTGCGTCGGCTGCGGCAAGATCGATTATCCGGATGCTATCCTCAACCGCCGCATGACCGCCCAGGAGTGCTGGGACGCGGCCGACGAGTGCGGCGCGCCGATGGTGGCGATTCCCGGCGGCGAGCCGCTGATCCACAAGGAGATCGGCGAGATCGTGCGCGGCCTCGTGGAGCGCAAGAAGTTCGTCTCGCTCTGCACCAACGCGCTGCTGCTCGAGAAGAAGCTCGACCTGTTCGAGCCCTCCCCGTATCTGTTCTTCTCCGTGCATCTGGACGGCCTGCGCGATCACCACGACAAGGCCGTGTCGCAGAAGGGCGTGTTCGACCGCGCGGTGTCCGCGATCAAGGCAGCGAAAGCGCGCGGCTTCACCGTCAACGTCAACGCCACCATCTTCGACGGCCATCCGGCCGAGGAGATCGCCAAGTTCCTCGATCTCACGGTCGAGCTCGGTGTCGGCGTCTCGATGTCGCCGGGCTACGCCTATGAGCGCGCGCCGGACCAGGAGCACTTCCTCAACCGCACCAAGACCAAGAAACTGTTCCGCGACGTCTTCGCGATGGGCAAGGGCAAGAAGTGGAACTTCATGCATTCCGGCCTGTTCCTGGACTTCCTCGCCGGCAACCAGGAATACGAGTGCACGCCCTGGGGCATGCCCGCGCGCAACATCTTCGGCTGGCAGAAGCCCTGCTACCTGCTCGGTGAAGGCTACGCGAAAACCTTCAAGGAGCTGATGGACACCACCGATTGGGAAACCTACGGCACCGGCAAGTACGAGAAGTGCGCCGACTGTATGGCCCATTGCGGCTACGAGCCGACGGCTGCGACCGCCGCGCTCAACAACCCGCTGAAGGCGATGTGGGTGTCGCTGCGCGGCATCAGGACCACCGGCCCGATGGCGCCGGAGATCGACATGAGCAAGCAGCGCCCGGCGCAGTACATCTTCTCGGCGGAAGTGCAGAAGCGCCTGTCGGAGATCCGCAAGGACGAAGCCGCCGCCGCCGCGGAGAAGGCGTCGCAGAAGGCCTCGACCGCGGCGTAAGCAAACGCCATCAACTCTCACGACGAAGGCCCGGCCGCAATCGCGACCGGGCTTTTTTCTTTTGTGGGCCGTTGTGCCGACGGTTCGTGTCCCGGACGCGCTGCAGCGCCCTTGCGCTGCTGCGCAGAGCCGGGACCCACGCGCCGCGTGCCGCGTCGATGCATGGGCCCCGGCTCTGCAGCGCACCGCGCAAGTGCGCGCTGCGCTGCGTCCGGGGCACGAGGCGCGAATGTATCGCTCGCTCTCTCCACGTCATTGCGAGCGTGTGGCAAGCGGATCGCACTTCATCGGCTCTCGCAATTGCGGGCACACGTCCACATTCTCGCGGCGCCTTTCGCCCGAGCTTTGTTGTTCGTTCGCGCCCCATGAAGACCAGAGGACGCAGGGAAGGCCGGGCGCCGGCGGCACCCGCAATCCGTGCGCAACAGAAATGCACACGGGGTGGATCACAGGTGTTGCCGGTCGCCCGGCCTTCCCTGCGCGGATGGTTTTAACGGTGTCCTTCGCGCTCTCCTCGGGGAGCGTTGCACTATTGCCCCCGTCACCTCGCAGCTGTTCGATGCGCGTGCCGGTTGGCCGCTGCATCACCGCGAGGCTTGACGCCAGAACCGCGGGCGTCGGGACCACACGACTTCTCCGTCCGCGGACGGCTTGGCCTCAGCGCCGGGGGCTCGGTGTGCGCACCCCAGACCATCAACCAAACCGCTGTGACCGCACCGTGTCGTATGCGCGTTGTGCCGGGACTCAACGGTCACCCGTCCCTGTCCTCACGCACATCGCGCCGGCGCTACCGCGTCCACCGCACCCCGGCCCGCATTTCGTGACGATCGCGAAGCGCCCCTCTGGCAGGGCCGGGATGGAGGACGTATGCCACAAATCCGAAATTCGGAAAAGCGATATATTTTTGACGGAAGGGGTTGACGGGTTTTGGGTGTTTTGCCCGACGCCTCTCGCGCCGTGCCAGCCAGACCCGTAGGAAGGGTTGAGCCCTTGCGAAAGCCATCGCCCATCTCCGACATCGGCGTCCGCGATGCCCCCTATCGTCGCAACGTCGGTCCTGCACGCCGTTTCCTCGACGGCAGCAAGTACGGCGACCCGCGATGAAAAATGATGGGTTTCGCAAGGGCTCAACCCATCCTACAGGCTGCAACCCTTTCGGCGTTGCGGCGCAGAACCGGGACTCAGATTGTACGAGCCGAGCCTGAATGGGCCCCGGCTCTGCAGCGCACGATGCTGCCGCCTCGCCGGGGGCGTTGCGCTGCGTCCGGGGCACGAGAGCGGGACTACACCCGCGCGCGGGCCTTCACGACGGCATGGCCGTTGAGCTTCTTCTTGACGGCCTTGCTCTTCGAACCCTTCGCGCCCGCCTTCTTGGCCTTGCGCGCCTTCACCTTGGCGGCTTCCGCCCGCGCCTCGGCGCGCAGCTTCTTGCGCTTCTTCTCGCAGGACTCGCACTTGCAGCCGATCGGCTTCAGATAGGCTTTGAAATAGTCGGTGCCGTAATCGTAGTTGATCTCGTCACCCGGCTCGATGTTCTTGATCGCCTTGATGAACACCTTGCGCTCGCGCGGGCGGACGTCGGACTCGGCGTTGGGCCGGCAGGAATGGTTGATGTAGCGCGCCAGATTCTTGCGCACCGAGCCGTCGATGGTCCAGCGGCCGTTGAGCTCGAACAGATATTTGTTCTCGATCTCGTCGTGGGCTGGAATCCGCGAATCCAGGATCGGTCCGAAATAGCGGATGATCCTTGTGCCCTTCTTGATTGGCTTGGTGGCGAAGAGGCCGAGCCCGGTCTTGGAACGGCCGACGCGATAGGATTTGCTGGAAGCGATGGCTGGCATGATCAAGAGAAATGAGGACGCGAACGAGGCACGATGCCTCAGGCGAAGCCGCTCTTCTAGAACGATTCCGCGCCGCTGTCAGGCCTATCCCACCCCTGTTTGAACCTTGCCCACAATGAAGACGTCTGATGGTACGGAGTTCCCGTACCGTCAAAGCCCTCATGATGAACCTTATCGCCCGCATTGGCCTCGCCGCCTTGATCAGTTGCATCGGCCTGAACGGCGCCGACGCCCAATCCGTGGGCAGCACCTACACCTCGACGGCGCCAAAGAACTGCCGCCCCATCGGCAAGCCCAGCGAGCTCGACGGCAGCACGACGCGCAGCTGTCCGGGCAAGGACGGCCTCTTGGTGCTGATCGCCGAGGACGATCTGCGCGAAATCGTCTCGGTCGGCCGCAACCGCAAGGCTGCCGCCGAAGAACCCGCCGCCAAGGTCTGGTTCGGCCCGTTCAATTCATCGGAGACCACGATCGAATGGCGCGCCGTGGACTCAAAGCCATTCGCGATCATCCAGCGCTGGCACATCGCCGACAACGACGATCCCGACAAGCAGGGGCGGCCCAACACCAAGGCCATGCTGGTCGTGACCCGGCTGCCGCCAGGCCCGGTCTGCCACGTCGCCTATGTCGATGCGGTCGCAAATCCCACCGCCAATGAGCTCGCGCGCAAGGCCGCGGACGATTTCGCCCGCACCTTCGCTTGCGGCAAGGACGAGGTGAAGATCATCGGCACGCGCGGCCGCGCCGTCGAGCTTGCGACGATGCGTTAGCCTCTCCCCTTGGCACGCCGATAGCGCGCCAGCAGCCGCTCGCCCTTCGCGGCAATCCGCCGTGCCGCCGCCACCGTCCTGGGAACCGGCTCGCCCCAGGCATGAGCCGACAGCGCGTGCCGGGTCGGTTGCCCCTTCGCATCGACCAGCGGCGGCAGTTTCGCGCGGCCGTAGAAGCGCACGGCCCAGCTGCCTTTGCGCCGCATCTCCTGCGGCGACATCTCTGACTCGGGCTTGGTGACGCCGGGCCGCAAATGGGCGCCCTGCTTGCGGGCGAACGCCTTGCGGCCCGCTGCGGTCAGGCCGCCGCGCGGATCCTTTTCGCGCGCGGATGCGCGGCGCTTGGGAGACTTGGCCTTCTTCGCGGTGCGCTTGCGGGTCTTCTTCGCTGACGTCCTCGACTTTGCTTTCGAGGATTTCGACTTCGAAGCTTTCTTGGAGATTTTCTTGGTCGTCTTCTTCTTGGAGGACTTCTTCTTCGCTGCCATGCGCATGTTGTCCACGAGGTTGGGATAGCGGCGGCCGGCGCGGCGGGCGCGCGCTTGCGCCGCCGATTTCTGCGCGGGGCTGAGATGCTTGGAGGCCTCGCCGGCCCGCTTGCGGGGATTCGAACGTTTCCAGGGAGCGCGTGCTTTCTTTGCCATGCGGCGTCAACGCCGGATCATGGCAAGAGTTGCGCTCGACTGTTGATCAGACGCCGGACGGCTTTCCCGCGATGGGCGCCGTCAGCATCGCCTCGAGCAGGCGTTCGGCCGTGGTGCCCTCGGGCAAACGGCCCAAAATATCCGCGAGCCGTCCGTCAAGCAGCAGCGTGGTGAAGCCGTGCACCATCGACCAGGCGCGCGCGATCGCCGCGCCCTGGTTCAGCGTCAGCGCGTCCTCGCTGATCTGCTCGTGCCGCATCGCGCCGATGGCATTGGCAAGTCCGGCGAAAGAAGCCTCGGCCGCTTCGTGCAGCGAGGGCCTGGAATAATCGAGCCGCTCGGTGCGGAACATGATGCCGTACATGCCCGGGTGAGCCTGCGCGTAGGCGACATAGGCCTTCGGCCGCGCCAAGGCGCGCTCGAGCGGGGTGCTGGCCGCGTCCGAAGACGAGGCCATCGCGGCGTTGAACTGGCGGAAGCCGACGGCCGCGAGCTCGCTGAGGAGCCCGGTGAGATCACCGAAATGATGGGTCGGCGCGGCATGAGAGACGCCCGCCTCGCGCGCCACCGCGCGCAAGGTGAGGCCGGAGAGCCCCTCCCGTTCCAGCACCCGTTCGGCGGCCTGGAGCAGCGCCTCGCGCAGCGCACCATGATGATAGGGCGTCTCGGACTTCGCACTCGCTGCGCGGCGCGAGGGACGCGATGCCGCGGTCGATGTCGCTCTTCTGGCGGCACGCGGGCGTCGCACGGTTTCGCTCTTGGTGTCTGTCTTGGCCATTTGCAAGCTATATGACGCAATATTGACAGTGTAAAGATTTCGCTTGACCAAAAAGACAATTGGAGTTATCTGATCTTTACGATGTAAAGATAGGGAGGATATGCCGTGCAGCACGACGCCGTCGCCGAGCGCCGCAACAACATCGCGCCGATCCCGTTCGAAGCGGACGCACCATTCCTCAAGGTCATCGGCGAGCTGCCGCGCGAGCTGAACGGCGTGCTCTATCGCAACGGCCCCAATCCGCAGTTCGATTCTTCCGGGGCGCATTGGTTCGTCGGCGACGGCATGCTGCATGCGTTCCACCTCGAGAACGGGCGCGCCAGCTATCGCAACCGCTGGGTCCGCACGCCGAAATGGCTGGCCGAGCACGATGCCGGCCGCGCCTTGTTCGGCGGCTTCGGCCGCAAGCTGCCGGATGCCCCGGCTGATCTCACCGACGGCGGCGTCGCCAACACCAACATCATCTTCCACGCCGGCAAGCTGCTGGCGCTGGAAGAAGCGCATCTGCCGACCGAGATCGAGCCGGGCACGCTGGCGACGCGCGGCTATCACAATTATCAGGGCCGCGTTGCCGGCAGCTTCACCGCGCATCCGAAGATCGATCCCGTCACCGGCGAGCTGGTGTTCTTCGGCTACAACGCGGCGGGTCCGCTGACGCCTGCCCTCTCCTACGGCTCGATCGACGCAACAGGCAAGGCGACGCGCTTCGAACGGTTCGAGGCGCCCTATGCCAGCATGGTGCACGACTTCATCGTCACCGCGAACCATGTGCTGTTTCCGATCCTCCCCATTACCGGCAGCATGGAGCGCGCGATGAGCGGGCGGCCGCCCTATGCCTGGGAGCCGGACAAGGGCGCCTATGTCGGCGTGATGAAGCGGAGCGGCACGGCGAAGGATATCGTCTGGTTTCGCGGCGAGGCCTGCTACGTCTTCCACATCATGAATGCGTGGGAAGATGGCGACCGCATCGTCGCCGACGTCATGCAGTTCGAGGAAGCGCCGCTGTTTCCGCATCCCGACGGCCGGCCGACCGATCCGGACAAGTCGCGCGCCCGGCACTGCCGCTGGACCTTCGATCTGTCAGGCAACACCGATCGCTTCCAGCAGACCTACCTCGACGATCTCACCGGCGAATTCCCGCGCATCGACGACCGCCGCGCCGGGCTGAAGAACCGCCACGGCTGGTACGCCTGCGCCAATCCGAAACTGCCGATGTTCGGCGCGCTCTCCGGCGTCGTCCATGTCGACGGGAACGGCAGGCGGCTCGGCCAATATCTGCTGCCCGCCGGCGACACCATCTCCGAACCCGTGTTCGTCGAGCGATCGAAGGATGCGACCGAGGGCGACGGCTGGCTGCTTGCGGTGGTCTGGCGGGCGCGCGAGAACCGCAGCGACCTCGCAGTGTTCAACGCCACCGATGTCGAGGCAGGCCCCGTCGCCCTGCTGCAGCTCGGCCATCGCGTGCCCGACGGCTTTCACGGCAATTGGGTGAACGCGCAGTAGCGCCCGTCATACGTCATCAAAGAGGCCTATCAGATGCCCTCGCTCACCGCAGACGTCCTCGCCGTCTTCGCCCTGATCTGCGCAATGGCTGCCGCCCAGATGATACGGCTGCGGCGGAGCGGCCCAGCCCGGAGCGGCCAGGTCATCTTCAACGGCGGAGTCCTGCTCGCCCTCGGCCTCGCGATCGCCTGCGCGTTTCCGATCCTGTCGCACCTGCCCTGGACGGAATTGGCGGAGGAGGCTTCCGAGCAAGCCCTTGCGGCCATTCAGCTTCTACACGTCGCCTACGTCATTTTGACACTGTAAAGATTTCGCTTGACCCGGCGCCGCGCCTGAATTATTGATCTTTACACCGTAAAGATTGGCCTGACCGAGGCGGCCCATGACGATTTTCCTGATCCTCGCGCCCTACGGCGCTTACAGCTTCCTGATGCTGGTGACGTCGGCCGCAGTGAGCGTGTTCGCGGCCTCCGCGATCTGCCTCATCACCGTCGCGATCGACGTGGCGTGCGGTCGCTCGGTGAAAACGCTGGCCGCAGGCTCGGCGGTCGTGTTCGCCGCCATCGGCCTCTACCTCGCGCTGCTCGACCCGCAGCTCGGCACGCTCGGTGTCAAGCTGGCAGTCGATCTCGGCGTCTTCATCATCTCGCTCGGCTCGCTCCTGGTCCGCCGTCCCTTCACGCTGCAATATGCGCTTGAATCGGTGCCGGCCGAGACCGCGGCCATGCCCGGCTTTCTCACGGCCAATTACGTCATCACCGGCGCCTGGACATTGGCCGCGCTGGCGATGGCGGCCGCCAATCTCGTGCTGCTCTATGTTCCCGGCCTGCCGCTCTGGTCGAGCCTTGCAGTCGCCTTCGCCGCCCGCAACAGCGCGATCTATTTCACAAAATGGTATCCTGGGTATCGCCAGATCAAGTACGGTACGCCCGCCCGCGCATTGCCCAACGCCCGCTGAACAGGATCGACGATGAAGGCCGTATTCGCCCGCCTCGCCTCCGACTTCCTCTCCGCCATCGTCTTCCTGGTCATCTACCTCGTCACCGACAACGTCGTGCTGGCAACCTCGGTGGCGGTCGCCGGCGCGGTCGCGCAGGTGGTCTATGCCCGCGTCAAGGGGCACCAGCTCAACTACATGACCTATGCGAGCCTCGCGCTCGTCGTCGTGCTGGGCACCATCACGCTGCTGACCAACGATCCTCGCTTCATGCTGGCAAAGCCTTCGATCGCGCACTTCGCGATCGGCGCGATCATGCTCAAGCGCGGCTGGATGCTGCGCTACATGCCGCCGATCGTCGTCGAGACCGTTCCGGAATATGTGACGGCTGCAGGCTATGCCTGGGCGGGGCTGATGTTCGTGATCGGCATCGGCATGATCGCCGTCGCCTCCACCGGCGATCTGAAGCTGTGGGCGTTCTATCTCACGGTGGTCGCCGGCGGCGCCAAGATCCTCGCCTTCGCCATTCAATACGTTGTGCTCCGCCTCATCGTCACCAGCCGGAAACGCGCCGCGGCCCGCGCTTAAATGTCCGATCGCAGGGGTTAGGCAGGAGCTGCGAGTTGGGATATAGGCTCGCTCAAGGACTGGCCGCGGATGGTCGCGGTCCGCCGGGATTTGTTCGGGAGACGGGAATGGCCGTAGACGGCAACTGGAATCTGACCATGACGACGCCGATGGGCGAGCGCCAGGCGACGCTGAGCCTGAAGGCGGCCGGCGGCACGCTGACGGGCACGCAGGGCGCGGAAGGCAATACCACCGAGATTTTCGACGGCACCGTCTCCGGCGACAACGTCTCCTGGAAGGTCTCAATCGACAAGCCGATGCCGCTCACGCTCGAATTCACCGGCACCGTCTCCGGCGACAGCATCAGCGGCGAGATGGGCATCGGCCCGATGGGCAGCTTCCCGTTCACGGGCGCGCGGGCGTAAGGCCACGCAGCCATGCGCGTGCTCCGTTTCATCGCGGCGGCGATTCTGTGCGTCGTCACACAAGCAGCGCGCGCGGATGACACCGAACCGGCGTGGCGCGCAAGCGCGCTCGCCATGGTGCCGGCGGGCTTTGTGGCCGGCACCGCCTATCGGACCGACGGCTCGACCGGTTACCTCGCCGTTTATCCCGCGACATCGAATGATCCGAAGACGCCCGCAAGCGTGTTCGCCGCACGCCAGGCGCTCGTGGTCACGCTGACGCCGGATGCGACGCGCGCGGTCTCAGCCGAGTTGAAGCCGCGCACCGGGCCGGATCCTGACAACGACGACACTGATTTCGCAAAGCTGCACGCCGATCTCGCCGGCAAGCGCGCAACGCTGCCCGACGGCACCGAGCCCTGCGATCTCGGCGCCTGGTCGATCGACAAGGATCCGAGCGGTCTCAACGTGCGCGCCGAGCCGTCAGTGAAGGCACGCGTGCTCGGCACGCTGCCGCCGCCCTACCGTCTGAAGCTTGGCGGCGCCGAGAACACGCCCGAGGGCGGCTGGCTCACCGAATTCCGCATCATCGGCTTCAAGGACGGCTGGTTTCTGATCGAAGGCGCCAAGCCGCCGGGCAAGGACTACGAGGACGACAAGAAATATCCGCGCAGCGCGCCAAAGCCCTATGCCGGACGCGGCTGGGTCGCCTCCAACAAGGTCGGCGCGTCCTACGCCAACGGCGCGACGCGAATGGGCGGCCTGTTTCAGGCCCCCTTCGTCGATGCCAAATGGATGCCGGCGCAGCGCGAGCTCGGCGGCCCCATCGACACAGACGGCGGCCCGAAGCGAATCTTTGCCTGCAGCGGCCTTTGGGGCCTCGTCGAGAGCCAGGACGGCGTCCGCGGCTGGTGGCGCGCGCTGTGCTCCAACCAGGTCACGAATTGCAGTTAGCTCTCTCATCTCCCTCTCCCCGCTTGCGGGGCCGCGACGAGCTACGCTCGCGCTGAGAGAGTTGGGGTGAGGGGGAGTCTCCGCGAGGACGGTGGCAGTTGGACTCGTCGAGAGTCCCCCTCACCCGGACTTTGCGCCACGCGCAAAGTCCGACCTCTCCCCGCAAGCGGGGCGAGGTGAAGAGCTAGCCCAGATTCAACTCCTTGAAGAAGTCGTTCCCCTTGTCATCGATGATGATGAACGCCGGGAAGTCGACGACTTCGATGCGCCAGATCGCTTCCATGCCGAGCTCGGGATATTCGAGCACCTCGACCTTCTTGATGCAGTGCTCGGCGAGATTCGCAGCCGCACCGCCGA
>Ga0102591_1004826_pt1 | contig 9963 bp, 11 predicted proteins | sample AraplaCol_mCL_r2_2_FD_76860 | JGI IMG/M metagenome (GOLD analysis project Ga0102591, IMG submission 76860) | Arabidopsis root microbial communities from North Carolina, USA - plate scrape MF_Col_mCL_r2 (SPADES assembly) (version 2) | ecosystem: Host-associated > Plants > Roots > Endosphere... | reverse complement strand
CCTGGCCAGCCACGTTCCCGGCGGCCGCACCTGGCTGGCCACCGCCGACCGCCTTTACCAGCTGCCGCTGGGCCTGGTGGGCGTGGCCATCGGCGTCGCCCTGCTGCCGCGCCTGTCGCGCGCCGTGCACTCGGGCGACCGCGAGGACGCCCAAGGGGCGATGGACCAGGCGGTCGCCCTGGCCATGGCCCTGACCCTGCCGGCCGCCGCCGCCCTGGCGGCCATGCCCGGCTTCCTGTCGGACGGCCTCTACACCCGCGGCGAGTTCACCGCCTTCGACGCCAGCCAGACGGCCGCGGCGCTGTTCTTCTACGGCCTGGGCACGCCGGCCTTCGTGCTGCAGCAGCTCTATTCGCGGGCCTTCTTCGCGCGCGGCGACACCAAGAGCCCGATGCGCTTCGCCTTGATCTCTGTGGCGGTCAACATTGGCCTGGGCCTCCTGCTGTTCCAGCTGATGGGGGTGAAGGGCATCGCCGCCGCCACCGCCGTGGCCTCGTGGCTCAATGTCGGCCAGATGGCCTTCGGCCTGTGGCGCAAGAAGGACTACGGCCCCTCGCTCGACACCTGGTCGCGCCTGGCGCGGATCCTGGCCGCCAGCCTGGGCATGGCCGTGCTGCTCGCCGCCGCCTCGCACTGGCGCGACCTGATCGAGGCCCCGTTGCGGGGCCTCGGCCTCACCGGACACGCCATCGGCGCCAAGGAGTTCGCCCTGGCCCTGACCTGTCTGGCCGGCGCGGTGGTCTATCCGCCGCTGCTGTTCCTGTTCGGCGGGGTCAAGCCCAGCGAGCTGAAGGCCGTCCTGCGGCGGGGCAAGGCTTGATCCGAGGCCTCAGGCCCGGTAACGAGCACGCATGGCTTGCATCGGTTCCAACGCGCCGCGATGGCGTGGCTTGTCCTGAACCTGATCGCCGCGTCTTCGGATGCGGCCGGCGCCTTCGCGCGCCTCGCCATATCGCCCGTTTCCGACATCCAAGGCTGAAGCCATGACCGATCAAGCTCCCGTCGCCTATACGGGTCCGTCCCGCGTGCTGTCCGGCGTCCAACCCTCGGGCGCCCTGCACCTGGGCAACTATCTCGGCGCGCTGGTGAAGTTCGCCCGCCTGCAGCACGAGATCGACACCTTCATCTTCGTCGCCGACCTGCACGCCATCACCGTCTGGCAGGAGCCTGAGGCCCTGGCCGACCAGACCCGCGAGATCGCCGCGGCCTATCTGGCCGCCGGCCTCGATCCGGCCAAGGCCACCATCTTCCCGCAGTCGGCCGTGCCCGAGCACGCCGAGCTGTCCTGGATCTTCCAGTGCGTCGCCCGCCTGGGCTGGCTCGACCGCATGACCCAGTTCAAGGAGAAGAGCGGCAAGCACAAGGAGCGCTCGAGCGTGGGTCTCTACACCTATCCGGTGCTGCAGGCGGCCGACATCCTGATCTACAAGGCCACCCACGTGCCGGTGGGCGAGGACCAGAAGCAGCACCTGGAGCTGACCCGCGACATCGCCCAGAAGTTCAACCACGACTTCAAGGCCCCGGGCTTCTTCCCGCAGCCCGATCCGCTGATCCAGGGTCCGGGCGCGCGCGTCATGAGCCTGCGCGACGGCTCGGCCAAGATGAGCAAGTCCGATCCGTCGGACTACAGCCGCATCAACCTGACCGACGACGCCGACGCCATCGCCGGCAAGATCAAGAAGGCCCGCACCGACCCCGAGCCGCTTCCCGAGACCCTGGAAGAGCTGGCGACCCGCGCCGAGGCCGACAACCTGGTCGGCATCTTCGCCGCCCTGTCGGGCCGCTCGAAGGCCGAGGTGCTGGCCGATTACGCCGGCAAGGGTTTCGGCGCCTTCAAGCCGGCCCTGGCCGAACTGGCGGTCGAGAAGCTGGCTCCGGTGGGCGAGAAGATGCGCGGCCTGCTGTCCGACAAGGGCGAGCTCGACCGCATCCTGGCCGCCGGCGCCGAGAAGGCCCGCGAGGTCGCCGCTCCGACGGTGGCCGAGGTCAAGAAGCTGGTCGGCTTCTGGGGCGCCTGATCGCAGACCCTTCGGAGGGGGCGCGGCGACGCGCCCCCTTGTTCTTCACTCATCCAAGCGCCACATCTCGCCCATGTTCATCCAGACCGAAACCACGCCCAACCCCGAGGTCCTGAAGTTCCTGCCTGGCCGCGAAGTGCTGGGCGAGGGCGCGCGGGAGTTCCGCACGCCGGAGGAAGGCGGGGCCTCGCCGCTGGCCGACGCCCTGTTCCGGCTGGGCGACGTGACCCGGGTGTTCTTCGGTCCGGACTTTCTGACGGTGACCAAGGGCGAGGACGCCCAGTGGCCGCACCTGAAGGCGCCGATCCTGGCCGCCATCATGGACCACTTCACCAGCGGCCGCCCGCTGCTGCTGGACCAGGTCGAGAGCGGCCACGACGACGACGGCGTCTATGATGAGGAGGCGGCCCAGATCGTCTCCGAGATCAAGGAACTGCTCGACACCCGCATCCGCCCGGCCGTGGCCCAGGACGGCGGCGACATCGTGTTCAGCAAGTTCGAGCCGGCCACGGGCGTCGTGTGGCTGCACATGCGCGGCGCCTGCTCGGGTTGCCCGTCGTCCTCGGCGACGCTGAAGTCGGGCGTCGAGAACATGCTCAAGCACTATGTGCCGGAAGTGACCCGGGTCGAGCAGACGCTCTGATTTTCGGTCCCGGCGCGCATCGCCGGCCTTGCCGTGATCCGCTGGGAACACCATACTGTAACTCTATAAGTTGCGATTATGGCTCCCTATAAGGATTGCTGATGTCCAAGCTCGACGCCGCCGCCCTGGCCCAACTGTTCACGCAGGCGCGCACGCGCAACGGCTGGAAGTCCGACCCCGTGCCCGAAGCGGTGCTGCGTGAGCTGTACGACCTGGTGAAGTTCGGCCCGACCGCCGCCAACTCCACCCCGGCCCGCTTCGTCTTCGTGACCAGCCCGGAAGCCAAGGAAAAGCTGGCGGCCCTGTCGTCGGGCTCGAACGGCCCGAAGATCCGCCAGGCCCCGGTCACCGTCATCGTCGGCTACGACCTCGATTTCCCCGAGACCCTCGACAAGCTGTTCCCGCACGCGCCGGGCGCCAAGAACTGGTTCGGCGACCCCGTGGCCAAGGAATGGGGCGCGTTCCGCAACAGCTCGCTGCAGGGCGGCTATTTCATCCTCGCGGCCCGGGCGCTCGGCCTGGACGTCGGGGCCATGTCGGGCTTCGACAACGCCGGCGTCGATGCGGCCTTCTTCGAGGGCACCAACATCAAGAGCAATTTCATCGCCTCGATCGGCTACGGCACCGACGAGAACCTGTTCCCGCGCAGCCCGCGCCTCGACTTCGAGGAAGCCGCCTCGATCGTCTGACGTGCGACCCAAGGCGCGAAAATCGCACGATGGCGTGCGATTTTCGCGCTTCGGCGTTAGAACCTCGTCATGACCCTTCGTCTCGCGCTCCTCGCCGCCCCGCTGGCCCTGCTGGCCGCCTGCGGCCCCGCCGAAAAGACCCCGGCCAAATCCGCAGCGGCTCCGCAGGCCGAGCAGGAAGCGGGCAAGCCGGCCGACGGTCCCGTCGCCGTGAAGATCACCCCCTATGTCGGCGGACCGCTGCAGGTGGGCGCCGCGGGCGTCGGGCCGATCACCGCCGCCACCGCCTTCGACCAGCCGACCATCGCGGCCCTGTTCCCCAAGGCCCAGGTCAAGAGCGCCTTCATCCATGTCGGCGAGGGCCCGCCCGGGCCGATCATCGTCGTCGAGCAGGACAAGGTTCCGCTGCTGGAGATCGGCAAGGGCGCCGACGGCGGCATTTCTGAGATCCGCCTGGCGGCCGGCGACGTGCGCGGTCCCAAGGGCGAGGGCCTGCTGGCCAAGTGGGAGGCCCTGGGCTTCACCGTCGATCAGTGCCGCGCCGGCGAGGGCCGCACGGTCAATGCGGTGGTCTGCGTGCGTCCCGAGGCCCCGACCGTGTCCTACGTCTTCGGCGTGCCCGGCTGGACCAAGGGCGGCGTGCCCGACGAAAAGACCCTGAAGGCCAAGGCCCAGCTCAACGAATTCGTCTGGCGTCCGGCCGAGACCGCCCAGGTCGGGGCCGCCTGACCTTGCGCGTTCTTTCCGTCGACACCTGCCTGGCGGCCGCCTCGGTCGCCGTGATCGAGGACGGCCGCGTCCTGGCCGCCCGCACCGAACCCATGACCCGCGGCCACCAGGAGCGCATCGCGCCCCTGGCCAAGGCGGTCGCCGCCGAGGCCGGGATCGCTTTTTCCCAGCTCGACCGCATCGCCGTCACCGTCGGCCCGGGATCCTTCACCGGCCTGCGCGTGGGGCTGTCCTTCGCCAAGGGCCTGGCCCAGGCCCTGTCGATCCCCTGCGTGGGCGTCAACAGCCTGGAGGCCCTGGCGGCCTCGTCCGAGGCCAAGGGCTTCGTCGCCGCCGTGCTCGACGCCAAGATGGGCCAGGTCTACCTGCAGGTCTTCGACGGCGGGACGGCCCTGATGGCCCCCGACGCCCTCGACCTGGGCGCGGCGACCGCCCGCCTGGCCGAGCTCTATTCCGGTGGTCCGGCGACCCTGGTGGGCTCCGGCGCGCCGCTGCTGGAGGGCGTGCTGGCCGAGGCCACCGTCCTGACCCCGGTCAGCGCCCACCCCGTCGCCATCGCCCGCCTGGCCGCCGCCCGGCCGGCCCCGACCCATTCGCCCCGGCCGCTCTATCTGCGCGCCCCCTACGCCACGATGCCCGCCGCATGAATCTGCGCCCTGTCGGACTGGAAGCGTGCTGGGACCTCGCGGACCTGCATGAAAAGGCCTTCGACCGGCCGTGGAGCCCGACCGAGTTCGAGGTCCTGTTCAACTCACCCGGGGTCTTCGCCGTGCTGGGCGGTTCGGGCGAGCCGGAAGCGCCGCGCGGCTTCATCCTGTGCCGGGCGATCGCCGGCGAGGCCGAGATCCTGACCATCGCCGTCGATCCGGCCGCCCGCCGGCGCGGCTGGGGCGCGGCCCTGGTCGAAATGGCGGCCGGGATCGCCGCCGAGGCCAAGGCCTTCGACCTGTTCCTGGAGGTCGCGGCCGACAATCTGGCGGCGATCGGGCTCTACAAGGCGACCGGCTTTTCGCAAGTGGGTCTCAGGAAGGGCTATTATCCCCATCCTGACGGCGCCAAGGACGCCGTCGTGATGCGGCGGGCGCTTAACACTTAAGAAGCGATTGCCTATTGTGCCCGCGAATCCCCGACGGAGACGCCGCCTTGGACCGCCTCGAAAAGCTCTGCATCGAAAAAGGCATGCGCATGACCGACCAGCGTCGGGTCATCGCGCGCGTACTGTCGTCGGCTGACGACCATCCGGACGTCGAGGAGCTGCACCGCCGCGCCCACGCCATCGACCCGCACATCTCGATCGCGACGGTCTACCGCACCGTCCGCCTTTTCGAGGAGAGCGGCATCATCGAGCGCCACGACTTCCGGGACGGCCGCTCGCGCTACGAAGAGACCCCGACCCATCACCACGACCACCTGATCGACATGAAGACCGGCAAGGTCGTCGAGTTCGTGGACGAGGAGATCGAGGCCCTGCAGCACGCGATCGCCAGGAAGCTCGGCTACAAGCTGATCGATCACCGGCTCGAACTGTACGGCGTGCCGATCGAAGAGTGATTGACCTGGATCAAGACAAAGGGCGCGGGTTCACCCCGCGCCCTTTTCTTTTTGGGTCCGATCCCGGCGGCTAAAGAGCGGCTCAGGTCCGCACGAAGTCGAGGAACACCGGGGCGCAGTCGCCCAGCTTCTTTTCCTCGTAGCGGGTGGTCACGTGGTCGGCCGGGATGGCCTGGCGATCGGCGTCCGCCTCGGCGAAGCGGAAGGCGGGGCTGGCCAGCACCCGCTCGATCGTCCACTCGGCGTAGTCGGCCCAGTCGGTGGCGAAGCGGAAGGCCGCGCCGGGCTTCAGCACGCGGGCCAGCTCGGTCACGAATTCCGGCTGGATGATCCGGCGCTTGTTGTGCCGGGCCTTGTGCCAGGGGTCGGGGAACATCACGAAGAGGCGGTCGATCGAGGCGTCGGGCAGCCAGCCGACCACGTCGCGGGCGTCGCCCTCGTGGATGCGGACGTTGCCCAGAGCCTGTTCCTCGACGTGGCGGACGGCGCTGGCCACGCCGTTGACGAAGGGCTCGGCCCCGATCACCAGCACGTCGGGCCGGCGGCCGGCCTGGGCGGCCATGTGCTCGCCGCCGCCGAAGCCGATCTCCAGCCAGACTTCCCTGGCGTCGGGCATCAGGTCGCGGGGCTGGAAGGCCTCGTGCGGCACGCTGATGGTCGGCAGCAGGCTGTCGAGCAGGGCCTGCTGGCGCGGCTTCACCGGCCGCGACTTCAGTCGGCCGAACGAGCGCAGCGGCCCGTGGGGCTGTTGGGGATTGGTCATGGGGCGGGTCTTAGAGGCTTGAAGGCGAAAAGAAAACGGGCCCCGATCCTGCGATCGGGGCCCGCTCGTCAATTCCGAAGAAGGAAAAGGCTTACGCCAGGCCCTTCAGCTCCGACACCAGGTCGGTCTTCTCCCACGAGAAGCCGCCTTCGTTGTCCGGCGTGCGGCCGAAGTGGCCGTAGGCCGCGGTGCGGGCGTAGATCGGACGGTTCAGCTGCAGATGCTCGCGGATGGCGCGCGGGGTGGCGCCGCCGATCAGCTGCGGCAGGGTCTTTTCCAGGACCGCCGGATCCACCTTGCCGGTGCCGTGCAGGTCGACGTGGAACGAGACCGGCTGGGCCACGCCGATGGCGTAGGCGATCTGGATGGTGCAGCGCTCGGCCAGGCCCGAGGCCACGACGTTCTTGGCCAGGTAGCGGCAGGCATAGGCGGCCGAACGGTCGACCTTGGTCGGATCCTTGCCCGAGAAGGCGCCGCCGCCGTGCGGCGCCGCGCCGCCGTAGGTGTCGACGATGATCTTGCGGCCGGTGACGCCGGCGTCGCCGTCCGGACCGCCGATCTCGAAGCGGCCGGTCGGGTTGACCAGCCACTGGGTCTTCTTGGTGATCAGGCCTTCCGGGAAGATCGGCAGGATGTGCGGCTTGATCAGGTCGAGCACGCGCTTGGACGTGGCGGCCTTGCCGTCGATCTTCTTCTTGTGCTGGTGCGAGACGACGATCGAGACGACGCGCTGCGGCACGCCGGCGCCGTCGTATTCCAGGGTCACCTGGCTCTTGGCGTCGGGCTCGAGCTCAGACAGCTCGCCCGAATGGCGCAGCTCGGCCAGGCGCTTGAGGATGTTGTGGCTGTACTGCAGGGTCGCCGGCATCAGCTCCGGGGTCTCGGTGCTGGCGTAGCCGAACATGATGCCCTGGTCGCCGGCGCCCTCGTCCTTCTTCTCGGTGGCGTCCACGCCCTGGGCGATGTGCGCCGACTGGCCGTGCAGATAGTTGGCGAACTTCGCCTTCTGCCAGTGGAAGCCCTTCTGCTCGTAGCCGATGTCCTTGATCGCCGCGCGAACCTTGGGCTCGAGCGAGGCGAGGATGTCCTTGGTGAGCTGCTTGTTGGCTTTCTTGTCGCCGTCCGGCTTGCCGGCGCGAACTTCACCGGCCAGCACGACGCGGTTGGTCGTCACCAGGGTTTCGCAAGCGACGCGGGCTTCGGGATCAACCGCCAGGAAGGCGTCGACGACGGTGTCGCTGATGCGGTCGGCGACCTTGTCGGGATGGCCCTCGGAGACGCTCTCGCTGGTGAAGATATAGGACGAACGGTTCAAGAGACAGCTCCGGCCTTGGGAATACGCGCGCGGGCATGCGCCCGCTTCGGCGTCCAGTTGGACCGGAACCATATAAAGATATGTTTATGCGAGCAAGGCGAGGTTAGCTATCAACCGCTTCAGCCGGCCTCGGCGGTCGCGACCTCTTCCTCGGCCATCGAGCGGACCAGCTCCAGGATCCGGCGACGGACCTTGGGGCGGGTGATCCTGGGAAACAGTCCCGCCAGCTCCAGGCCTTCCGACGTCATCAGGAAGTCGTGGACGAACGGCTCGCCGCCCTCGGCCACGCCGTCACCGACGGTGTCGGCCAGGCCTTCGAAGAAATAGCCGACCGACGACTGCAGGCTCTTGGCGATCTCATAGAGCTTGCTGGCGCTGACCCGGTTGGCCCCGCGCTCGTACTTCTGGATCTGCTGGAAGGTCAGCCCCAGGTCCTCGGCAAGCCGCTCCTGACTGACGCCCAGGATCTTGCGGCGCATGCGGATGCGCGCCCCAACATGCAGGTCGACAGGATTAGGGTGGCGTTCGGTGTCCGACAGCTCGCTCATACCCACGCTTGATAGCTGAAATTGCGGTTTTAATTCAGCCTAAGTCTTTCAAGCGCGCAATAGAGGATTAGGTTTTACCTGCCCGCGGGCGAGCTGACGCAACCGCAGATATCAGTAGAAGCGCCAGAAACACCAGATCGCCGAAGTTATCAAAAGGTGTAACCTCACCCTTACCCGGTATAGCCGCGTCGATGACTCCAGTTTGTCCTAGATCCAGCCGAGTCGCGGGGACGATTCGACCACGCGCATCGATGACAGCGCTGACACCGGTCGGGGTGGCGCGCAGAATCGGCTTGGCGCTTTCGATGGCGCGATAGCTGGCCAGGTTCAGGTGCTGCAGCGGTCCCGAGGTGACGCCGAACCAGGCGTCATTCGACACATTGATCAGAACGCGGACGTCCTTGTCCCGCCGCGCCAGGCCCGGGAACAGGCTTTCGTAGCAGATCAACGGCTGGACCAGCAGGTCGGGCGAAACCCGCAGCGGCGCGGGCCGCGGGCCGGTGGCGAAACCGTCGCCGAGATGGGCCAGGCTCTTGAACCCGATCTTCGTCAGGAACGCCTCGGCCGGCAGATATTCTCCGAACGGCACCAGCCGGTGCTTGTCATAGACCCCGACGACCTGGAGGTCGGTCGCTGTACGGCGCAGGGCGATCAGGCTGTTGTAATAGGTCGGCTTGTCGATCGGGCCCTCATAGCGATAGCCGCCGATCAGCAGGGTCTGGCCGGGCTGGAGACTGTCGAGGATCGCCCGCCGGACCCAGGTTCCCGGCGCGAGATAGTCGTCGATCGCCGCCGGCAGGGCGCCTTCGGGCCAGATCACCAGGTCGGCGGGCTCGCCCGCATAAGGCTTGGCGGTCAGCGAGACATAGGCCTGGACGATCTGGGCGAAGCGCGTGGCGTCCCACTTGGCGTCCTGCTGGATGTCGGCCTGGACGATGCGCACCGAGGTCGGCGGCCCCTTCGCCAGCGGCCGCGACTGGACCACCGCGCCGTAGCCGTAGAGGGCGACGAGGCCAGCCACGGCCGCGCCGACCGCGATCCGTCCACCCCTGCCCTCGCGCCAGACGGCGGGCGCGGCGGCGATCGCCAGGGTGATCCAGGTCAGGCCATAGGCGCCGACCAGGGCGGCCGCCTGCGAGGGCGGCGAACCCGCCCGCCAGGTCTCGCCCGGCAGGTTCCAGGGAAAGCCGGTCAAGACGTGCCCGCGCGCCCACTCCAGCGCCGCGAAAGCGCCCGCGAAGGCCAGGACGCGCCAAGCGTTCGCTGGACGGATCAGACGATAGACGAGGCCCGCCAGGCCCCAGAACAGCGCCAGGCCCGCCGCCATGGCGGCGACGGCGAACGGGGCCATCCAACCCTGGTTGGCGGCGTCGACCAGGAAGGCCTCGCCGATCCACCAGGTGCCGAGCCCGAAATAGGCCAGGCCCGCCAGCCAACCACGCCAGAAGACCGAGCGCAGCGGCTTGGCCTCGTTCGCGCCGTCCAGCAGATGCAGCAGCAAGGCGTAGCCCAACAGGCCCGGCAGCATACCGAACGGCGGATGGGCCAGAGCAGCGGCGAGGCCGGCGATCAGCGCCAGGGCCGGGCCGCTCCAGGGTCGCTCGCGGAAACGAGTCCAGGCGTTCACGACGCGTCGACATCCTCGGCGGCGGCCTGGTGCGTTTGCGGCCGCGAGGGACCGCCGCGCACCCGCACCCGGCGCACCCG
>Ga0102591_1004824_pt1 | contig 9968 bp, 10 predicted proteins | sample AraplaCol_mCL_r2_2_FD_76860 | JGI IMG/M metagenome (GOLD analysis project Ga0102591, IMG submission 76860) | Arabidopsis root microbial communities from North Carolina, USA - plate scrape MF_Col_mCL_r2 (SPADES assembly) (version 2) | ecosystem: Host-associated > Plants > Roots > Endosphere... | reverse complement strand
GATCTCCATCTCTTCCAGCTTGGCCAGTTGGCGCAGGCGGGTGTTGAGGATGGCGTCGGCCTGGATCTCCGAAAGGGCGAAGGCCTCGATCAGCTTTTCCTTCGGCTTGTCCTCGTAGCGGACGATCCGAATGACCTCGTCGAGGTTCAAATAGGCGATCAGCAGGCCGTCCAGGATGTGCAGACGGGCTTCGATCTTGGCCAGGCGGTGACGGGCCCGGCGGGTCAGCACTTCGCGGCGGTGGGCCAGGAAGGCCATCAGGGCCTGCTTGATGCCCATGACGCCTGGCGTGCCGCGCGCGTCCAGCACGTTGATGTTGACCGGGAAGCGGCTTTCCAGGGCCGAGAGCTTGAACAGGCTCTCCATCAGCACTTCGGGCTCGACGTTCTTGGACTTCGGCTCGAGGACCAGGCGGATGTCCTCGGCGCTCTCGTCGCGGACGTCGCCCAGCAGGGCGGCCCTCTTGCTGTCGATCAGGTCGGCCAGCTGCTCGACCAGATCCGACTTCTTGACCTGGTACGGGATCTCGGTGACGACGATCTGGTAGGTGCCCCGACCGGTGTCCTCTTTCTCCCACTTGGCGCGGATACGCACGCCGCCGCGACCGGTCTCGTAGGTCTCGAGCAGCGAGGCGCGCGACTCGACGATGACGCCGCCGGTCGGGAAGTCCGGCCCCGGGACCTTGTCCAGAATGTCTTCGGTCGTCGCGTCGGGATTGGCCAGCAGCAGGTGGCAGGCGTCGATCAGCTCGGCGGCGTTGTGCGGCGGGATCGAGGTGGCCATGCCGACCGCGATGCCCGACGAGCCGTTGGCCAGAAGGTTCGGGAAGCCCGACGGCAGGACCAACGGCTCCTCGTCCTGGCCGTCATAGGTCGGCTTGAAATCGACCGCGTCCTCGTCGATGCCGTCCAGCAGAAGCGTCGCCGCTTCCGTCATCTTGCACTCGGTATAGCGCATGGCCGCGGCGCTATCGCCGTCGATATTGCCGAAGTTGCCCTGCCCTTCGACCAGCGGGATGCGCTGCGAGAATTCCTGCGCAAGGCGGACCAAGGCGTCGTAGATCGACTGGTCGCCGTGCGGGTGGAAGTTACCCATCACCTCGCCGACCACCTTGGCGCACTTGCGCGCGGCGGCGTCGGGGTTCAGGCGCATGTTGCTCATCGCGTACAGCACGCGACGGTGCACGGGCTTCAGGCCGTCGCGCACGTCGGGCAGGGCCCGCGAGCCGATGGTCGAGAGCGCATAGGCCAGATACCGCCGCGACAGGGCTTCCGTCAGCGGTTCGTCGAGGATGCGATCGCCGTCGTCGGGACCGCCGGGAGGAAGGACAGGCTTGTTCATCGAGGGGATTCGTTACTCCGGGTAGCGATCCTAGCAGACATCCCCTCGATGATTCGACCGGTTAGACCTGAACGATCCCCGGTTTTCCGGCTTCCAGCGCCCATTTCGCGCGGGTCGACAGCTTGCCGTCGCGCCGGGTGACCGCGTCCAGCACCTTGAACTCGGTGACGAACGCCTTGGGCGTCACATCGCAGATCGCGTAGCCGCGCTGGTTGTTGTTGAACTTCAGGATCGGATTGGCCGCCTGGATCTTCTTGAAGTCGTCGCGCTGGTCGACGCCGTCACCGCCCGAGGTGATCGAGGTGATCACGAACTCCGAGGCGATCGGCGCGCCCTCGTGCTTGGCGCCGTCAACATAGAGCTCGCCGGCGAAGCTCTGGTGCTCGTCGCCGGTCAGGACGACGACGTTGCCGACCTTGGCGTCCTTGATCTTCTGGAGGAGACGGCCGCGCGGGATGCGATAGCCGGCCCAGCTGTCCGGATTGACCACCAAGCCGGGCCCCGGATCGCGATCCAGGTCCATCATCATCACCTGCTGGGCGATGATGTTCCAGGTCGCCTTCGAGCCGGTCAGGCTGTCCATCAGCCACTTTTCCTGGACCTGGCCGACCACCTCGGCCTTTGGCGAGACGACGGCGTCGCACCAGGTCTGCTTGTCGTTGCAGGGCTGGTCGGTGCGGAATTGGCGAGTGTCCAGCAGGTTGAGGTTCAGGAGCTGTCCGTAGGCCGCACGACGATAGACCTGCAGGCTGGTCCCCACGGGAAAGCTCGACGCCCGCAGCGGCATGTTCTCGTAATAGGCCTGGACGGCGGCCTGGCGGCGCAGGTTGAAGATCTTCGGGTCCGTGCCGTCCTGATCGAGGTCGCCGACCCAGTTGTTGTCGGTCTCATGGTCATCCCAGACCGCGAACCAGGGCGCGGCGGCGTGGGCGGCCTGCAGGTCGGTGTCCATCTTGTACTGGGCGTAGCGGCGGCGGTAGTCGTCGAGGGCGTAGATCTCGCCGCCGAAGTGCTGGCGGACGTTCTCCACCGGGCCGCCAGACGTGTTCGAGACCCGCGCGCCGCGACCTTCGTAGATGTAGTCGCCGTAGCAAAATACGAAGTCCGGATTGTCCTCGGCCAGGCGCCGGTAGGCCGTGTAGTAGCCGGCCTCGTAGCTCTGACAGCCCGCGACGGCGAAACGGACGCGGTCCAGAGCCGAGCCCAGGGCCGGCGTGGTGCGAGCGCGGCCCGTCAGGCTGCGCTCCTTGCCGGCGGTGAAGCGGTACCAGTAGTCGCGGCCGGGCCGCAGGCCGGTGACTTCGACGTGGACCGAGTGGCCCAGTTCCGGCGGCGCGATCGTCTGGCCCTTGGCCACGATGTTGCGCATGCCTGGCGCGTCCGAGACTTCCCAGTCCACGGCGACCGGGGCCATCGGCATGCCGTAGCCGATCTCGAACGGCTCGGGCGCCAGGCGGGTCCAGATCACGAAGCCGTCCGGCGCCGGATCGCCCGAGGCCACGCCCAGCTGGAACGGATAGGTCGTGAACACCGCCTGGGCCAGGGCCTTGCCGCTGTCCAGCGGGATCGACAGCGCGGTGACGGCGGAGGCGCCGAAGGCGGTCAGCAACCGGCGGCGGCTGAGGGCGTAGCGGTCGAGGACGAACATGGCTGAACTCCGGCGGAACTGGAGTCCGCCGATAGCTCGGCTTTGTGACGGTTCTTAAAGCCGGCCGGCTTCGGTCAGGCGATCCAGCAGCCAGATCCGCGCCGGGGGCAGCGGCCGGTTCAGCGGGCCGAACACGAACTGCTCGAGAAAGTGACCGGTGATGTCGAGGCCGGCCTTCACGTCGCCCTCGGCCAAGCCGCCTTGGGAGGACAGCATGAACGGCGGCAGCGGCAGCAGCTTGTCGTGATAGGGCCGACCGGCGGCGCGGCTCACGGCCCGGCCCGTGCGCGGGCTGACATAGACGAGGTCGTCGAAGCTCCCCGTGGCCGCGCACTTGGAGAGATCCAGGCCAAAGCCCAGCTCCTGCAGCAGGCCCGCCTCGTAGCGAACATAGACGGCCGGCCAGATGTCGGGGATCTCCAGCACGCGGATCAGGGCCTCCAGGGCGTGGAAGGCGCCAGGATGGGCTTCGCGCTCCGGCAGGGCGGCGGCGGCGATCGAGGCGGCGGCAGATAGGCCCGCCAGCGCCAGGCGGTCGTCGAACAGCGACGAAGGCCCCTCGCCCATCGGCTCCAGGCTGGCCGAGCCCAGCTGTTCCGAAACCCGGGCGCGATAGCGGGCGATGACCCGCGCGCCCGGTTGCAGGAAAGGCTTCATCCGCCGCGAGGCCGCGCCGGCCACATGGGCGACGAACTTGCCGCGATCTTGCGTCAAAAGCTCGACGATCGCGCCCGTCTCGCCGTGCGAGCGGGCCGAGAGGACGTAGGCTTCGTCCTCCCATTCCATGCTCAAGCGGGCGTACCCCAGGCCACGACCTTCTCCAGCACGGGCTTCCAGTCGGCTTCGACCGGCAGGCCGATCACGTCGCGCAGGGTCGCTTCCAGCTCGCTCACCGAAAGGTCGCGCTGCTCGACCACCGCGCCGGTGACGTCGCGGTGGGTGAAGCGGTTGTTCTTCAGGGCATAGCGCGCGGTCGGCGTCGTGCGCCCCACCGTCATGCTCCAGGTGAAGTGCGAGCTGGGGTGGATATAGGTGAAATAGTTGGCCTGTTCGTAGTCGACGTCCGCCCAGCCGCCCTTGGCGACTTGGTACAGCGGCGCCCAGCGGCCGGAGAGGTCGGCCTGGACCTGACGCTCGACCACGCCGCCGCACTCGGCGTCGACGACGCGGAACTTGCCGTTGGGGCTGTCTTGGACGTCGTCGGAGAACAGCCGCAGCGGCGCGGTCAGCACGCAGCCGCCGAAGCCGGCGTCGACCAGCCAGGTCTCGCCGTCAAGATTCACGCCCAACACCTGGTGCGAGCGGGGACGCGGCGGCGCGCCTTCGGGAACCATCCACTGAACACGGGCCATCAGGCCCTCGACCTGGAAGCCCAGGGTTTGCAACACGCGCTTCAGCAGGCCGTTCTGCTCGTAGCAGTAGCCGCCCCGGCCGGCGCCGATCAGCTTGGCGTCGATGTCGGACGGCGCGAGGCTGACCCCGCGGCCCAGCAAGACGTCCAGGTTCTCGAACGGAATGGCGTCCGGATGCTTCCGAGCGATGGCGCGCAAAGTCGCCATCGTGGGGTCCCGAGGGCCGTCGTAGCCGATGCGCTTGAAGTAGGCGTCTAGATCGACGGCGGCCGCGGGAGCATCAAACATCGAAATCCAGTCCGATATCGGAGAAGAGACCCCGCTCCTCGGCCCAGTTCTCCTTGACCTTCACGTGAAGGAACAAGTGGACCTTGCGATCGAGGATCTCGCACAGCTCCTCACGTGAGGCTTGGCCGATCCATTTCAAGGTCTGGCCGCCCTTGCCGATCACGATGATGCGCTGGCCTTCGCGTTCGACCAGGATGGTCTGCTCGATCCGGACACTGCCGTCCTTGCGCTCCTCGAAGGCCGTGGTCTCGACCATGGCGGCGTAGGGCAGCTCTTCGTGGACCCGCAGATAGACCTTCTCGCGGGTGATCTCGGCGGCCAGCAGACGGGCCGGCAGGTCGGCGGTCTGGTCTTCCGGATAGAGCCAGGGCCCTTCCGGCATCATCGAGACCAGCTTGGCGGTCAAGTCCTCGACGCCCGCGCCGGTCGAGGCGCTGATCATGAAGACGTCGGTGTAGGCGCCGGTGTCGAAGAAGTCCTTGGCGACCGACAGCAGGGTGTCACGCTTGACGCCGTCGATCTTGTTCAGGGCCAGGATCACCTGGCGGTTGGCGGCCTTCAGGCCCTCGATGATGGTTTGGACGTCCTGGGCCGAGCGGTACTCGCCGGGCGTGGCCTTGTCGGCGCGGCTGGCCAGCTCGGCCTGCACGTCGACCAGGTGGACGGTGGCCTCAGCGTCTTCGGAACCGGCCCAGGCCGCGCGGACCATGGCGCGGTCCAGACGGCGGCGCGGGCTGAAGATCCCGGGCGTGTCGACGAGCACGATCTGGGTGTCGCCCTCGATGGCGACGCCGCGCACGGGAAAGCGGGTGGTCTGGACCTTCTGGGTCACGATCGAGACCTTGGCCCCGACCATGCGGTTGACCAGGGTGGACTTGCCGGCGTTCGGCGCGCCGATGATCGCCGCGAAACCGGCGCGAGTTTGGGAGGTGGTGTCAGTCATTGCGCGAGCGTGTAGCACCGATGGGAGTTCGGGGGTAGCGAGGCGCGGCGAGCGGCGGCGTGGAGACAGGCCGCGATTGCTCCAAGCCTCGACCACACCTATAGATTTTCAACGAAAGGTGGAGCGCACGGGGCGCTCCCATGTAGCGTCGAGTACCATGGCGTCCATTATCTTCCGGCGAGCGGCCAGCCTGCTTCCCCCCGCCGTTCGGCGCGCCGCCTCGGGAGCCTATCTCGACCTGGTCAGCCTGCCGGCGCGCGTCACCAACCCCGATCGCCGGCAGGAGCCGTGGCAGACGATCCACAATGTTGGGGGCGGCGATTTCGCGGCCGCGGGCCGACATAACCTTGACCTCCTGAAGACGTACGCGGGATTGACGACGTCGAGCAGCATTCTCGACATCGGCTGCGGCACCGGCCGCATGGCGGCGCCGCTGGTGGACTTTCTCGATCCGGACGCCGGTTACGTCGGTTTCGACATTTCCCGGTCGGCGATCGAAACCTGCAAACGTCGCATCGGCGCCAAGCGCGCCGACTTCAGGTTTGTTCACGTCGATGTCCGTAATCGCGAGTACCGATCGTCTGGCGCCATCGAGGAGACCGCGCTGTCGTTCCCCGTCACGGACAACCAGATCGACGTCGCCTTGGCCACCTCGGTGTTCAGCCACATGACGCTGGACTCGATCGGGCACTATCTGGCGGAGACGCACCGGGTGTTGAAGCCGGGCGGCCGGTTCATGTTCACCGCCTTCGCCCTCACCGACGAACGCCTGCCCGACATCCAGGCGGGCCGAGCGGCTCTGGACTTCAAGCCCTGGCAGGACGGATCGATGGTGATCGATCCTAAGTCACCGGAGCGGGCCATCGCCCATCGCCTCGAGGCCCTAGAGGCGGCGGTAAGCACAGCCGGCCTGCGGCTGCCCGACGGCGTGCGCTACGGCGGCTGGCTGCCGCCGACGGCGTATTCGGGAGGGCAGGACCTTTTCGTCGCTGTAAAGCCTGGCCCTCAGGCTTAGGTCCTACTCCGCGCCCTCGCGCTCCAGCAGCGCCTTGGCGGCGGCTTTCTCGGCCTCCTGCCGGGACTTGCCCTTGGCGATGGCGGGGTCGACGCCCTTCACGGCCACCTCGACGGTGAAGACCGGCGCGTGGTCGGGACCGGCGCGGTCGAGCACGCGATAGGTCGGCAGCGGCCGGCCCTGGCCCTGCGCCCATTCCTGTAGCGCCGTCTTGGAGTCGCGCGGACGCCCCTCCCCCGCCTTTTCGAACTCGTCGGCCCACAGCGCGAGGAACACGCGACGCGCCGTGTCGAGGCCGCCATCGTGATAGAGCGCGGCCATCAGGGCCTCGGTGGCGCCGGCCAGGATCGATTCCGTTTCGCGGCCGCCGATCTTGCTGGACGAGGCCGACAGGCGCAGGGCCGGACCCAGCTCGGCCGCCTTGGCGACGCGGGCGCAGGTCTCGCGGCTGACCAGGGCGTTCAGACGCGGCGCGAGCTCGCCTTCCTTGGCCTTGGGGAACCGCTGGGCCAGCGCCTCGGCGGCCAGCAGGCCGAGGACCCGGTCGCCGATGAACTCCAGCACCTCGTTGTCGCGGACCTTCTTGGCCCCGTCCCCGACGCTGGCGTGCGTCAGGGCGCGTTCGAGCAATTCGCGGTCGTTGAACCTATGGCCGATCCGGCGCTCCAGGTCGCCGACGGCGGCGACCCGTCTATCCATTTTGGGAGATCACTTCAGCACGTGGAAGAAGCGGCTGGGACGCGCGTTCAAGAACCAGGTCCATGGCTTGAACAGGCTGGCCTCGGCGTTCCACGACAGCAGGATGATCTGGGCTCGACCGACCAGGTTCTCGGCGGGCACGAAGCCGACACCGACCTCGTCGCCAATGTATTGATCCAGCTCGTAGTCCCACTTGCAGGCGCTCTCCCGGAAAGGCGAGACACCCGGATCGAAGCGGCTGTCGGCCGAGTTGTCGCGGTTGTCGCCCATGAAGAAATAGCAGCCGGCCGGCACGGTATAGACGCCGGTGTTGTCGCCGCGGCTGTCGGGACCGAAGTCCTGGGTGTTGTACTGGCGGCCTTCCGGATTGGTCTCCTGGAAGCGCTGGACCTGCTGGGTGAAGCCGTAGCCGGTGTCGACCAGCGCCGGAGCCTGCTCCTTGCGCGGCAAGGCCTTGCCGTTGATGAACACCTGACCGCCGCGAACCTGAACCTTGTCGCCGGGCAGGCCGATCAGACGCTTGATGTAGTCCGTGCGGTTGTCGCGCGGCAGCTTGAACACGATGATGTCGCCGCGCCGGGGCGCGTGACCCAGGATCCGGCCCTTGATGATCGGCGGGCTGAACGGGATGGAGTGTCGGCTCCAGCCGTAGCTGAACTTCGACACGATGATGTAGTCGCCCTGATACAGGTTCGGCTCCATCGAGGCGGACGGGATCGTGAAGGGCTGGAACAGCAGGACGCGCAGCACCAGGGCGATGCCCAGGGCGTAGGCGACGGTCTTGATGATCTCGATGAACTCGGCGACGACGCCCTTCTCTTCGGGCGGCGTGAGGTCGTCGGCGGCGTCGGTCATGCGGGCGCGGAGCTCTTCGAAGATGGATGTCCGGCGAACCGGTTCGGCTTTGCTAGACGGGCTTGGCCACAGGGGCAAGGGTTGGGGGCAAGTGGCCGGGCCGTTAGCCGCACTTCATGGCGACGATTGGACCGCTTCGTCAAACGTCCTCGGGCAGCAGGCGAATCTCCACCGTACCGTCGGCCTCGTAGACGGGATTGCCCGCTAGGCAAGTCGCCGCGTCCTCGAGGCTGCTCGCCGTGATGCGGACAAAGCCGGTCAGCTGGCTAGAAAGCGCGCGCGCCTCGCCGTCGCGCCGATAGCACGCGCCCTCGCCGATCGCGCTGCCGCCCCGAAGCCGGCCGACGGCCGACAGGGCGTCGAGATAAGTCGGCCAGTCGGCGGCGCGCTCGCCCGACGCGTCGCCGTGCATCAGCAGGATGTAGTCGGCCATCTATCGCCTCCCCTCGCCCGGTCAAACCTTAGGCAGCGCCTCGATGATCACGAACGCCTGGGCGTAGGGGTGGTCGTCGGTCAGGGAGAGATGGATCACCGCCTCCATGCCCTCGGGCGTCAATTCCTTGAGGCGCTCCAGCGCGCCGCCGGTCAGGGCCATGGTCGGCTTGCCCGACGGCAGATTGACCACGCCCATGCCGGCCAGGTGCACGCCCCGTTTCAATCCGGTGCCCAGGGCCTTAGAACAGGCCTCCTTGGCGGCGAAGCGCTTGGCGTAGCTGGAGGCGCGGTCGGGCTTGCGCTCGGAGCGCCTGCGCTCGATCTCTGTGAAGACCTTGTTGGTGAACCGATCGCCGAACCGTTCGAGGGACTTCTCGATCCGCCGGATGTCGCACAGGTCCGAACCTATCCCCACGATCACGCCGCCAACTCCGCGCGGGCGGCGTCCATCAGGACGCGCATCCGTTGAATGGCCTGCGGCAGGCCGACGAAGATCGCCTCGCCGATCAGGAAGTGACCGATGTTCAGCTCGGCGATCTGCGGAATGGCGGCGATCGGCTTGACGGTGGCGTAGTCGATTCCGTGCCCGGCGTGGACCTCGAGCCCCAGATCGGCGGCCAGGGCCGCGCCGGCCTTCAGGCGTTCCAGGATCGCTTCGGCCCGCGCGGTCTCGCCCGCCCTCGCGGCGTCGCAATAGGCGCCAGTGTGCAGCTCGACGACCTGGGCGCCGGCCTCGACCGAGGCGCGGATCTGGGCGGGGTCGGCCTCGATGAACAGCGAGACCCTGGCGCCGACGGTCCGCAGGCGCGCCGTGGCCTCGGTGATGCGGTTGTGGCCTTTCACGACGTCGAGGCCGCCCTCGGTGGTGACCTCCTCGCGGCGCTCGGGTACCAGGCAGGCGGCGTGCGGCTTGGCGCCGAGGGCGATGCCGACCATCTCGTCGGTCACGGCCATCTCGAAGTTCAGCGGCTTGCCGCGCTTGTGGCAGAGGTCGGTCAGGACGGCGATGTCGGCGTCGCTGATATGGCGGCGATCCTCGCGCAGGTGAGCGGTGATGCCGTCGGCGCCGGCGGCCAACGCCAGTTCCGCTGCGCGGACGGGCTCGGGATAGGAGGAGCCGCGCGCGTTCCGGATCGTCGCCACGTGGTCGATGTTGACGCCCAGACGCAGCATGGCTCAGCTCTTCAGCCGGCGGCTGCCGGGGTCCTCGATCGGGATCGCGGCCAGTTCCGGCGGCAGGGCGTCGGCGGGATAGGCCGGTACTTCCAGGCTGGCCAGGGCGATCAGCGGCACGCCGACATCGACCTTGCCGCCCGAGCGGTCGACGATGCAGGCGGCGGCCACGACGTCGCCGCCGGCGGCCTTGATCGCCTCGATGCACTCGCGCGACGA
>Ga0102591_1004822_pt1 | contig 9976 bp, 13 predicted proteins | sample AraplaCol_mCL_r2_2_FD_76860 | JGI IMG/M metagenome (GOLD analysis project Ga0102591, IMG submission 76860) | Arabidopsis root microbial communities from North Carolina, USA - plate scrape MF_Col_mCL_r2 (SPADES assembly) (version 2) | ecosystem: Host-associated > Plants > Roots > Endosphere... | reverse complement strand
GAGTGCGAGATGCGATTGCCGATCAATGATTGTCCTGCGCTTTCGACCGGATAGCGGCGCGCTCGCGTCGGGAGTGGTCACTGAAACAGGCGGCCGCGTGCAGACAATATCGCCGTCGCGAAAGTTCGAACATTCATACTCCTGTTGATTGGAAGTCGGGTAGTTAATAGGATACGAGCGCCGCTCATCCGCCAGTCGCGCGACGAAACATCCCTCTGGAGCAATTGTAAGCTTCGTGGTGAACGCTTCCCCACGCTCAATGTGGTGATCGCCAATGCCGGAATCTCGCGGACCGAAGACATGACGTCCGACACATGGAATGTCTCATCGTCGGTGGACATGATCCAGACTAACATTGTCGGCGTGATTAGCACTGTTGCGGCTTTCCTGCCTGTTCTGAAGGCCCAGCGGAATGCCACCATCATGGCAACCAGCTCTGCTCTCGCCTTCCTGCCGCGGGCAGATTTTGCCACCTACTGCGCCAGAAAGGCCTTCCTGCATTCATGGCTGACGTCGTTGCGTCATCAGCTGCGGAAGTTGCCGATCGAGGTTCTCGAACTTTCCCCGCCCTATGTGCGGACGGAGTTGACCGGCCTTTCTCAAGCAGCCGATCCGCACGCCATGCCGCTCGCCTCTTACATCTGCGAGGTCATGTCCATGCTTGAAAACGGACAGCACCCGCGTGGCGAGCTGCTCCTGGAGCGGGATCAAGCCCGCCGCTGGGCCGAGCGTGACGGGACGTTCGACAGCATCTTCGCGGCCATGAATCCAGCCTGAGCTTGTCCGGGCGCGGCATATCCAAATGTAACAAGGCGCACAGTCACAACGCGCGCCTTGTGCACGCCATCGCAGGTTGTACGCGGGCAAGTTATAATGTTCCTGCCGAATCATTATAACCCCTCCGTTGACTTCTCGTATCGGCGCTATAATGTTTTTGTCAGAAAATCATAACTCCGGTTCGGTGCTGAGAAGGCTACAAGCAGGAACGGCCATGTCGAAAATCAAACAAGTCGATATTAGCTACCGCACAATGTTCGCAGAGCTCGTCGAGCGCTCGCTCGATGCCCAATTCCAGGCAGACTTTCCCTTGGAGGGCCGGTTCGTGACCGTACCGGTCAAGGATCGCAATTACTGGTACTTCGACCTGCCCACTCCTGGCGGCAAAGACAAGCGATGCTATGTCGGCCCGCACCACGATGAAGCGATCACCGCCCGAGTGAATGCCCACATGGAACTAAAGGATTCGATTCGTGACCGGAGGAGAATGGTAAGCACATTGCGCCGCGCTGGTCTTCCAGGCCCCGATCCGTTTGCCGGAGACGTCACGCAGGCGCTTGCAAATGCAGGGTTATTCCGCCTGCGCGCAGTTCTGATAGGGTCCGTCGCTTTCAGCGCCTATGCAGGCATTCTCGGCGTTCGCTTACCATCCTCGGCCATGCAGACCGGCGATGCTGACTTTGCACAGGACTTCGCGATTTCGGCGGAGGTGGGCGACAGCCTGCCTCCCGTCCTGGAAATCCTCCGGTCAATCGATAGCGGCTTTCGCCCGGTTCCCCACCAGGGGGACAAGGCCAAGGTTGTCGCCTTCCAGAATGCGAGGGGATACCGGGTGGAATTTCTCACCGGCAATCGCGGATCAGCCGAACACACGGGCAAGCCCTCGCCGATGCCCGCTCTTGGCGGCGCTTCCGCAGAAAATCTAAGGTTTCTCGACTACCTCATCTACGAACCGGTGCGCACCGTTCTCCTGCATCGAGAGGGTGTGAATGTGCTGGTTCCTGCTCCGGAGCGTTTTGCTGTCCATAAGCTCATCGTCGCTTCGCGGAGGCTCGGAGATGCGCTGGGGCGAGCAAAGGCCGACAAGGACCTGTCTCAGGCGGCCCTGCTGTTTGAGGCACTCGTTGAAACGCGACAGGGCGACGTTGTTTCAGATGCCTGGCAAGAGGCGTGGGATCGCGGCGCAGCCTGGAAAGAAGGCATCTCCAAAGGCTTTCTCAGGCTACCTGAAAACGGCGTCGCCGCTTTAAGAGCCGCGCTCGGCCCGCAGCAGCTCGAAGGCGTTATGAGTGGTGATAGTCCCTCCCCGTGACATACGATCGCATCGAAGGCCCGGTCGAACGCACGCATGTCGCCGTTGGTCGACAATGGCTGCGCGAGCCCAAACTCCGCTGATACCTCTCGCTGGATTGTGGAACCAAGCGGAACCAAGCCCTATCCGATCCGTTCTCTCACCTAAAGGAGAGGACACAACCATGCCGGAAACCAATCGCCCAACACCGCCGCAACCTGAGCAGCAGCAACCGCCGCCGGGGCTGACAAGATTGATGAAGCCCGCGCCCGATCACGGCGAGGAGAGCTACAAAGGCAACGGCAGGCTCAAGGGAAAGGTAGCGCTGATTACGGGCGCAGATTCCGGCATCGGTCGTGCCGTGGCGATCGCCTTTGCGCGTGAAGGCGCCGATGTCCTGATCTCATATCTCAGCGAAGACGAAGATGCCGTGGAAACGGCGAGATGGGTCGAAGAAGCTGGTAGCCGTGCCTTGGCCGTTGCCGGCGACATCACCTCAGAAAGTCACTGCATTGCTCTCGTCGAACGAACCGTCAGGGAGTTCGGAGGCATCGATATTCTTGTCAACAACGCAGCCTTCCAGCGCACCTACGCTGCAATCGGTGACATCACCGAGGAGGAATGGGACGAGACGTTTCGCACGAACATATATGCCCCTTTCTTCCTCGCCAAGGCTGCCGTGCCTCACATGAAGCCTGGCGCCAGCATCATCAACACCACGTCCATCCAATCGCGCCAACCCTCCTCCCATCTTCTGGCCTATGCCTCCACCAAAGGCGCGGTTTCGAACTTCACCGCGGGCCTTGCCGAAATGTTGGCGGAAAAGGGCATACGCGTGAACGCGGTCGCCCCCGGCCCGATCTGGACGCCTCTTATCCCTTCGACCATGCCGCCAGATAAGACTCAGGATTTCGGCAAAAAGACGCTGATTGGCCGCGCTGGCCAACCGGCCGAACTCGCCGGGGCATATGTGTTGCTGGCCTCGGCTGAGGGTAGCTATATGACCGGCGCCATTATTCCGGTCACGGGCGGCGAGATCATGATTTGAGCGCGGCACCGTCGTCAGAAAAGCTCAGGGGCAAAACCCAGCCGAAATTCGACAGTCTAGAGTTCGCCGCTGGAATAGCGCGCGGTTTTGCAGGCGCACTGCTTTTTGCCCTGCCGATGCTGATGACTATGGAGATGTGGGAACTCGGGTTCTACATGGACCGCACGAGACTGCTGCTTCTCCTCGTCATCAATATCCCGCTGCTCATCTTTCTGTCTGACCGCATTGGCTTCGAAACAACGTCTACCTGGAGCGAAGCGGTCCGAGACGCGAGCATCGCCTACGGCCTTGGCATCGTCTGCAGTGCTCTTATCTTGTCCGCAATGGGCATCCTCCGGAATGACCAGTCTGCGCACGAGGTCATCGGCATGATTGCCATCCAGGCAGTGCCGTCGAGCATCGGAGCAATGCTGGGGCGCAGCCAGCTTGGCGGGCAGTCCGATGAGATTGATGATCACGGTGACGGAGATGACCCGGTGGATAGCCGGGAGACGAGCTATGCAGGCGAACTGTTCTTGATGGCTGTCGGCGCCCTTTTCCTCGCGCTTAACGTGGCGCCGACCGAGGAAATGATTCTCCTCTCCTACAAAATGTCGCCCTGGCACGCATTGGCTATCATCGTGGCGTCTCTGGCGATAATGCATGGCTTCGTCTACACCCTGTCGTTCCACGGAAGCCATGACCTTGCCGAGGGGACGCCTGGGTGGCACGCCTTTGTCCGCTTCACCCTGCCAGGCTATGTCATCGCTCTCGCTATCAGCGGCTTTTGTCTGTGGACGTTTCACCGGATCGAAGACACTTCTACGACACAGGCGTTGATGACAACTGTGATCTTGAGTTTCCCGGGCGCTATTGGCGCGGCTGCTGCGCGGCTGATTTTATGAGGCAGGCATGACCAAGATATCGAGATCTTCAAACATCGAAAATGCCGAACCGCATTGGATTGAATGGTTGACCGGCCTCGTCTCGGCAGCCCTCGTGATCGTGCTCATTACCTGGATCGGCAAGGACGCGCTGATGGATAAAGACAGCTCTCCTGACCTTGAGGCGGCTGTCGTCCGGACGGAACAACGCAGCACCGGCTATCAGGTTCTGTTCGAAATGAGCAACAAGGCCAGCGCCACGGCCGCCGACGTGACGGTGCGAGGTGAACTACAGGACGGAAAAGCCATCATCGAGAGTGTCGAAACCGTGCTTGCCTATGTTCCAGGCCGGTCCAAAACGAGGGGCGGTTTGATCTTCGAGAATAACCCTGCCGGAAAGACGGTGGTTGTCAAAGCCTCGGCCTACAACGAGCCGTGAAGCTGGTCACGCGGCAAGTTCGATTGCTTTCAGCTCAGTTCCAGGGCTGAACGCGGGATGATCTTTGCGGGGTTCGGGGCATTGGTGCGTGCGATAATCGAGCCGATCGATATCTTTCACGGATGCCGGCATCAGCTGGTCGGGTCGACGCCTTTACGAATCAATGTTGCTTTCCAGGGAGCGTTTTGTCAGCGCTACGGCGTTGCGCCAACCACCAGCGGTGGGTGATCCAAAAGGATAGCGCCCCCGCACTGCGGGGTGGTTTCCCCGATAGTCTCCTTGCCTCCAGCGATCGTGCGAGCATGCGCTGGAGACGGGATTTCATCGCACTACCTTGAACGAGATATTCCGCTTCTCGGACGGCGCATACCCGCCGAAACGCTGAGACGGTTCTGGACCATACTCGCACACCAACAGGCCGGGCTCCTCAATGCAGCCGAACTCGCCCGCGCTCTGGGGGTCGATGGCAAAACCATCGCTTCCTATCTGGATCTGCTCGTGGACCTGCTTCTCGTGCGCCGCCTTGAACCGTAACATGCCAATGTCGGCAAGCGACTGGTCAAATCGCCAAAAGTTTACGTCATGGACAGCGGCATCGCCCATGCGCTTCTCGGACTTGGAAGCACCGAACAATTGCTAAGACATCCAATTGCCGGTTCAAGTTGGGAGGGTTTCGTGATCGAAACGCTGATCGCCGCATCACCTGACGGTACCGAGGCCAAGTTCTACCGTACAGCGGCCGGTGCCGAAATCGATCTTCTATTGACACCTCCAGGCGAGAAGCCCTGGGCAATTGAGATCAAGCGAAGTCTGTCGCCGAAACTCGAAAAGGGCTTTTACCTCGCCTGCGAAGATCTCCAGCCCCCACAACGCATCGTTGTCTATCCCGGTCGAGAAGCCTTCGCTCTTCCTAACAACCTAACTGCACAGCAGGTCGCCTTCTGCTTGCGCGATAGCGGAACGCCGATCAGATACCGCGGGGGCAAGCTTGGCGGATCTGAAAATGCGGCCGCTCGTCAAGCAACCTGGGAGAAGGTCTAGGTGACCATGCCGATTTTGTTTATGGACTCCTGTTGGAGGTCAACGTTTCGCGCAGATTGATAGCAATAGCCCAACATGAAAAGCGACCCTCTATGCGGGTCGCCGAATCCGCCGCCGCGCCACCGCGCCTGCGGATCGTTCGAAACTTCCGAACAGCAGAATTTCTTTTTGCCGACTAATCCGAACGTGTGTCCTGCAGTAAACCATTGTCATCGACCCCGACATCGAGGCCGTCTTCCAACAACGCAAAAGGAAATCGTCATGTCCAGACTTGCTAACAAGACCGCCCTCATAACCGGGGGCACTAGTGGTATCGGCTTCGAAACGGCCCGCCAATTCGTGGCCGAAGGCGCGCGTGTCGCCGTGACCGGCAGCAGCGCCGCCGGTGTCGAGAAAGCCTGCAGGGAGCTTGGCGGCGACGTCATCGTCATCCAGTCTGACGCGGGCGACGTCGCTGGCCAAAAGGAGGTCGTCGATCAGGTAACGACAGCCTTCGGTCACCTCGACATCCTGTTCGTCAACGCGGGCGTCGCACAGTTCGGTCCGGTCGAGAGCTGGTCGGAAGCGGACTTCGACAAGTCGTTCGCAACGAACGTCAAGGGTCCCTACTTCCTGATCCAGGCGCTTCTGCCAATCTTCTCGAAAGGCGCCTCGGTCGTGTTAAACACGTCAATCAACGCCCATATCGGCATGCCGAACTCGAGCGTCTACTCGCTAACCAAGGGCGCGCTTCTGACACTGGCAAAGACGCTGTCGCGCGAGCTGGTCGGCCGCGGCATTCGGGTCAACGCCGTCAGCCCCGGCCCTATCGCGACACCGCTTTACGGAAAGCTCGGCATATCGGAAGCGGAAATGAAGACAATGGCCGAAGGCGTGCAGAAGCAGATCCCGGTCGGTCGTTTCGGAGACGTGTCGGAGGTTGCAAAGACCGTGGTCTTCTTCGCATCTGACGAAGCCTCCTATATCGTCGGCAGCGAGCTCGTTATCGACGGCGGCATGAGCAATCTTTAACCGGTACCCAACTTCACAGGAGGTGGCATGAAAGAGGCCGCGCCCAGCATTGAAAGAACGGATTTCTGAGATGCAGATGATCTTGGGACAGTCACGCCTTGCGTCGTTTGGCTTACCTTACTTGGGTTTTTGGGAACTCAATGAAGGAGAGCAAATCGTGACTGCACCCTATGATTATCACATTGGCGTGGATTACCACAAAAGCTACAGCCACCTGGTCGTGCAAGATTCTTCCGGGAAGACGCTCCGATCCGGGCGTGTGAAGAACGATCGCCAATCGCTCGGCTCGTTTCTGGAGCGGTATCGAGATAACAGCCACGCTGTTGTCGAAGCAACGCGCAACTGGATGGTGATGTACGACTGGCTCGACGACATTTGTGAGGATGTCGTCCTCGCCCATCCCTTAAAGGTGAAGGCGATCGCCGATGCCAAGATCAAAACGGACAAGATTGATGCGACGGTCCTGGCGCATCTCCTTCGCGCCGATCTCGTGCCTGAGGCGTGGGCTCCCGGCGAGTATGCGCGGGAGCTTCGCGTCGCCCTTCGCGAGCGAATGTTCTACGTGCGCCTGCGCACGATGACGAAGAACCGGATCGTGACGGTATTCGACCGTTACCCGGAGCAGACGGCACTTTTGAAGAGGCAGGGTGATTTGTTCGGCAAGGCCGGCCGCCAGCAGCTCGCCGCGATCAAAGTGTCGGAGATTGATCGCATCCAGATCGACCGTGGGCTGGAGTTCGTCGGCGATATTGACGGGCGGATCAAGCAGTCGGAAGCAACGATCCGGGCGATGACCAAAGCCAACGGCAACGTGAAACTGCTCAAGACCATCCCTGGTATTGGAGAGTTCTTCGCTCGGCTGATCGATGCCGAGATCGATGACATCTCTCGCTTTCGTAATCCGAAGAAATTGGCTGCCTATGCCGGCTTGGTCCCCTCGACCTATTCGAGTGGCGGCAAGACCTATCACGGGAAGATCATCAAGCAGGGCAACAAGTGGCTGCGCTGGGCCTTCGTCGAGGCGGTGGCACCGGCCATCGCTACCGACCCGCAGCTACGAACCCAATACGAACATCTGAAGTTCAGAGGAACCAACAAGGCGCGTGTCGCGATCGCGCGCAAACTTTTGACGATCGCCTTCCAGATTCTGCGTGACCAGCGTCCCTATGAACGGCGCGCTAATGGTGAGGAAGGTGCATTGTCGACGATATCCCGGCTGTCCTGATGTTGGTTTAGCGAGCCCGGCAGGTCTGGGCTGCGCTCTTACAGGAGAATGGGAAGCCGGGAGCCGAACGCCACTATGTGTCCGAAGCCGAAGAGAAAACGGCATCAGGGTCACGAATTGGAGAATGGTTCAGCACCGCAGGACGGCGAAAAGCCCCGTCCTGCGAACGGAGAAGATTTACCCGGCTGGCAAAATGCCGGTCAAAACGCAACCGAACCCAGGGAAAAGCCACGCCGAACAAGCGTTTTTGTCCTTGAGTTCTTTCATTGGAGCAAAACATGCAAATCGATCTCAAAGGCAAGACCGCCCTGGTGACGGGGTCCACGGAGGGCATAGGCTACGCCATCGCCCGTCAGCTCGCCAGAGCCGGCGCGGACGTCGTTGTCAACGGCAGGTCCGAAGACAAGACCGAGAAAGCAGCAGGACGCCTGAGAAGCGAAGGCGCCAAGGGCAGTGTCACGGGGGTGGCGGCCGATCTCGCCACCGCCGAAGGGTGCGCAAAACTCGTGGCAAAGGTGCCGCTGGTCGACATCCTCATCAACAATGCCGGCATCTTCCAGCCAAGCGATTTCTTCGACACCACGGACGAGGTCTGGGACCGTCACTGGCAGGTGAACGTCATGTCTGCTGTCCGGCTGTCCCGCGCCTATCTACCAGGCATGCAAGAAGCAAACTGGGGCCGCGTCGTCTTCATCGCATCGGAATCCGGCTTCAACATTCCGGTGGAAATGATCCACTACGGCGTCAGCAAGACGGCCGACATCGCTGTCGCGCGCGGGCTTGCCAAACGAATGGCAGGCACTGGAGTTACCGTAAACTCGGTTCTCCCTGGTCCAACTCTTTCAGAAGGCGTCGAAGCAATGCTTGCCGCCGAGCGCGAAAAGACAGGAAAGTCGATTGAGGAGGTCGCTGCCGACTTCGTCAAGCAGCACCGGAGCAGCTCCCTCATTCAGCGCGCGGCCAGCGTCGAGGAGATCGCGAATATCGTCACCTATCTGTCCTCGCCATTGGCATCAGCCACGACTGGGGCTTCGATGCGCGTGGACGGCGGCCTTATCGACACGCTCTGAAGATCAGACTAGCCGGAGTGAATCAGGGCCTCTGCGAATAGCAGAGGCTTCCTCTCGTTACGAAACCGTGACGTCCCTACCGCGGAACTCGTCGCGAAATTCCTGTGCTCGCTTTTTGTCGGGCGCGGTGACGATGACGAACCGGCGGCCGGCCTCCGGCGTCTCCTGGTGCGCAAGATCGATCATCCAGATCGTGTTCGCCGACCTTTGGGTCATTTCGACGAGTTTCTCCATGACGGGGTCGTCTTCGTCCTCGATACCGAAGGTTGTCTCATAGGCGAAGGTTTCTTGCGCGGGAGAACCCCTAATCTGCTCCCGCAGCCAGTCCCAAATGTTTTCGAAGTCAACCGGGAACGGAGAAAACTCCATGTTCACCTGGACAACATCTCGGGCAAAGACGACCTCGCCATCGTAGAAGGCATGCATTCCCAGGAAATATTCGGAAAGCTCCATATGGTCTGAAAGGGCCTCGCGCAGCGTCTTGAGGTTAGAGGTTGTCTGGAACATTCAGGTCTCCCTGGCAAAGGTCTGGGATTGGCCGCGGCGAAATGCCGAGTGGCTTGCATAATCTATCGTCGCGTGATGTCGTACGGCCTCGGATAGGAAGCCTCGTGGCGGGAAGGCAGCAAATTGGCGGCAAGGACTGCCAGCATGAGCACGATGATCGAAGTGGCGATCAGAACGACCTTCATCAGGAATCTCCTATACCAATAGAACCGTCGTAAGGCTCGCTGGTTCCAACACCCCGCGCGCCGTGTCGCCTTTGCCTGTCTGATCGAGGAACTTGGTCTTGCTGTCGGAGTTCTCCTTCAGAATTCAGAAGGAGAACTGCAATGATCACGAAATCGATCCCCAATTCCGACGAGCTTCTCCCGAGGACCTTGAACAAAGACAGGCAGGACGAAGCAATTCCTCACTCAAGCCTAGACGACCGCCGGGCTCCGCCCGTGAACATGGGCACCAGCCGCGTAGCCGGAGACGGCTTGACCGAGGCCGATTCGAAGACTGGCCGTGCAGATCCCAAGAGTCGTATCCCCGCCCCGCAGACAGCCAACCGGGAGTGAAACAATCACGGACTGAAGCCGTTGCTTGAACATCGACGAGCTGCAGTCCGACGACGAGATTTCGCCGTAGCCGGACGGTGCGAGCGCGGTCGAGACAAGAAGAAAGAGCGGAAGTTCGAAATCGCCAGAGCCACACATCTTCCACTG
>Ga0102591_1004820_pt1 | contig 9988 bp, 9 predicted proteins | sample AraplaCol_mCL_r2_2_FD_76860 | JGI IMG/M metagenome (GOLD analysis project Ga0102591, IMG submission 76860) | Arabidopsis root microbial communities from North Carolina, USA - plate scrape MF_Col_mCL_r2 (SPADES assembly) (version 2) | ecosystem: Host-associated > Plants > Roots > Endosphere... | reverse complement strand
CGACGGCGAGCTCGTTTGTCTGCTCGGGCCATCTGGTTCCGGCAAGTCGACGCTTCTCAGAATGATCGGCGGCTTCGAGCGACCGAGCGGCGGAACCATTCGCATCGACGCGAAGGAGGTGACGACGCTGCCGCCCGAGCGGCGCCCGACCGGCATGGTGTTCCAGAGCCATGCGCTCTGGACGCACATGGACGTCTTCAACAATATCGCTTTTGGCCTGAAGCTCCGCCGGCTGCCGAAAGCGGAAATCCGTGAGCGTGTCGAGGCTGCACTGGCGCTTGTCGGTCTTGCCGATTACGGCCGCCGGATGACGACGCAACTGTCGGGCGGCCAGCAGCAGCGTGTCGCCCTTGCCCGCTCGCTCGTGCTCGAGCCGAAGATCCTTCTGCTCGACGAGCCCTTCGCCAGCCTCGACCAGCATCTGCGCGAGAGGCTGCGGGAGGAGGTGCGCGATATCCAGCAGCGCCTCGGCATCACCACGCTCTTCGTCACGCACGGTCAGGACGAGGCCTTGGCGCTCGCCGACCGCATCGTCGTCATGCGCGACGGACGCACCGAACAGATCGCGCCGCCAAGCACCATCTACCGACAGCCGCAGACGGCCTTCGTCGCCGGTTTCATCGGCTCGATGAATTTTGTCCAGAGCCGCGTTAGAAACGGTGTCTGCGAGCATCCGCTCTTTCCGCTTGCCGTTCCCGTCGAGGACGGGCCGGTGACGCTGGCCGCCCGCCCGGAAGCGCTGACGATCCGTCCCTCGGATCGGGCGGATGCCGCGACAGTCCATCGCGCCGTCGATTTCGGCACCCACAAGATGGTCGATGTCGATCTTGCCGACGGCAGCCGCCTGAAGGCGATGGTGGCGCCCGACGATCGCATCCGGGCCGGGATGAGGGTCGAGCCGAGCTTCGCCGGCTTTTTCGTCTTCCGCGACAACGAACTCGTCCATCTGTCGATGCCGGCAAAGGGCGATGTGGAGATCGAAGAGCTCCTGCGGGTTTAAAGCAATTCCAGAAAAAGTGCGAAGCGGTTTTCCGTTCGGAATTGCGTAAAACAAAAGGTGAGAGCGGTTCTGCGCTTTCATGAAGCTGAACCGCTAAACGCTCCGAATGCGCCGTTTCACGCCTTGCTCTGGAAGCCTTCCAGCAGCCAGGGATGCAGCGCCTTGCTGGCGGCAAGGATATCGCCCCGCCCGTCGACTTCGGCCCCAGAAAACCGGGTGACGATGCCGCCCGCCTCTTCGACCAGCAGCGCCGAGGCGCCGAAATCATGGATCGCGAGCCCGTCCTCGAAGAATCCGTCCAGCCGGCCGCAGGCGACATAGGCGATCGACAGTGCCGCCGAGCCGAGGCGGCGCACACCCGCCGTATTGGCCATCAGCCGTCTGACGGCTTCGAAATATGTCTCTTCCGCAACCGCCTTGACCTGGCCGGGGATCGGCAGGCCGGCGCCGACAAGCACATTCTCGATGTCATCCACATCGGCGCAGCGGATGCGTTCGCCGTTGAGATAGGCGCCGCCGCCGATCTCGGCGCTGAACAGCTCATCCTGCATCGCGTCATAGACGACGCCCATGACGAGCCTGCCGCTTTCGACGATCGAGATGGTCATGCCGAAATGCGGAATGCCCCAGGCGTAATTGGTCGTGCCATCGATCGGGTCGATGTAGATAACAGGCGTTTCCGGCGCGGCCGTGCGGTTGCCGACGGCCTCCTCGCCCTGGATGGCATAGTCCGGGAAGGCCTTCGTCATCTCGTCGACGATGATCCGCTCGACGGCGACATCGATTTCGGTCTGATAATCGCGCGGCGCCTTGGCGAGCATTTCTGCCGACGTTCGTCGCCGCAGCGAGCCACGGGCGGTTTCGCCCGCCTTCAATACCGTTTCTGCAAGCACGACGAGGCGGGACGAGGCGGTCGGGGAAAGACGCGCGGAAATCGAGGGTGATGTCATGAGGAAAGTCCGGATGTAACGGAGGGAATCGCGAGAAGCCCATCCCTTCGCAGAGGCTGATGATGGTTTTATGAAACGCCCGTCACACCGAGCCGGTTATGTCAGGATCGCTTCAAGCTCGGAAATGGTCGGAAACGCCTTTCTGGTTCCATGTCTTGAGACGGTGATAGCCGCGGCCGCGACTGCGTGTTCGATGGCTAGCCGGTCCAGCCGCTGCCCGCGCAGCGCGCAGGATGCCAGTGCTGCGGCCATGAAGGTATCGCCTGCGCCCGTTGTATCCACAACATCGCAGACCTGGGCGGGCACTTCGATGCTGTCGTGCCGGTTCACGAGCGTCGCGCCATCGCCGCCCAGCGTCAGGACGACGTCTCGCAGGCCCCGGCTGAGCAGATATTCGGCAGCCTCCCTGCCCGTCGTTCCCGTCAGGGTCTGCGCCTCGCCCTTGTTGAGGAAGGCGATGTCGATCAACCCCCAAAGATCAGAGAAATAGGAGCGCACCGGCGAGGGATTGAAGGCGGTGACCATGCCGATCGCTCTTGCATGCTCCAGGATCTCGCGGGTCGTCTGGTCGGACAGATTGCCCTGCAGCATCATGAGATCGCCGGTGCCGGCCGTCGAGAGGATCCGCCTGACATCGGAGAGGGACAGGCTCTGCGCCGATTCCGTCGTCGTGACGATGGCATTTTCGCCGCCCGGCAGTCGGAAGATGATCGAGACATCGCTCGATGCATTTTCCATTTCGATCAGTTCGCTCCGAAGCGGTTCGTCCGCGAGGTAATGGCGAATGGTATCGGCCCTCGCATCCCTGCCGACAGGCGCTACCAGCGTTGTCGGAACGCCGCAGCGGGCCATGACGACCGCCTGGTTCGTGCCCTTGCCGCCGAGATCGCTGCCACCGGCATTGCCGAGGATGGAGGCGCCGATGACGGGAAGTTCGGAAACGGCGATGGTTTCGTCGATGGCGACGTTACCGACTATATAGGCGCGCATGCATCTGCTTTCGCAAGGCTGAAGCTAAAGGTAAGGCGCATCGTGAAAATCGATCTCGAGCTGCATCGCCCGGCCGAAGATCGCGCTGAGCCGCGCTTTTTCATCCTCTTCCAGCGTTTCTCCTGCCATGTCGAGTTCATTCTTCAGCCATTGCGCCTGGGCGGCGAAATTCGGATCGACATGCAGGTCGACCCATTCCTTCAACAGGGGATCGCTGATCGGGCGGTTAGCCGCTTCCTTCGACCAGGTCCAGTACATCCACTCGGCCGCAAACATCGCCGCAACCGTGTCGAGGAAGCCGCCCTGGCGGGCGATCTCCAACATACCGGCGCGAAAGGCCTCGACCTCGGCGATGCCGGTATCGAAGGACGAGGGATCGATGCGGCGGCTGGCGAAGGTGCGCTCGAAATAGGTGATCTGCTCGTTGGCAAGCGCGTCGAGAACCGCGATCAGCCAGCGCTTCTGCGTCATCGTCCTGGCGGTCGCCGCCGCATAGGCAAAGATCGAAACGGCGCTGTCGACGAAGGCGCCTTCATAGACGAGATAACGCTCGAAGGCCGCCTTGCTCAACGTGTCGTTTTTCACATCTTCGACGAAGCGGTGGTTCAGCATCGCGCCAAGGACAGCGTCGTTCTCGCGCAGGATGCGGGCCGAAAGGCTCTCTGCCGCCATACTCAGCCCTCCAGTCCCGGTTCGGCCGCCGCCCGGAAGGTGCGCACGCGCTCGACGTCGACCGGGTTCCACCAGACGCCGCCGTGCTTCAGCGAGGAAGCGACGATGACGCCATTGGTGCGGCTCAGAATATCGACGATATTGTCCTTGTTGACGCCGGAGCCGACGAGCAGCGGCAGGTGTGTCGCCGCGCCGATTTCCTCGATCTCCTCCATCGTTGCCGAATTGCCGGTCCGCTGGCCGGTGGCGATGACGCCATCGGCATCGAAGAAGGCGAGATCACGCGTCAGCTCCTGGATCGAGCGGTCGGCGACGATGGCGTGGCTGCCATGCTTGACGTGGCTGTCGGCGAAGACCTTGATGTGCTCGGCCCTGAGCAGCGAGCGGTAGCGCATGGCTTCGGCCGCCCTGCCCTCCATGAAGCCTTCATTGGCGACATAGGCATTGGCCCATTGATTGACGCGGATGAATTTGGCGCCACCGGCCGTGGCGATGGCGAAGGCCGGGATCGGCGCGTTGGCCAGCACGTTGACGCCAAGCGGAATGCCGGCCGCGCGCGCGATCCGGTCGGTGACGACAGACATGAAGCCTGTCGTCTCGGGGCCGATATCTTCGGGCTTCGAGAACGGTACATCGCCGTGATTTTCGATGATCAGCCCATGCAGGCCGCCTTCTACACAGGCTTCGGCGTCGCGCATGCACGCGTCGTAAATCGCATCCATCGCAGCGCCGCGGTAGCGCGGCGCGCCCGGAAAGGCCGGGCAATGGATCATGCCGATCAGAACCTTGTCTCTGCCGAAGATGTCCCTGATGGCGTGGGACGGTCTGTCCGAAATTTCCTGCATGTCATTCCCCTTCCAATTCCTGCCGCGTGCAGACATCACGCCTGCTTTTCCGTGAGCCAGCCGAGGATGTTCTTCCAGAGCCGGCCGTAGCCCTCCCATTCGCAGAAAGCGGGCGACAGCCAGTGCGGGCCGATATCCGACGTCCAGGCCGCCGTCCGCCCAGTGCCATGCGTGCCGACGACGAGCAGCGGATGGCCGCCCTGATCGTCAGGCAGACGTGCAATGATCTCGACATCGCCGCGGTCGCGCACTTCGACCTCGTTGACGCCGAGAAGCACCGGCCAGGCGCCTTGGAGACCCTGCATTGTCGGATGCGCCGGCTTCACCACTTCGGCAACCGTGCCCTCGGGGATCTCGACGCGGTCGTCATAAGGCAGGCACGTGACGGGCAACGTGTCTTCGACGGGGGTCCGCCGCCAGCGCGCCTTGCCGTCGATGCCCTGGAAGGAGAAGTAGCCGCCGACCATCAGCAGGCCACCGCCCTTCTCCACCCATGCCTTCAGAAGCTTCAGCCGGTTCGGCACGGTGCGCGAATGCAGCCACACATCCGGCGGCAGCAGCAGTGAATTGGCGCCGATATCGGAGAGAATGATGGCGTCGTAGGCGTCGAGCCCTGATATATCGAAGGGGAATTTCTCCACTGCCTCGTGCGCCGGCATATAGGTGAGCTCGAACGCGCTGCCGGCAAGCGCTTTCACCAGCGGTTCGGCGCCGAGATGGAAGGTGACGCTGCCGAACTGGTCGAAGCCTTTGTAATGCGTGGCGGAGCTGACCCAGCTCTCGCCGACAAGTAGGATTTTTTTTGTCATGGTCTGCCGTACCTGTGATCGATTGAATGGATGGAGCTAGGCTCCGGCATGAAAGACGCGGCGCGGATTGCTGCGCATCATTTCGTCGAGAACCGTCTTGTCGAGGCCGTGCCGCTGAAGACGGGGAAGGAAGTGGCGAAGGATATAGGCGTAGCCATTGCCGCCGTAATGCGTCAGCATCATCTTCAGAAAGACATCGTGCGACAGGAGAATCCGGTCGAGATAGCCGGCCTCGACGAGACGCACGATCGCGCGCGCCGCCTCCTCGTCGCTCGGGCACTGCACCTGCTGGTCGGCATAGAAGAAATCCATGCCGATCATGTCGTATTCGATGAAGGCGCCGCGCGCGGCCAGCTCGCTTTGATAGGCGATGTCGTTATGCGACGGGTTCATGTGGCAAAGCACGGTGTGGCGGAGATCGGCCCCCTCCTCCGCCACCACGTCGAGCACGCGGTGGCCGAGGCGGAACCAGCCCGGCAGATGCACCATCAGGGGAAGCCCGGTCAGCACCTGCGCGCGGGCGGCACCGCGCAGCGATTTCTCCTCCTCGGCGGTGAAATCCGAGGAGACGCCGATCTCGCCGATCAGGCCGATCCTGACGCCGGTGCCGTCGACGCCTTCCCTCGCCTCGCGGACAATTTCCCGTGCGATGTCATCGACGCTCATTGCCGCGACGCCTTCCGGATGTGAGGAGCCGAGGTAATAACCCGCCCCCATCACGATGTTGAGACCGGATGCTTTCGAGATGCGCTGGAGCGCCAGGGGATTTCGGCCGATGCCCTTGCAGGTTGGCTCCACCACAGTGCGGCCGCCCGCCGTGGCGAAATCCTGGAGCTCGGCGACCGCCAGATGTTCGTCGTCGAGCGTGATATTGTGCTTGTTGACGAAGGGGTCCTGCCTGAGTTCGCCGAGGATCTCCATGCAGACGAAGCTTTCCGCGAGATATTGCCGTTCCGGCGTCTTCGGCGCATGCCACCAGCAGCGGCAGTCGTTGAGGATATGCTCGTGCATCAGCGTCACGCCGAGCGCATCCGCCGAAATCGGACCGGTGACGGTCATCACCTTGCCGGATCGGACATGCGCTTCGGACAAGCTTTCTGCTGTCTGCTCGCTCATCGCTTCATCCTTTCCTGCCCAGCCGGAAATGGAAATTGGCCGTGAAGATGCGCGTGTTCAGCCAGATGGCGACGAGGATGATGGCGCCGGTGACGATCTGGGTGAAGAACGGCGATATGTGCATCAGGATCAGGCCGTTGCCGATTACGGCGATGGTCAGCGTGCCCAATACGGTGCCGAGGATGGTGCCGCGTCCGCCCATCAGCGACGTTCCGCCGAGCACAACGGCGGCGATTACCTGCAGCTCGAAACCGACGGCGGCATTGGACGAGCCGGAGCCGAGACGAGCGGCAATCAGCAGGCCGGCGACGGCGCAGGCGATGCCGGAGATGATATAGACCGATGCGATAATCCATTTGGCAGGCATGCCGACACGCCGTGCCGCCTCTGCATTGGAGCCGACCGCCACGACTTGCCGCCCATATTTGGTCGCGGTAATGACGACGTAACCGAGAATGGCGATGACGACGGCAATGACCGCAGGGATCGGGAAGCTGAGGATTTCGCCCCGACCAAGCGCGAAGAAGCCCGGCGCATCCTTGATCGGGATGGAATAGCCCTGGGTCAGATAGAGCGCCAGACCGCGCAGGATCGAGAGGCCGGCAAGCGAGACGATGAAGGCGGGAATGCCCTGATAGGCGATAAACCAGCCCTGAACCAGCCCCATGAAGCCGCCGAGCACAATCATGCCGATGACCACGGACGGCCAGGGAACACCCATCGCCATGACGATCGCCGCGACGGCATTGACGAGCGCGACCTGTGAGCCGACCGAGAGATCGATGCCGCCGGTGATGATGACGAAGGTCATGGCGATGGCAACGATCAGGATGGGAGCGGCCTGCCGGACGATGTTCAGGATATTGCCAAGCGTGAAGAAGGTTTCGCTGCCGATCGAGAAGAAGATCATGCAGGCCAGGAAGAAGATGGCGATCGACAGGACTTGCGCGTGTTCGCCGAGGAAATCGGCGATGCGCGAGCCATGGCCGCGTTCCGTATAAGCCGTCATTGCCTGGCTCCTTCACCGACGATCAAATGGACGAGATCCTCGAGGTTGGTGCTGCCGATCTGCCGTTCGGCCACTTTCGTGCCCTCGTACATCACCGCAATGCGGTCGCAGACCCGGAAGAGATCCTGCAGCCGGTGGGTAATGAGGATCACCGAGACCCCGTTCGCCTTGACGCGGTTGATCAGGGCCAGAACCGCCTCGACCTCGGCGACGGCAAGTGCTGACGTCGGCTCGTCCATGATCAGCACCTTCGGCTTGAAGGAAGCGGCGCGTGCAATGGCGATCGCCTGACGCTGCCCGCCGGAGAGCTGGGCGACCTTGCCGGTCAGTCTCGGGATGCGGATTTCAAGCGAATCCAGCATCTTGCGAGCTTCAGACAGCATCGTCCTGGTGTCGAGAAATGGCCCGCGGCTGAGTTCGCGACCGAGGAAGAGATTGCCGACGACATCGATATGGTCGCAGAGGCTGAGATCCTGGAACACCATTTCGATGTTTCTACCACGCGCATCCGCGGGGCCGGAGAAGCGAACCTCTTCGCCTTCCATGGTGATGGTGCCGGCATCGGGAATGTAGGTTCCCGAGATGATTTTCGTCAGCGTCGATTTGCCGGCGGCGTTATCGCCGACAAGGCCCAGGCATTCGCCGGGGAAGATGTCGAGATCGACGCCGCGCAGGGCCTGGTGCGAGCCGAACGACTTGCGGATACCGCGCAGCGAGATGCGCGGGTCGGATCGGGTGCCGCCGGATGTTCCGGTTCCGGAGGGTGCGACCCCTCCGGAACCGGCGGCAGCGATGTCACGCTGTCCGCTTTCGATCATTTGAAGACGGCCCGGTACGGCTCGACATTCTCCTTGGTGACGATGGTGATCGGCACCGAGATCGTCTTGGTGACGGCTTCGCCGGCCGAGGCCTTGACGAGCGCGTCGACGGCGGCACCGCCCATTGCAGCCGGATCCTGCTGGACGACGGCGACGACGAAGCCGGCATCGATGCCGGCAATGGCTTCGGCAGTCAGATCCCAGCCGAACACCTTGATCTTATCCTGCTTGCCTTGGCTCTGGACAGCGGCGATCGCCCCCATCAGGGCTGGCTCGCCGGTGGCGTAGATCGCGGTCAGATCAGGATTGGCGGTGATCAGGTTTTCAGCCGCCGCAAGAGCGTTGTCCTGGATGTTCTGGCCATCGACGACGCCGGCTATTTCAATGCCGTCGACGCCTTTCAGGGTCTTCTCGAAGCCCTCCTGGCGGATGTTCTGGATGAACGAATTCAGCGCGCCGACGACGCCAAGCTTGGCCTTGCCGCCCATGTTCGCCTTGACGTAGTCGAGGAAGTATTTGCCCATATCGGCGCCGGCCGCGGCATTGTCCACGCCGATCTGCGCCTTCTGTGGGCCATCAGGCAGGATGGCGTCGATGGCGACGACAGGAATGCCGGCATCGGCCGCCTGCTTGACCGCCGGCATGATGCCGTTGACGTCGATCGCCACGACGGCAAGACCGGAGACCTTTTCCTGGACGTAGGTTTCGATCGCGCTGTTCTGCGCGGTCGTCTCGTTGTTAGCGTTGAAGATCACCAGTTTGACGCCGGCGGCATCGGCCGCCTTCTGGGCGCCCTCATTCATCTGATTGAAGAAAAGCGCCTGCTGGTTGATCTGGACTAGCGCGACAGTCTTCTTTTCCTGCGCCGCGGCGCCGGACAGGCCGATGAAGGTCAATGCCGTAAAGCCGGCGGCGGCGATCATCGTTCGTCTTGTCAAATTCAGTGTCATGTTCTCATCCTCTTTTGGTTTTTTGACGTTGCTGATTATTATTTCGCAGGCGGCGCAACGGAGTTCCGCACCACGATTTCGACAGGCAGGAGTTCTTCCGAGGCGGATGGTTTCCACTCGTGCCAATTGGTTTCCAGAAGCAGCTCAAGCGACCGCCTTCCGATCTGACGCACCGGCTGGCGGATGGCCGTCAGCGGCGGTGCAAAAAGATGAAGCGGACCGACATCGTCGAAGCCGATAACCGAGATGTCATCGGGGATCGAGACGCCTCGGCTTCTGAAGACCTCGACCAGCCCGATGGCGATCTCGTCGGAGCTGGCGAAGATCGCCGTCGCCTTTCGGTCGCCGGAGAGATAGTCGAGCGCAGCCGCACGGCCGTATTCGATGGTATATTCGCCGGCATAACGATCGGCCCGGGCCTCGTCGCCATGTTGTTCCCTGAGCGCCTTCAGCAGGCCGTCATAGCGCCTGCGGGTGCTGATCATACGCTCGTCGCCGCCGATGAACAGGACATGCCGATGGCCCTGCTCGGCCAGGTGCCGGCCGGCGAGATAACCGCCCTGCTCGTTGTCGCAGAACAGCTTCGGCGCCTTCGAATCGGGAATGTCCTCGTCAACAATAATGACCTTGCCGCTGCCGTTGATCAGCGTGGCAAGCGCGCCGTCATCGGGGTGATTGGTGACGAAGATCAGGCCGTCTACGTGATTGCGCTCGATCAACTGCAGATATTCGATCTCGCGCCCCGGCCGGTTGAGGGTGGCGTGCAATGAGACCGCGAGCTTTTTTTCATCGGCCGCCTGCTCCACGGCGGCGACGAGGGTCGCGAAGA
>Ga0102591_1004819_pt1 | contig 9990 bp, 9 predicted proteins | sample AraplaCol_mCL_r2_2_FD_76860 | JGI IMG/M metagenome (GOLD analysis project Ga0102591, IMG submission 76860) | Arabidopsis root microbial communities from North Carolina, USA - plate scrape MF_Col_mCL_r2 (SPADES assembly) (version 2) | ecosystem: Host-associated > Plants > Roots > Endosphere... | reverse complement strand
CGGGGGCCAGGCCGTTGACGATGAAGGTCGCCTCGTCCTCGGACCACTGGATGATGTCGATCTTCTCGCCCTGCAGCTCGGCCACCACGGCCTGGACGCGCGAACCGCGCATGCCGACGCAGGCGCCGACCGGGTCGATGCTGGAGTCGTTGGAGATCACGGCCATCTTGGCGCGCGAACCCGGATCGCGGGCCACGGCGCGGATCTCGATGACGCCGTCGTAGACTTCCGGCACTTCCTGCGCGAACAGCTTGGCCATGAAGCCGCCGTGGGCGCGCGACAGCATGATCTGCGGGCCCTTGGTCTCGCGGCGGACATCGTAGATGTAGGCGCGGATGCGGTCGCCGACGTTGAAGTTCTCGCGCGGGATCGACTGGTCGCGGCGCATGATGCCTTCGCCGCGGCCCAGATCGACGATGACGTTGCCGTATTCGACGCGCTTGACGCTGCCGTTGACGATCTCGCCGGCGCGGTCCTTGTACTCTTCGTACTGGCGCTCGCGCTCGGCTTCGCGGACCTTATGCATGACGACCTGGCGGGCCATCTGGGTCTGGACGCGGCCGATTTCGAACGGCGGCAGCGCCTCTTCGTAGACCTTGCCGATCTCGGCGTCGCGCCAAGTGCGCTTGGCCTTCGACAGCACCACCTTGCCGATCTCGCCTTCCATCTCGAAGTCGTCCGGAACGACCTCGATCACCCGCTTCTGGGTGGTCTCGCCCGTGCGCGGGTCGATCTTCACGCGGATGTCGTGCTCCGCGCCGTAGCGGGCGCGGGCGGCCTTCTGCAGGGCGTCCTCGATCGCCTCGATGACGACTTCCTTCTCGATGCCCTTTTCACGCGCGACCGCGTCGGCGATCTGCAGCAGCTCGAGGCGGTTGGCGGAAATGCCGATGGCCATGGTCAGTCCTCTTCACTTTCGGACAGGTCAATATCGTTGTCGTCGTTGCCGACGCGGGCGGCGCGCTGGTCGGCGCCCCGCTTCATCAGTTCGTCGTTCAACACCAGCTTGGCGTCGACGATCCAGTCGAACGGGAAATAGACGGTAGTGTCGTCCTCGCCCTCGATGTTCAGGCCCACCTGGCCATCCTCGACGCCGGCCAGCTCGCCCTTGAAGCGCTTGCGGCCCTCGGCGACGCGGTCCAGCTCGATGCGGATCTCCAGGCCGGCATAGGTGTCGAAGTCCTTCAGCCGGGTCAGGGGACGGTCGACGCCCGGGCTGGAGACTTCCAGGGTGTACTCGCCGGCGATCGGGTCGGCCGCGTCCATGACTTCGGAGATGGCGCGCGACAGGCGGGCGCAGTCCTCGACGTTCATGTCGCCGTCCGGTCGCTCGGCCATGATCTGCAAGCGGCGCTGCTCGTTGCCGCCCATCAGGCGCAGCCGCACGATCTCGTAGCCGACGCTGTCGGCGACGGGATCGAGCAGCTCGATCAGGTCCAGGTCTTCCCGCGTCTTGCCGCGCACGTTTGTCTCAACTCACTGGGGCCATCCAGCCAAGCTGGCGAACGGCCAAAGAAAAAGCGGCAGCCTTTCGGGCCGCCGCTCGAAAGCGCCAATCAGCGCTAACGGACGATGTAGGGTTTATATAGCGCGATGTTCGGGCTGTTGGAAGCCCCCTGCGAGCCGACGCGCCGTCGCCCCCTTTCGCAGCGCAACACTTGTGGCCTATAAGCGCCCCGCGCAGGCCGCCTCCCCGCGGACCTCAAAACGATAGAGTCACAATGGACCTCTCCAAGATCGCCGTCGGCGTGAACCCGCCGTACGACCTGAACGCCGTCATCGAGATCCCGCAAGGCGGCGAGCCGGTGAAGTACGAGATCGACAAGGCCAGCGGCGCCCTGATGGTCGATCGCTTCCTGCACACGGCGATGTTCTATCCGGCCAACTATGGCTTCATCCCGCACACCCTGGCCGACGACGGCGACCCGGCCGATATCATGGTGGTGGGTCCGACCCCGGTGGTGCCCGGCGCGATCATCCGCTGCCGCCCGATCGGCGCCCTGATGATGGTCGACGAGGCCGGTTCGGACGAAAAGATCCTGGCCGTGCCGGTCGACAAGCTGCACCCGTTCTACACGGGCGTGACCAGCTGGCGCGACCTGCCGGTGATCCTGACCGAGCAGATCGCCCACTTCTTCCAGCACTACAAGGACCTGGAGAAGGGCAAGTCGACCAAGATCACCGGCTGGGCCGATCCGGAAGAGACCGCCGAGATCATCCGCGCCGCGATCAAGCGCCACGACGAGAACTACTAAGATCGAAAGGCCGGCCCGCTCAGCGGCGCCGGCCTTTTTCTTTGGGCGCTAGACCCGAACGAAGTCCAGGAACACCGGCGCGCAGTCGCCCAGCTTCTTCTCTTCGTAGCGGGTGGTGACGTGATCGGCCGGCGGGGCGTTGCGGTCGGCGTCCTGGTCGGCGAAGCGGAAGGCCGGGTTGGCCAGCACGCGCTCGATCGTCCACTCGGCGTAGTCGGCCCAGTCGGTGGCGAAGCGGAAGGCCGCGCCGGGTTTCAGCACCCGCGCGAGCTCGGTCAGGAAAGCCGGCTGGATCAGGCGACGCTTGTTGTGGCGGGCCTTGTGCCAGGGGTCGGGGAACATGATGAAGAGGCGATCGACGCTGGCGTCGGTTAGCCAGCCGACCACGTCGCGGGCGTCGCCCTCGTGGATGCGGACGTTCCGGAGCTGCTGCTCCTCGACGTGACGCACGGCGCTGGCCACGCCGTTGACGAAGGGCTCGGCGCCGATCACCAGCACGTCGGGACGCCGGGCGGCCTGGGCGGCCATGTGCTCGCCGCCGCCGAACCCGATCTCCAGCCAGACTTCCCTGGCCTCGGGCATCAGGTCGTGGGGCTGAAAGGCCTCGTGCGGCACGGCGATGGTCGGCAGCAGAGTGTCGAGCAGGGCCTGCTGGCGCGGCTTGACCGGGCGCGACTTCAGGCGGCCGAACGAGCGCAGCGGCCCATGGGGTTGCTGGGGATTGGTCATGGGCGGGGTCTTTAGAGCTTTGAAGCCGAAAAGAAAACGGGCTCCGACCCTTCCGGATCGGAGCCCGCTTCCAACGACGTGAAGGTCGAGGCTTACGCCAGGCCCTTCAGCTCCGACACCAGGTCGGTCTTCTCCCAGGAGAAGCCGCCTTGATTGTCCGGCGTGCGGCCGAAGTGGCCGTAGGCGGCGGTGCGGGCGTAGATCGGCTTATTGAGCTGCAGGTGCTCGCGGATGGCGCGCGGGGTGGCGCCGCCGATCAGCTGCGGCAGGAGTTTTTCGAGCTGGGCCGGGTCGACCTTGCCCGTGCCATGCAGGTCGACGTGGAACGAGACCGGCTGGGCCACGCCGATGGCGTAGGCGATCTGGATGGTGCAGCGGTCGGCCAGGCCCGCGGCCACGACGTTCTTGGCCAGGTAGCGGCAGGCATAGGCGGCCGAGCGGTCGACCTTGGTCGGATCCTTGCCCGAGAACGCGCCGCCGCCGTGCGGGGCCGCGCCGCCGTAGGTGTCGACGATAATCTTGCGGCCCGTCACGCCGGCGTCGCCGTCCGGGCCGCCGATCTCGAAGCGGCCGGTCGGGTTGACCAGCCACTGGGTCTTCTTGGTGATCAGGCCTTCCGGGAAGATCGGCAGGATGTGCGGCTTGATCAGGTCCAGCACGCGCTTGGACGTGGCGCTCTTGCCGTCGATCTTCTTCTTGTGCTGGTGCGACACGACGATCGAGACGACCCGGACCGGCTTGCCGTTGGCGTCGTATTCCAGGGTCACCTGGCTCTTGGCGTCAGGCTCCAGCTCGGACAGCTCGCCCGAATGGCGCAGCTGAGCCAGGCGGCTGAGGATGTTGTGGCTGTATTGCAGGGTGGCCGGCATCAGCTCCGGAGTCTCGGTGCTGGCGTAGCCGAACATGATGCCCTGGTCGCCGGCGCCTTCGTCCTTCTTGACCGAAGCGTCCACGCCCTGGGCGATGTGCGCCGATTGGCCGTGCAGATAGCAGGCGTACTTGGCCTTCTCCCAGTGGAAGCCCTTCTGCTCGTAACCGATGTCCTTGATCGCGGCCCGGACCTTGGGCTCCAGCGACTTGATGATGTCCTTGGTCAGCTGCTTGTTGGCCGCCTTTTCGCCGCCCGGCTTGCCGGCCCGCACTTCGCCCGCCAGGACGATGCGGTTGGTGGTCACCAGGGTCTCGCAGGCGACGCGCGCTTCGGGATCGGCGGTCAGGAAGGCGTCGACGACGGTGTCGCTGATCCGATCGGCGACCTTGTCCGGATGGCCTTCGGAAACGCTTTCACTGGTGAAGATGTAGGAAGAACGGCTCAAGGGTCTGCTCCGGACATGACATCGCCCACGCGGACGATCTGTCCGACGGACCACGGGAACATATAAAGATAAGTTTATGTCCGCAAGCCGCCCTGGCCGGCTTTTGCCGGCTCAGGTTTCGGACGAGGCCGCGATCAGGCCTCGGCCTCTTCGTCGATCAGGTCCTCGGCCATCGAGCGGACGAGATCGAGGATACGACGACGCACCCGGGACTTGCCGATGCGCGGGAACAGCGCGGCCAGCTCCAGGCCTTCCGGGGTCATCAGGAAGTCGTGCACGAACTGCTCCGAGCCGTTCTCCTCGAAACCCTCGAGGTCGGTCGGATCGGCCAGACCCTCGAAGAAGTACGACACGGACGACTGCAGGCTCTTGGCGATCTCATACAGCTTGGAGGCGCTGACGCGGTTGGCGCCGCGCTCGTACTTCTGCACCTGCTGGAAGGTCAGGCCCAGATCGTCCGCGAGACGCTCCTGGCTCACGCCGAGGATCTTGCGGCGCATACGGATCCGAGCGCCGACGTGAAGGTCGACCGGATTGGGGGAGCGTTCTTCAGGAATCGTGTTCATGCCGTTCAATCACTGCGAGGAAGCCACGGGTATCTGGAAGCTTGTCTGTTTCAGTTCAGGACTTTTTCCAAGCCTCGACCCCCCGGAACGCGAATTGCGGCGAAAAGTGAAACCAAAAGTAGCAGCCCGAACGGCCAATGCCCAAGCTTGGAGAACAGGGGCGGTGAACCAACGTCACTTACCTTAACGTCGATCACTCCTGATTCGCCAAGTTTCAAGCGGGCTCCGCGCAAGATTCTTCCAGTGGGATCGATCACAGCGGACACGCCTGTCGGCGTCGCCCGGATGAGAGGCAGCCCGGCCTCGATGGCGCGATAGCTGGCCAGGTTCAGGTGCTGCAACGGCCCGGACGTCACCCCGAACCAGGCGTCGTTCGAAACATTGACGATCGCCCTTACGCCCGGCGCTGGCTTGGCCAGGCGCGGGAACAGGCTTTCGTAGCAGATCAGCGGCTGGACCAGCAGGGTCGGGGTGACGCGCAACGGCGCTGGCTTGGGCCCCGTGGCGAAACCATCGCCCAGATGCGCCATGCTCTTGAAGCCGATCCGGGTGAGCAGGGCGTCGGCGGGCAGATATTCACCAAACGGCACCAGCCGGTGCTTGTCGTAGATCCCGACCACCTCGACGTCGTTCGCCGTGCGACGCAGGGCGACCAGGCTGTTGTAGTAGACCGGCTTGTCGGGCGCGCCCTCGTAGCGATAGCCGCCGAGCAGCATCAGTTGGCCAGGATGCAGGGCCGCGACGATGTCCTGACGCACCCAGCTGCCGGGAACCATGTAGTCGTTGATGGCCAGCGGCAGGGCGCCCTCGGGCCAGACCACGACGTCGGCCGGCTTGCCGGCATAGGACTTGGCGGTCAGTGAGACATAGGCCTGGACGATCTGGGCGAAGCGCTGGGCGTCCCACTTGGATTCCTGCGGGATGTCCGCCTGGACGACGCGCACGGTCAACGCGTCTGGACCGTTGTCCGTCGCGGGCGGGACCAGGGCGCCGCCGACGAACAGCGCGACCAGGGCGGCGACGGCGGCGCCCACGGCGATCCGCCCGCGCTTGCCGTCGCGCCACACCGCCGGCGCGGCGGCGATCACCAGGGTGATCCACGTCAAGCCGTAGGCGCCGACCACGGCGGCGAACTGCGACACGGCCGAGCCGGCCCGCCAGGTCTCGCCGGGCAGGTTCCAGGGAAAGCCGGTCAGGATGTGGCCGCGCGTCCACTCTAGCAGGGCGAACGCGCCGGCGAACACCAGCAGCCGCCGCACGCCCACGGGGCGGACCAAGCGATAGAGCACAGCCGCCAGCCCCCAGAACAGCGCCATGCCCGCGGCCATGGCGGCCACCGCGAACGGCGCCATCCAGCCCTGATTGGCGGCGTCGACCATGAAGGCTTCCGCGATCCACCACGTCGAAAGGCCGAAATAGCCGATCCCCGTGAGCCAGCCGCGATAGAAGGCAGAGCGCAGCGGCCGGGGACCGTCGATCGCGTCCAGCAGCCACAGCAGCACGCCGTAGCCCAGCAGGCCCGGCAGCAAACCGAACGGCGGATGGGCCAGGGCGGCGGCGAGCCCCGCCAGCAGGGCCAGGCCCCGCGCGCGCCAGGGCGTCAACTTCGGCAAGGCGGGCAGGTTCACGAAGCGGCCACGCGGCCAGGCGCTTCTTCGGCCGTCTCGATCTCGGCCGCCGGGCGCACCCGGACCCGGCGAACCCGGCGCGGGTCGGCTTCGACGACTTCCAGATCGAAACCGGCGGGGTGGGCGATCACCTCGCCCCGCTGCGGCACGCGGCCGGCCAGGGCCACCACCAGGCCCGCGACGGTGTCGATGTCCTCTTCCATGTCCGGCGGCGCCAGGTCACGGTCGAGGGCGGCTTCCAGGTCCTCGAGCGGCGCGCGGGCGTCGGCCTCGAACACTCCGCCGGGACGGGCGATGATGGTTGAGACCTGGGCGTCGTCGTGCTCGTCGTCGATCTCGCCGACCACCGCCTCGATCAGGTCTTCCATGGTGACCAGGCCGTCGGTGCCGCCGAACTCGTCGATGACCAGGGCCATGTGGATGCGGGTGGTGCGCATGCGCAGCAGCAGGTCGGCGGCCCGCATCGAGGCCGGCACGTACAGCGCCTCGCGCCGCAGCCGGTGCAGGATCTGGTCGGACGCGCCGGGGCGCTTCTCGTCGTTGGCCAGCAGGCGGAACACGTCCTTGACGTGGACGACGCCCACGGGATCGTCCAGCGTCTCGCGATAGATCGGCATGCGCGAATGCTCGGCCTCGGTGAACTGCGCCACCACCGCCTCGAACGGCGAGCCCGCCTCGACGGCCACGATGTCGGCGCGCGGGGTCATCACGTCGGCCACGCGAAGGCTCTGGAAGGCCTCGGCCTGGTCGACCATGTCGACCTCGTGGACTAGGGCCGTGTCGGCCGGACGCACGCCTTCGGCCGGCCCCGGAGCCCGCCGGCCGGCGAGATCCTTGCGCATCTTACGAAAGAACGCCCGCACGCCTCGACTCAAACGGGTCGAACCGGCGGGCGGGGAACTCTGGTCGTCGCTGGGCATGCCCTGCTTGGTTATCCCTCGATCGACATCGGTTCAGCATAGGGGTCGGGAATGTCCAAGCTGGCGAGAATCTCGCGCTCGAACGCTTCCATGGCCTCGGCCTCGCCGTCGTCCTGATGGTCGTATCCTAAGAGATGAAGCACCCCGTGCGCCACCAGATGTTGCAAATGGTGCGCAAGAGGCTTGCCATGCTCCGCCGCTTCGCGGGCGCAGACGCCGTAAGCCAGGGCGATATCGCCGATCTGACCCTCGGGATTGGGCGGCGAAGGGAAGGACAGGACGTTGGTCGCGTAGTCCTTCTGGCGGAAGTCGCGGTTCAGGGTCTGGACGCTGTCGTCGTCGGCCAGCAGGATGACGATCCCCTGCCCTTCAATGTCCTCGTGGGCGTCGAGCACCGCCTGGGCGGCGCGCCAGACCAGGGCCTCGACGTCCGGCTCGGCCGCTGTCCAGGCCTCGTCCTCGATCTCGATGTCCACGGTGATCGTCATCAGCGCGTCGTCGTCTGCAGGGCGTCGGCGTCGTAGGCCCTGACGATGCGCTCGACCAGCGGGTGGCGCACGACGTCGGCCGAGGTGAAGCGCGACACCGCCACGCCTTCGACCCCTTCCAGGATCGATACGGCGTGGGCCAGGCCCGAATCCCGCGGATTGAGCAGATCGACCTGGGTCGGGTCGCCCGTCACCACCATCCGCGCGCCTTCGCCCAGGCGGGTCAGGACCATCTTCATCTGCAGGCGCGAGCAGTTCTGGGCCTCGTCGACGATGACGAAGGCGTGCGCCAGGGTGCGGCCTCGCATGAAGGCGATCGGGGCGACCTCGATCTCAAGTTTTTCGCGGCGGCGACGCAGCTGGTCGGCGCCCATGATGTCGGTCAGGGCTTCCCAGACGGGAGCCATGTAGGGATCGACCTTCTCGTTCAGGTCGCCTGGCAGGAAGCCCAGCTTCTCGCCGGCCTCGACGGCGGGGCGGGTGACGATCAGGCGATCGACCTCGCCGCGCAGCAGCATGCCCGCGCCCTGAGCCACGGCCAGGAACGTCTTGCCCGTGCCGGCGGGACCCAGACCAAAGCACAGCGGATAGCTGGCCATGGCCTCCATGTAGCGGGCCTGGCCCTTGGTCTTGGGCGAGACGCTGCCCTTGCGCACGGCGCGCGGCGAAGCCTGGCCGGACGCGCTGTGAGCCTCGCCGACGGCCACGCGGACGTCGGCCTCGACCACCTCGTCGTCGGCGTCGGCGCGATGGGCCAGGGCCTGGATCGCCCGCTTGGCGCTGGCCCGCGCCTTGACGTCGCCAGTGATCGTCACCCCGCCGCCCGGGGTCTCGATCAACACCTTGAAGGCGTCCTCGATCAACGCGGCGTGACGGCCGCTCGGGCCCGAAACGGCGCGGACGGCGGTGTCGGACAGGGGCAGGAACTCAGGCGTACGGCTCAAGCGGACTCCAGCAGGGATTGGCCTTCGAGCACGCCGCCCAGGCTCATCTTGGCCGACGACTCTATGCGGACGGGAACGATCTGGCCGATCAGGTCGTCCGACCCGACGGCGTGCACCGCTTGCAGATAGGGACTGCGGCCGACGATTTGACCGGGGTTGCGACCTTTTTTCTCGAACAGCACCGGCATGACCTTGCCGACCTGGGCGGCGTTGAACGCCTTCTGTTGTTCGTCGAGCAGGGCGTTCAGGCGATCCAGGCGCTCGGCTTTCACCGCCTCGTCCACCTGGCCGGGCATGGCCGAGGCCGGGGTGCCGGGGCGGCGCGAATATTTGAACGAGAAGGCGCTGGCGAAACCGATCTCACGGACCAGCTCCAGGGTCTTCTCGAAATCGCCGTCGCGCTCGCCGGGGAAGCCGACGATGAAGTCGCCGCTCATGGCGATGTCGGGCCGGGCGGCGCGGATCCGTTCGATCAGGCGCACATAGCTCTCGGCCGTGTGGTCGCGGTTCATGGCCTTGAGGATCTTGTCCGATCCCGCCTGCACCGGCAGATGCAGATAGGGCATCAGCTGCGGCAGCTCGCCGTGGGCCTCGATCAGGTCCTCGCCCATGTCGCGCGGGTGGCTTGTGGTGTAGCGGATGCGGTCCAGGCCCTCGATCCTGGCCAGACGTCGAACCAGCTTGGCCAGGGTCTCGCCGCCGCCGTCATAGGCGTTGACGTTCTGGCCCAGCAGGGTGACCTCGCGCACGCCTTGGCCCGCCAGGCGCTTGGCTTCCTCGACGATGTCGCCCGGCGGCCGCGACCATTCCCCGCCCCGGGTGTAAGGCACCACGCAGAAGGTGCAGAACTTGTCGCAGCCCTCCTGCACGGTCAGGAACGCGGTGACGCCGGTGACGTGGCGCTCGGCCGGCAGGGCGTCGAACTTCTCGTCGGCGGCGAAATCGGCGGACAGGCGCTCGCCGGTGGCCCGATGGGCGCGGGCGATCAGCTCGGGCAACTGGTGATAGGCCTGGGGCCCGACGACCAGATCGACCGCCGGCTGGCGATGCATGATCTCCTTGCCCTCGGCCTGGGCCACGCAGCCGGCCACGGCGATGGTCATCTTGCCGCCGGCCTCGGCCTTGCGGCCCTTCATCTGCTTGA
>Ga0102591_1004817_pt1 | contig 9996 bp, 10 predicted proteins | sample AraplaCol_mCL_r2_2_FD_76860 | JGI IMG/M metagenome (GOLD analysis project Ga0102591, IMG submission 76860) | Arabidopsis root microbial communities from North Carolina, USA - plate scrape MF_Col_mCL_r2 (SPADES assembly) (version 2) | ecosystem: Host-associated > Plants > Roots > Endosphere... | reverse complement strand
AGAACGCCGATGAACGTCCGTCTCGCCCTACTCGCCGTGAGCGCCGCGCTGCTGACCGCGTGCGTCTCGGCGCCGCAGCCGTTGCAAGGCGCCTACACCCAGATCACGCCGCGCGAGGCGGCCGCGTCCGACGCCACCGGCGCATCGGTGCGTTGGGGCGGCCGCATCGTCAGCGTCGAACCGCAGGCCAACCGCACCTGCTTCGAGATGATCTCCACCAACCTCAACGAATCGGCGCGTCCGTACTGGGGCAGCGACGACACCGGCGGCCGGTTCCTTGCGTGCCGCACCGGGTTCTACGATCCGGCGGTGTTCGAGAAGAACCGCGAAGTGACCTTCGTCGGCCGCGTCGCCGGCTACGAGAACCGTCGCATCGGCCAGTACGATTACCGCTTCCCGCGCGTGGAAGCCGACGTCGTCTATCTGTGGCCGCTGCGCGAAACGGTGGACGTGGTCGAGTACCCGGCGCCGTGGCCGTGGTGGGGCTGGTGGTGAGTTGACATGAAAAGGCCCGCGCAAGCGGGCCTTTCGGCTTCCGGGTGGGACGCCTTACCGGCTCGTCCCGAACCGTCCCAGCGGCGCACCCGCCAGCAGGTGCAGGTGGATCTGGAACACCGTCTGCCCGCCATCGCCGTTGCAGTTCATGACGATGCGGTAGCCGTCGTCGGCGAAGCCTTCGCGCTTGGCGTATTCGGCCGCGGCATGCGCAAGGCGTCCGACGATCGCCGCCTGGTCCTGCTTGAGATCGTTGAGCGTGGCGATGTCGGTCTTCGGCACGAACAGCACGTGCACCGGCGCCTGCGGCGCGATGTCGCGGAATGCGATCAGGTGGTCGTCCTCGAAGACGACGTCGGCCGGGATCTCGCGTCGGATGATCTTGTGGAAGATGGTGTCGGACATGGGGGCCATCGGCAGTCGTGGAAGTCGGACGAAGCATACGCCCCGTCCTCCACGAATCCGCAATGCCGCGATTCCTACTCCGACACCTCGGTGCGGCTGCCGAACGCGTGCGACAGCGTGCCGCGGTCCACGTATTCCAGTTCGCCGCCCAGCGGCACGCCGTGCGCGAGGCGGCTCGGCCGCACGCCGTGCTGGCGCGCGAGCTGCGCGAGGTAATGCGCCGTCGCCTCGCCTTCGACGGTGGGATTGGTCGCGATGATCAGCTCCTGCACTTCGCCTTCGGCCAGTCGCGCCGTGAGCGTGTCCAGCCCGAGCTCGCGCGGGCCGATGCCGTCCAGCGGCGACAAGCGCCCCTGCAGCACGAAGTACAGGCCGCGGTAACCCGTGGCCTGTTCGATCGCGAGCCGGTCCGCGGGCGATTCCACCGCGCACAGCTGGTGCGCGTCGCGCGCGGCGCTGGCGCAGGTCGCGCACACGGGCGTTTCGCTGAAATCGCGACAGCGCGCGCAATGGCCGATCTTTTCCACCGCTTCGGCGAGCGCGGCCGACAGGCGCAGGCCGCCGGCGCGTTCGCGTTCGAGCAGGTGGTAGGCCATGCGCTGCGCGGATTTCTGCCCGACGCCGGGCAGCACGCGCAGGGCGTCGATCAGTTGTTCGAGCAGTGAGGACGTCATGCGTCGTGCGGGCCGCCGGCGTTTCGTTGCACGCCCGCGCCGGAACGTGCCGGCTCGGCGACGGCCGCGATCATCAGAACGGCATCTTCATGCCCGGCGGCATCGGCATGCCGGCGGTGGCGGCGGACATCTTCGCCTGCGATTCGGCGTTGACCTTGTTGACGGCGTCGTTGTACGCGGCGGCGATCAGGTCCTCGAGCATTTCCGCGTCGCTCAGCACGCTGGGATCGATGCGCACCTTGCGGCACTCCATGCGGCCGGTGATGGTCACGCTGACCATGCCGCCGCCGGCGTTGCCGGTGACTTCCAGCTTGCCGAGTTCCTCCTGCGCACGCTGCACGTTTTCCTGCATCTTCTGCGCCTGCTGCATCAGTTGGGCGATGTTTCCACGCATGTTCGTTCTCGTATCCAGTGGGGGGCGTTTTGTCGCGCTCGCGTGAGCGCGACGGGTCAATTCTCGTCGTAGGGACGGATCGAATCGGGCACGACCTTCGCGCCGTGCTGCGAGATCAGCCGCTGCACGTCGGGGTCGTTCATGAAGTTGGTTTCGGCGTTGGCCTGGCGTTCGTCGCGCGCGCGATCGTTGCGCTCGCGCAGCGATTCGGCCGGGCGCGAGGACTCGACGAAACGGATCTGCGGCGTGACGCCGAGCGCCGGAGCGAGCGCTTCGGCGACGAGGTTCACGGTCATCGCGTTGCTGCGCAGCAGGTCGTCGGCGGCCGTCAGCGACAGGCTCAGCACGCCGTCGGCGTAGCCGGCGAAGCCGGCGTGTTCGGCCAGCACGCGCGCCGGACCGCGCAGGTTCGAATTGGCGACCAGCGAATGCCATGCGTCGGCGTCGGCGATGCCGGCGTCGTGGACGAAGCCCGGACGCGGAGCCGGCGGCGCGGCTTGGACCGGTGCAGCTTGAACCGGCGCGGCTTGGACCGGCGCGGGCGCAGGCGGAGGCGGGGCCGCGCGGATGGGCTCGACGGGCTTCTTCGGCGCTTCGATTTCCCACGGCGGGGTGTCGTCGACCGACGGTGCGGCCTGCACCCGGCCCGGCGTTTCACGCATGGGCGGCGGTTCGTGTGCGGGCGGTGCGGCTTCGCGCGGCATCTCGCGCACCGGCGCCGTCGTGCGTGCAGGCGCGGCATCGGCGAAAGGATTCGGCGGCGGCATGCGCGGCGCGGGCGACGGTGACGCCGGCGCGGCGGATGCGGCACTGCGCACCGGCTCGCGGCTGGCACCGGACGACGGCGACGCGGCGCGCGCGCCCTCGCCTTCGGCCGGACGGAACGCCAGCATGCGCAGCAGGCTCATCTCGAAACCGGCTCGCGGGCTCGGCGCCAGCGCGAGGTCGCGGCGGCCGTTGAGCGCCATCTGGTACCACAGCTGCACCACTTCCGGCCGCAGCTTCCCGGCCAGCGCGTCCAGATCGACACCGTCGGCCTCGACCTGCGCTTCCGGCACCAGCTGTCGCACCTGCACGCGATGCAGCGCGTCGCTGAAGGCATCCAGCACGCCACCCCACTCGGGCGAGAACTCGGCCAGCGTCGCCACTTCGGCCAGCAGACGCTCGCCGTCGCCATCGGCCAGCGCGGACAGCAGCGCGCCAACGCGGGTGCGATCGACCGTGCCCAGCATCGCCGCCACGCCGGCATCGGCCAGCACGCCGCCGTCGGCACCGGCGCTGGCGCCGGTGTAGGCGATGGCCTGGTCGAGCAGAGACAGGCCGTCGCGCAGACTGCCATCGGCGGCCTTGGAGAGCTGGCGGATCGCACCGGGCTCGGCCGGAATGCCTTCGGCCTCCAGGATCCGCGTCATCTGCCCGTTGATCTGCTGCTCGTCGAGCCGCTTCAGGTTGAACTGGAGGCAGCGCGACAGCACCGTCACCGGCAGCTTCTGCGGGTCGGTCGTGGCCAGCAGGAACTTCACATGGCCCGGTGGCTCTTCCAGCGTCTTCAGCAACGCGTTGAAGGCCGACTTGGACAGCATGTGCACTTCGTCGATCAGGTAGACCTTCACCCGGCCGCGGCTGGGCATGTACTGCGCGTTGTCGATGACCTCGCGCACGTCGTCCACGCCGGTGTTGCTGGCCGCGTCGATCTCGAGCAGGTCGATGAACCGGCCGGCGTCGATGTCGCGGCAGGCGGCGCATTCACCGCAGGGTTCGGCCGAGGTGCCGCGCTCGCAGTTGAGCGACTTGGCGAAGATGCGGGCGATGGTGGTCTTGCCGACGCCGCGCGTTCCGGTGAACAGGAAGGCGTGGTGGACGCGGCCGGTATCGAGCGCGTTGCTGAGCGCGCGGACCACGTGCTCCTGCCCGACCAGCTCGGCGAAGCGCTTCGGACGCCACTTACGGGCGAGGACGAGATAGGACATGCCCTCATTCTGCCATGCCGCATCGCGCTGGCTGCGACTTGTCCGCGTCGAGCCTGGCGGCTAGAATTCACGGCCCTGGAGTGCACCCCTGACCTGGCCGATGGCCGCGTTCAGGACATCCCCGGGAAAAACGGAGAGGTGTCCGAGTGGTTGAAGGAGCACGCCTGGAAAGTGTGTAAGCGTCTAAACCGCGCTTCGGGGGTTCGAATCCCCCTCTCTCCGCCAGATTTTCCAGAAGCCCCGCTGACGGCGGGGCTTTTGATGCAAGCAAGTCTCTATGGTGGCCCCGTCGGCCCCTCGCGACGCTAGGTCGAAAACCCCGCCAGGGCCGGAAGGCAGCAACGGTATCGACTGATGCGGGTGCCGAGGTCAGCCGGCGGGGTCATCGCCCGTCTGGACGCTGCGCGTCTGCGACCCCACGATTTGCAGAATCGCGGGCCCCGGCTATGGGCCTCCAATCCCGCGCTGCCGCGCGCCCCTTACCAAGGGGCTGTTTCTCCAGAACGGATATCGCGACTGCCTACCAGACCGGGTAGCTGTTGCTTCGGTCGCAACATCGGCTCGCGGCAACCTCTTTGCGGTGCGCCATCCATAAAAAACCGTCATCCCGGCGAAAGCCGGGACCCAGGCCCGCAACGCATGGGCGCTGCGATGACGGCAAACCATCTCACCGTCATTCCAGCGAAAGCTGGAACCCATCCTGATCCTCGCGCCGACGCGAAAAGCGCGTCGCAACGCCATCGCTACTCCACGATTCCCAACGCATCCGGTTCGCGCCCGGTCTTCCAGTGGTCGACCACTTTCCACTGCGCGGTGTCGATCACCGCGATCTCGTCACCGCCACTGATCGCCGCATACACGCGCGGCTGCTTCGGATCGGCGATGACGCCGATCGGCAACGCGGCGCTGCCGAGCATGGTTTCGCGATATTCGACGCCAGGACGCGACAGCGTCACGGTGCGTGCGACTTCGAACTTGTCCGTATCGATCACCGACAACGTCGCCGCGCGCGCGTTGGTCACCAGCGCATGGCGGCCATCGGCGGTGAAGACGACGCGGATCGGATAGCCCTCGCTCGCAATGGTGTGGCGGATCGCCAGCGTCTTCGGATCGTGTACGGTCACCGTGCCCGCCTCGCGATTACTGACCCACACCTCGCCGCTGGCCGGATGCACCGCGACGCCTTCGGCGCCCGCGCCGGCCGCGACTTCATGCGTCTTCCCCTTCGCGGACAGATCGACGCGGCTGACGGTGCCGGCGTCGATCTTGGTGACGAACGCGGTCTTCCCATCGGCCGACAACGCGACCATATGGCCGCGCCCCTCACCCAGGTCGATCGCGTGCTCGACGCGCGCGTTCGCCACATCGACCAGCAACAACTTGCGCGAGCCTTCCGTCGTCACCACCGCACGCTTGCCATCGGGCAGCAGGCGCATGCCGTGCGGTTTGCTGTTCTCGCCCAGATCGACGGTACGCGTGCCGCCGGGCTTGCCGAATTCGAGCACGGTGACGCTGTGGCCCGGCGCCGCGCCACCGTAGTTGCTGACGAGGGCGAAGCGGTTGTCGCGACTCACGACGATCTCGTGCGGGCCCTGCCCCGTCGCGAATTCGCCCACGCGCGCGCCGTCTTTCGTCGACAAACGCCAGACAGTATCCGCGGATTTGTTGCCGACCAACAAGTCGCCGGCGAATGCGGGCGTGGTGGCGAGCATGGCGGCGATGGAAAGCGGGAGGACGAGATCGCGGATCACGGGATTCTCCGGGCTTCGAATGGAATCAGGGCGTGGTGTCGGGATGCAGCCAGCCGGCGTCGCCTTCGGCGTAGCGCTCGTGCTTCCAGATCGGCACGCGCGCCTTCACTTCGTCGATGACGTAACGGCACGCGGCGAAGGCGGCATCGCGATGCGCGGCGCTGACGCCCACCCACACGGCCATCTCGCCGATGACCAGATCGCCCACGCGATGCACGCAGCGCACGTCCAGGATGTCGAACTTCGCGCAGGCTTCGTCGAGCACCTTCTCGCCTTCGGCTTCGGCCAGCGATGCGTAGGCTTCGTAGCGCAGGCCGAGCACGTCGCGGCCGTCGTTGTGGTTGCGCACCCAGCCTTCAAAGCTGGCGTAGCCGCCGACGCGGTCGTCGAGCAGCTGCGCGCGCAGCGTGGCGGTGTCGATGGGGGTTTGCGCGAGGGAGAAGCGGGTCATGGGCTGGATTGTGGCACTTGTGGTGTGCGGTAAATTGGATTCATCTTCCTGCTCATGCCATCCATGGCCGGTCGTTCGGCAGGCCGCGCGGTAGTGCCGCGCAAACGGCCTGCCTCACCCGCCACTTACCGGCGGAATAAAAGCCACCTCGCTCCCATCCCGCACCTTGTCATCCCAACGCGCGAACGCGCCATCGACCGCCACACGCAAACGCTCGACCGGAAGCGCGAAAGCGTGACGTTCGCGCAACGCCTCGTACAACGCGCGCAGATCGCCAGCAGCTTCGACCGTTTCGGACGCCACGCCCGCCGCATCGCGCAGGCTCGCGAAGTACAACACCGTGACCTTCGCCATCACACCGCCCCGAAATCGTGTTTCCCGCCGCGCTTGCCCAGCAGTTTCGCCGGGCCCAGCACGATGCGGTGCGACAGCGCCTTGCACATGTCGTACACGGTGAGCGCGGCGACGGTGGCGCCGGTCAGCGCTTCCATTTCGACGCCGGTGCGATGCGTGGTCTTCACCGCGCATTCGATGCGCAGCGACGACTCGCCATCCCAGTCGATCGCGATGCGGCAACCGTCGATGGGCAGCGGATGGCAGAACGGAATCAGCTCGTGCGTGCGCTTCACCGCCATCGTGCCGGCGACGATCGCGGTCTCGACGATGCCGCCCTTCGCGCTCTTCAAACCCGAGGCACGCAGCTGCCGCGCGACGTCTGCGGGAAAGCGGACGCGACATTCGGCCTGGGCTTCGCGCCGGGTCGTTTCCTTCGCGGAGACATCGACCATCGCGGGGCGGCCCTTGGGATCGATGTGGGTGAGCTTTTTCGCGGGCTTTTTCATGCGGGCATTGTGGGCTCCGGGCCGCCGGGATGCACGTTCCAAAGTACTCGTGGCGGCAGTGCCGCCATCCATGGCGCGACGCCATCGGCTTCGGAGCGTCCGGCCACTATGGCCGGGCGTTCGGCAGGCCACGCGGCGGTGCCGCGTTGCATCGGCTTCGATGGTGTTACGGCCGCCATCCATGGCGCGACGTTTGAGGCTTCGGATCGCCCGGCCCGGCCATCCGTGGCCGGCCGTTCGGCAGGCCACGCGGCAGTGCCGCGTTGCATCGGCTTCGATGGTGCGACGGCCGCCATCCATGGCGCGACGTTTGAGGCTTCGGATCGCCCGGCCCGGCCATCCGTGGCCGGTCGTTCGGCAGACCACGCGGCAGTGCCGCGTCGCATCGGCTTCGATGGTGTTACGGCCGCCATCCATGGCGCGACGTTTCAGGCTTCGGATCGCCCGGCCCGGCCATCCATGGCCGGTCGTTCGGCAGGCCACGCGGCAGTGCCGCGTAAACGGCCTGCCTCACCCACCAATCAGAAACATCTCGACATGCTTGCGCGACGCCCCGCCCGCCCCACGCATTTCGCTGTAGCGATCCCCGCGTCGCGTCCACACCGCCGAAACACGTTCGCGCAGCGCATCGACACCCCGCGCCAGTGCGGGCCGCAGGTCCTGCCCTTCGCCCGCGAACAGGCAGGTGTAGAGGCGTCCGTCGGCGGAGACGCGGGCGCGATGGCAATCGCCGCAGAACGGGGCGCTCACCGAACTCACGAAACCTACTTCGCCCTGCCCATCATCGAAGGCGTAACGCGAGGCGACTTCGCCGCGATAGTTCGCTTCCAGCGGATGCAGCGGCCAGCGCGTGGCGATGCGGTCGCGCAGCTCGGCCGATGGCACGACGCGATCCCGCGACCAGGCGTTGCACGTGCCCACGTCCATGAATTCGATGAAACGCACGACATGGCCCGTGCCGCGGAAATGCGACACCAGCGGCAACACCTGTTCGTCGTTGATGCCGCGTTCGACGACGCAGTTGATCTTGATCGACTCGAACCCCGCCGCGTGCGCGGCGTCGATTCCGGCCATGGCGTCGGCGATCTCGCCGCGCCCGCCGGTCATTTCGCGATAACGCACCGGATCCATCGCATCCAGGCTCACGGTGATGCGCCCCAGCCCGGCCTCGCGCAGCGCGCGCGCCTGCGAAGCGAGCAGCGAACCATTCGTGGTCAACGCGATGTCGTCCAGTCCGGGAATGCGTGCCAGCCGCTCGATCAGCGTCGGCAGGTTCTTTCGCAACAGCGGCTCGCCGCCGGTGATGCGCAGCTTGTGCACGCCCAGCTGCGCGAAGCCGCGCACCAGCGTGTCGATCTCGTCGAACGACAGGCGCGTGGCCGAATCGAAGCCGTAATCGTCGGGCACGCGATCGGCGGGCATGCAGTAGGGACAGCGGAAATTGCAGGCTTCGATCACCGACAACCGCAGGTCGCGCAACGGACGTCCGTGCACGTCCAGCGGCAGCGCGGCCGCGGACGAGATCGAGTTGGGTACGGCCGCGTTCATGCCGGTTCCGTGCTGTCCGCCGTGGGTTCCTTCAGTGCGACCAGTTGCCCCGGATGGGCAACGCGATAGCCGCGTGCGGCGAGGATTTCGCCTTCCTCGCGATTGCCGTAATGGTAAAGCAGGCACCGCGAAAGCAGCGCTGCGGGATATTCGCGCTCCAGGTCCTCGATGCCGCTGTGCGAGGGGTTGCCGTGCAGTGCGCAGTCGTGGGCGATGAGTTCGCCGGCATCGGCGTAACGCGCGAGCATTTCCGGGATCGGCCGCGTATCGCCCGTCCACACGACGCTGCCGTGCAGGCGCAGGCCGAACGCGGTTTCCGGCCAGTGATGCCGCGTGGGGAACACTTCCAGCCGCACGCCGTCGTGCCAGAACGAACCGCCGACCGGGATCACCTGGAAGGCATCCCAGAAGTTCACGCCGCCTTCGGCCAGCGCGTTGGGGTAATCGCCCACGCGCTGGTGCAGCAGCGGCACGACCGGCGCCGGCACGAACAGGCGCACGCGGCCACGGCGCGCTTCGTCGAAATAGCTGGAAACGAACAGGCGCTCGAAACCGGCGACGTGGTCCAGGTGCGTGTGCGTGATGAACAACGCCCGCGGCATGTCGCCGTAGTACGCCTGGTACGCGGTGAGGCCTTCGCCGCCGCAGTCGATGGTGAGCCACGGCGCGCCGTCGCGCTCGATGGTCGCCATCGCCGAGCCGAGCTCGACCGCCGACGCATTGCCGACGCCATGCAGGCGCAGTTGCCACGTCATCTCAGTAGCCTCGTTCCCAGGCCCGATCGTAAGCCGCACGCAGGCGGGCGTAGTCGCGTTCGACTTCGTCCGTCGTGCGCTTGCCGCGCAGCTTCAGCAGCGAGCGCTTGAGCCGCGCGAGGTTGCGTTCGCGCCAGCCGGTGGCCGGGATGCGGACGCGACCACGGTCGAGGTCGATGATCCAGCCTCGGCCGGTCGTGGTGAACAACAGGTTGTGGGCGTTGAGGTCGGCGTGGTCCAGGCCCGCGCGATGGGCGCGGGCGATCAGCCGGCCGGCTTCTTCCCACGGCGCGCCGTCGCCTGCGACCGCGGCGCGATCGGCGAGCGAGCGCACGTCGTCCAGGCGTTCGAGCAGGATCGCGGCGCGATAGAACATGCCGTCGCGCCGGTAACACGCGGCGATGGGCCGGGGCACGGGCACGCCCTTCTCGGCCATCGCGCGGGTCAGGCGGAACTCGGCGAAGCTGCGCGTGCTGGCCGCGCCGTGCCACCAGTAGCGGTCGCGGCTGACCTTGGCCACCATGCCGCCGCGCAGGTACCGGCGCAGCAGGGCCGGGCCGAACGGCGCATCGATGAACCACGCGCCGCCGCGTCCGCCACTTTCCACCGGGCGTGCGCGTTGCTGCCAGAACGAAGGCATGAACCAGTCCGGGCTTGCTTGCCGCACCCGGTTACGGTCGAACAGAATGGCTCCGTACCCGCTGTCGTCGC
>Ga0102591_1004816_pt1 | contig 9997 bp, 9 predicted proteins | sample AraplaCol_mCL_r2_2_FD_76860 | JGI IMG/M metagenome (GOLD analysis project Ga0102591, IMG submission 76860) | Arabidopsis root microbial communities from North Carolina, USA - plate scrape MF_Col_mCL_r2 (SPADES assembly) (version 2) | ecosystem: Host-associated > Plants > Roots > Endosphere... | reverse complement strand
GGGCGGCCAGGATCTCGCGCAGCGGCGGAGCGCCGTCGTTGCGGTCATTGGCCTCGTGCAGCATCTTGGCGCGCTCGCGATTGAGCTCGGCCGTGCGACGGCGGAAGATCTCGAACAGCAACGCGTCCTTGGACCCGAAGTGATAGTTCACCGAGGCCAAGTTCACGCCGGCGGCGGCGGTGATGTCGCGCACCGATACGTTCTGGAAACCGTGCAGCGCGAACAGGCGCTCGGCGGCGACGAAGACCAGGTTCTTGGTGGCGGCTTCGGTCTCGGCGGCCTCGACCACGCCTTCAACAACAGAAGGCGAGGCGGCGGCGTCGGTGGTCGGACTCACTACAATATTCCCCTTTACCCGTAGGGAACTCTTACGGCCGTTCGAATTTGGCGCAAGCGTCAAGTATGGCTCCGATAGCGTGTAACGGCGTTCGCGTTTAGGCTTTTCCCACCAAACGAGCGGGGAGCGCGCGATGATCGGCATGCTGACGGCCTTGATGCTGCTGAGCGGGCAGGCGGCCGCACCCGCTCCGGCCGGTTCGCCAGCCCTTGGGGACGATCCGGCCAAGGTCGATTCTGTCACTGTGACCGCTACCAGCAAGAAACCCGCGCCTCTGCCGCCCTGGTCGCGCAAGATCGAGGGTATCGGCTGGCCGTTCCTCGGCGTGGGCCAGGACAAGACGGTCATCACCTTCGCCAAGACCGGCAAGACGCCGGCCGGAGAACCCTGGCAGCGGGTCTGGGTGCGCCACGAGTTCCGCCTGCCGCAGAGCGAGGCGGGCCTGACCTTCCGCTCCGAGCGGATGGCCCAGGATGTCGACTGCAAGGCCAGGGCCTTTCGCAGCCTGGCGGTCTATCGCTATCCCGACAACAATCTCGGCGGCCAGGAGACGGCCTTCGCCTTCGAGGACCGGCAATGGACCAAGCCCGAGCCGGGCGCCTTCGACGAGACGGTGGTCGAGGCCGCCTGCATGACGCCGAACGCGGGTTAGCGGCGCAAGGCCTGGCGGCGCTGGACCTCCGGGTCGACGGCGATGGCCCAGAGATAGACGTGCCGCGCCCGGGCCCCGACGGGCAGGGCCCTGAGCTGCTGGTGCTGCTCCTTGGTCAGGCGGAAACGTCGATAGCCGCGCTCGGTCAGGCACTGGGCGAGGGCGGGGCGCACCTGGCGCACGACCTCGCGCCAGGGCTTGGTCATCCTGGCGTGCGCGGAGTCGAGGCTTTTGACGGTGTCGTAGGCGGAGCTGTTGAGCGCCCCGCTGCTGTCGACGACGCCGGCCGCATCGACCGGATCGATCACCGGCATGTCCATTGAGAACACCAGATCCACCATCGGGATACTGACCGGCGTTTCCTGCCCCACCTTGTAGGCGCATTCGACCGCGTCGGTGCGGTACTGAAGGTAGGAGACGCCGGTCTTGCCCCAGCTTTCGTCGGACGGCGGCCGTTGGGCGAAGGCGGGAAGGGCGGCGGTCGCCAGGACGCAGGCGAGGCCGATGCGGACGAGGCTTTGGCGGGGCATGGACGCTTCCGACTGGGTTTGCGTCCATTGATAGCGGTAACGTCGTTCGGCGAGAAGCCTCAGCCGGGGATGGCGGCTAGGCGTTCGACCGGACGGCCCATCCGGCCGCGCCGCAGCTGGCGTAGCAACGGCCTGGCCACGGCGGTCCCGAGGATCAGCGGCGCCAGGAGCAGGGCCAGGATCTTGCGTTGCGGGCTGTCGGCGCGCTTGAGGAAGTAGCGCACCAGACCGCGACCCTTGTGCCACTCGACGATCAGCGGGTTCTCACGGCTGGTCGAGCCGACGTGGACGATGCGGGCGTTGGGCTGGAACAGCACGCTGCCGCCCTGCCGACGGGCGCGCCAGCACAGGTCGATGTCCTCGACGTGCAGGAAATAACCCTCGTCGAAGCCGCCCAGGACGTGGAAGTCGGGCGCCGACACGTAGAAGCAGGCGCCCGAGATCGTAGGGGTGTCCACCGGGTAGGACGGGGGGGGCTCGCCCTCCCGGTGGATCTCGAAGCGGCGCAGCGGGGGCAGAATGGCGCTAAGCTTCGAGAGGGTGAGCAGGGTGGTGACGGGCGTGATCTCGCCCCGCCGCGCCCCCCGCTGTTCGCTGCCGTCGGTGTTGAACACCCGGGCCCCGATGATGCAGGGCGAGGGACGGTCGCGGGCCGCATCGGCCAGGGCCGCGACCGCGCCGGGTGTCAAGAAGGCGTCGGGATTGAGGAAAACCAGCGCCTCGCCCTTGGCCGCCGCCGCGCCGAGGTTGGCGGCGCGGGCGAAGCCGATATTGCCCAGGCCCTGCAGCAGGCGCACGCGCGGCTCACGCCGGGCCAGCTCACGCAGCCAGGCCGCGTCGGCCAGGGACGAGCCGTTGTCGACGATGACGAACTCCTCGACCCGGGGCTCGGCCAGGGCGTGGCGCACGCTTTCCATCAGAGCGGGGCCCGTCATGTAGACGACCATCACCAGCGACAGGCGCGGCTTTACGGCCAGGGCGGCGACGCGGGAGTGGGCGGGGTCGATCGAGACGTACATGCTGTCGCTTCGTTCTTAATAGTTGCGTAAAAACTGTATGTGCGTCGATGATGACCCGCAAGGCTATTTCGAATGGTCGACAACGGATTGTTGCGTTTTTACGCAATGTGTAACAACTAGGGGAGCGCCCGCTTGTGGGCGCGGAAGCGGCTTTGCGATGTCACGAACGGCGATGAATCCCGCCAAGGCGGCGTTGACCAAGACCCTCCGTCGCGAGGCGGGGCGTTGGCTGAAGACCGCGCGCGAGGCCGCGGGCCTTACCCAGGCCGAATTGGCCGAGAAGACGGGCCTGCGCTACTACACCTTCGTTTCCCAGGTGGAGAACGGTCTAGGCCGCGTGCCGATCGAGGCTCAGGCGATCTGGGCCGAAAGCCTGGGTCTTGATCCGGGCCAGTTCGCGCGCACATTGCTACGGTACTACGAGCCCGAACTGCACCGCCTGCTGTTCGACGGCGCCGCCGACGAGGCCGATCCGGCTCTCGCTGGGCGGGCGGCTCAAGCCTAACGAGTCGCGAGATGGGTGAGATCCTAGCCTTCAGCCCCCGGCCGCCGGCCAGTGACTGGTCCCCTAACGAGCGGGGCCTGCTGATGCTGCTCACCCAGCAGCTTTCGTCCAGCTATGGCGAGGTCGACGGCGTCTTTGGCCAAACCGATTCGGGCGATCCCTGGTACGTGGTCACCGACGCCAACCAGGACGTCCTGGTTCATATCGCCCGCATCGACGGCCAGTTCGTCGTGCATGACGCGGCCGTCGACATGTTCCACCAGGTCGGCAGCCTGTGGGGCGCGCTGCGCCAGGTGCTGTCCTCGGGCGAAGATCACGGCGGGGTCGTGGTGGCCTTCAATCCGTCCAGCCGCGAGGCTCAGTCGTTCCTGTCGCTGGTCATCGCCGTGGGTCTCTATCTGGAGCTTCGCGGCCTGGACCTCGGCGAGGCGGGCCGCCTGAATTTCGAGACCCTGCCGCGCGCCGACGACGCGGCGATCGAGGGCGTGGCCTCCAAGTTGATCGCCGCCCTGAACCTTGAAGCCGATCGCACCCAGGGACACGCGACCTTGGGCGCCGCCGGAGCCGGCGAAATCCAGGGCCAGGCCTCGGTCAAGCCAGAAGGCGGCAAAGCGGTGGTCGTCGAGTCGCCGATGGAAGGCCTGCCAGGGCTCGCGGTTTTGAAGACGGCTCACTTGAACGCTTCGGAACCGGCCTCGTCGTCTTCGAGCGGCGGGCCGACACAGCCGTCGGCCGATCAGCCGAGCACGCCCGGCCTCGAGGGCCAGGGTTTCGCCGGAGCCAAGTACGCCATGATCGGCACCGCCGGGAACGACGTCATGAAGGGCGGCCCAGGCGCGGATACGATCCACGGCGGCGCCGGCGACGACTATATCGATGGCGGTGGCGCGGGAGGCGGAAACCTCACCGCGGCGGGCACGGGCCAGGGCGGCGGGATCGACCGTCTGGACGGCGGCGCGGGTAACGACCGGATCGTCATGAACGCCCGTGTGGTGGCCTCCGGCGGGACCGGGGCCGACACCTTCCTGATCTCGGCCACGCCGCCGGCCGCCAAGGCGGACGCGCTGCTTGGCGTGGTGCTGGACTATTCGGCCGCCAAGGGCGACCACCTGGCGGTGCTGGGCAAGGGGCAGGTCACCGTGGTCACCACCGCCTCGGTCAACGACGTCCTGGCTGTCCAGGGCGCGACCCTGGGCGAAGCGACGGCTGGGCAGGTCGCCGACGTGACGCACGCCGTCGCGGGCGCCCGAGTCGGCTTCGACATCGACGGCGACGGGCGCGAGGACGTTTTCATCCTTCTGGGCGGCGCCTCCGCGACGACGTTCAGCGTGGGAACGACGATCGCGAACGACCACGCGGCGGCTCCGACCGAGGTGCCGCTAGTCGGGCAGCCGTCGACCGACATTGGCCATTTCGCCGATCCCACGACTCCAGTGCGCTGAGGCTGAACGGCTCTAGCCGCGCACCAGCTCCCGCATCGCCTTGTCCAGCCCCTCGATGGTCAGGGGATACATGCGGTCGCCGAGGATCTGCTTCATCACCCCGATCGACTGGGTATAGTCCCAATGGCGCTCGGGCGTCGGGTTCAGCCAGATGCAGCTCTGGTAGATGTCCGCGACCCGCTGCATCCAGATCGCGCCGGGCTCTTCGTTCCAGTGCTCGACGCTGCCGCCCGGATAGGTGATCTCGTACGGGCTCATGGTGGCGTCGCCGACGAAGATCACCTTGTAGTCGGCAGGGAACTTGTGGAGCACGTCGAAGGTCGGGATCTTCTCGGTGTGGCGGCGCTTGTTGTCTTTCCAGACCGTCTCGTAGAGGCAGTTGTGGAAGTAGTAGAATTCCAGGTTCTTGAACTCGGTCTTGGCGGCGCTGAACAGCTCCTCGCAGAGCTTGATGTGGCCGTCCATCGAGCCGCCGATGTCGAAGAAGATCAGCACCTTGATGGCGTTGCGGCGCTCGGGGCGCAGCTGGATGTCGAGATAGCCCTTCTCGGCCGTGCCGCGGATGGTGCCGGGCAGGTCCAGCTCCTCGGCCGCGCCCGTGCGGGCGAACTTGCGCAGGCGGCGCAGCGCCACCTTGATGTTGCGGGTGCCCAGTTCGACGCTGTCGTCGAGGTTCTTGTACTCGCGCTTGTCCCAGACCTTCACCGCCCGGCCGTGGCGGCCCTTGTCCTGGCCGATGCGCACGCCTTCGGGATTGTAGCCGTTGTTGCCGAACGGGCTGGTGCCGCCCGAGCCAATCCACTTGTTGCCGCCCTGATGGCGCTCCTTCTGCTCGGCCAGGCGCTCGCGCAGGGTCTCCATCAGCTTCTCGAAGCCGCCCAGGGCCTCGATCTGGGCCTTCTCCTCGTCGGTGAGGAACTTCTCGGTCAAGGCCTTCAGCCACTCTTCCGGGATGTCGGCCGTGATCCCCTCGCCCACCGTCTCCAGCCCCTTGAAGACATGGCCGAACACGCGGTCGAACTTGTCGAGGTTCTTCTCGTCCTTCACCAGGCTGGCGCGCGACAGGAAGTAGAAGTCGTCGATCGAGCGGTCGATGACGCCCTTGTCCAGGGCCTCCATCAGCAGGAGGTATTCGCGCAAGCTGACCGGCACCTTGGCCTGGCGCAGCTCGGAGAAGAAGCGAAGGAACATCGGCCGGGTCTCGGGGAGTCTCTGGGGAGGTCTCGAACGTCTGTTTGGCAGAATGAAGCCTCAAAGCGTTCGGCGCAACGGCGACCTCCGGGGACCGAAGTTATCCACTCTTTCCTTGAGCCGGCCGCCCGCCGGGCGTAACTGGCGCCCGTGTCCGATCTCGCCCCAGATCCGCGCCCGGCGCCCTCCCTCGAAACCGAAGCGCCCGATCCGTCCCCCTGGACCACCCGCCTCGTCTCCCTGGCCGTGGCCAGCGCCCTCTTGATGGAGTTCATCGACTCCACGGCGCTGTCGACCGCCCTGCCCCGCCTGGCCCAGGCCTTCTCGGCCGACCCGATCCACCTGAAGCTGGCGCTGACCTCCTACATTCTCGCCCTGGCGGTGTTCACCCCGGCCAGCGGCTGGGCGGCCCAGCGCTATGGGGCGCGGCGGGTGTTCCTGCTGGCCATGCTGGTGTTCCTCGGCGGCTCGGCCCTGTGCGGCCTGTCGCAGAGCCTGGCCCAGCTGGTCGGGGCGCGGGTGATCCAGGGGATCGGCGGGGCGATGATGACGCCGGTGGCGCGGCTGATCGTCGTCAGCTCCACGCCCAAGGACAAGCTGATCAGCGCCATGGGCTGGTTCACCATGCCGGCCATGATCGGGCCGCTGATCGGGCCGCCGATCGCCGGCTTCGTGCTGTCGATCGCCGACTGGCCGTGGATCTTCTACCTGAACCTGCCGATCGGCCTGGTCGGGGCGATCGCCGTGCGCCGCTTCGTGCCTAAGGGCGCGCCCGACCGCGAGGCCGGCCGCTTCGACACGCCCGGCTTCATCATGAGCGCCATCGCGCTGTCGGGCCTGATCGGCCTGGCCGAGACCGCCGGCCTGCCGCTGCTGCCCCCGCCGTTGCAACTGGCCCTGCTGATCGTGTCGCTGGGCGCGGGCTGGCTCTATCTGCGGCGCTGCAAGGTGGTGAGCCGGCCGATCCTGGACCTGACCCTGCTGCGTTTCCCGACCTATCGGGCCAGCCTGCTGGGCGGCACCTTCGTGCGGCTGGGCATCGGGGCCAGCCCGTTCCTGATGCCGCTGCTGCTGCAGGTGGCCCTGGGCTGGAGCCCGCTGAAGGCCAGCGCCGTGACCATCGCCACCGGGGCCGGCGTGCTGGTGGCCCGGCCGTTCGCCAGCGCCCTGCTCAAGCGCTACGGCTTCCGTTCGGCCCTGGCGGTGTTCGTCGTCGCCACGGCGATCATGACGGCCGTTCCGGGCCTCTTTACGGCCTCAACGCCGATGGGGGTGATGATCGCCCTGCTGCTGGTCGGCGGCTTCGCGCGGTCCAGCCAGTTCATCGCCGCCAACACCATCGCCTATGCCGACGTGCCCCAGCCGCGCGTGGCGGCGGCCTCGACCCTGGCGGCGGTCAGCCAGCAGGTCGGCCTGGCCCTGGGCGTCAGCTTCGGCGGTTTGATGCTGCACCTGACCCGCGACGTCGGCGCCGGCGGCCTGACGCCGGCCAGCTTCACCCTGCCGTTCGCGGCGATCGGCCTGGTGACCCTGCTGGCGCTGCCGGTCTATCTGCGGCTGGACAAGGACGCGGGGGCGAGCCTGAGCGGGCGGTAGCCGCTGCGCGGCCCCCTCCGGCCCTCTGGGCCACCTCCCCCAGAGGGGGAGGATTTGCGCCGCATAGATGCTCCCCCTCTGGGGGAGCTGTCGCGGAGCGACTGAGGGGGTCGCCCGCTTGGGCGATCAGGGACGCGCCGCCGCGATGCGCGCCCGGGCGATCTCGTCGGCGACGAGGTTGGCGGGGCGGCCCTCGGCCTTGGACTGGTCGAGCACCTCGGCCAGGGTCAGGGCCAGGCGGTCGAGCTTGGTCGCCACCCAGGCCGGGTCGAAGGCGCCGCCGGCTTCCAGGGCGCGGATCTCGGCGGCGACGTTGATGATGCCGCCGCCGTTGATGACGTAGTCGGGGGCGTAGAGGATGCCGCGGTCGAACACGGTCTGGCCGATCAAGGCGTCGGCCAGCTGGTTGTTGGCGCCGCCGGCGATGACCTTGACCTTCAGGCGCGGCAGGGTCGTCGCCGAGATGGCGCCGCCCAGCGCGCACGGCGCGAACACGTCGGCCTCGACGTCGAAGATGGCGTCGGTCGAGACGATCTCGGCGCCCGTCTTGGCGGCCACTTCGGCGAGGGCGGCCTGGTTGACGTCGGCGATGATCAGCTGGGCGCCGGCGGCGTGCAGCTTCTCGGCCAGGTAGGCGCCGACATGGCCGACGCCCTGGATGGCCACCTTCACGCCCTTGAGGTCGCGGCCCAGGGCGCGCTCGACGCACAGGCGCACGCCGCGGAACACGCCCTCGGCGGTGACGGGCGACGGATCACCCGAGGCGGCCGCGTGGCCTTCCAGGCCGGCGACGTAGCGGGTGGTCCTGCGGGTGCTTTCCAGGTCGGCCGGCGAGACGCCGACGTCCTCGGCCGTCCAGTAGCTGCCGCCCAGGCTGTCGACCGCGCGGCCGAAGGCCTCGAACAGTTCCGGCGTCTTCTGGCTGCGGCTGTCGCCGATGATCACGGCCTTGCCGCCGCCGAAGTCGAGGTCGGCCATGGCGTTCTTGTAGGACATGCCGCGCGACAGGCGCAGGGCGTCGGTCAGGGCCGCTTCGCTGCTGGCGTAGTCCCACATACGGCAGCCGCCGGCGGCCGGGCCGCGCGCGGTCGAGTGGACGGCGATGATCGACTTGAGGCCCGTCTTCTCGTCGTAGAACGAATGGACGCCTTCGTGTCCCTCGAAATCGGGGAGATCGAACAAGGTCATGCCGTGCCTCAGCCTGAAAACAGTGCGCCGGGATGTACGCCCCAACGACCGTCGCCGCAAGGATCACTTCATCGGCCTTTTGTCACATAGGCCGATGATCGTTCTTTTCGCACTGCAATACGCCGGACGTTCGACTAGCGTCCGGCCGGAACACCCTGAACTTTGACGACATTCGGCGCGGTCGGCGCGCCCGGGATCGGCGGCGCGCCCGACGGCAGGTCGGCCTGCGGGTCCTTGAGGAACGCCGCCGCGTCGCGCCAGACGACTTCCGCCTGCTTATCGACCAGAAGAAGATGGTAGCCGTTGGCGTAGAACGCCGAACGATCGTCGGGCTTCAGCCGGCGGGCGGCCTGCTGCGTCGGCTCGTCGGGGATGATCTCGTCGTGCTCGCCGTAGAAATAGGCGACCGGGACCTTCACCTTGCCCAGCGACGCCCAGGCCCGCTCCATCAGCCCGACCAGGCCGTAGAGGGTGTCGGACCGCGCGCCCCAGATCATCAGCGGGTCGCGGCCCATGCGGCGCAGCTCGTCGATGTTGTCGGTGGGCTGGACCTTGGAGACCAGCCATTCGGGCGGCTTGACCACCCAGCTGCGGGCGGTGTGGGCGGTGATCCACAGGCTGGTCTTGTAGGGCAGAGGCTGGTTCGACCAGCCCCAGACGGCGGGGGCGAACAGCAGGAGCGAGTCCGCCGCCGGCGGGTTGTCGGTCGCCATGGCGGCGATGGCCAGGCCCCCGCCCATGCTGACCCCGGCCAGCGAGACCTTGGCCTCGGGATGGGCCTCGCGCACCAGGGCGACCAGGGTGCGGACGTCCTCGATCATCAGGTCGCTCGAGGCCCAGACGCCCCGGGCGGGCGAGCGGCCAAAACCGCGCAGATCCAGCGCGTAGGTGGCGATCCCCTGCTGGGCCCACCACGGCGCGGCCAGGTGATAGGCGTTGGAGTAGTCGTTCATGCCATGCAGGCCGACGACCACGTGGGTCGGCGCGCCGCCTTCCGGCAGCCAGCGCTTGATGCCCAGCTTGGCGCCGTCGAAGCTGATCAGCCAGTCGTCTTCCAGGCGGGCGCCGCGCAGGCCCAGCGGGGCGAGGTCCGGGCGCTGGGTGATGGGGGCGCAGGCGGCGGCGAGGCCGGCGGCCCCGACGGTGAGGAGGAGGCTCCGGCGGTTCATGCGGCCAACATGCCCGCGACACGGCGGCGAAGATAGGGCGTCACCTCGTCCTCGAACCAGGGATTGCGCTTGAGCCAGGCGGTGTTGCGCCACGACGGGTGCGGCAAGGGCAGAACGCCGTACCCGACGTATTCGCTCCAGGCGGCGACCGTCTCGGTCATGGTCGGCTTCATGGCGTCGCCCAGCGCCCAGGCCTGGGCGTAGCCGCCGACCAGCAGGGTCAGCTCGACCTTCGGCAGCAACGCCAGCAGGTCCTTGCGCCAGAGCTCGGCGCAGCGTGGCGGCGGCGGATAGTCGCCGCCCTTGGGATTGGTCCCGGGAAAGCAGAAGGCCATGGCCGCGACGCCGATCTCGGGACGGCCGTAGAA
>Ga0102591_1004812_pt1 | contig 10003 bp, 7 predicted proteins | sample AraplaCol_mCL_r2_2_FD_76860 | JGI IMG/M metagenome (GOLD analysis project Ga0102591, IMG submission 76860) | Arabidopsis root microbial communities from North Carolina, USA - plate scrape MF_Col_mCL_r2 (SPADES assembly) (version 2) | ecosystem: Host-associated > Plants > Roots > Endosphere... | reverse complement strand
CCGATCGGGGTTTCCATGGAGATCGGTTCCTTCGCGATCTTCAGGACCTTGCGGATCTTGTCTTCCGGCATCTCCATTTCCTTCGCCAGTTCTTCCGGCGTCGGCTCGCGGCCGAACTGCTGGAGCATCTGGCGGGAGATGCGGTTGAGCTTGTTGATCGTTTCGATCATGTGCACCGGAATACGGATGGTGCGGGCCTGATCGGCGATCGAACGGGTGATGGCCTGACGGATCCACCACGTCGCGTACGTGGAGAACTTGTAGCCGCGGCGGTACTCGAACTTGTCTACGGCCTTCATCAGGCCGATGTTGCCTTCCTGGATGAGATCGAGGAACTGCAGGCCGCGGTTGGTGTACTTCTTGGCGATGGAGATGACGAGACGCAGGTTGGCCTCGACCATTTCCTTCTTCGCGCGGCGGGCCTTGGCCTCGCCGACGGACATCGCGCGGTTGATTTCCTTGATGTCGGTCAGCGGCAGGTAGAGCGTGCGCTCGATCTGCGCGAGCTTCTCCTGCTCGCCGTCGATCTGCTCGCGGAAGTTCTTGATGTTCGGCGACCACTTCTGGCGCTTGCGCGACAGTTCGGCGGCCCACTCGAGGTTGCCTTCGTTCGACGGGAAGCTCTTCAGGAACTCGGCGCGCGGCATCTTCACGTGCTTGACGAAGATGTCCATGAGCACGCGCTCGTGGTGACGGATGTCGTTCACCACTTCGCGCAGCTTGCGCACGAAGCTGTCGATCAGCGCCGACGGAAGCTTCAGGTTGAGGAAGGCTTCCGACATCTGCTCGCGGATCTTGGCGACCTTCTTGTCGTTGATCTCGGCCTTCGGCGCCGCCTTCTGGAACTTCTGGTGGAGCGAGCGCAGTTCTTCCATGCGACGCTTCACTTCTTCCGGATCGGGACCGGTCGGGCCGGCTTCCTCTTCCTCGGCGGCGGCCTCGGTCTCGTCGTCGTCGTCCACGGCATCGGTGTCGACGGCGGCGTTATCGGCTTCGGCCTGCGCGGCGTCCGCGGCTTCCTCGAGGTCGGCGAACCCGGCGAGAATTTCGGACAGGCGGCGCTTGCCCTCCACGTGCTGGTCGTATTCCTCGAGCAGCAGCTGGATGGTCAGCGGGAAGCTGGCGAGCGCGGTCTGGACCTGGCCCAGGCCTTCTTCGATGCGCTTGGCGATGGCGATTTCGCCTTCGCGGGTGAGCAGCTCGACGGTACCCATCTCACGCATGTACATGCGGACGGGATCGGTGGTGCGGCCCACCTCGGCGTCGACGGCCGACAGCAGCGCCACGGCTTCTTCGGCCGCGGACTCGTCGTCGTTGCTGGTACCCGGCGCGGCGCCGTCGGAGATCGTGTCGGTGTCGGGTGCGGAATCGTGGACTTCGATGCCGACGCCCTTGAGCACCGCCATGATGTCTTCGATCTGCTCCGGATCGACGATGTCGTCGGGCAGGTGGTCGTTGATTTCGGCGTAGGTCAGGTAGCCCTGCTCCAGACCCTTGGAGATGAGCTGTTTGATTTCAGACTGTTGCTCGTGAGCTTTATTAGTCATGCCGACCGCCGCGGGTTACAGGAACCGATCAGTATAGTCATTTGATGATTTTTTGACCAGTTTTCAAGTGGATCGGGCTCATCGGGGCGACGCAAGAATCGCGCCAGACGACGTGTCCGGGCGGATTCCGGGGCAGGCCCGGTGAGGGAAGGGTAGGGGCGGATCGCCCCCGCAGGGACGCCTCAGCGCACCTCCAGACGGAAGGTGACCGGGCCATCGTTGATCAGATGAACCTTCATATGGGCCCCGAAGCGGCCGGTTTCCACCCCCGGCTGCGCCTGCCGTGCCAGCTCGACCAGACGGTCGAACCAGCGCCGGCCCTCGTCGGGCGGCGCGGCGGTGGTGAAACTGGGGCGCATGCCCTTGCGGGTGTCGGCGGCCAGTGTGAACTGGCTCACCAGCAGGAGGCCGCCGCCGGTGTCGGACAGCGCGAGGTTCATCTTGCCGTCGGCATCGGAGAAGACGCGGTAGCCGCGGAGGCGCTCCACCATGCGCCGGCACTGGGTCTCGCCGTCGCCGGGCTCGACGGCCACGAGCGCGAGCAGGCCGGCGCCGATGGCACCCACCGTTTCTTCGTCGACCTCGACACGCGCGGATTCGACCCGCTGGATCAGAGCAATCATGGAAGCCTTAGCGGCGGCTGGCGGCCAAGCTTAATGCGCCGGGGCGACGGAGCGTTACACTTCGCCGAATGCGCCCGGACATCTACCTCCTCTACCTGCTGCTCAGGCTGGTCAGCCTGCTTCCCCTGCGGACCGTGCACGCCGTCGGCGCCTGGATCGGCCGCCGGTCGCTTCGCTCGAACTCGCGCAGCGCGCGGTTCAGCGCGGTGAACCTGCGGCTTACCCGGCCCGGGCTCGACGAGGCATCGCGCAACGCGCTGCTCCAGCAGACCATGGAAGAGTCGGGCAAGTCGGTCACCGAGGTCGCCGCGATCTGGGGCGGCGGGGCCGAGAAATCGCTGGGCCTGGTGCGCGAGGTCGTCGGCGGCGAACTCTTCACCGAGGCGCTGGCCTCCGACAAGGGCGTGATCGTCGCGGCGCCGCACCTCGGCTGCTGGGAGCTCCTCAACTACTGGCTGTGCAGCCAGACGCCCATGGCGATCCTCTATCGTCCGCCGCGCATCCATGCCATCGAGGCCCTGCTGCGCAAGGTGCGCGGCAAGCTGGCGCCCGAGCAGGTACGCGCCGAGGGTGCCGGGGTCCGCACGTTGTTCAAGCGGCTCGGCGCGGGCGGTACGGTGGGCATCCTTCCGGATCAGAAACCGCGCGAGGGCGAGGGCGAATTCGCGCCGTTCTTCGGCGTGGACGCGCTCACGATGGTGTTGTTGCCGCGGCTCGCGGCGCGCACCGGTGCGACGGTGCTCTTCAGCTTCGCGGAACGCCTGCCGGACGGCGCGGGGTTCCGTATCCACGTGCTTCCCGCGCCCGAGGGCGTGGACAGCGCCGACCTCAAGGTGGCCTGCACCGCGCTCAACCGGGGCGTGGAGCAGTGCGTGGAGCGCGCGTTCCCGCAGTACCAGTGGCACTACAAGCGGTACACGGCGCACGACCGGCCGGACCCGTACAAGGTGAAGGACCCTAACGCGGGCGCGAAAGCCTGTTGAGGAAGACGGTCATTTCCTTCGCGGCCTGCACGTCGCCGCGACGGGTGGCCGCCTCGATGCCCGACGTCCACGCCGCGGCCGCGCCGGCTTCGTCGTCGACGGCGAGCAGGCTCTTGCCCAGCAGCTTCCACGCGGCGGAGTAGCTGGCATCGAAGCCCAGCGCGTCGCGGAAGCACTGGGCCGCTTCGGCATAGGTGCCTTCGCCGAGCAGGGCGTTGCCGAGCGAAAAACGCAACAGCGCGCCGTCGCGCGGTCCGCCGACCTGTGCACGCAGGCGCTCGACGAGCGAGTCGCTCATCGCGCCGCCGTCCTCGTGCGCCAGTAATCCTGCGGATAGAGCAGGGTGGGCTGGCGCGGCTCGGGCGGCACGCGGCCGTCCTGCAGCGCGTCCAGCGTGGCCGCGTCCCAGATCATCAGCCAGCCGGTGCGCGAGGGCTGGATCAGCCGTGCGTAACGGAAGGCGTCGGCCGGCGGATGCTTCGCGTACGAGACGATCACTCCATCCGGATGGTGGCGTGCGAAGTCGTTGAGGCTGTCGCCGTCGCGCACCACGTCGTCGTCGTCGTCCGCCGGCGCGCCCATGCCAGGCAGGACGTTGATGCGGGCGATGGGCTGCATCAGCCGTCCGGCGAAGTGGTACTGGCCGTTGTACGAGGTGCCGAGGTTGCCGATCGGCCGGCCCGCGGCGTCGGCCTGCGCGAGGAACAGCGAGGCCGGCACCAGGTCGTAGCGATACCAGAGCCCCAGGGTGAACAGCGCATTGAGCGCCACCGTGCCGATCAGGCCGGCGAACGCCAGTCGGCGCATCTCGCCACGTCCGCGCAGGAGGAGCAGCGCGCCGAGCACCACGAAGATCACGCCGAAGAAGCGCGCGTAGGGTGCGACGCCCGTCAGCCAGATGTTGTCGGGGAATCGGGTGGGCACGATCCACGGCATCACGAACAGGAGGATCGCGAGCAGGAACGCGCCGATCGACAGCGGCCACGTGCCCAGCGCGTAATGCGTGGCGAGACCCTTGTGGCGTTCGCGCAGATCGGCGACCGACGCGGCGACCAGCATCGTGGCACCGGCGAGTTCCGGCATCACGTAGTAAAGCTGTTTGCCGGTGATCAGCGAGAACGTCAGCAGCGTGGGCAGCAGCCAGGCGACGAGGAAGCGGAGCCCCGGTTCGAGCGGCTGCCGCATGAGCACGACGAAGACGGGGACGATGACGAGGATCACCAGCACCTTGTCGAGCCAGCCCGGGAATCCGCCACCCGCCGCGGACACCAGCGACAGCAGCAACGCCACGCCGGCGACGATCAGCGACACGCCGGTGCCCGTCGGCCAGGGCCGGCGGAACAGGGTGGTGGGCACGGCCACGATGCCGCGCAACCAACCGCTCAGCGGAAAGAGCAGCACAGGTAGGAAGACGAGGTAGTACCAGGCCGGGCGTGCATGGTTCTGCAGGTCCTGCGCGTGCGTGTCGACGACGCGGCCGGCGGTCTGGGTGAAGAAGAGTCGCTGGCGATAGGCCTCGCCGCCGGCCTCGCCGGCGGGGATGGCCCACGCGATCAGGAGCGCGAAACCGATCAGCAGGCCGAGTACGCCGAAGCCGTACCAGCGGGCCTTGTTCTGTCGCGCCCAGTCGTTCCAGAGCGGGCCGAGCAGGAGCGGGAACAGCACGTGTACCGCCATCACCGGACCCTTCGTGAGCAGGCCGGCACCGACCATCAGGCCGAAGAGCCACCAGCGAGGCGAGGCACGCGTGGCGGTGGGCGTGAGGCAGAGCAGCGCGGCCAGCACCCAGACGCCGAGGAGCACCTCGTACATGATCTGCAGGCCGAACAGGAACGAGTACGCCAGCGCCATGAAGAGCCACGGCGTCGCCTTGGCCACCCACGGACGCGACGGGAACAGGCGGCTGGCAAGCACCGAGGCGAGCACGAGCTGCACGCCACCGACGATGACCTCGAGGATCCGCGGCCAGATGTCGCTGACTCCGAACACCGCCCAACCCGCGTGGATCATCCAGAAAAGCAGCGGCACCTTCTCGCTGTAGGGCTCGCCGTTGATGTGCGGCACCAGCCAGTGACCGTGCGCCCACATCTCCCACGCCACGGCGAGCGTGCGGGTCGAGAACATGGGCATCGGGCCATGCGCGAAGATCGCGAGCAGGGCCATCGCCGCCCACAACGGCAGCCACGGCCAGAGGGCGCGGAGGTGTTCCGATCGGGTATAGGCGCTGTTGGACAAGGGCGGCGTCACCGTTAAAGGTTCATGAATTCTAAACGCAGCATTCCGGGAAAGGCTGACGTCAGTCGTACAGGCTGTGTCGTCGCGGCCGTGTCGAGACCGTGACCGGGCGGTTCAGCGCGGGCGCAGCAGATCGTCGATCGCCCGGCCCAGACGCGCCGGGAAACCGTCCTGGTTCGTTTCGTACCAGCGACGGGCCGCTCCCCCGAGCGCCTCCACGTCGCTGTCGGACATCCGCATCGCGTGCTCGACGCAGGCCTCGAGGGCTTCCTCGTCGAACTGCCACAGCGTCGCGGCGTTCATCGTGCCGTTTTCGCGCGCCGCCACGCGGATGCCGCGCTCGTCCGTCACCAGCTCGTTCATCGGTGCGCCGTCGGTCGCGAGCACCACCGCGCCGCAGCTCATCGCCTCGACGATGTAGTGGCCCCAGCCCTCGGCTTCCGAGAGGCACAAGTGGAAGCGGTGCGTGTTCTGCAGGCGCCGGACGTCTTCGATGTCGGCGACGAACGTGATGCGATGGTCGATGTTCGGCGCCGTCGTCGGCCGGTCGTCTGCCGCGACATGGGGCGACTGGTAGAGGTGCAGCGTGGGCCACTCCGGATGCCGGCGCCATACGGCGAGCAGGCGCTCGGTGCCCTTCATCCGGCTGCCGCCGGCCAGGTGCAGGAACTCGCGGTCGCGGGGTGCGCCTTCGCGGCGGCAGTCCGTGCTGACGAAGCCGATCTTCGCCGTGGACAGGCCTTCGGCGTCGAACGCCGCGCGCGCGCTTTCCGTCTTGCAGAGGATGCCGTCGAACCGGTGCAGGTGGCGGCGGTCGCGCCGGCTGAGCCATTCCGGGTTCGGCACGAACGCGTTGCGACGCGACATGCGCAGGTAGGCGGGATGCACGTGCTCGATCGTGAGGCCGAGGTCGTAGCGCCGGGGCCCGCGACCCGTCAGCCAGCGAAGGCGCATGGCGAGTATCGCCCACCATGCACGCCACGGCAGACCGTGCGCGCGTCGGGGCGTGCGACTCACGGTGACTTCGTGGCCCAGCTCGCGCAGCGCCGTTTCGAACAGGCGGCTGTCGTGCGTGAGGCCCCTGCCGTTATCCCACGCGATGAGATGGATCGATGCCATGGATCAGGAGGGCTCCGGCGGCGATGGGCGCGTGGCAAGCATACGCGCGACAAAGACGGCGAGGCCCAGGGTCAGGAAGAAATAGAGCGAATGCGGCATGGCGCGGTAGAACACGTTGTCCGTCATGCCGCAGAGGGCGTACATGCAGACGGTGCTGAAACCGGCGCAGGCGGGCATGGCGATGGCGTTGTCCGGGTCGAGCGCGTGCCGGCCGAAGAAGGCCAGGGCGCCGCCGAAGAGCAGCAGCAGGATCAACAGCCCCGGGATGCCGCCGGTCACGGCCCATTCGAGGTATTCGCTGTGAGGATGATCGTAGCGCTCGACCGTGGCGCTGACCTCGCCCTCCGCGATACGCGCCCGGGCATAGTCGCCGAACTGGTTCAGGCCGACGCCGGTAAGCGGGCGCGCCTCGATGGCCATGGCGGCCGTGCGCCACATTTCCAGCCGTTCGCGCACCGCACCCTGCGTTTCCTGGTCGCTGTAGGTGGCCACTTCTTCCTTGACCGCGGCGAAGCGCTCGATCATCTCGCCATGCAACGCCGTGGCCGCGGCGATGGCCGCACCGACGCCGAGCAGGAGGATCAGCAGGCCCTGGCGCCAGTGGCCGCTGCGTCGCGACTGGATCAGCACGACCGCCGCGAACACCGGCACGAAGGCCAGCAAGGGGCCCCGGCTCTGCGTGAGCATGGCGCCGTAGAGCCCCAGCAGGGCGAAGATCACGTGGACGATGCGTTCCCAGCGAGGCAGGCCGGTACGCAATGCCTGGGCGATGGCGATCAGCGACAGCACCAGCATGAACATGCCGAACTCGATCGCACCCCACTGCCCGTTGTTGATGCCGTAGACGCGGTCGATGCCTTCGACGTAGTGCTGCTCGAGGCAGACGGCGCCGAGGACGCCGGCCGATCCGCTGAAGCCGAGTCGCAACACGTCGGTGCGCAGGGGGGCGGCGAAGGAGCCGGCGATCAGCAGGAACGCGAGCACGTGCGACATGACGTCGAAATCGCGCCAGTCGATGCCGTGCAACGCCGTGTTGGCGAGCCAGAAGAGGAAGGCGAGCGCGGCGGGGCCAGTGACCCAGAGGGCCCGCCGCCAGGCGCGTCGGGCCTCCGGATCGCTGAGCAGCATCCAGATGCCCATCAGGAGCAGGATGGCGGCCGGCACCGACTTGGCCTTGACCGGTACGGCGAACGTCAGCGGCATGATCGCGATCAGCAGCGAAACGATCCACATCCGCCACGGGTTGGTTTTGTCGAGCACTCGGCACCTTGATTGGATCGGAACTGGCACGACGGCCGCGGCCCACGACTCATTCCGCGTCGCGGGTATGCGCGCGAGGGCATGGTACTTTACCGGACCGCCGCTGCCGCGCCTAAGCCCCGCGTCGGGCGGGCGGAAATTCAGCTTCGCCTCTCCACCGAACCGGCTCCGCGCGATGAAGCTCCTCTTCACCAATTTCCACGCTGGCGATGGCGGCGGTCATACCACATACATCCTCGGGCTGGCGCGCGGCCTGGCGCCCCGGCACGCCGTGTTCGTGGCCGCGCCCCCCGGCAGCCGGCTGCACCGCGAGGCGGGCACGATCGCCGGTGTCACCGTGATCGACCAGCCCTTTCCCAACGGCTTCCGGCGGCTGGCCGCGCGGCGGCGCGCCAGGCGCCACCTGATCGATGCGATGCGCCGTGAGCGCTTCGACGTCGTGCACGTCAACGGCTCGGCCGACCACCGGCTGGCGATGTCGGCCCGGCGGGCGTCGGGGACCCGGCCGCCGATCGTCCTGACCAAGCACAACTCCAAGCCGATGACCGGCCCCGGCCACTGGTGGCGTTCGCGTTTCGGCACCGACGCGGTGATCGCCGTGTGCGAGTACGTCAGGCGGCAGGTGATGGCGTCGCCGTACGCCCGTTGTCGTGTGGCTACCGTCTTCAATGGCGTCGACATCGACCATTTCGCGCCGCGGTCCGCGGATCCGGCGTACCGCGCCGCCTGGCTCGCGCCGGACGCCGCGACGAAGCCGCTGCTGATCGGCAGCAACGCCGGAACCGCTCGCTACAAGGGATGGATGGATCTGCTGGAAGCGCTCGCGACGCTGGCTGGCGCCGACCGGGAGCGGTTCCGTGTGGTGCTTGCCGGTGGCATGCCCGCGAAGGACGATCTCGCCCGCGTCGAGGCGCTCGGCATCGCGCCGCAGGTGCACTTCACCGGTCGCCTCGGCGACGTGCGGCCGATGGTCGCCGCGCTGGACGCCGGCTTCGTGATGTCGTGGGACGTCGAGACGATCTCGTTCGCCTGCCGCGAAATGATGGCCATGGGCAAGCCGGTGCTGGTCACCGACTACGCCGGGCTTCCGGAAAACATCGTGGCGGGCCAGGACGGCTGGGTGGTGAAGGCGCGCGACCGTGACGCCATCGCCGATGCGCTGCGAGGGCTTCTCGCGCAGCGGGGCGCGTTGGCCGACATGGGCGAAGCGGCCCGGCGCCATGCGGTCGCCGACTTCGGAATGGCGCGCTTCGTGGACGCGACCGACGCCGTCTACACGTCGCTGCTGGGCGACTTCTCCAGCAAGGCGTAATACATGCCGTCGAGGTCGCCGTCGCCCGGGAGGATCTGCCAGCCCACCGCGGCGCGCTGGCCGACCGGCAGGGTGAACGGCACGGCCGTGGCATCGGGCTGACTTTCGAGGAAGGCGCCGACGACGCCCTCGTTCTCCCGGCGCAACAGCGAGCACGTGACGTAGAGCAACCGGCCACCGGGCGCGAGCGTCGACCAGCAGGCCGCGAGGATCCGCGATTGCATCCCCACGAGCGCGTCGATATCCGCCGCGCGGCGATGCAGGCGAACGTCGGGCCGGCGGCGGATGACGCCGGTGGCGGAACAGGGTGCGTCGATCATCACGCGATCGAAGGGGTGACCGTCCCACCATGCCGACGGATCGCCGGCGTCGCCCACCACAATCCGCGCCTCCAGGCCGAGCCGATCCATGTTCTGCCGGATGCGCGGTGCGCGCCGGCTTTCGGACTCCACCGCGAGCAGCGCGACGTCGGCGCGCTCCAGCACGTGGCACGCCTTGCCGCCCGGCGCGGCGCACGCGTCGAGCACCTGTTGACCCTCAGCCGGATCCAGAAGATCGGCAGGTATCTGGGCGGCGCCGTCCTGCACGGCGAAAAAGCCTTCGGCGAAACCCGGCAACCGCGTGACGTCGGTGCTGTGGGGCAACACCAGGCCATCGACCAGCCACGGGTGCAGGGTGACTGTCTGGCCGACCTCGCGCAGCGCGGTGGCGACGTCGTCGCGGCGCGCACGGCGTCGGTTGACCCGGAGCATCAGCGGCGGCTCGACGTTCGCCGAGGCCAGCACGGCGTCGGCACGGTCGGGCCAGTCGACCGCGATCGCGTCGGCGAGCCATGCGGGATGCGCGTGGCGGGTGGCCGGCGTCGCGTCGAGCGCGGCCAGGTGGGTGTCGCGTTCGCGCTGCCAGCGGCGCAGCACCGCGTTG
>Ga0102591_1004810_pt1 | contig 10004 bp, 9 predicted proteins | sample AraplaCol_mCL_r2_2_FD_76860 | JGI IMG/M metagenome (GOLD analysis project Ga0102591, IMG submission 76860) | Arabidopsis root microbial communities from North Carolina, USA - plate scrape MF_Col_mCL_r2 (SPADES assembly) (version 2) | ecosystem: Host-associated > Plants > Roots > Endosphere... | reverse complement strand
TTGTCGCAGGTGCCGCAGAACACGGACAGGCACGTGACGACGTGATCGCCCGGCTTGACATAGGTGACGTCGGAGCCGACCTGCTCGACCACGCCGGCGGATTCATGCCCGAGCACCGCGGGCAGCGGATGCGGATAGAGCCCTTCCATGAAGTGCAGGTCGGAATGGCAGAGGCCGGCGACCGCGGTGCGGATCAGCACTTCGCGCGGGCCGGGCTTCGGAAGGCTGACATCCTCGATGACCAGCGGCTTGTTGACTTCATAGAGGACGGCGGCCTTCATCGAGCACTCCCTATCGCGTTTCTTTGGTTGAGCGTGACGTAGAGCCTACGCTGCCAGAACCAGTTCGCCAACCTCGCTCATGGGGGCGTCGCGGTCGCCGAGCAGCAATGCGGCGATCTTCGCCTGCGTGGCATTTTCCGTCAGCCGGAACGGATCGTTCGGCATCACCCGGTGATCGACCACCAGCCGCGACAGCAGCAGCCGGCGCGCATCGCCGCGCATGTCGTGGATGCGGTGCGCTTCCCAGGCGAGGGCGACTGCGCTCGCGACATGATAGAGCACGCTCGTCGCGCGCCGCGCATCGGCCTCGTTCTCGGATGTCCCCGCGACCTCGCGGGCGAAACCGACGGCGCGATCGACGAGACCGCCTAGCCTGTCGCGCCAGGCCTGCGGCATGGACGCGCTGTCGTCGAGCCGGGCATGCAGATCGGCTGAAAGCGCGGAGTCCGCGCCATGGCGGCCGACGGCGCGCCGGAGCGCATCGATCGCCACGATGTTGCCGGTGCCTTCCCAGACCGAGCCGAGATGCGCATCGCGCAGCAGGCGGGGCGTTGCGAACTCCTCGATATAGCCGATGCCGCCGCGCATCTCGAGCGCATCGCCGCAGACCTTTCGCGCGTCCCGCGTGGCGCGGAATTTCAGCGTCGGCGTCAGGATGCGCAGCAAGGCCGCCGCGTCCTGGCTGCCGGCCTCGGCGCGGTCGAGTGCGTCCGCCGTGAGGAAGCTCATCGACAGCGCCTGCTCGACCGGCAGCATGATCTTCAGCATCTGGCGGCGGCCGAGCGGCAGGTCGATGATGCGGCTGCCGAACACCACGCGGTTCTTTGCGACCGTCATCGCGTCATGATAGGCGCGCCGCATCAGCGCGGTGGATTTGACTCCGTTGGAGAGCCGCGAGGAGTTTACCATCTCGGCCATCTGCACGAAGCCGCGATCGAGCTTGCCGACGGCATAGGCGATCGCGCCTTCGAGCTTGATCTCCCCTGATGCCATCGAGCGCGTGCCGAGCTTGTCCTTGAGACGCACGATCCGGTAGTGGTTCTGCGAGCCGTCGTCGAGAAAACGCGGCATCAGGAACAGGCCGACGCCGCGTGTGCCGGGCCCGGCGCCCTCGGGCCGCGCCAGCAGCATCACGACCTTGGCATCGGCATTCGAGCAGAACCATTTTTCGCCATAGAGGCGCCAATGGTCGCCCTCCTGCACCGCGCGGGTGGTCAGCGTGCCGACGTCGGAGCCGCCCTCCTTCTCGGTCATGAACTGGCCGCCTTGCGTCAGCTTGCTCATATCGGTCGAGGTCAGGCCGTCGAGATATCTTGCCTTCAGCGCCTCGCTGCCAAAATTTGCGAGCAGCTTGGCGCAGCCGTCGGTGACGTTGATCGGGCAGCCCATGCCGAATTCGGTCTGGTTGAACAGGAACGTGAATGCGTGCTTGGCCACCACAGGATATTTGTCCGGCCAACCCATGATGCCCTTGCGGATCGAGAGCGCATGGATGCCGAACTCGCCGAACGCGGCGTTCTCCAGCTCGCGATAGGCTGGATGATATTCGATCGCCTGCACGTCGCGGCCGAACTTATCGCGCTGGTGCAGAATGGGCGTGTGCCGGTCGGCGAGTCGCGCGCACTCATCGAGACGGCCGCCGGCGAGCGCGCCAAGGCGGTCGAGATGCGGCTCGATGTGGCGGAACAGATTGTCCGGCAGGTGGATGCGCAGCAGATCGGTGAGCGCGGGATCGGCACGGTAGAAATTCATGCCCGACGTATCGGGCGCAAGCAGGCCGGATGGCTCGGCCGCCACATTTTTCGGCTGCGCTGTGACCGGCTCGTGCATGATCGTCCTCTTCGTTTCCGCCTTGCGGACATTTTGCGCTGATTTGGCGCTTGCCGCTTTGGATGATGTCGATCATGCTCCAGTCGGAAAGAGCGATAAAGCCGCAAATTGTCAGGGAGGCATGATCGCAATGAAGGAGCAATTCGCTCTGCGGAATTGTGATCGCCCCGGCTGGTTGTTCGCGCAGGCGGTGCATAGATCAACGTCTCCCAGCCCTGAGAGATCACGCCATGGAACATCCGAAGTACAAGATCGCCCTCATCGTCGGCGCCGGCGAGGGCCTGAGCGCCTCGCTGGCACGCTTGCTGTCCGCGCAAGGCATTCGTGTCGCGCTGGCCGCGCGAAAGATCGAGAAGCTCGGCGCGCTCTGTAGCGAGACCGGCGCGAAGGCCTACGCCTGCAACGCCACCGAGCCCGACGAGGTCGAACGCCTGTTCGGTCTCGTCGAGCGCGAGATCGGCACGCCCGACGTCGTCGTCTACAACGCCAGCGGCCGCACGCGCGGGCCGTTCGTCGATCTCGTTCCGGCCGACGTCGCCAATGCCATCGCAATCAGCGCCTATGGGGGCTTCCTGGTGGCGCAACAGGCGGCCAAACGCATGCTGCCGAACAAGCACGGCGCGATCCTGTTCACCGGCGCTTCGGCAAGCGTCAAGGGCTATGCGCAGTCGGCCTCGTTCGCGATGGGCAAGTTCGCGTTGCGTGGGCTGGCGCAGAGCCTGGCGCGCGAGCTGTCGCCGCAAGGCATTCATGTCGCGCATTTCGTGATCGACGGCGGCATTCGCAGCGCCGCGCGCACGGAAGCCGCGGACAAGCCGGATTCGATGCTCGACCCAGATGCGATCGCACTGAGCTATTGGAACGTGTTGCAGCAGCCGCGCAGCGCCTGGAGCTGGGAGCTCGAGTTGCGGCCGTGGGTGGAGAAGTTTTAAGGGCGAGCTGCCGTAGGGTGGGCAAAGGCGCAAAGCGCCGTGCCCACGATCTCCTCGAAATTGCGTAAAAGACGTGGGCACGCTTCGCTTTGCCCACCCTACAGAAGTCAGGGAGGCGATATGACCACGGAAACCACCATCGACACCGGCACCAATGAGCTCCTCTGCGTCATCCGCGACCGCGTCGCGATCATCACGCTGAACCGGCCGGAGGCGCGCAATTCGCTGTCGGACGCTCTGACGCCCGCGCTGCGCACCATGATCCGCAGTTGCGGCGAGAACCCCGGCGTCGGCGCGCTGCTGCTGACCGGCGCGGGTGAGGCGTTCTGTGCCGGCGGCAACGTCAAGGGCATGGGCGCACATCGCGACCCGAAGAAGCTCGAGATGTCCTTTGACGACAAGGTCGCCGATCTCCAGGAACGGCAGCGGCTGCTCACCGGCGCGCTGGTGTCGATCCGCAAGCCGACCATTGCCGCCCTGCCCGGCCCGGCGGCCGGCGCCGGGCTCGCCATCGCCATGGCTTGCGACATCCGCATCGCCGCGCAATCGGCTTTCGTCGCCACCGGCTATGCCCGCATCGCGCTGTCAGGCGATTACGGCATCGCCTGGCTGCTCACCCGCCTCGTCGGCACCGCGCGGGCGCGAGAATTGATGTTCACCGGCGATCGCGTCGATGCCGCGCGCTGCGAGGCGATCGGCCTCGTCAACCGCGTCGTGCCCGACGACAAGTTACAGAGCGAGGCCTTCGCGCTGGCCAAATCGCTCGCCGAAGGCCCACGCCTGGCGCTGCGCTACATGAAGGACAATCTCGACGAAGCCCTGCTGTTCGACTTCGAAACAGCGCGCGACCACGAGGCCGAACGGCTGGTGCGCCTGACCACGACCGCCGATCACAAGGAGGCGGTGCAGGCGTTCATCGAGAAACGGAAGGCGGTGTTCACGGGGAAGTAGGTGCTCATCCGTAGCCCGGATGGAGCGCAGCGCAATCCGGGGCGTCTGCGCATGTGGTACTAATCCCGGATTGCGCTGCGCTCCATCCGGGCTACGAAGGACAAAAAAGAACCCGGCGCTGGATGACCAGGCCGGGCTTCTCAGTGATGTCAGGCCGAGGCTGAGGGGCTATCGGCCTGACGGGAAAGGGCGGCGAGGCGCCAGCTCGCGCAGGGGATGTCTTTCGGCGCGACGCTGATCTCCTTGTCGAAGCGCACCAGCTTCCAGTCGTCAGGATGATTGACGAAGGCGAAGCCGGATTTGCGGGCGAGCGAGAGCATGGTCTCGTTCGAGCGCAGCGTTTCGCCGAACATGCGCTCGGCACCAAGCGCCGCGGCGCGGCATTCGAGGTTCTTCAGCAGCGCGGTGGCGATGCCGTGGCCCTGCCAGCGATCATCGACCGACAGACCGAATTCGAGCGTCGCGGTCTCTGCATGCAGCGCGTAGCGTGCCTCGGCGACGATGCTCTCGAAGCCGTCGACCATCATCGTGGCGACGACGGTGAAGCGATCGCGCTCGCCGACCTCGAGAAAGTCGTGCAGCAGGCCCTTGGGCAGTTCGCTGATCGCGCCGAAGAAGCGGTTGTAGCGGGCGCGGGTCGAGAGCGAACGGAAATAGTGCTGCAGTTCATCGGCATCGCGCGGCTCGACGAAGCGAACGTTGAGCGCCTCGCCCTGTCGGGTGCGCAACGTGTCCGAATGTTGCCTGAGGTCTTCGAGGCGGAGGATGCTCATGACACTGCCCTCGGTAAAAAAAGGACCGCCGGCGCCCCCGGAGTCAGGCGGCGCCGGCCTGGCGGCCAATCAGGCCCGCCAGAAGGGTTTGTCGGCCTCGAAGGCGATGTCGCTCCAGGACAGTCCGACGTCGTGAAGGTCGCGGGCGGTCCAGTTCGAAAGCTCGCGCCTGTTACGGTAGCGCTCGTGCCAGACGTGAAGCGTCTCGCTGACCTGCTGGAGCAGGCCCGGCACATGATGATTTGTCATCGAGTTGTGGGTCAAAGTAGACATTTTCAGCTCCTGGAGGTAACCTGGCTGCTAATATCTGCTTCCTAGTGCACTGCGACAAACGACAATTTGTACCCTTTCGCATGAAATAACGTCATGCATCCTGCTGCCAAATGACTGCCAGATTGCCGTCCCTGAACGGACTGCGGGCGTTTGAGGCCGCCGCGCGCCATCTCAGCTTCACGCTGGCGGCGACCGAGCTGAACGTCACGCAGACCGCGATCAGCCATCAGATCCGAAGGCTCGAGGAGGAGCTCGGCATTCGCCTGTTCATCCGGCAGAACCGCGCGCTGGCGCTCACCCCGGAGGCCCGCGACTATCTCCCGGGCGTTCGCGCCGCCTTCAACGACCTCCGCCTTGCGACCGACCGGCTGCTCCGCAAGGACGACGACAAGGTGCTGACGGTCTCGACGCTGGCCTCGCTCGCCGCGAAATGGCTGCTGCCGCGGCTGACCGACTTCCAGGAACAGCATCCCGGTATCGACGTGCGCATCACCACCTCGACCAGCCTGGTCGACTTCCAGCGCGACAATGTCGACGCCGCGATCCGCTACGGCCGCGGCCAGTGGCCCGGCCTGCGCGCCGACTGGCTGATGGCGGACGAGTTGTTTCCGGTGTGCAGCCCGTCGCTGCTGCGCGGCGACAAGCCGCTGCGCCAGCCGGAGGATTTGAGGGGCTATCCGCTGCTGCACACGTCGAACACCAACAGCGACGATTGGCGACTGTGGCTGACCGCGGCGGGCCTGCCAGCCGACATCGCCAGGCAGCCCGGCATCACCTTCGACATGATCTTCATGACCATTCAGGCCGCGATCGACGGCATCGGTGTGGCGATGGGGCGGACCTCCTACGTCCAGGACGATATCGCCAAGGGCCGGCTCGTGGTGCCCTTCAAGATCGCCCTGCCGGCCGACGCCGGCTTCTACCTGGTCGCGCCAGAAGGGCGCCGGGAGGCGCCGAAGCTGACCGCGTTCCGCCAGTGGATGATTGCCGCAACGCAAAATAAGGCCTGAAAAATCAGCAGCTTCCTCCGCAAAACGGATTGACTCGCCGCGTCCCGCGCGGGAAGAGGCGTGGCAGATTGTCGCAGCCTGTCGCCTGACCGTGAGATGACGTCCCGGTCCGGCCACGCCTTTCCCAGGGGAGTAACGCCATGGCTGGACCGGCCACCTCGACCAATCCGCCCGCGATCAAGTCGCGCATCGGTGCGATCCTGCGCGCAACATCAGGCAATTTCCTCGAGCAGTTCGACTTCTTCCTGTTCGGCTTCTATGCCGCCGCCATCGGCAAGGCGTTCTTCCCCTCCTCCGACGAGACCGCGTCCCTGCTCAACACGTTTGGCGTGTTCTGGCTCGGCGCCTTGATGCGGCCCGTCGGCGCGATCGTGCTCGGGGCCTATATCGACCGGATCGGCCGCCGCCAGGGCCTGATCGTCACGCTCGGCATCATGGCCTTCGGCACCGTGGTGATCGCGTTCTGCCCGAGCTATGCGACCATCGGCATCGCGGCGCCGGTCATCGTGCTGATCGGCCGCCTGCTGCAGGGCTTCTCCGCCGGCGTCGAACTCGGCGGCGTCTCGGTGTATCTCGCCGAAATCGCAACGCCCGGCAATCGCGGCTTCTACACCTCGTTCCAATCATCGAGCCAGCAGGTCGCGATCTTCGTGGCCTCGATCCTCGGCTACATCCTGTCCGAGGTGATGCCGGCCTACACCGTCGCCGCCTGGGGCTGGCGCATTCCCTTCTTCGTTGGCTGCCTGATCATTCCCCTGATCTTCGTCCTGCGGCGGACGCTCGAGGAGACACCGGCCTTCCTCGCCATGAAGAAGTACCCGACGGCGAGCGAAGTGTTCGCCTCCGCGCTCGCCAACTGGCGCATCGTCGTCCTCGGCATGATGATCGCGATCCTGACCACGACGACATTCTACTTCGTCACCGTCTACACGCCGACCTTCGGCAAGACCGTGCTGAAGCTGTCGACGCAGGACGCGCTGCTGGTCACGTTGCTCGTCGCTGTCGCCAACTTCTTCTGGAATCCGGTCGGCGGCGCGCTCTCCGACCGCATCGGCCGCAAGCCTGTACTGATCGCGATCGCCAGCCTGTCGCTGGTGACGGCCTATCCGGCGCTGCACTGGCTGGTGGCGGCGCCGAGCTTCGGCAAGCTGCTCGCGGTCGAGATGATGTTCTCGTTCTATTTCGGCGTCTACAGCGGCACCATGCTGGGGGCGCTGGTTGAGATCGTGCCGGCGCATGTGCGCACCACCTGCTTCTCGCTCGCCTTCGCGCTCGCCGCCGCCTTGTTCGGCACCTTCACCCCGCTCGCCTCGACCTGGCTGATCGAGCGCACCGGCGACAAGGCCTCGCCCGGCTTCTGGCTGATGTTCGCCGCGCTGCTCGGCATCATCGCGGCGTCGACGGTGTATCGCGGCGGCGGCAAGGCGGTGCCGACTTATGATGCGGTGGCGGAGCCGGTTGCGGGGCATTAGCTGGATGTCGTTCCGGAGGGCCTCGCATCGCCCCGGAATGACGGCCAGCGCTTACAGCTCCACCACCACGTAATCGCTCTCGACCCGTACCGGGATCGTCTCCGCGACATACGGGCCCTTCACCACGCTCGCACCCGGCTCGACATGGGCCGGATAGGCCTTCACGCGGAAGCGGCGGGGGTCGCAATAGGATTGGCCGGTGCGGATGTCGAACTCCCAGCCGTGCCAGGGGCAGCGGATGATCTCCCCGAGCTTGGTGTATTCGATCTCACCGGGCTCCTTTGACTGGGCAAGGCCAATCAACGGGCCCTCGCACAGCGCCGCGCCCTGATGCGGGCAGCGGTTCATCAGGCCGAAATATTCGCCCTTGATGTTGAAGACCGCGATCGGCCGTCCCTCGATCTCCAGGAATTTTCGCGTGCCGGGTGGCAACTCATTGACCGGCGCGATCACGTGACGCGCCATCAATTGATCCCGTAGAGCTTCCGGGCATTGCCCAGGTAAAACGCCTCGCGGTTGGTATCGCTGACGCCCGCCGGCAAGACGCGCGACGGCTCGTCGTAGTCCCAGTGCGGATAATCGGTCGCGAACAGCAGGCGGTCCCAGCCGATCCACTTGATGACGTCGAACAGATCCTCGCGCCGCTCCGGATCTTCCATCGGCTGCGTGGTCCACCACACCTGCTCGCGGATATATTCCGACGGCGGACGCTTCACATGCGGCACTTCGCTCCTGAGCCGCCGCCAGGCCTTGTCCAGTCGCCACGCAAGCGATGGCGCCCAGCCGAAGCCGGCCTCGATCATCACCATCTTCAGCTTCGGGAAGCGCTCGAACACGCCTTCCAAAACGAGACTGGCCAGCGCCGATTGCTGGCACTGCGAATGTCCGACCATCTCCTCGATGTAATAGGAAGGCCAGCCCGACGGCGTGATCGGGTTACCGCCGAAGCCGAAGGCGTGGACGCCGACGGGAAGGCCGGCCTCTTCCGCGGCCTGATAGATCGGCCAATAGCGGCGCTGGCCGAGCGGCTCGACGTTGCGGCTGAGCAGCAGCACCTGAACGAAATTCTTGTCGCCGGCGCGCTCGCGGATTTCGGCGGCGGCCGACAGCCCGTCCTCATTGGCGACGACGATAGACGCTTTCAGCCGCTTGTCCTTGCTGGTCCATTTGTCGATCTGCCAGTCGTTGATCGCCGAGCACAAAGCGGCCGAGAGCTCGTGATTGCGGATGCCCTGCCCTGTGTTGAGCGGATTGAGCACGCCCAGCTGCACGTTGTTGGGGTCGAGCAGCTGCTTCTGCATGAAGGCGAGCGAGGAGCCCTGCGGCCCGCCTTCCGGCGGATAGGCGTCGCGGCGCGAGGCGTTGGGCTGGGCCTTGGGATAGGGCGGGCCTTCCATCATGCCCTGGTAGGCGTGCACACCGTAGACTTCGAGATGATGCTGCCAGCGTTTGGCGAGATAGGGATAGAGCTCGGTACGGGTCGCGCGGGCCGGATGGATGTCGCAATCCGCGATCGCGGTCTTGGTCGTCAGGGGGGAAGCGGCTTCGGTGCTTTCGCGGAATTGAATATTCATCGCCTTGCCTCCTCTGGCAGCGGCTAAGTCAGGCGGGGATAGGTCGCATGCGGATTGTCGATCATGATCTTGCGCACGAGATCGGGGGTGAGGCCCTGGGGGAGCGCGTCCTGGCCGTCGAACTGCCAGTGTGGATAGTCCGTGGAGAATAGGACCAATTCGTCCGACTGCATATGATCAAACAGGCGAATTAATGTCTCGGGTTCCGGCGGCGCATCAAATGGCTGTAACGAGAAGCGGATGTTGCTGCGCACAAGTTCCAGCGGCGCGCGATCGACCCAGGGCGTCTCCATCCGCACCCCACGCCAGAATTTGTGAAGCCGCCAGAGATAAGGGGAGATCCAGGAGACGCCGGACTCCAGCATCACCATTTTCAGCCGCGGATATTTGGCGAACACACCCTCGACGATCACGCTGGTGAGCTGGGTCTGGAACGCCTGGGCCTGACCGACATAATCCTCGATGTGATAGGAACCCCAGCCGACCGAGGTCGGCGGATTGTGATAGGCGGAACCGGCATGGATGCCGACCGCGAGGTCCAGCCGTTCCGCGGCCTCGTAGATCGGCCACAGCGCGCGCTTGCCGAGCGGCGTGTCGCCCATGACCAGCATCAAGACCTGCACGAAGCGCCGGTCCTGCGCGCAGCGTTCGATCTCGGCGACGGCCTTCTCGACGCTTTGCGTGGGGATCACGATCGAGCCGCGCAGCCGCTTGTCACGATCGAGCCATTCCTTCACCAGCCAGTCGTTCAGCGCGCGACAGAACGCAGCCTGCATGTCCTCGGAAAACACCATCTGCACGCCGTAGAGCGGATTGCAGATGGCATGCTTGAGTCGAAAGGGATCGAGCACATGGCGCTGCATGTCCTCGAGGCTTTCGCCCGGCTTGCCGCTTTCGGGACGCCAGTC
>Ga0102591_1004809_pt1 | contig 10004 bp, 8 predicted proteins | sample AraplaCol_mCL_r2_2_FD_76860 | JGI IMG/M metagenome (GOLD analysis project Ga0102591, IMG submission 76860) | Arabidopsis root microbial communities from North Carolina, USA - plate scrape MF_Col_mCL_r2 (SPADES assembly) (version 2) | ecosystem: Host-associated > Plants > Roots > Endosphere... | reverse complement strand
CGGCGGCGAGGAGCTTCGCGGGTGTGCCGATGCCAAGGCCGAGGACGGCGCCCGCCATGGCGGAGCGAGCGAGGAATTGCCTGCGAGACAGCATGAATCGTTCTCCCTGGAATCAGTTGGCGCGAGCGGCGGGCGCGGTGGCCACCGACTTGCGGTCCTTGAACATCACGACGAACAGTACGAAGACGAACGCGGCGAATCCGCCGGCGATCAGCCAGATCGATGTCCAGTCGTGTGCCGACTCGCCCTTCGTATAGGCCTGCACCACGGCGCCGGACAACCACGAGCCGACGAACATGCCGAGGCCGTACGTCAGGAAGGTGATGAGGCCCTGGGTCGCCGCGCGCAGCGCCGGCGGAGCTTCGCGGTCGATGTAGATCTGGCCCACGACGAAGAAGAAGTCGAAGCAGATGCCGTGGAGGATGATGCCGAGCCAGAGCATCCACATCATGCTGCCGGCGTCGCCGTAGGCGAACATCGTGTAACGGATCACCCATGCCAGCATGCCGACGGCAAGCATCCACTTCACGCCGAGACGGCGGAAGAACCAGGGGATGAGCAGCATGCAGAACAGTTCGGACATCTGCCCGCCGGTCATCTTGCCGGCGGCGTTGACCACGCCGACCTCGTTGAGGAAGAGGTTGGTGAAAGCGTAGTAGAACTGGAGCGGGATGCAGATCAGGAACGATGCCAGCGCGAACACGGCCATCGAACGATCGCGGAGCAGGTGGATCGACTCGAGCGGCAGTGCGTGCTTCAGCTCGAAGCGCGTGTTGCGCGCGAGGGGCGGCGTGGCGGGGAGCGTGAAGCAATAACCCGCCATCACGACCGACAGGCCCGCGGCTAGCAGCAGCGGCGACGCCGTGGCTTCCACACCCCAGGCGCCCACGATCAGGCCCATCACGATCCAGCCGATGGTGCCGAAGACGCGGATGGCACCGAATTCCTGCTCGGGATTCGAGATGTGGCGCATGGCCAGCGCGGCGGTCAGCGCCAGCGTCGGCATGTAACAGAGGCTGTAGGCGAGCAGGGCGGCGTAGACCAGCGCGAACGAGGTCTGCTGCGCGGCGACCACGAGCAGCACGGCGCCGAGGACGTGCAACGCGGCGAGCACCTTGCGCGTGTCGAACAGGCGATCGGCGAGCAGGCCCACGAACAGCGGCGAGATGATCGCGCCGACGGCGGTGGTACCCGCGACGGCACCGATTTCCGTGCCGGTGAAATGCAGCGTCTTGCCGAGCCAGGTGCCGACCGTGACGTACCACGCGCCCCAGATCGCGAACTCGAACAGCATCATGACTCTAAGGCGCCATTTCATCCGCGTTTCCTCGTTGTGCGTTTGGTTTCGAGAGGGTCTGTGACCGGTTGCCACACGCCACCGGCGGCATGGCTCCTGAGCATCGCGTCGACCAGAAGGCTGTTGCGGTAGCCGTCGGCGAACGTGGGTAGCGCGATCGGCTTCGCGTCCGCGCGGGCATCGCGGCGGATCCACGCATAGGCGTCGGCGATGATGTTGCGGAACGCATCCGCCCAGGCTTCGGGGTGACCCGCGGGCAGGTGGGCGTAGCCTCGGGCGGTCGGATCCATGAGCGCGGGATCGCGCGTGAGGACCGTGTTCGCTTTGGCGTGATGGCCGAGCCACAGTTCGTTGGGCTGTTCCTGGCGCCACGCGATCGACCCTTCGCGTCCGTTGACCTCGAGACGCAGATCGTTCTTGTGGCCCGGAAGCACCTGACCGACCGTGACGCAGCCACGCGCCCCGTTGTCGAAACGAAGCAGCACGCTGGCCACGTCTTCGCTGGTGATTCTGCGCTTCTTGCCGGGAGCCTTCGCCTTGCCTGCGAAGGCCTTCGCCGCGGTATCGGGGACCTCGCGTTCGGCGACGACGGTATGCAGGTCGGCGAGGACTTCGACGATGCGTGCGCCCGTCACGTGCTCGGCCAGGTCGCACCAGTGCGAGCCGATGTCGCCGAGCGCCGAGCTCGCACCGCCCAGCTTGGGATCCAGGCGCCAGGTGTACGCGCGCTCGTCGGTGAGCCAGTCCTGCAGGTAGCAGCCATGCACGAACACGCTCTTGCCGATCTTTCCCTTGGCGATCATCGCGCGCGCCTGCTGCACGAGCGGATAGCCACGGTAGTTGAACGTGACGACGTGCGCGAGGTTCGCGTCGCGCGCGGCTTCGTAGAGCTCGCGCGCTTCCTCCATCGTCGCCGCGAGGGGCTTGTCGGAGATCACGTGCTTGCCGGCGCGCAGCGCCGCCAGGGAGACTTCGCGGTGCAGATGATTGGGCGTGGTGTTGTGCACCACGTGCACGGCGGGGTCGGCCAGCAGTTCGCGGTATCCCGCATAGGCCCGGCCGGCGTTCAGCTCGCGCGCCCGTTTCTTCGTGGATTCGAGGCTGGAGCCGGCGATGCCGACTACCTCGACGTTGCCCAGACGACGCACGGCATCGAGATGATGCGCGGCGATGAAGCCGGGGCCGACGAGTCCCATGCCGAGCGTCATCGGACTTTCTTCCTGGCGCTTGTCGAGATCGACTGGCTTGCCATGTTTTCCCCCGACGGACTCGATGCCGCCGAAAATGTATTCGATTACATCCGCGTGGGGTCGGGACCGGAGGTCCGTCTCCTGCGTGGCATTCGTGGTTTTCCCCAGGCGACTTGCGGGTAGAGCGCCCTAGACATGCCAAGATATGTATCAGATGGGTGAAGAGGCCTGCAACGGTTTTATGTAATCCATTACATTGCAGTGCAGCATTGAAGGTGTCCTCGGCAGGTATCGATCGGGGCGCCGCGGAATCAGAGAGGGATGGAACGGGCGTGAGTGCTGGGGATTCGAAGCGAAACGGGCAGGGAGAGAAGGTGCAACATACCGATGTTGCGCCGCAGCCCACACGCGTGCGTACGGTGAAGGAAATCGCCGCGATCGCCAACGTCTCCGTTGCCACCGTGTCGCGCGCCTTGCAGCGGCCCGAGCTCGTGAGCGAGGAAACGCGCGAGCGCATCCACGCGGTCGTGAAGCGTCTCGGTTACACGCCCAACGCGATGGCGCGCAATCTGCGCACCGCGCGTACGCGGCTGATCGTGGCGTTGCTTCCCGACATCACCAACCCGTTCTTCTCGGAAGTGATCCGCGGCATCGAGCACGTCGCCTACGAGAACGGCTATTCCGTTCTCCTGGGTGAGACGCAAAGCAATCTCGTGCGCGAACAGGCGTATGCCGACATGGTCGCGGCGCGCCAGGCGGACGGCATCATCACGATGTTCCACCGCGTGCCGCCTATCCCGATCGATGGACGTCTGCCGCTGGTCAACGCCTGCGAGTACGTCAAGGACAGCGCCATCTCCAGTGTCTACGTCGACAACGTCGCGGCGGCCGCCGCCGCCGTGGATTATCTCGTGACGCTGGGCCACCGCGACATCGCCTTCGTCGCCGGACCCGCGTCGAGCCCCATCTGCGTCGATCGCGAGCAGGGCTACCACCTCGCGTTGCAGCGCGCCGGCATCGCCGCCGACCCCGCGCTGACCGCGGTCGGAGACTTCTCCATAGAAGCGGGCGAGCGCGCGGTGGAGCTGTTCCTGTCGCAGGGACGGTCCTTCAGCGCGCTCTTCTGTTCCAACGACGAAATGGCCATCGGTGCGATGCGCGCGCTGATCTCGCGCGGGTTGCGCATTCCCGAAGACGTCTCGGTGGTCGGCTTCGACGACATCCGTTACTCGCGCTACACCTCGCCACCGCTGACCACCGTGTCCCAGCCGAAGAACGCGCTGGGCCGCGAAGCCATGACGATGCTGATCGAGATACTCAACGAGCCGGACGTGCCGCCGCGCAAGCGCGTGCTGTCGGCCGAGCTGGTCGTGCGCGGGTCCACCGGACCCGCGACACGAGGTGCCGACAGGGTTTAGAGCGTCCAGCCCTTGCGGTAGTCGCGCTGCAGGAACTGGTTGGCGTCGGGCCTGTTGGTGATGCGCATGTTCGCCGCGTCGTACTCGATCCGGCCGCCAGCCCGCAGGGCGACGACGCCCAGCAGCATGATTTCCGTGAGCTTCGCGGCATACGGGAACGGCGACGAGGCCTCGGCCTTGCCCTTGCAGGCATCCACCCAGTTCATTTCATGCGATGTCTTGATGCGTGCGACCGTCTGCGGCGGCTTGCCCACCGAGTCGTGCAACGACTTCGGCAACAGGCGCGGATTCTCGCCATAGGTTTCATGCACGAGCTTGCCCTTCGAACCGACGTAGAGCGTGCCGCCGTCCGGCATCTGACCTGCGCCGAGCGCTTCGAGCCCCGGCGGCACCAGTCCACCGTCGTACCACGTGAGCTTCACCGGCGGCATGTCGCCGCGCGCCGCGAAGTCGAAAAGCGTTTCGGTGGCCATGGGATACGACACCTTGTCGAACGGCGTCGAGACAGTCTCGATAGACGTCGGAAGACCAAGGTTCAACGACCAGAACGGCGAATCGAGCAGATGCGCGCCCATGTCGCCGATGGCACCGACGCCCCAATCCGTCCAGCCACGCCAGTTGAACGGGTGATAGACCGGGTGGTAATCGACGACCGGGCCGGGGCCAAGGAACAGGTCCCACTCCAGACCCTTCGGCAGCGGATAGTTGCCCGCCATGGCGTTCGCGAGGCGAGCCGTCACGGCATTCATGTCCCAATCCGCCGGACCCGGCGCAGGTACCTTGACCGGGCGAGGAATGCCCTGCGGCCAATACGCGAGCGGACGATTCGTCCACGCATGCACCTCGCGCACTTCGCCGATGGCGCCGGCCGCGATGTAATCGTTCACCAGTCGGGCATCGTCGGAGGAATGGCCCTGATTGCCCATCTGCGTGACGAGCTTGGGATTGTCGAGGGCCTTCTTCGACAGGAAGCGCGCCTCGTGGATCGACCACGTCAGCGGCTTCTGCAGGTACACGTGCTTGCCATGGCTCATCGCCGCGCTGGCGATCGTGGCGTGGAGGTGATCGGGCGTGGCGATGACGACCGCGTCGATGTCCTTCTGCTCTTCGAGCATCCGGCGGAAGTCGGTGTAGCGCTTGGCCTTGGCGTACTGGACGGAGAGCTGCCTGGTCAGCTCGATTTCCTGCTGCAATTTGAGGCGCTTCGCGCCCGGCGGCATCTTGTCGAGCCGCGCCTGCGACGGGCCGATATCGGCGAACGCCTTCTGGAAGGAGCGATCGGTATAGCCCCAATCGACGTCGCAAAGCGCGACGATGTTTTCGCCCGCCAGCGCGCGCATGTTGCTCTTGCCCATGCCGCCGACGCCGATGCCGGCGATGTTGAGGCGATCACTGGGGGACACATGGCCCACGCCGCCAAGGACGTGGCGGGGCACGATCAGCAGGCCGGTGGCGGCAAGCGCCGAGCCCGCGATGAAGTTACGGCGCGACAGGCTGACGCTAGCCTGCGGGGCGGCGGGCTTCGCCTCGGCACGGGGCGTGGCTTGCTTGGTCTCGATCTTCGATTCGTCGGTCATGCGCGCTGCGATCTCCGTCTGGGTATCAGAAAGCGTAAGAACTCGGACGGGCGAAGATACGTCTAGACTGCTATTCGAAAGGACACGAGATCCCTTGCCGCCCACTCCGGCATCTTGGGATAGTAGTCAATCTGGGAGATTTCGCTAGGGCTGATGTCGCGAGTTGCGCGAAAGGGGATGTGCGTCGCGTTTATCTGTGCCAGAAGTCATTGCGTCCGCAAGACGAAACCACGTCAAGTGCTGCGCTTTCGTGATCTGTTCCTTCAGGCCAAGGTTCTCCATGGCCATGTTTTGCGATGACGCCTGTTCGCACGGATAGTGAGGTGCCCGCGAGCACCTTGGTGCCCGGCCTCTCCATTCCCTGGTTCGGTTTTCGGGTGGGCTCGGTATGCGCCGGACAAGCTCCGAACGTATGCATTCGAACCTTGACCCACGGACTTTCAGAACGATCACTGGTGCGGCTGCTGAGGGCAGGGCAGGTCAGCACATCGTCACCGCCTGGCATTGCTTACGCCCCGCTAGACGCGAGATAGATAAAGTTGGCTATCAGAAGAACGAACGCGATGATCAGGCCCAAACCGGCAACCCTGGCTGCCCAGATCAACGTCCTGAGGGTCATCGAATGTCGGTCCGTGCCATGGACTGATATCCAAGGGAAGAACAGCTTCACCCGCATAAAATACGACCGATGCAGGATAAGTCCCCGGGGCGATTCAGAAGCAAAGAAGGCGTCTACCGCGCGTTTGTCATGGCGAACAGCGAAGCGAACTACCAAGGCCAGAACTAAATGCGCCCATAAGAACACGTTCATCACCATGGCAAGCACGAATATTGAGGTTGGTGCCTCGTGCATAGGCGCGGATGCTCATCATTAAAATAGTGGTTAAGGTTACAGCGCTGGTCTTCGATTTTGCACGGCGCTGGGCAGCGAGTTGCGACGGTGGGACACACCAGAGACAAATCTCTGAGGCGCCTTTTGTTGCGGAGAGACCGACCAATTTTGAAGAGCCAACTCAGGGCAGTCCTCAGCGCCTGGTTCAGCGGTATATCGATCGAAAATTCGGCATAGCTACAGGCTAGGGCATGCGACCTAGCGGCGAGCGTGGAGAACTGCCTTGTTTCATTCAGTCGACCTCGCAGAGAGGCCAGGTCGTCGCTGTGAGAAACATATGATCGGGGAACGCCGCGCCGAACTTCCGCCTCTACCATCGATGCGAAACGTCCGATAAGCAGCCGGGTCGGTCATCGCGCGCCCAAACTTATCCGACGTCCGCGATAGTTTGTCTGCTTAGGCCCAACTTATGTTGGATCGCGCAGCGCCGACATTTGGTCAACTCAACATAACTATGGTCGGTTAAGCGCCATACTCTGACGTCCGGACAGAATATGCTTGTACATCCACTTTAATGTGCCCAATGCGGCCACTTTATGGTTTCCCGCATATGCGTGGAAGCGGCTTGGGTCGATTGGTGGGCCCACCAGGATTCGAACCTGGAACCAAGGGATTATGAGTCCCCTGCTCTAACCGTTGAGCTATAGGCCCGCGTGCGGGCGGGAAGTGTAGCGAATGGGGCGGCGGGTGTCTGTCGGGCACGGCGTTCGTGCCCGGACGATCCAATGGTTAGGCCGAATGCCACGAATGCACGCAAAACTATCATAACTAAGCTGGACGGCCGGCCTATATGTGATACAAATGCGTGCATATGGACACGCCAGTCGACCTCGAAGTCTTCATCGCCGGCCAATGGGTCGATGCGGCGTCCGTGGAACTGCGGTCCGCCGTCGAGCTTGGGTGGTCTGCGGCGACGGAGACACAGTACGGCACCCTCTATGCCGTAGAGCACGATGGGCGCGTCGACGCGGCGGCGTTGAGTGTCAACGTGCCTGTTTCCTTTGAAGGACTTCGGGCGGCCACCTGGCCTCCCTTCCTCATGGACCTGCTCCCTCAGGGCTACGGTCGGCAGGAGCTGCTGCGTCAGCTTGGCCTGCCGGAGACGGCCACCGCCACGGCGGACTGGCAGCTCCTGATGGCCGGTGCGGGTAATCCCATCGGCAATATTCGCGTGCGTCAGGCCGCCGAGCGGCTGCGGGGTCACGCGTTGACCGATCGGCGGGGATTCACTGAGGGCGAGGTGATCGATCGCGGCGAGGTCTTCTCGGAATACCTCGCGACGCATGGCTTGTTCGTCGCTGGTTCTTCGGGTGTGCAAGGCGAGTGGCCGAAGATTCTGCTTGCCGAGGGGCGCGACGGGCTCTTCTATCTCGATCACGCGTTGCCGGACGAAGACACCGCGGGCCATTGGCTGGTGAAGTTCGCACGCGGCTCCAACGAGGCGCTGGCGACGATCCTTCGGCTCGAGGCGCCGTACATGGCGCTCGCGCGACATCTCGGCCTGCACGTGCAGGGTGAGATGCGAGGCGCGGCACGTACTCTCTTCATTCCCCGGTTCGATCGTGAGGTCGTCGGTCACGCGGTGCGCCGTTATGGGCAGGAGAGCATCGCCTCCCTTTGTGGCCTTGCAGGCTTCGGCCTGCGGCTCACGCACAACACGGTGTGCGAACGATTGGCCGCCGTATGCACGCATCCCGCGCGCGATGTTGCCGAATACCTTCGCCGCGATGTCGCCAACGTCGTGCTGGGCAACAAGGACAACCACGCGAGAAACACCGCGATCCAGCGCCGCGAGGATGGATTAATCGGCCTCACGCCCTTGTTCGACTTCGTACCCATGATGCTGCACCCCGACGGCATTCCGCGACTTACCCGCTGGCAGAACGACGACGACGGCGGGTATCCCCGCTGGGCCAGCGTCGCCGCTCAGGCGGCATCGGCGAGCGGCATCGATCAGGGCTTACTGGTCGATGCCTTGCGACAGATGGTCGAGCCACTTCAGACCCTGCGCAAACGCGCATTGGAGATCGGCGTCGACGGCGCCGTCATGGATATGCAGCGAGCCGCCATCGATGATGTCATTGCGCAGCTGAGGGTGCTCTGAGATGGACAAGCGTTTTGCCACACAGACGAAGCGCGAAGAGATCGAGGCCAGGCGTGCCTTGCTCGACGACATCGACGCGCATCCCAGCCGCACCATCCCCGAGGTCATCCGGCTCGTTCGAACCGCGCTGCGTCTGACGATTCCCGAGTACGCGAAACTCTGTGGCGTTTCCGCACGCGGATTGCAGGACATCGAACGTGGTGTCCGGAGCCCGACGCTCGACACCGTCGCGAAGTTGCTTCGGCCTATGGGCCTTCGTGCCGGCGTGTTCACTCGGCAGGCTATCGAGCGGATCGAAGAGAGAAAGTGACGTTTGTCTCGCGTGGTGTCGCGGATGTCGCCAGCGGGGTGGCTTCCGCCGAGGCGGGGGTGTGTCGCGATAACCGATTGCATCGACGTGGATACCGGCGTGCGCCGGTATGACGGTGAGGGGCGTTGGTGGTTGCGCGATGGTCGTACACGCGTGCTGCTGCAAGGACGGCTCGGTGGTCGGGGCGCGTCGTCTGACCAGCGTCCCCTCAGGAAGGCGACGTATGACGGATGCGAGCTCAACGGCAAAGCCACGCCAGCAGAAGTCCGGCTGGTACGCCCGCCAGCAGGAGCACGGCACCGAGGCAGCCACCTTGGCTGGTGCGTGAGGTCGGCGCCGCGATGGGCTTCGGTCGTGTCGCCAGCCACGCGCGGTGGCACGGGCCGCAGAAGAACTTTTCCTTGCCGGCTCGCCAGGCTCCGATGGTGCGCTCGTCGTGCTTCGTCGTCTTGCGGCATCGGCCGCAGCTGAAGAGCGGATTCCTGGGGCGGCGTTGTCGCTCAAGGACGAGCTTCAACAACAGGACGGCGACGACGCCGGCGATGAGCAAGACGATGTTCTTGTCCATAAGACTCCCCTGGGCGGCATGGTGACGCCTGGCGGATTACAGCGTGAATCGCGCGCGCTCGCCATGGGGCAGGGGTTGGCTGGCGTGGATCGGGGCTTGAGCGTGTCGCGATAACCGATTGCATCGACGTGGATACCGGCGTGCGCCGGTATGACGGTGAGGGGGCGTTGGCGGTTGCACCTTGGTTGTGCACGCGCGCTCCCTCGCACCACCGCCAGTGCGATGGCAACGTCGAGCCCGAACATAAAAAAACGCCCGCTTGCGCGGGCGTTTTTCAGATCACTACCTACCCACCGATATCAGTCGATATCGAGGAACGAGCGCAGCGTTTCCGAGCGGCTCGGGTGACGCAGTTTGCGCAGGGCCTTGGCTTCGATCTGGCGGATGCGCTCGCGAGTGACGTCGAACTGCTTGCCGACTTCCTCCAGCGTGTGATCCGTGTTCATGTCGATGCCGAAGCGCATGCGCAGCACCTTGGCTTCACGCGGAGTGAGGCCGGCGAGGACGTCGCGCACGGTTTCCATGAGACCCGTTTCGGTCGCCGACTCGATGGGCGAGCTGGCGTTGGTGTCTTCGATGAAGTCCCCAAGATGCGAATCTTCGTCGTCGCCGATCGGGGTTCCGATGGAGATCGGTTCCTTCGCGATC
>Ga0102591_1004803_pt1 | contig 10027 bp, 7 predicted proteins | sample AraplaCol_mCL_r2_2_FD_76860 | JGI IMG/M metagenome (GOLD analysis project Ga0102591, IMG submission 76860) | Arabidopsis root microbial communities from North Carolina, USA - plate scrape MF_Col_mCL_r2 (SPADES assembly) (version 2) | ecosystem: Host-associated > Plants > Roots > Endosphere... | reverse complement strand
GTGCGCCGGCTGGTCAACACCCTCTCGCCCGCCGAGATCGGCAACCTCCTCGAATCGCTCCCGCCGGGCAAGCGCACGGTCGTGTGGGGCCTGGTCGATGCCGAGGACGACGGCGAGGTGCTGGTGCACGTCGGCGACGACGTGCGCGAAGGCCTGCTGGCGGAAATGGACCCGGACGAGATCATCGCCGCGGTCGAAGACCTGGACATCGACGACCTCGCCGACCTGGTCGAGGACCTGCCGGACACCGTCATCGACGAAGTCCTCAAGTCGATGGACCGCGAGAACCGCGAGCGCCTCGAACAGGTCCTGTCGTACCCGGAGGACACCGCCGGCCGACTGATGAACCCCGACGTGGTGACGGTGCGCACCGACACCACCATCGACGTGGTGCTGCGCTACCTGCGCCTGCGCGGCGAGCTGCCCGAGCACACCGACCACCTGTACGTCGTCAGCCGCCGCCACCAGTACCTGGGGCGCATCGCGCTGGCCGCGCTGCTCACGCACGAGCCGGGCACGCCGATCAACAAGCTGATCGACGACGAGCAGCCGGCCATCGACGTGGACGAGTCGGCGAACGAGGTCGCGCGCAAGTTCTCCGACCACGACTGGCTCAGCGCGCCGGTCGTGGACGACAACAACATCCTGCTCGGCCGCATCACCATCGACGACGTGGTCGACATCATCCGCAGCGAAGCCGAGCACCAGGCGCTGAGCGCCGCCGGCCTGGACGAGGACGAGGACTTGTTCAGCCCGGTCTGGCGCGCGATGCGCCGCCGGCTGATCTGGCTGTCGATCAACCTGGGCACCGCGTTCCTCGCGGCGAGCGTGGTCGGCGAATTCGCCGACACGATCGACAAGCTGGTCGCGCTGGCCGTGCTGATGCCCATCGTCGCCGGCATGGGCGGCAACGCCGGCACGCAGGTGCTGGCGCTGATGGTGCGCGGCCTCGCCCTGGGCCAGGTCGGCGCGGCCAATGTGCGCACGCTGCTGTGGAAGGAAGCGCGCGTGGCGCTGCTCAACGGCGTCGTGCTGGGCACGTTGCTGGCGTTGATCGTGCTGGCGTGGTTCCACAGCGTCGGATTGTCGATAGTCATCGCCACCGCCCTCACCGCGAACCTGCTGTTCGCGGCGGTGGCCGGCGTGCTGGTGCCGGTGACGATCAAGCGCTTCGGCTACGACCCGGCGCTGGCCTCGGGCATCTTCCTGACGACGGTGACCGACGTCATGGGCTTCTTCACCTTCCTCGGGCTGGCGACGATCATCCTGCTGCGCTGATCGATTCCACGGGCGCGCATCGCGATCTGCGACGCACGCCATTGCGGCGCGGCGCCGCTGCGCCAATGATGCGGGCCGATGCCAGGAGCTTGTCCGATGCCTTCGTTTCCGCGTTTCGCGCCCGCCGCGTTTTCCCTTCCGATCCGTGCCCTGACCCGCCTCGCCGCCGTCGCGCTGGCGCTCGCGCTGGCCGCCTGCGCGACCACGCCGCACGAGGCACCGCCGGGGCAGTTCGTCGAACGCAGCGTCGTGGTCGGCGGCACCAGCCACCGCTACCAGGTCTTCGTGCCCTCGCGGCAGGCCGGCGGAAAGCATCCGGCGACGGTGCTGTTCCTGCACGGCTCCGGCGAGCGCGGCACCGACAACCAGCGCCAGGTCGACGTGGGCCTCGGCCCGTTCGTGCGCGCGAACGCGAAGACGTTCCCCGCGATCGTCGTGTTCCCGCAATCGCCCGAAGGCACTTCGTGGAACGGCACGCAGGCGCGCGTGGCGCTGGCCGCGCTGGACGCCTCGCTCGACGAATTCCGCGGCGACGACGACCGCGTCGTGCTCACCGGCATGTCGCGCGGCGGCTATGGCGTGTTCGAGCTGGCGATCATGGAACCGCGCCGCTTCGCCGCGCTGGTGCCGGTCTGCGGCGGCATCACCCAGCCGCCGGGCTTGAAGGAACACCTCCAGGTCGAAAGCGTCGCACTGGCGCCCGACCCGTTCCTGGCGGCCGCACAGAAGCTGCAGAAGCTGCCGGTGTGGGCCTTCCACGGGGGCAAGGACGACGTGGTCACGCCGGACCAGTCGCGCCACATCGTCGAAGCGCTGCGCGGCCTGGGCGGCAACGTGCGCTACACGGAGTTCGCCGAGCTTGGGCACAATTCGTGGGACGCGGCGTACGCGACGCCGGAGCTGTGGACGTGGGCGTTCGCGCAGATGCGTTGACCAACCCCGATCCAGGGGCCGGGCCGTTCCAACAAGGACGCGCACTCACGCGCGGAGGAAAGGAGACTCCCATGAAGGTCTTTTGGCTCGGCTGCCTACTCGCTGCGTCCCTGCCCGCCACCGCGCAGGTCCAGACGGTCGTCACGCCGTTGCAGCGTGCACATTCGCCGCAGCAGATGGGCGCCAAGTTCCGCGCCGACACCAACGCCGCCACGATGGCGGCCAGGCAAGGCGACATTGCCGGAGCGCGCAAACACCTCGCGCCCGTGATCGCCTACTGCGACCAGCTGGCGACCGAAACGCGCGATGTCGTCAGCGTAGCCAACGACGCCGAGTACGAGGCCTTCGTCGCCGCATCCACCCGCGGCAAACCGGTGGAGTGGGTCGACACCGCGTGTCCCAGCGCCTACAAGATGGCGGCGTTCCTCGACATCGAGGCCAAGCAGCCGGACACCGCGCTCGCGATGCTGGATCGCACCAGTGCGATCGCGCCCTACTGGGCCGAGCCGCATGCGGAACGGGGCTACCTGCTCAACCAGCTGGGCCGGCAGGAGGAAGGACTGGCCAGTTACGAACGCGCGCTGGCGCTGGTGGAAAAGTACGAAAGCAACGCCTACCTGAAGGCGCTGGTGCTGCGCGGGCTGGGATACACATATATCGAACTGCACGATCTGGATCGCGCCGAAGCGCTGTATCGGCAGTCGCTGGAGATCGAGCCCGGGAACTCGACGGCCGAACGCGAGCTGGAATACATCCGGCAGCAGCGGAAGGGGTAATCGTCAATCGCAGGATGGGTTTCGCTACGCGAAACCCATCGAGGCCGCCGCGATCGAGCGATGGATTTCGCGTCGCGAAACCCATCCTGCGAAGGTCAGGACCTTGCGGCCTCAGCCCCGCAGCAACGCCTCCAGCACCGCCATGCGCACCGCGACGCCGTTGCTCACCTGACGCAGGATCAGCGACTGCGGGCCGTCGGCCACTTCGTCGGTGATTTCCACGCCGCGATTGATCGGTCCCGGATGCATCACCACCGCATCCGGCGCGGCGCGCTTCAAACGGCCCGCCGTCAAACCGAAATCGCGGTGGTAGTCGTCCAGCGAGGCGATCAGGCCTTCCTCCATGCGCTCGCGTTGCAGGCGCAGCATCATCGCGGCGTCCACGCCTTCCAGTGCGGCGTCGAAGTCGTGCGAAACCACGCAGCCTTCGAGCGTGCCATCGTTCGGCAGCAGCGACGCCGGACCGCACACGCGGATCTCGCCCATGCCCAGCGTGCGCAACGCATGCAGGTCCGAGCGCGCGACGCGCGAATGCTTCACGTCGCCGACGATGACGACCTTCAGCTTCGAGAAATCGTGTCCCTTCGCCTGGCGCAGCGTGAGCATGTCCAGCAGCCCCTGCGTCGGATGCGCGCTGCGTCCGTCGCCGGCATTCACCAGCGCGGTGCCGTGTTCGACCTGCTGCGACAGCGCGGCCACCGCGCCGTCTTCCTGGTGGCGGATGACGAAGCCGCGCACGCCCATCGCTTCCAGGTTCTTCAGCGTGTCCAGCGCCGTTTCGCCCTTGCGCGTGGACGAGGTGGATGCGTCGAAGTTCAGCACGTCCGCGCCCAGGCGCTGCGCGGCGAGCGTGAAGCTCATGCGCGTGCGCGTGGAGGGTTCGAAGAACAGCGTGCACACCGCGGTGCCGTCCAGCGCGCGGCGATCGTAATGCCCGTCGGCGAACGCCTGCGCGCGCGTGAGCAGCGCGTCGAGCGCATCGAAAGGCAGGCCATCGAGCGTGAGCAGGTGGCGCGGGAGGTGCGAGTGCGTTGCGTTCATGCGGTCGGAGGATTCGGCCGGGGCGTCTTGGCGGGTTCGGGAAGATCGGAAAGGTCGATCGCATCGTCGGGCGATGCGAGCCAGCGTTCGATGATGACCGCGGCGGCGACGGCGTCGAGGGCTTCGGCATCGCGGCGACGCTTGCGGCCTTCTGCGCGATCGGACGCGAAACGCTGCGCCGCTTCGATCGAACTCATGCGTTCGTCCACCAGCACCACCGGCAGGTTGTACCGATGGGCGAGTTCGCGTGCGAAGGCGTGCGCGCGAAGCCGGATCGGCTGGTCGCCGCCGTCCAGCGCCATCGGGTCGCCGACGATCAGGCCATCCGGGCGCCATTCGCTGCGCAGGCGGTCGATCGACGCCCAGTCCGGCCCGTGGCCGTGCACGTCGATCACCGCAAGCGCGCGTGCGCCGTGTCCGAATGCGCTGCCGACCGCGACGCCGATGCGACGCGCGCCGACGTCGAACCCGAGCACGGTGCCGTCGCGGCGGATGCTGGGCTTGTCGGGCGAGGCCGCCATCAGGCGTGACCGGCGTAATCGGCCAGGTGTGCGAAATCCACGCCGATGCGGCCTGCAGCCGCCTGCCAGCGTGCGTCCAGCGGCAGTTCGAACAGCAGCTCGGCATCGGCCGGTGCGGTGAGCCAGTCGTTCTCGGTCAGCTCGTGTTCGAGCTGACCCGAACCCCAGCCGGCGCAGCCCAGCGCGACGATCGCGTTGTCCGGGCCTTCGCCGCGCGCCATCGCTTCGAGAATGTCGCGCGAGGTGGTGAGGAACAGTTGCTCCGGGGCATCGGGACTGGAAATCGCCATCGTCGAATCCCACTGCATGCCGCCGTCGTGCAGCACGAAGCCGCGCTCAGGATGCACCGGGCCGCCGGCGAGCACCGGCTGCGCGCGCATGGATTCGTCGCCGCCTTCCAGGCCCATCTGGCCGAGCACTTCGCCCAGCGTGTATTCGGAAGGCCGGTTGACCACGATGCCCATGGCACCGTCGGCGTCGTGCTGGCAGATCAGCGCCACGCTGCGCGCGAAGTTCGAGTCGGCCAGCGCGGGAAGCGCGATCAACAGCTGGTTGGCCAGTGGCGTGGGCGTAACGGACATGGCTGCATTCTAGCCCGCCCCGCGTGATGCGTGCCGCATCGCGCCACGGCGTAGGATGGCGACTTTCCCAGCCCCTGGCGTCGCCATGTCCTCGTTCCCACAGCGCCCGCTCGTCCTGTCCTGCCTGGCCGTCCTCGCCCTCGCCGCCTGCCAGCGCGCGAATCCGCCGGAGGCCGCGCCTGCGGCGTCCACGCCCGCGCAGGCCACGGCGGCGACGTCCTACGCCACCGCGCACGCCGGCGATTACGCCGTGGTGCCGCTCAAGGCCGACCTGTCGCGCTTCGACGAGAACACCCGGCGCATGATCGCGTTGCTGGTGGAAGCCAGCGAAGTCACCAACGACCTGTACTGGAAGCAGTCCTGGGACGGCGACCGCGCCGCGCTGCTGGCGCGTGCGCCGGATGCGGCCACGCGCGAACTGGCCGAAATCAATTACGGCCCGTGGGATCGCCTGAACGAGGACACGCCCTTCATCGACGGCGTCGGTCCGCGTCCACCGGGCGGTCCGTTCTATCCGGCCGACATGACCAAGGTCGAATTCGAAGCCGCGCAGCTGCCCGACAAGACGTCCAATTACACGGTGCTGCGTCGCGAGAACGGCAAGCTGGTCACCGTGCCCTACCACGTCGCCTACAAGCCCGAGCTCGAACGCATTGCGACGCTGCTGCGCGAAGCGGCCAGGCTCAGCGCCGACAAGTCGTTCGCGGGTTACCTGAACATGCGCGCCGATGCGCTGCTGAGCGACGACTTCCGTCCCAGCGACATGGCGTGGATGGACATGAAGACCAATCCGGTCGACATCGTCATCGGCCCGATCGAAACCTATGAAGACCAGCTGTTCGGCTACAAGGCCGCGTACGAGGGCCTGGTGCTGGTCAAGGACGTGGAGTGGAGCCAGAAGCTCGCGCGCTTCGCCAGCTTCCTGCCGGCATTGCAGAAGGGCCTGCCGGTGGATGCGAAGTACAAGGCGGAAATGCCGGGTTCGGATGCCGACCTCAACGCATACCAGGTCGTCTATTACGGCGGCAACGCGAACGTCGGCGGCAAGACCATCGCGATCAACCTTCCCAACGACGAGGAAGTGCAGCTGAAGAAGGGCACGCGCCGCCTGCAGCTGGAGAACGTGATGCGCGCGAAGTTCGACGCGATCCTGGTGCCCATCGCGAACCAGCTTATCGCGAAGGACCAGCTCAAGCATGTCACCTTCGATGCGTTCTTCGAGGACGTGATGTTCCATGAGGTCGCGCACGGCCTGGGCATCAAGAAGACGCTCGATGGCAAGGGCACCGTGGATGAAGCGCTGAAGGAATATTCCTCCAGCTTCGAGGAAGGCAAGGCCGACATCCTCGGGCTCTACATGATCGATTCGCTCAGCCGCCAGGGCGAGCTGGAAGAGAGCAAGCTGATGGACGGCTACGTGACGTTCCTGGCCGGCATCCTGCGCTCGGTGCGCTTCGGCGCGAGCGATGCGCACGGCAAGGCGAACATGGTGCGTTTCAACTTCTTCGCCGAACGCGGCGCGTTCACGCGCGATGCCGACGGCCGCTACCGCGTCGATTTCGACAAGATGCGCGAGGCGATGAACGCACTCAGCGCGAAGCTGCTGACCGTGCAGGGCGATGGCGATTACGCCGAAGCCAAGCGCATGACCGAGACGATGGGCGTGATCAAGCCGGAACTCGCGGCGGACCTTGCGCGGTTGAAGGACGCGAAGATTCCGGTGGACATCCGCTTCGAGCAGGGGTTGGAGACGCTGGGCTTGCAGGAATTCGCGAGCAGCAAGTAACGGACCCTCTACTCCCGTCATTCCAGCGAAAGCTGGAACCCATTTTGATTTGCCGCGGTTACCTTCCGAAGAGCAAAGGCCGAATGGGTTCCAGCTTTCGCTGGAATGACGGACCAGGGGTTCGAACGCGCACCATCGATAACAACACGAAGACACCCATGTCCGGCTACTGCGACTACGCCCCCGGCCACCCGCTCCACGGCCCGTACCACGACACCGAATACGGCTTCCCGCAGCGCGACGAAGCGGTGCTGTTCGAACGCCTGATCCTGGAAATCAACCAGGCGGGCCTGAGCTGGGAAACGATGCTGCGCAAGCGCGAGGGCTTCCATCGCGCCTATCACGGCTTCAACGTCGACAAGGTCGCGAAGTACGGCGACAGGGACCGCGAACGCCTGCTCAACGATGCGGGCATCATCCGCAACCGCCTGAAGGTGGACGCGGCGATCCACAACGCGCAGGTGATCCGCGGACTGCGCGCCTCGCATGGCGGCTTCGCGCAGTGGCTCGACGCGCACCTGCTCGACGAGCACGGCAAGCGCCGCGACAAGGCCGGCTGGGTCAAGCTGTTCAAGAAGACCTTCCGCTTCACCGGCGGCGAGATCACCAACGAATTCCTGATGAGCCTGGGCTACCTGCCCGGTGCGCACCGCGACGATTGCCCGGTGCAGAAGAAGATCCTCAAGCTCAAGCCGCCGCTCGATCCCGCGTGGCATCGCAAACTGTAACGTCCGTCCGGGATCACGTCGAAGCCCGCTTCGCCAGCGCCGTCAGCCGCGTCGACAGCAGGTCCGTCACCGCGCTCGGCTCGGCCGGTTTCACCAGATGCAGGTCGAAACCGGCTTCGCGACTGGCCGCCTTCGCGTCGCTGCCGCCCCAGCCGGTCAGCGCGATCGCCACGAACGGTCGCCCGTCCGCATCGCCGCGCATCGCACGGCACGCGTCGAATCCGTTGAGGTCGGGCATGCCGATGTCCATCACCACCGCGTCGGGACGCCAGTCCTTCGCGCGATCGACCGCCGCGCGCCCCTCGTAGGCCACGGCGACCTCGAACCCCGACAGCCGCAACAGCACCGCCAGCATATCGGCGGACGCGCGGTTGTCGTCGACCACCAGCACGCGTCTCCACGCATGCGCCGCTTCCGTGCGCTCCACCGCCAGCGGCGCGCCGGCGACGTCGAGGCCGTCGTACTCGAACGATTCGACGACATCGTCCAGCGGCAGGCGCACCAAGAATTCGCTGCCCTGCCCCAGCCCGCCGCTGCGTGCCTGGATGCGGCCGCCGTGCATCGACACCAGTTCCTTCGCCACCGCCAGTCCGAGGCCGAGTCCGCTCTGCCCGCGTTCCAGCGACGTATCCACCTGCATGAAGCTGGCGAAGATCTGTTCGAGATGATCGCCGGCGATGCCGATGCCGTCGTCGCGCACGCACAGCACGGCTTCATCGCCTTCGCGCGCGAGGCACACGCGGACGTGCCCACCTTCGGTCGTGAACTTGAGCGCGTTGCTGAGCAGGTTGCCGAGCACCTGCGTCACGCGCATGGCGTCGGCCAGCACCATCAGCGGCGACGGCGTCAGGTCGACGGTCAGGGTGCGACCTGCTGCCTCGTAGGTGGCCTGCATCGCCTCGGCGGCGACACGCACTTCCTGCACCAGGTCGATACGACGACGATCCAGTTCGACCTTGCCGCGACTGATGCGACTGATGTCCAGCAGGTCGTCCACCATGCGGACCAGGTGCCGGACCTGCCGCTCCATCATGCCCAGCGTTGCGCCGGCGTCCTCGCGCTCGTTCCAGCGGCGCAGAAGTTCCAGGCCCGTGCGCAGCGGCGCGAGCGGATTGCGCAGTTCGTGCGCAAGCGTCGCCAGGAATTCGTCCTTGCGGCGATCGGCCTGCAACAGCGCGTCTTCCATCACGCGACGATCGGTGATGTCGGCGAACAGCACGGCCACCCTTCTCGCCTCGGGCGGACCGACGCGGAAGGCGTACACGTCGAAGTCCCGGTCGAACGCATCGGCACGACGCTGGAACCGCAGCGGCTCGCCGGTTCGCGCAACTTCACCGTAGGTATCGAACCAGCCCTGGTCCAGTTCCGGTGCGCATTCGCGCACGGTGCGGCCAGCGGCATTGACCACGCCGGTCTGGCGTTCGAAGGCGGGATTGACCTCGGTGAAGCGGTAATCCACAGGCCGCTCGCCGTCGTAGATCATTTCCAGCAGCGCGAAACCCTGGTCGATGGAATCGAACAGGTGGCGGTATTTCTCTTCCGAATGCCGCAACAGCAACGCCGCGAGCTTGCGCTCGGTGATGTCCTGCGCCATCCCGGTGATGGTGCGCACGCGGCCGTCCTCGTTGCGGCGGCCGACCGTCGCGCGGTCGTGGATCCAGCGCACGGCGCCATCGTCCAGCACGATGCGGTATTCGGCATCGAACATCGGCGACTTCCCGTTCGTGAACGCATCGTGCAGTGCGCGGACGCGTTGCGTGTCGTCTGGATGCACGCGCTGGAACCACAGTTCGCGGCGGCGCGCGGGCTCCATCGACCACAACCGGCGATGCGCGTCGTTGAGGTAATGCACGCGATCCTGCGCCGTGTCGACGACGTAGAACGACGCATCCAGGTTGTGCGCGACCTGCTGGAAGCGTTCCTCGCTGCGGCGCAGTTCGGCTTCGACGCGTGCGCGTTCGACGGCCGCCCAGGTGCGCTCGGCGGTTTCGTGCACGATCAGGATTTCTTGCGTGCTCCACTCGCGCGGTCGTTCGTCGCTGACGCCCAGCACGGCGATGAAACGCTGGTTCTTCACCAGCGGTACGTTGAGCAGCGCGCGGATGCTCAGCGCGCGGTAGCGGTCGCGCTCGGCCTGCGTGATCTCGGTGTCGGTTTCGGCATCGGCCATGACGAGGTCGCGCGCGGTACGCAGCATGTTCATCTTCGACGGACTGTAGTCGTCCAGCCGATAGCGGCCGTCCAGGCTCTGCACGTCACGGTTGAAGCTGTCGCGCACGCGGCAGTAGACGCCGTTGTGCTCGACCTCGCCGTAATAGCCGCGGTTCACGTCGAGGTGTTCGGCGAGCATGCCGGTGGCCGTGCGCATGATCGCGCCCGCATC
>Ga0102591_1004798_pt1 | contig 10036 bp, 8 predicted proteins | sample AraplaCol_mCL_r2_2_FD_76860 | JGI IMG/M metagenome (GOLD analysis project Ga0102591, IMG submission 76860) | Arabidopsis root microbial communities from North Carolina, USA - plate scrape MF_Col_mCL_r2 (SPADES assembly) (version 2) | ecosystem: Host-associated > Plants > Roots > Endosphere... | reverse complement strand
TCGAAGCTGCTGCCGACCGCAAAGACCTATTTCAACAACGACACGGTCGCGAGCGTGGTCGTGGTCGCCGGCGTGTTCGTCGGTACCCTGGTCGTGGTCTCCGTGATCACCGTCCGGATCTCCGACATGATCCTGGATTCGCGGATCGGCGCGCTGGACCGCACCCTCGGCTTCCTGTTTGGCCTCGCTCGCGGGCTTTTGATCGTCGTGGTCGCCTTCCTGTTCTTCACCTGGCTGGTGCCGGACAAGCAGCGCCCGGACTGGGTCACGGGGGCCAAGTCCCGCGTGGTGCTCCAGGGAACCGGGGATTGGCTGATGGCCCTCTTGCCTGACGACCCCGAGAACACCATCTTGAAGAGATTCAAGAAAAACAAACCAGATGATGACCAAGCTGATTCCGAGCAGCAGCCTTCGGGCAGTGGCGACGGATACAGTAAACCGGCTCGTGACAGTTTGAAGAAACTGATCGAGAAACCCGCGGCACGTTGACTTGGGCTCCAAAGGACTTGAGCCCTAAAGAGAGGCGCGAACGAGATGCGAAACCCTGACCAGGACGCTGAACTTGATCTCGACGCCAGGGCCGGTTTGGGCCCGTCCGCGCTGGAGCTTCAGGACGATCTGGAAGGGGACACGCTACGCGAGGAATGCGGCGTGTTCGGCATCTACGGCCATCCGGATGCTGCCGCCATCACCGCACTCGGTCTCCACGCGCTTCAGCATCGCGGCCAGGAGGCCGCCGGCATCGTCTCCTACGACGGCAGCCGCTTCCACTCGGAACGCCGCCTCGGCCTCGTCGGCGACACCTTCTCCCGCCGCGAGGTGATCGACCGCCTGCCCGGCAACGTCGCGGTCGGTCATGTCCGCTACTCCACCACCGGCGCCACCATCCTGCGCAACGTGCAGCCGCTGTTCGCCGAGCTCAATGCCGGCGGCCTTGCGGTCGCCCATAACGGCAACCTCACCAACGGCCTGACGCTGCGCCGCGAGCTCGTGAAGAGCGGCGCGATGATGCAGTCGACCACCGACACCGAGGTGATCCTGCACTTGGTCGCGCGCTCCAGGCGCAGCCGCTTCATCGAGCGCTATATCGACGCGCTGCGCGAGATCGAGGGCGCCTATGCGCTGGTCTCGCTGACCAACAAGAAGCTGGTCGGCGCGCGCGATCCGCGCGGCATCCGCCCGCTGGTGCTCGGCGAGCTCGACGGTTGCCCGATCCTGACCTCGGAGACCTGCGCGCTCGACATCATCGGCGCGCGCTTCATCCGCGACATCGAGCCGGGTGAAGTCATCGTGTTCGACGAGAGCGGCCAGGACATCCACAAGCCGTTCCCGCCGATCGCGCCGCGCCCCTGCATCTTCGAATACATCTATTTCTCCCGTCCGGATTCCATCGTCCACGGCCGCTCGGTCTACGAGGTGCGCAAGGCCTTCGGTGCGCAGCTCGCGCGCGAGAGCCACGTGCCGATCGACGTCGTCGTGCCGGTGCCGGATTCCGGCGTGCCCGCCGCGGTCGGCTACAGCCAGCATTCCGGCGTGCCGTTCGAACTCGGCATCATCCGCAACCACTATGTCGGCCGCACCTTCATCCAGCCGACGCAGGCGATCCGCGAATCCGGCGTGCGCATGAAGCATTCGGCCAACCGCGCCGCGATCGAAGGCAAGCGCATCATCCTGATCGACGACTCGCTGGTGCGCGGCACCACCTCGAAAAAGATCGTGCGCATGATGCGCGATGCCGGCGCCAAGGAAGTGCACTTCCGCCTCGCCTCGCCCCCGATCCTCTATCCCGATTATTACGGCATCGACCTGCCCGATCGCGGCGGCCTTCTGGCCGCGACGCATTCGCTGGAGGAGATGCGCGAGATCATCGGCGCCGACTCGCTCGCCTTCCTGTCGATCGACGGCATGTACCGCGCCATGGGCGAGCCCGGCCGTGACCCCGCCAATCCGAAATTCTCGGATCATTGTTTTACCGGCGCCTATCCAACCCACCTCACCGACCAGACCCAGACCGAGCAGCAGCCCCGGCAGCTGTCGCTGCTGGCGGAGGCGAGCTGACGCCGAAGGCGTCATCCCGGGGCGCGCGCAGCGCGAACCCGGGATCTCGATGTGTTGCCTCGAACCTCTGGATTCCGGGTTCGGTCCCGCGGACCGCCCCGGAATGACGACCACGTGGGGGGTTGTCCCGGCCATCCACGCCTGTAAAACCCCGCCATGACAAAGCCTCTCGCTGACCGCATCGCTCTCGTCACCGGCGCCTCGCGCGGCATCGGCTATGCCACGGCTATCGCGCTGGCGAAGGCCGGGGCGCATATCGTGGCCACGGCGCGCACACAGGGCGGGCTGGAAGAGCTCGACGACGATATCCGCAAACTCGGCGGCAGCGCCACGCTGGTGCCGCTCAACCTCACCGATTCCGACGGCATCGCGCGGTTAGGGGCCGGCCTGCACGAGCGCTACGGCAAGCTCGACATCCTCGTCGGCAATGCCGGCGTGCTCGGCCCCTCATCTCCGATCGGCCATATCGAGCTCAAGACCTTCAACGACGTGATGGCGGTGAACGTCTCCGCGAACTTCCAGCTGATCCGTTGCATGGAGCCGCTGCTGAAGCAATCCGACGCCGGCCGCGCCGTGTTCATTACCTCGGGCGCCGCCAACAAGGCGACCGCCTATGTCAGCCCCTACGCCGCCTCCAAGGCCGCGCTGGAAACTTTGGCGCGTGCCTGGGCGCAGGAGACGGCAAACACCAAGCTGCGCGTCAACCTGTTCAATCCAGGGCCGGTCCGCACCCGCATGCGCGCCACGCTCATGCCGGGTGAAGATCCCGAGACGCTGGATAGGCCCGAGCAGGTCGCCGAATTCATCGTGCCGATGTGCGCGCCTGATTGGACCGAGACCGGCAAGTTCTACGATTACAAGACCCGTAGCCTGATGAGCTTCCGCTCGCCGGCCTGATTGACTCGCCCGCCTCCCCGCGATTGACTGCTGCTGCTCAAGCGGCAGCAAGCCGCACAGCCAAAAAGGGAGGCCGCCATGGCGCCATGGCATGTTCGCGCAGGCTCCACGCGCGCGCTCGCAAATATCTCTCACGCCTTTTCCATCCTGATCGCAGCTGTCGCGTTCGTGCTTCCCGGCGCGGCGAGCGCGGGTGACGTGCCGACCTTCGCGGTCGATGCGTCCTGGCCGAAGCCGCTGCCGAACAACTGGATCCTCGGCCAGGTCGGCGGCATCACCGTCGATGCGCAGGGCCATATCTGGGTGATCCACCGCCCGCGCTCGCTCACCGACGACGAGAAAGGCGCAAGCCTCACCCCGCCCCGCTCGAAATGCTGCGTGTCGGCTCCGCCCGTGCTCGAATTCGACGCCGAGGGCAATCTGCTGCGGTCCTGGGGCGGACCGGGCCAGGGCTACGAATGGGTCGGCCGCGAGCACGGCATCGAGGTCGACGAACGCGGCTTCGTCTGGGTCGGCGGCAATGCCGACAACGACAACGCCATTTTGAAGTTCACGCTCGACGGCAAGTTCGTCGCCCAGATCGGCAAGATCGCGCCGAGCCTCGGCAGCAACGACACGACGCAGCTCGGCAAGCCCGCCGAAACCGCGATCGACAAGGAAGCGAACGAAATTTACGTCGCCGACGGCTATGGCAACCGGCGCGTCATCGTGTTCGATGCGACAACGCTCGCCTACAAGCGCCACTGGGGCGCCTACGGCAACAAACCCGACGATGCCAAGCAGGCGCCTTACGATCCCAAGGCGCCGGTCGCGCAGCAATTCGGCAATCCCGTTCACTGCGTGAAGCTCGCCAATGACGGCCTTGTCTATGTCTGCGACCGCATCAACAACCGCATCCAGGTGTTCAAAAAGGACGGCAGCTTCGTGAAGGAGTTCTTCTTCGAGAAGAACACGCTCGGCAACGGCGCGGTGTGGGACATCGCGATCTGGCCCGATCCGAAGCAGACCTATTTGCTCAGCGCCGACGGCGAGAACAACGAGATCAGGGTGATCAAGCGCGAGGACGGCAGCGTGGTCGGCAGCTTCGGGCATAGCGGCCGCAACGCCGGTCAATTCCACTGGGTGCACGCCATGGCGATCGACGCGAAGGGTAATGTCTATACCGCCGAGGTCGACACCGGAAAGCGCATCCAGAAATTCAAGCTGACCTCGGACGCGCTCAAATAGCGTCTCAACGCATTTTGCCCAAAAGTTAACCGACGGATGACGCTGCGACGAAAGCGTCATCCGGCTTTAGGCGCATTGCCGCCGGCCCTGGGACAGGCTAGAGCCATCCACCGGAACAAGGCTCCGCAAGAGAGCCGTCCGCATGTTTGACAATGGAGGAAGCTTTTTATGACGACGTTCGCATCCCGCTATGCGGCCCTTCTCGCCTGCGCCGCCTTCGGTTTTGCCACATCCGCTTATGCCCAGGACAAGACTGTCAAGATCGGCGTGCTCAACGACATGTCGAGCCTCTATGCCGACATCGGCGGCCCGAACTCCGTGGTTGCGATCAAGATGGCGGTCGAGGATTCCGGCCTGCTCAAGAAGGGCTGGAAGATCGACGTCATCAGCGGCGATCACCAGAACAAGCCCGACGTCGGCGTCAACATCGCCCGGCAGTGGATCGACAACGATAAGGTCGACGCGATCGCCGATACGCCGAACTCCGGCGTCGCACTGGCGGTCAGCAACCTCGTCAAGGAAAAGAACGCGGTCCTGCTGAACTCCGGCGCCGCCTCCGCCGACCTGACCGGCAAGGCCTGCACGCCGAACACAGTGTCCTACACCTATGACACCTACATGCTGGCCAACGGCACCGGCAAGGCGCTGACCAAGGCCGGCGGCGATACCTGGTTCTTCCTGACCGCGGATTACGCCTTCGGCCATGCGCTCGAGCGTGACACCACCGCGGTCGTGACCGCGAACGGGGGCAAGGTGCTCGGCAGCGTCAAGCATCCGATCAACACCGCGGACTTCTCGTCCTTCCTGCTGCAGGCGCAATCGTCCAAGGCCAAGGTCGTGGGCCTCGCCAATGCCGGCGGCGACACCACGAACTCGATCAAGCAGGCGGCCGAATTCGGCATCGTCTCCGCCGGCCAGAAGCTCGCCGCGCTGCTGCTGTTCATCAACGACGTGCATTCGCTGGGCCTGAAGACCGCCCAGGGCCTGACCTTCACCGAATCGTTCTACTGGGACCTGAACGACAAGACCCGCGAATGGTCCAAGCGCTTCGCTGCGCTGGCCAGCAAGAATGCGATGCCGTCGATGACGCAGGCCGGCAATTACGCGATGGTGCTGCATTATCTGAAGGCCATGGACGCGCTCGGCGGCAATCCGCATGACGGCGCCAAGGTCGTCGCCAAGATGAAGGAGCTGCCGACCGACGATCCGCTGTTCGGCAACGGACCGCTGCGCCAGGACGGACGCCGCCTCATCCCGGCCTACCTTTTCGAGGTGAAGAAGCCCGAGGAGTCGAAGGGACCGTGGGATTACTACAAGCAGATCGCCACGATCTCGGCGGAAGACGCGGCCAAGCCGCTCAAGGACAGCGACTGCCCGCTCGTGAAGAAATAGGCGCGAAATGAGTGGGGCGGGTTAGCCACAAGGCGTAACCCGCCTCTTTCTTTACGCAGAGGAAGGTGGCGGATTACGCTTCGCTAATCCGCCCTACTGGCCTGGGGCCCTCGCTCCGCCCAGCGAGCGCACCGCGATCGCCACGCAGACCACCATCAACGCCGCCGCGAGCAGGAACGGCGCGCCGGGCAGATGCAGCGGCGCGCTGGCGCCGATGAAATAGGAAAAGGTCAGCGTAAACAGAAACGGGCCGACGAGCTGCGAGACGCTCTGCACGCTCGCGGTCGCGCCCTGCAGCTGGCCCTGCTGATCGGGCGCGACCAGCCTCGTCATCAGCGCCTGCGAGGCGGCGCCCGAGATGCCCCACAGCGCCAGAATCGGAATCCCGATCCAGGACAGCGGTCCGGTCGGCGCAGCGCCGAGGACCACGAAGCCGAGCGCGCCACAGCACAGGCCGAGCAGCAGCGCGTTCCGCTCGCCGAGCACGCGCACGATCGGACCGATCGCAAGCCCCTGCACCACCATGGCGCAGATGCCGACCATCGCCAGCGTCAATCCCACGGTCTTGGAATCCCAGCCGTAGCGATAGGTCGCATAGAGCACGAAGGTCGAGGGCAGCACGACATGCGCGACCTGCGCGATGAAGTTGACGACCGACAAGGCGGAGAGCACCGCGTTGGATCGCAACAGACGCAGTGCCCCCAGCGGGTTGGCACTTCGCCAGCGGAACGGCGCCCGCTTGTCCGGCGCGAGCGATTCCGGCAGGACGAAGAGCCCGTAAAGCGCATTGGCGAAGCTGAGGGCTGCCGACGCCCAGAACGGCAAGCGCGGATCGATGTCGCCGAGCAGGCCGCCGAGCGCCGGTCCCAGGATGAAGCCGGCGCCGAAGGCCGCCCCAATCCTGCCGAACACCGCCGCGCGCCGTTCCGGCGGCGTGATATCCGAGATGTAGGCAAAGGCCGTCGAGATGCTCGCCGAGGTGATGCCTGAGATGACGCGGCCGATGAACAGCCAAAGCAGCGACGGCGCCAGCGCCATCAGCACATAGTCGGCGGCAAGGCCGAAATTCGACAGCAGCACCACCGGCCGCCGACCAAAGCGATCGGATAGCGCACCCAGCAAAGGCGAGAACACGAACTGCATCAGCGCCCAGGCGGTGCCGAACAGGCCGAAGATGCGGGCTGCGTGCGCGGTGTCGTTGTCGACGAAGCTCTCGATCAGCTTCGGCAGGATCGGCATGATGACGCCGAGCGCGAGCATGTCGAGCAGGATGGTCACGAAGATGAAGGCGACCGCCCCGCGCCGGGCCGGCACAGCGCCTTGCGCTGTCGCCTTGCCGGCGCCCTCGCTCACGACGGCCGCTTGCGCTTGTGTGCGAAGGGATTGGCCTTCTCACGCAAGGTGATGCGCACCGGCGTGCCCGGCAGCTCGAAAGTCTCGCGCATGGAATTGACGAGATAGCGCAGATAGGACTGCGGCACCGCATCGGCGCGCGAGCAGAACAGCACGAAGCTCGGCGGGCGCGCCTTGTTCTGCGTGATGTAGTTCAGCTTCAACCGGCGGCCCGACACCGCGGGCGGCGGATTGGCCTGGACCGCCTGCTCGAACCAGCGATTGAGCGCCGAGGTCGGCACGCGCCTGTTCCACACGGCATAGGCATCCTGGATCGCCTGCATCAGGCGGTCGATGCCTTCGCCCATCAGGCCCGACACCGCCACGATCGGCACGCCCTTGAGCTGCGGCAGCCAGTGATCGGCGTCACGGCGCAGACTTGAGATCGCGCCGCCGCCCTTGGTCTCCATCAGGTCCCATTTGTTGACGGCGAGCACGACCGCGCGGCCCTCACGCTCGATCAGGTCCGCAATGCGGAGATCCTGCTCCTCGAAGCGGTTCTGCGTGTCCATCATCAGCACGACGACTTCGGCAAAGCGCACGGCGCGCAAGGCATCCGCAACCGAGAGCTTTTCAAGCTTTTCCTCGATGCGCGAACGCCGGCGCAGGCCGGCGGTGTCGAACACGCGGAAATCCCGGCCCTTCCAATTGATCTCGACCGCGATAGAATCGCGCGTGGTACCGGCCTCCGGGCTCGTCAGCAATCTCTCTTCGCCGAGCAGGTGATTGATCAGCGTCGACTTGCCGGCGTTGGGCCGGCCGACGATGGCGACACGGATCGGGCGCGTCGCAGCCTCCTCCTCCGTGAGCGGCACGCCGTCGTATTCGTCCTCATCCTCGTCGACGGGCACCGGCATCAGCTTGGCGAGCTCATCGTAGAGCTCGCCCAGGCCCTCGCCGTGCTCGGCCGAGATCTGGATGGGATCGCCAAGGCCAAGTGCGAAGGATTCCATCGCGCCGGCGTCGCCGTGCTTGCCCTCGCTCTTGTTGGCGACCAGCAGCACCGGCTTGTTGGCCTTGCGGGCGAAATCGGCGAAGGCGCGATCGGTGGGCGTGAGGCCGATGCGGGCATCGATGACGAAGAACAGCGCGTCGGCCTGCGCGATCGCGGCCTCGGTCTGCTCCTGCATGCGCGCGGTCAGCGAGCCCTTGGCGCCCTCGTCGAGGCCTGCGGTGTCGATGATGGTGAATTCGAGATCGCCGAGCCTCGCCTCGCCCTCGCGGCGGTCGCGGGTGACACCCGGCAAATCATCGACGAGCGCGAGCTTCTGTCCAACCAGGCGGTTGAACAGCGTCGATTTGCCGACATTGGGCCGGCCGATGATGGCGATTGTAAAGGACATCGGTCATTCGTGCGCTGCCGGGGCCGCGCCTGTCAATGAAAGGAAAAAATCAGCGCGAGAAGCTGCCGCTCGGCAGCGGCGCCGGGAAGGCCCCCTGCGATTGCTGCTGCGTGGTCTGGGCCGGTTGCGCCTGCTGGACCGGCTGATCCGGCGGCGGCGCGGTGGTGCGCTTGCGGACGATCTTGTGCTTGGGCGGCGGAGCGGCCGATGCCGGCGCCGCCTCCGGCTGGGCCTCGCCGTCAACCTCGCCGGCAGGCGCCTCAGCCGGCGCGACGGCTGCGGCGGCCGGCTGCCTCGTGTGCTTGGCCTTGGCGCCCTTCGCCGGTTTGGCCGGCTCGGGCGGCGGCTCCGCCGGCAAGGCCGCGACGGCGGGCGCATTCGGATCGGGCTGCTGCTGCGCGCCCTTGTACAGCTCCTTCGGCACGCCCTGCTCGAGGCCCGGGACACCTTCCGGGAAGACCGGCTTGCGGTCGCCCGGCAGCTTCTTCTTGGTGTCGAGGAAGTCGAGCATATCGCTTGGATCGAAGCTCGAGCAGCCGCCCAGCACGCCGGTGAAGGCGATCAGGACGGCGGCTGCGATCAAGCGTGGCGTGCGGCGCATCTTGTGTGTCTCGTTACGTCAGAGGGCCCGGCGGTCAGCTTCTTGGTCAGCTCTTTGCGACGGGCGGCAGCAGAGCCTGGAGAGCCTCGGCGCGCGAGCGCAGGCCGGGCGGCGTTTCGCCGTCCTCGCCAATCGCGTCGAGCCATTTGCGGGCGGCGGTCATGTCGTTGTTGCGCCAGGCCGACAGCGCCAGCATCTCGCGGGCGCTGTGGCGGAAGGTCGACTTCGGCGCGGCGGAGGATTCCAGCCGCTGCTGCATGTCGGCATAGCTGGCACTGTCGAGCAGCAGGCCGGCTGCACGGATCTTCGCCAGATCCTGCCACTCACCGCCCACGCTGCGGTCGGCAGCAAGGTCGTCGTACATCTTGGCGGCGGCCTTGGGATCGCGGCTCGCGGCCTCGGCGGCGGCGCGCAGCCGCGCCAGGGTGCGGTAGCCCGACGGCGCCTTGGCGGCGAGCTCAGTGAAGGCAGCCTCCGCCTCCGCGTGCTTGTCCTGCTCGGACAGCTCGGCAGCCTTCTCGAAGGCGGCGCCGGCCTCGGCGGCCTTCTTGGCCTCCAGATATTGGTAGCCGCGCCAGCCGCCGACGGCCGCCACGACCAGCACCATCAGGGCGATGAAGTAGATCGAATATCTGTCCCACAGCTTCTTGAGCTGTTCGCGACGTACTTCCTCGTCGACTTCGTCAAATAATTCAGACACTTATGCTAATCCCATGCCCGTCCGGGTGCGCGCGCCTCAGCGTTCGCGTCAGGAATCCCGTCCCCCACGTGGCGGCGAGGTAGCCTAACGATATGGCGGTGGCAAGGCAAAGCGAGCCCGATCAAGGCGTTAACCACCCGGAAGAGCCCGGAGGAAGCGCCTGCCCGGCTCAGGTTCCCAAGGGCTCCCGCAATTGCCGCTTCAGCACCTTGCCATTGGCGTTGCGCGGCAGCGGCTCGGTGGTGATCGCCATGGTTTCGGGGACCTTGTAGTCGGACAGCCGCTCCGCGCACCAGGCCTGCAGGGCGTCGGCGGCGACCGGGGTCCGCGTCACCACCACGGCATGGACGCGCTCGCCTAGCACCGGGCATGCCCGGGCGATGATCGCGCTCTCGATTACCGCGGGATGGCCAGCCAGAACAGATT
>Ga0102591_1004797_pt1 | contig 10037 bp, 7 predicted proteins | sample AraplaCol_mCL_r2_2_FD_76860 | JGI IMG/M metagenome (GOLD analysis project Ga0102591, IMG submission 76860) | Arabidopsis root microbial communities from North Carolina, USA - plate scrape MF_Col_mCL_r2 (SPADES assembly) (version 2) | ecosystem: Host-associated > Plants > Roots > Endosphere... | reverse complement strand
CTTCGCCGAGCGGCGGTGCGACGAGCGTCAGAGAGTCGAATTCCGGGAAGATCGAGTCCGGCAAGGCTGGCTCGAAAAGCTCCATGTTGCGTGTCAGGCTCGAAGCCTTGGCCGTGCCGATCAGGACCGAGGAGACGAGCGGATCGCGAAGCGGGAACTGGAGCGCCGGGGCAGCCAGAGACACGCCATGTTTGGCAGCAATCTTCTCCATGGCCCCAACCTTGGCGAGCACATCGTCTGTCGCCGGCATGTAGTCGAAATGCGAGCCGGGTACGGGGCCCGTCGCAAGGATGCCGGAATTGAAGACGCCGCCAACGATGAGTGAAGTGCCCTTCTTTCTGCAAAGCGGTAGCAGTTCGGCAACCGCTGACCGGTCGAGCAGCGTATAGCGCCCGGCCATCAGGATGCAGTCGATGTCGGCATTGCGCATCACGTCGAGGCAGACCGGAATCTCGTTGACACCGAGTCCGAAGGCATTGATCGCTCCGGAGGACTTCAGTTGCTCGAGCGCCTTGATGCCGGTGTCCAGGAATTGCTTCTGCAGGACAGCGTTCTTCGCCGCGCCGTGGGTGTATCCGCCGAGGTCGTGAACGTAGAGGATGTCGATCCGGTTCAGTCCGAGACGCGCATAGCTGAATTCCACCGAGCGCATGATGCCATCGTAGGAATAGTCGTAGTCGGCATCGAAGGAGAGCGGGTCGACATAGCTATAGTCTGGAACGGTTCCCGTCGGCACCGGGCGCAGCAGCCGACCAACCTTGGTCGAGAGCACCCACTCCTTTTCCGGCTTGTCGCGCAGGAAGTCGCCGAAACGACGCTCGGCGAGACCGAGGCCATACCACGGTGCGACATCGAAATAGCGAATGCCGCTGTCCCATGCAGCCTCAAGCGTCTCCATAGCCTGTTCGCGCGGGCAGGCGCGATACAGGCCACCGAGAGCGGCGCCGCCGAAGCTTACTTCGGTCACCTCCAGCGCCGTGCTGCCGATCCTCCTCGTCTTCATTATTCCTCCCCTGAAGACTTGATATGCATCTGATTTAGAGTGTCGCACCCAAATGCCACGGCACAAACTCATTGTCGCCGTAGCCGAATTCCTCGCTCTTCGTCTTCTTGCCGGATGCCGTGTCGATGATCAGGTCGAAGATCTCGCGGCCCTTGGCGCTGATCGTCGCATCGCCTGTCGCGATCGTGCCGCAGTCGATATCCATGTCCTCTTCCATCGAGGCATAGAGAGCCGAATTGCTGGAAAGCTTGATCGAGGGCGCCGGGCGGCAGCCGAAGCAGCTGCCGCGGCCGGTGGTGAAGGCGATCATGTTCGCGCCGCCGGCTACCTGACCAGTTGCGGAGACGGGGTCGTAACCGGGGGTGTCCATGAAGACGAGGCCCGGTGCGCTGACGCGCTCGGCATAACCATAGACGGCTGTCAGAGGCGAGCGTCCGCCCTTGGCGACGGCTCCGAGTGATTTTTCAAGGATCGTCGTCAGGCCCCCGCGCTTGTTGCCGGGCGACGGATTATTGTCGAGCGATGCCCCGTGCATCGCCACGTACTTCTCCCACCAGGCGATCTTGTCGTCGAGCTTGCGGGCAACCTCGTCGCTGACGGCGCGGCTGCGCAGAAGGTGCTCGGCACCGTAGATCTCGGAGGTTTCGGAGAGGATCGCCGTGCCGCCGGCAGCTGCCAGCAGGTCGGCTGCAACGCCGAGCGCGGGGTTGGCGGTGATGCCGGAAAAGCCGTCGGAGCCGCCGCACTGCAGGCCGATGATGATATCGCTGATCGGCAGCGCCACGCGCTTTTCCTTGCCGACATCCTGCGCAATTTCGCGCAGCATGCCCATGGCGCGCTCGACGGCGCGTCGCGAGCCACCGGCATCCTGAATGTTGAAGTGACGCTTGGAATTGCCTGCGCCGCTTTGGCCGTAGAGTGTCAGCTGGTTGACTTCGCAACCGAGGCCGATCATCAGCACGCCGCCGAAGTTCACATGCCTGGTATAGCCGGCAAGGGTCCGGTGCAACACGGCCATGCCGTCACCTGTGGAACTCATGCCGCAACCCTGGTCATGGACGATCGGCACGAAACCGTCGATACCGTCGAAATGCGGCAGGATCGTCTTGTTGGCCTCGTCGGCGATCGCCCGACAAACCGTGGTGGAACAGTTCACGCTGGCAATGATACCGATGTAGTTGCGCGTCGCCGAGCGGCCGTCGGCACGACGATAGCCCATGAACGTGCGCGCACGATCCGCTGCAGTTGCTTCCTCAGGCGCCGAGTTGGCGGTCGCGGCAAGACGGTCGTTCTCGAAGTGCAGATTGTGACTGTGAATATGGTCGCCGGCCTTCACGTCCGCCGTCGTCCGCCCGATCGCCTGCCCGTATTTGATGATGGGCTGGCCAAGCGGAATATCGGCGAGTGCGATCTTGTGACCGGGGTCGATCTTCTCGCGGGTCTGGATGCCGGCGACCGTCGCGCCGGATGGGATCGCCGCCGTCGCAACCGCAACGTTGTCGCCGGCAGACAGGATGATCCAGGGGTCCTTGGTCAACATTCTTCTCCCTAGGGGAAACACTCGCTTCGTCGGCGAATGCTCATTGATTTTGTTTTTTATCTACAATAAACATTTTCAAGTCAACGGGATTATTCATCCTGTGGACGAGGGAGGCAAACAGCCGCATGCAATCCAAAATAAGATAAGGATTGCTGACAGATAAGCTTCTGCCACGCTTCGCGCCGCAACTTCGTGGCCGTCCGATCCGTGTTGCCGAGGCAAAAGGGCGGGGTGTGCATGGCAAGGCAGAATACAGTCTTCAAGGAAGCGTACAACCGCTATGCCGCCGCTTTGCGGACGGATGCGGCATTGCCCTCGGAGCCCGAAATAGCGGCGCAGCTCGGCATCAGTCGCAGCACTGCGCGCGCGATTCTGACACGGCTCAGCGATGCCGGCATTATTCGTTGGAACAAGCGTCAGAAGATCGTCCTCAGGCAGCCGACCGAAGCCGATTTCTTTCCATCAGAAGAGACCAACTCACTTCACGACATCATCGAGCGAAGCTTCATGCAGCGCATCTTGTCGGATGATGCCGCACCGGGCATGCAGATCAACGAATTGGAGCTCGCGCGCGAGATCGGTACCGGCACCACGAGTGTCCGCGAATTCTTGATCCGCTTCTCGCGGTTTGGCTTGATCGAGAAACGGCCGAACAGCCACTGGATTCTCAAGGGCTTCACACGCGATTTTGCGCTTGAGCTCGCAGACGTGCGCGAGATGTTCGAGCTGCATTCGGCGGCGGAATTCAGCAAACTTCCGCCAGAGAGCGACGCGTGGTGCGCGCTGTCTGACATCAAGGCGGATCATCAGGCGATGCTGCGTGATCTCGACACGCGCTACAAGGATTTCTCCACTCTCGACGAGCGCTTCCATCTGCTCATCCACGCGGCTTCGCGGAACCGCTTCATTGCCGATTTCTACGATGCTATCGCGATCATCTTTCACTATCACTACCAGTGGAACAAGGCTTTCGCTCGCGAGCGCAACGAACGTGCCATTCATGAGCATCTGGATTATATCGCCGCGCTGGAGTCTCGTGATCAGGCAGCGATCGATTCCGCCTGCCGTCTGCACTTGCGCTCGGCGCGCCAGACCCTGCTGCAATCAATTCCACTGACGCCCTCCGACGAGGTTCTGGCGGAAGGCCAATCTTGAGGATGACCCGGCCGGAACCGGGTTAAGTTTTCCATTTTCACGCCCGCTTGTTGCCAGGTGCGGCCTTGGTTGCCTCTGATTATCCTCTTTCGAACATCGAATGCGGTCTAGGTTGAAGGCTTAGTGCGACGCTTCCCGGGCGGCTGACGCCACCGATGGCCGGCCTTGCTCGCGTCCCACAGGAATGAGCCAGGCCGACAGGAATGTGAGCACGGCGACCACTGCCACACCCCAGAACGTCCAATGAAGCGAGGCATCGAAAACCATACGGATTGCGGGATCGGCCGCCAATTCGGAAAGCCCGGTTGGCTGGTTCAGAACATCATGCAGCGAACTTGCTGCGTCACCGGCGGCATAATGGCTGATGCCGGCGTTGAGAATGGCACCGAGCACGGTTGCTCCGAGCGTATTGCCGAGGCTGCGGGCGAAGATGATCGACGCCGTGGCGCTGCCGCGCATCGACCATTCGACGCTGTCCTGCACCAGCGCGATGCTGGTGAGGCTGATCAGCCCCATGCCGAAGCCCATGAAGAACGAGCCTGCTCCCGCAAGCGCGGGATGGCTGTCCGGTGTCAGGAAGAGCAGGAAGGACGCACCGAAGGGAAACATCAGGCTTCCGACCCGCAGCGTGCGGCGGATGCCGAACGCCCTGAACAAGCGGCTGGAGAGCATCACAGCCAGCGGCCACCCGACGACCAGCATCGTCAACGTGAAGCCCGCGATAATCGACGACCGACCGAGGACGCCCTGAACGTACATGGGCAACACCGTCGAAAGCCCGATCAGCGCCATGCCGGCAAGCAGTGTTGCGGCGTTGCTGGTCGCGACCAGCCGGCGGCTCCAGAGAGCAATGGAAATGATCGGCTCGGCCGCCCGCTTCTCCTGCAGCAGGAAAAGGACGGCGGCGACGGCGAACACCAGGGCGAGCAACGCCAATACCCACGCCTTGGCATCCGCGGCTTCAGTCAGGATGACGAGCAGCGCAATGACGGCGATCGAAAACAGGATGGCGCCGAGATAATCGATCTTCGCCTGCTTGTGCGCGACCGATTCCTTGAGGAAGAGGGAGAAAGCGGCGATCGACACGATTCCGATCGGCAGGTTGATCCAGAAAATCCAGGCCCAGGAGATGGTATCGACGATCACACCCCCGGCGAGCGGCCCGACAACCGCCGATGTGGCCCACACTGTCGCCATGACACCCTGCACGCGGCCTCGCTCCTCGAGCGTGAAGAGGTCGCCGATGATTGTCATTGTTACCGGCTGGATAGCCCCGGCGCCAAGCCCTTGCAGCAGGCGGAAAACGATCAGCGAAGCCATCGACCATGCCAGCCCGCAGAGTAGGGAACCGAAGAGAAAGATCAGGATGCCCGAAATCAGCACCGGTTTGCGCCCGAAGATGTCCGAAAGCTTGCCGTAAATGACGGTTGTCGTCGACTGGGCCAGAAGAAAAGCCGAGAAGACCCAGCTGTAATAGGTAAAGCCACCCAACTGCCCAACGATCTTCGGCATGGCGGTCGCGACGATCGTGGCCTCGATCGCGACCATGAAAGTCGCGAGCATGATAATGGCGACGACGAGCGCGCGGTTCGAGCGCAGAGCTGTATGGGACATGAGATCTTCTCCGGGTGCTCCGCGAAGTGCCAAAAAATGACCGGCAAGTCGGCTAGGCGGGCTGGCGCGGAGTGTAGCACCGGTTCTAGGCCGCCGACCGGAAGGCGTCAATTATTATCCGTTTGGTTACGAGTGCGGCTTCCGCGCGGGAGTCGCATCTGGATGGCGCACGCTTAGGGCGAGTTGGGCGTCAAGAAAGCAAGACGACACATGCGGTATGCGCGGCGCCTCTGCCACCTCAATTGGCTTGAAGTTCAATTACCGGATGTTAATAGTCTCTCTATCGGTTGCAATAATATATACCCCTATTGTTGTAATAAACTCGCGTCATTTTACATTTTACAACAAGAAAGCGCATGCTATTCTTAGAATCTCTAGTTTAGGGACACGTGGCGAGACTATTCTCGGCACGGCGTGCATTTTCAGCGCTGTTTGGTGCTTGAAAGGCCAAATGAGCGCTTTTGGCTTGTGATCGGCATCGGCCGAGCAAGTTGAGAACAAAAAGACTCAATCTTGAGGAGGCATCCGATGTTTCATAAAGAGCCTTGGCTTTTCATCGGCTTCTCTTGAGGCCGCTGAGGGCGTGAAGCCGACAGGCAAGTGGCTGGGAACCACCTTCGACCGCATGGTCGGACCGGGATCAAGGTAGCCTGAAAACACTCATGAGGCGAATGCGCGGCAATGGTGCCGCAGTAGGCGATATCGAGCGGCAGCGTTCTGAAACGACGCGGCCGGGCCTAAAAATCTTGGAAATTCGCCAAGCGTTGGAGTGGGTCCGATGATCAATAGCTTTGGTGAAGACACTTACTTGCCTTTGGTACAACTAATCTACGAAACCGTGGTAAGCCCTCCCGAATGGGAGAAGGTCATAGCGGAGCTGATCAATGCCACCAAGGCTGCCGCCGGGGCAGTCGTGGGCTTCAAGGGGGCGGAGGATCGGCGCGCGAGCGTGTTTGCAAAGGGCGTCCCGAAAGCCGCGCTCTGCAATCCGCAGATGATCGCTGCACTGCACGCGGCGACGCTCACCTTGGGACAGGGGGCGTTCCTGACGATCGACCTGAAGGCCAAGCTCAATCCGCAATGGGACAAGCCCGTGCACGAGTGCTTTGGTGTCGAGGGCAGCCTTCTGATACTCGTTCTCGTCAAGGAAGGCGGACGCAGGATTGCATTGATGCTTCATTTCGATCGCCCGGGTCGGAGTGAAACAGATAGAGCGGCCGAAGCGCTGATGAAATTGCTGCCGCACTTTCAGACGGCCTTTGCAATCCAGAAGACCACGCTCTTGGAGCGTGAGAAATCCGCACATATGGAGAGCGCCTTCTTCAGTTCGTCCGCACCCTCTGCGATTATTACGGAAGACTATCAGGTTCGCCTGGCGAATGGGAGCTTCGAGAAATTTGTCGAAGCGTCGCATCTGCTAGTCGAATATAGCGACTCCGTGATCGATTTCGTCGACACGGCACTTCAGGACGAGGTTGCACGGCTGATCGGTATGGCGGCGTCGCATGGACGTGTTCGACACGTTGCCTGGGTTGAGGACAAGGTGAAGAACGTCAAATGGCTCATCAGCGTCGATGCGCTGTCGGGACGTGTCGGCCTCGGCTCGCAGTTCAAGAACGTCTTTGCGACCAACGAGCGCGTCTATATGCTCACGATACGCGAGCTCGGCGGAAACAGCCTGCTGGCGCCTGACACCATCAAGTCAATCTTCGGCCTGACACCGACGGAGGCCGATCTTGCCTATTGCCTCTTGCGGGGAGAAACGGCGTCCGAAATCGCGCGGCAACGCGGTGTCTCGAAAAATACAGTCCATAATCAGCTTGCCTCCGCGATGGCACGCGTGGGCGTGAACCGGCAGACGCAGTTTCTGCACTGCCTTTCCATGCTCTCCGCGATGTGCTGATCGTGCTGCTTAGAACCGCCAGGTAACGCTGACGGAGACGTTGTAATCGATGGCATGACTCATGCCTATCGTGGGCGATACGCCGCCCGCATCTGCGACATAGTTGATCGTCGGTACCTTGTTAATGTAGTTCACGCCGGCGTCCAGGCCGACCTGCAGATTCTCCGTGGGCGCGTAGCGCAGCCCGGCGCCAACGCCGGCAAGCAAACTGGCGTCGTCGCGCGTTTCGGAGACAAAGTCGAACGGGCCTGTCGAAACATTCGGCAGAAATGCAGAAGTCTGGCTTCGGTAGCGGGAATGCAGGTAAGCGCCACCAAGTCGCGCATCGACCGAGACGCTGAGATCTGGTTGCAGTGCCTTCATGACCGAGAGCTCAGCCAACGCACCGACATAGCGTGCATCAAGTTCGTCGTTCTGGGAGACGCCGACCTGCGGTACCACCACGCCCGGAATGCTGGCGCCTATAACGAGCGTCCTGCGAAGATCCACGTCGCGATCAATGGATCGATACATCGGGCCGAATTTGGGCGTAATTGTCCAGCCACCTTGCAGATCGATCGGAGCACCCAGCAGCAGCGTTTGATCAATCGCGGTGGCATCCTCGTCGCGCTCATCGATGACGGCGCTGTTGCTGAGGTCGCCGATGCCGGCGAGAGTGAAGCCGGTGTTATCGGTATAAGCAGCATAGGCTGCAGCGCTTGGAATGGTGGCATTGGTAACCAGCGCAGTAAATGTGCCACCGGTGATCGAAGGGTTCGATGCGAACTGTGTAATCCTGCCGTCGACGGCATCCGACGATGATGCCCTAGTGTAAATACGTCCGGTACCGCCCACGCCCCAGACTTCCGCCTCGGCGACAGCGGGTAGTGTACCGACTGATGTTGCCGCCAGCCTATTGATGCTGCCGTTCGCAGAACTGCCATAGGTCATATTTAGCGAATTCTGCCCGGCGAGGCTCGTCCGGTCCGTGGAGCTGGAAGAAAGGTCCGAGATGCTGCCGTTCCACTCCAGGATAAGCGGCTGCGATCCTATCTGCCCAAGCGGAAGACCCAGGTTGAAGCCCAGATTGAGGCCGTCGTCAACGACCCTGGTGTCCCCGCTTCCGAAGAAATCGGGCCGACGCGAACCCCAACTTGGCAAGCTCAGCCAGTTGATGCCGACCCCGAGCTGCAAGGTTAGTGCAGCTTCCTCGTTCTGCGCTACGGGCGCTGGCTTGGTGTCATCCGCAGCCGCAATGGAGGTTGTGCTTGCCAAGGCTACAACGAGGCCAACAGCCAGTTTGTGCGACCGAACAGCCAGGCAGATCCGCATTCCCTCGTCACCCCAAGATAGCCGCCGACACACGCCGACGCGACGCACTGAGGTCTATTACTATTATAATTTAGTATACAATCAATTAGCGACCGTTTCGCGTGGGGGGAAGATCGTACCGACGGTGCATAAATGTCACGGCACCGACACCACGCAGAGCTTCTCGCCATTCGGACCATAGACAGTCAGGCGGGCGCTCCATCCGTTTGGCGACACGGAGACCGTTGACCGCGAAAGCGCAAGCCGTCCCGGGTCATCCTTCTGGAAATCGCCGCCTTGAACGTTGCTTGAGGTGTTGCCATTGGAATTCGAGAAAATCTCGAACTGATAGCTACCTTGGCCACGGCCGTCGCTTTCGATCGTCGGGACGAGGGTCATGGCGCCCCCTTTCTCATGATGCTCGATGATGCAGTGAACGGGTGGCAGGGCAGCAATCATTGTGGGACTCCAGAGCAAAAGAGGTCAGCGGCACCGCCGCTGACCTTCAAGGATACTCGACTAATGCTGGATGGTCACAGAGTTGTTGCCAACGCCGGACTGATAGGTCTGCGAGTTGTTGCCGCGGCCAAACTGCAGCGTACCAGAAACGTTTCCCAGGCCCTGTTGTACGGTAAGCGAGTCATTGCGGCGGCCGAACTGGGCTGTTCCGGATTCATTGAATGCGCCATGTTGAATGGTCGTCGAGTTGTTTCGAATGCCCACTTGGCCAGTACCGCTGAAGTTGCGGAAGCCACTCTGGAACGTACCGGCGCTGTTGCCCCAGCCGGTTTGGTCAGTGATGGATTCATTATCCGCTGCGAAGACAGCCGTAACTGATGAAAGCGCGAACACGGTTGCGATTACTAGGCCCTTGATTTTCATCGTATCTCTCCTCTTCCTCCCGTCGGGATTGACGGTTGAGAGACACTACCGCATCGCCAGTCGCGCGAGTGCTTCAAAGCTTACCTACCGGGAGAGGGAAGTCTCTAATTCAAGCAAGGCAATATGGTCCCTATGTGGCGAAACAGCGCAACCAATGATCTGTTGTGCCATCCCGATAGTGATCATCACCAGACGATTGGGACAGGAAGCAGCACGGAGATTTGAACCACAAATTGCAAACTCTGAGAACAGCGATCGGTTGGAACGTGTCCAATTCTTAGCTCCAACGTCGGAAGAGGGCGCTTGCGTTGACGCCACCAAAACCGAAGCCGTTAGTGATCGCATATTCCGTGACAAGTTCACGTCCCGACTTGCCGACAATGTCGAGCCCTTCGGCAGCGGGATCGGTTTCATCGAGATTGCGGGTGGGCGGCGCGATCTGGTCGCGCAACGCAAGGATCGTGAAGATCGCCTCAAGCCCACCCGCGGCGCCAAGCAGATGGCCGGTTGCGGACTTCGTCGCACTTACGGCAATCTCGCCGTTACGGCCGAAGACGGTGCCGATGGCCGCCATTTCGCCGCGGTCGCCGACGGGGGTGGATGTAGCATGAGCGTTGAGGTGCTTGATTTCCGACGGTGCTATCCGCGCC
>Ga0102591_1004794_pt1 | contig 10040 bp, 8 predicted proteins | sample AraplaCol_mCL_r2_2_FD_76860 | JGI IMG/M metagenome (GOLD analysis project Ga0102591, IMG submission 76860) | Arabidopsis root microbial communities from North Carolina, USA - plate scrape MF_Col_mCL_r2 (SPADES assembly) (version 2) | ecosystem: Host-associated > Plants > Roots > Endosphere... | reverse complement strand
AAAGTGACGACAACCATTCTGAGAGTTCGGTTTCGGCCCGTTCCAGAGCACTGTAGTTCAAAAGCTTCCGCAACAGCGCGACGGTCACTGCCCTGGCCCTCAGATTAAAGCGGCCGTCCTCATTGTCTTCAGATGAGTTTTGATAGACTTCGAGCTTTTCATACAGCTGCTGTAGCCTGTTTTGAACGCTGCGCAGAGAAAGACCGCGCCGGCGGGCGATCGCGCGATCCGTAAGGCCGAGCGCGATATCGACAAGGATTTCATACTCGCTATCGCTGAAGCCTTTTGCGTGACCAAGGCTCTTCTGCTGCATCCCGCGAACCTCGCGGTCAATCACGCACTGCGCCTCGATGAAAATGCTCCGCAACGCAAGTCTGAGGCGTTCGTCCGAGGCAGACTTCAGCACGTAGCCGTAAGCCGCGCCGTCGGGAACGATGCGCGATACGCCGCGTACATACGCTTCGTCGGAATAGTTGGACCAAAAGAGAATGCGGGTATCAGGCCGCTCGTTCCAGATCGTGCGCGCAGCCTCTATACCGTTGCGGTTGTTCATCTGGAGGTCCATGACGACGTGCGCGGATTTGTGGTCGCGCGCAAGTTTCTCTCCCTCTTTGCCATTTTGCGCCTCGATGACCATCTCGCATTCCGGCAGCGAGGCGCAGATGGCCTCATGCAGATAGGACCGGTGGAGAGGGTCATCTTCGACGATCAGAACCTTCATGCTTGATTCCCCGATTGGATCGACTGGGCAGTCGTCGGTAGATGAATTGCAACGATGGTTCCAGATGCATCCCGTGCGTCCAGTATCGTGAACCTGGCTGAAATCAGTCGTGCGCGCGTTTTCATGTTGTCGATGCCCGAGCCATTACGGCGTCTCAGCTTTGCAATGCCAATGCCGTCGTCGCATACTTCGATCGAAATGCCGTCGGGCTTCCCGCTTAGAGTGACGGTGATGTGATCGGGCTGCCCGTGCCGCACGGCGTTGTTGATAGCTTCCTGCGTGATGCGGAAAAGTGCAATGCGGACGGTCGGCTCGAGCGTGTCGATGATGCCGGCGGTGTTGTCGACAAGTCGTTGCGTTACGCACAGGCCGCTATCACGGATGGCGCGATCCAGCTGGTTTTCGACTGCCTGGGCAAATCCGAACAGCTGCAATATCGAAGGCTTCGCCTCGTCGATGATTTGACGGAGATCCTGCATGCTGTGCTGGAGGCTGCGTGCAAGCGGCTCCAGCGTTTCCCCCGAAATATCCGGCTCGCGGGTCAGCCGTTCCAGACGGCGCGACAGGCGCGTCAGGTCCGCGAGCGTCTGATCGTGCAGGTCCATGCCGATGCGCTGCCGTTCGGCTTCAAGCGCCTCGGTCAGCTTGAGCGCGCCGAGACGCAAGCCTTCCTCTCGTGCCCGTGCTTCCGCCTCGACGATTGCCGACTGCTGGGCTTGCTCGGCGGCGCGCAGCGCGAAGAAATAGGGCGACAGCAGATCGGCAATGGATCGGGCGTTGGAAACGTCGTCGAGCGTGTACAACGCCGCATCATGGGCGGAACAGCTGAGCGCGCCTATAACGTCGCCTTCGACCTTGAGTGGAACGTGAATGCGGCTTCGCAGCGCCTCTTCGAGTATGGGGCGGGAGAAGGCACCATCAAAATTGAACCGTGGATCGACACAGGCGTCGTCGGTCAGAAGATAGCCGACCTCACCCCAAAGCAGGGTGCGGATCGGGCTTTCTAAGACGAGCGCCGATGGGCGGTTGCCCCACGCCGTTTCGATGCCGGTTTCGTAGGCGGTATGATATTTTCCGCCATGGGTCATGATGCATACATCAAGATGGTCATGCGGGATGATATGGGAAATCTCAGCGGCAACCGCGCGGATGGCCGACCGGAATTCCAGCTGTCCCGCCAGAAGTCGGGAAATCGCCAGATAATGGTCGAGAAGCGCCGAAGGCGCCAGCTTGAGCATAGTTTCCTCCCCGCGCGGTTCCGTGCGCGCGCCAGCTCTAGTAAGCGCCAGATGGTATGGTTGCGTCCTGCAGGATCCCGCATCAATTAGAGCAAATGCCGCAAATTGGGTGCCTCTTTCTTACTATACAGGCCTGTCGATCTATAACATTCTCCCGCTCGTCGAGAGGAGGAAACTCGACACTATTGCAAAGTTGCATCCGCCCCGGAAGTGGGGCCGCGAGCAACAGGGAGAGAGCACATGAATTTCAGAAAACTGCTTCTGACGTCCGCGGCTGTGGCCTGCGCGGCGATTCCGGTAACGGCCATGGCCGATACTTCGGCAAAAAAAATCGCACTGTCCAACAACTACGCAGGGAATTCCTGGCGTCAGGCCATGTTGACGAGCTGGGAAAAGGTGACCGGCGAAGCCGTGAAGGCCGGCGTCGTCGCTTCTGCAGATCCCTTCACGACGGCGGAAAACCAGGCCACTGAACAGGCCGCGCAGATCCAGAACATGATCCTGCAGGGCTACGATGCAATCGTCATCAACGCAGCCTCTCCGACAGCGCTCAACGGCGCCGTCAAGGAAGCGTGCGATGCCGGAATCGTCGTTGTTTCGTTCGATGGCATCGTGAAGGAGCCCTGCGCCTGGCGCATTGCCGTCGACTTCAAGGCCATGGGTGAAAGCCAGATCGATTATCTTGCAAAGAAACTCCCGAAGGGCGGCAATCTTCTCGAAATCCGTGGCCTCGCAGGCGTTTCGGTCGACGATGAGATCTCGGCCGGCATCCATGCGGGCGTGGAGAAGAACCCGCAGTTCAAGATCGTCGGTTCCGTTCACGGCGACTGGGCTCAGGACGTCGCTCAGAAGGCGGTTGCGGGCATCCTGCCAAGCTTGCCCGAGATCGCCGCCGTGGTGACCCAGGGTGGTGACGGCTACGGCGCCGCCCAGGCGTTCGAAGCCGCCAAGCGCCCGACGCCTACCGTCGTGATGGGCAACCGCCAGGATGAGCTCGTCTGGTGGAAGAAGCAGAAGGACGCCAACAACTACGAGACCATGTCCGTCTCCATCGCACCCGGCGTCTCGACGCTGGCGTTCTGGGTGGCGCAGCAAATCCTCGACGGCAAGGATGTCAAGAAAGATCTTGTCGTGCCTTTCCTGCGCATCGACCAGGACAATCTCGAAGCCAACCTTGCCACCACCCAGGCTGGCGGTGTCGCAAACGTTGAGTATTCGCAGGCTGACGCCGAGAAGATCATCGCCGACAGCAAGTAACCGGTCCTCCCAACGCATTGCTCCGCCCGACTCGTCGGGCGGATCCTCCATTTATTGGGAGATTGAATTTTGACCGTTGAAGCTCAAGGTCCGGTCGTCGTCGAGGTCCGGGACGTCAAGGTACATTTCGGTGCTGTCAAAGCCCTGGACGGCGTAACGATCCGAATTGCCGCTGGTGAGTGTATCGGTCTTGTCGGTCACAACGGGGCGGGAAAATCGACGATCGTCAACATCATCAACGGCGGGCTGACGCCCCATGCGGGAACCGTCGGTTACGGCGGAACTGACGTCGAGCGCCATGGCATCGGCACCGCGCGCGCCAACGGCGTGCGCTGCGTTTTCCAGGAACTGTCGCTGTGTCCCAATCTGACGGTGATCGAAAACACGCGGGTCATGCACCCAGAGCTAAAGGGCTGGGGCTGGCGCGGCCGCGCCGCCGACATGATCGGCAAGACGCTGGACGAGATATTTCCCGGCCATGCCATAAAATCCGAAGCCGTGGTCGGCGATCTGTCCATTTCAGAGCGCCAGATGGTCGAGATCGCCATGGCTTTTTCGACGATATCCCATCCGGCCCAGCTGGTGATCCTCGATGAGCCCACATCCTCGCTCGACGCGAGCCTTGCGGCGCAATTGCTCGCCTACGTGCGCACCTTCATCAAGAAGGGCGGCTCTATCATTCTGATTTCCCACATCCTCGGCGAAATCCTGTCCGCGACGGACCGCATCATCGTCATGAAGGATGGAAAGGTCGTAACCGAGAAACAATCCGCGGATTTCGATCATGGCAGCCTCGTCGCTACCATGGGAAGCGTGGTCAAGGCGCGCGACCTGTCACCACGCCGCTCCGGTGGCGGCAAGGGGCCGCCATTGTTGACGGCTGCGCCGCGAAAGGGCAAGGGCTTGCCATTCGCCGCTTTCCCCGGCGAACTGGTCGGTCTCGCGGGGTTGGGCGGGCATGGTCAGACGGATATTCTCCTTGATCTTTACCTCTCGCAAACCGGCAGCTGGCTTCGCCGTCCGAATCCCAACGTGACTTTCGTGGCGGGCGACCGCGCCCTGAACGGGGTGTTTCCGCTGTGGAGCATTTTGAACAACCTGACCATCGCCAACCTCGGTGATCTGTCCCGCAGGGGCATGGTGAGCCGAGAAAGGGAAGATGAGCTTGGCGCTTCCTGGAAGGAACGCATCGAAATTCGGACAAGGGACATGGACAATCCCATTCTCTCACTCTCCGGCGGCAACCAGCAAAAAGTGCTGTTCGCGCGGGCGCTCGCCACGAGCGCGCCGGCTGTCTTGATGGATGATCCCATGCGCGGCGTCGATATCGGAACCAAGCAGGAAGTCTATGCCATCGTAAGAGCGGAAGCGGACAAGGGACGCGCGTTCGTCTGGTATTCCACGGAGATGGACGAGGTTAGCCTTTGCGACCGCGTCTATGTATTCAACGGCGGGGTCATCGTCCGTGAACTCATCGGTGCTGACATAACGGAGGAAAACATCCTGGCCGCCTCTTTTTCGGGAGCCGCCGCATGAAGCTTCGGCTGTCTTCGGATACTATCCGCCTGATCATTCCCGCCTTGTCGCTCACGATCCTGTTGCTTTCGGTTTTCTACCTGCAGCCCCGCGCCATGAGTTACACAGGACTGAACCTGCTGTTCAATCTGGCCGTGCCGATCGCATTGGCGACGATCGCGCAGATGCTGATCATGACCGTGAACGACCTTGATCTGTCGATGGGCGCATTCGTTAGCTTCGTCGCCTGCGTCTCTGCGACAATCCTTCAATCGAATCCGCTGCTTGGCCTGCTTATTCTGATCGTCGCAATTGCCAGCTATGCTGGGCTCGGCATACTGATCCACGTTCGCGACCTGCCGTCGATCGTCGTCACGCTCGGGATGAGTTTCGTCTGGAGCGGACTTGCCGTAATCCTCCTGCCTGCGCCGGGCGGGCATGCGCCGGAATGGGCTCGCGGACTGATGACGTCGCGGCCACCCCTCATTCCGATGGCAATCGTCGCAAGTGTCGTTATCGCGGTCGTTGCCCATTTCCTCGTCATGCGTTCCTCGCTCGGTGTGCTTTTGCGCGGTGTAGGGGGCAATGCGCGTTCGGTGGAGCGCGCCGGCTGGTCGGTTCTGACTATCAGGGGAGGCGCCTATGCGCTGGCAGCTGTGTTTGCCGTTTTCGCTGGAATAGCGCTGGTCGGCCTCACCACCTCCGCCGATGCCAACATCGCCTTGCGCTACACGCTGCTCTCCATCGCGGGAGTTATTCTGGGCGGAGGCGAGTTCGTGGGTGGCCGCGTCTCGCCGATCGGCGCCGTGATCGGGGCGCTGACATTGACGCTGGCCGGCTCTTTCCTGTCTTTCCTGCGCATCTCGCCGGATTGGCAGATCGGAGCGCAAGGTGCGATCCTGATCGTGGTGCTCGGCCTGCGGCTATTGCTGAACCGCATTGAAAAGAGGGAGAAGCGCGCATGACGACGCTTGCCATCATCGCGCGCAAGCCCTGGGTGTGGTCTTTCGTGGCCGCATTCCTGGTCTGGTTCGTCACCATCCTGTTTACCGGCGGGGCAAGCACTCTCGGCCTCAGCCAGGCCGCGCTGACCTTCGCAGCCTTCTCGATCGTCGTCGGGCTCGGCCAGATGCTCGTCATCACCCTCGGACCGGGCAATATCGATCTCTGCGTGCCGGCAACCATGACGCTTTCAGGAACGGTTGCCCTTAAGTTCATGAATGTCGACAACTCCTTGATCGTGGCGGGGCTGCTCGTCGCGATAGGGGTGGGCGTGGCCGTCGGTAACGGGAACTATTTGCTGATCAAGTTGCTGCGAATTCCGCCAATCATCGCAACGCTGTCGATGAGTTTCATCGTGCAGTCTACGGCAATCTGGACGAATCGCGGCCTGCGTATCAAGCCGCCCGAGGCACTTGCGCGTTTCACGACGGAAACGACCTTGGGCGTGCCGAACGTGGCGATCGTTGCCCTTGCTCTGTCGGGTGTGGCTTACATTCTCCTCTACCGGAGCGTCTACGGACGCTGGGTTGCGGCAATCGGTCAAAGCATCAATGCCGCTCGCATGGCCGGAATTCCCGTCGATGGCGTCCGGTTTGCGACATACATGTTATGCTCGGTCCTTGCGGCGATCTGCGGATATCTTTTGGCCAGTTTCGCCGGGGGCGCGGCGCTCAACATGGGGCAGGAATATCTGCTGACGTCGATCGCGGTGGTTGTGATCGGCGGAACCGCCGTTGCGGGTGGCGATTCGAACGTTCCTGGCATTTGGGGCGCCTCCCTGTTCATGTTCCTAGTCGTCTCGATGCTCAACACCTACGGGTTTGGCGCCGGCATCCGCCTCGTCATGACCGGGCTCATCATCATTGCGGTCATCGTCATCGCCGGTGGCCGCAAGCTCAAAAACCACTGAACGCGGATTGTTCCATGCCTGATGCCTCACATTTTGAAGTCCATGATGCACGCTTCACGGCCCTGTTCGTCGGAAGTGCTCAACTGGAGGAGCTCGACAGCTCATGCCGCTGGGCGGAAGGACCGGTCTGGTTGGACGACATGCAGTGTCTCTTGTGGAGCGATATTCCGAACCAGCGGATGATGCGTTGGGTTCCCGGCGGCGGTGTTTCGGTTTTTCGCAGCCCGTCTAACTTCAGCAACGGCAACACGCGCGATCGCCAGGGACGGTTGGTCTCCTGCGAACATGGCCCCCGCCGTGTCACCCGTACGGAGCCCGACGGCAGCATCACCATTCTCGCCGACAGCTTTGAGGGCAAGCGGCTGAATTCTCCCAACGACGTGGTCGTGCGGTCTGATGGCACCATCTGGTTCACGGATCCCACCTACGGCATCCTGTCCGACTATGAGGGCTACAAGTCCGACCCCGAGCAATCCCGGCGCAATGTATATCGCCTGGATCCTGATAGCGGCGAGCTGACAGCGGTCGTGGGCGATTTTCTGCAGCCGAACGGGCTGGCCTTCTCAGTGGACGAAACCAGACTCTATATCGCCGACAGCGGTGCCAGTCATGACCCCGCGGCTCCCCGACATATACGTGTCTTTGATGTCGTGGATGGGCGGACGCTGACGAATGGCCGGGTCTTTTGCAGCATCGATACCGGAATTCCGGACGGTATCCGGGTAGACAATCAGGGCAATCTCTGGTCAAGCGCCGGCGACGGCGTTCACTGCTTCTCGCCCGACGCTACGCTGCTTGGAAAGATCAAGGTTCCGCAGACGGTCGCCAACCTGACATTCGGCGGCCCCCGCCGAAACCGGCTGTTCATCACCGCGACACGCTCCGTCTACGCCATTTATTTGACGACGAACGGCGCGCAGTATCCCTGAAAACAAAGCGTGTAACGAGAATTGAAAGCTATCTTGGAAAACGACCATGTCCAGTTCTGACACTCCGGTGATCCTTCTCAATACGATCGACGACGTCGCGGTGGCACGTGTCATGATAAGAGCGGGCGGCCTGACGGGGATTGAGGGTCTCGTGGCTGTTGACCAGATTCCTCGCGGTCACAAGATTGCGATCCGCGACATCGCGGCCGGCGAGGAAGTTCGCAAATTCGGCCAGCCGATCGGCGTTGCAACGACCTTTATCCCACAGGGGAGCCATGTGCATCTGCATAATCTGGCGGTCGTGGAATCCGAGCACCGCCACCAGTTCAGCGTCGATATCGGAGAGACCGGCATGCTGCCGCTGGACCAGCGGCGTACATTCATGGGCTTTGATCGCGGCGCGGGGGGCGTCGGCACGCGCAACTTTATCGGTATCGTCACCACCGTGAACTGTTCGGCAACGGTTTCCAAATACATCGCCGCGCACTTCAATCGTACCGGCGGGCTTGAGGGCTTCGGCAATGTCGACGGTATCGTGGCGCTGACGCATGGCGGCGGCTGCGCGATCAATACCAAGACCGAGGGCTACCGCTACCTCACGCGCACGCTGCAAGGCTATGCCCGGCATCCGAACTTTGGTGGGATCCTGATGATCGGGCTTGGCTGCGAGACCAACCAGATCGCGCCGATCCTCGAGCACTACAAGCTCGAAGAGGGCAAGCGCCTGCGCACGATGACGATCCAGGGACTTGGCGGAACGCGCAAGACGATCGAAGCGGCAAGCGAGATGATCCGCGACATGTTGCCGGAGGTGAATTCGGCAAACCGCACGAAGCAACCGCTGTCCGGCCTCAAGGTGGCGCTCGAATGCGGCGGCTCGGATGGGTATTCAGGTATTTCTGCCAATCCGGCACTCGGCTACGCCTCCGATCTCGTCGTGCGCAATGGAGGTACGTCCGTTCTGGCCGAAACGCCTGAAATCTACGGCGCCGAACATCTTCTGACCCGTCGCGCCGCTACGCCAGCGGTCGCCGAGAAACTGCTGTCGCGGATCGACTGGTGGCGCGACTATACCGAGCGCAATGGTGCCGAACTCAACAACAACCCATCGCATGGTAACAAGCTGGGTGGCCTGACGACGATCCTCGAAAAGTCGCTCGGCGCCGTCGCCAAGGGGGGCACCATGCCCCTGAAAGCCGTTTACGAATATGCAGAAATTGTCGATGAGCCCGGCTTCGTCTTCATGGACACGCCCGGCTACGATCCCGTCGCGGTGACGGGCCAAGTGGCCGGCGGCTGTAATGTCATCTGTTTTACGACGGGCCGTGGTTCCGTTTCCGGCTTCAAGCCGGCCCCTTGCATAAAGATCGCCACAAACACCGAAATGTATGAGCACATGCAGGAGGATATGGACATCAACTGCGGTGGCATCGTCACCGGAGACGATACGATCGAGGCCGCCGGTGAACGGATATTCGAGGACATCATCGCCGTCGCATCAGGAAAGAAGACGTTGAGCGAAATTTATGATTACGGCGACAACGAATTCGTGCCCTGGCAGGTGGGTGCAGTCACATAGGATCGATGATGCGCATGCTTTGAGCAGCGCCCATAGGCATAAGCCCGACGACGGCTGCCGTCGGCGATGGACTGTTTGTGTCCAACGCTCACGGTCATCCAAACGCTCCAGCGGGGCGCGTTTTGAAACTGTGCTCTTCGGCAATCTGGAATATGAGACGTCGGGGTCGGCCACGCGGGGCTGTATCGCCGCGTCCGGAACCTACGCTTCTGGTCCCATATGCCGCTGCAACACATCACGTTGCGGCGTGATCTCTTGACCCGCAACCCAAACGACGAAATCAATGACGGGCTGGAAAAGTGCTGACCCGGCTCGTTTCCAAGCGGGCGACGATTCGATATCGTTGGAACCGAGGGTCGAGCGGGAGCTCCCTGGCTTGATCGATGTCTTGGGATGACGTTAACGGGTTTCGGGGCGCATGGTTCAAGATCGGCGCGAACCCCAGGATGGAGGAGAACGATCGTCATGAATTACCATGCCCTGCTTGTCCATCTGCCGATTTGCGGACCCAGAAGGCAAAGCCGCGTTCGAGCAAGACCTGTACGTGATGTCAGACGGAAGCCGGCTTCATGAACCAGAAAGCGCCCCAACCGGGATCTCATGTTCCTGTCCTACCCAGCCTTGCCGATTTTCATCCGCTGAGCGCCGCTGAAGCGAAGGTCGTGGCACATCTGCAGCTTGGGGACTTCGACCGATTGGGCGACGGTCTGCGGCCGGAACAGGAAGATCCCGAGCGGACGGTGCGGGCGGAGCTGTTGCGCTATCTCATCCTTGGCAACGGGGCCTATCGTTTGCATGAGAAAGGGTTGAGGCTGAGCGGAGCCTGGATCATTGGCATTCTCGACCTGGAGGGGTGCCGGATACCGCGCGACATCGGTCTCAAGGATTG
>Ga0102591_1004792_pt1 | contig 10048 bp, 13 predicted proteins | sample AraplaCol_mCL_r2_2_FD_76860 | JGI IMG/M metagenome (GOLD analysis project Ga0102591, IMG submission 76860) | Arabidopsis root microbial communities from North Carolina, USA - plate scrape MF_Col_mCL_r2 (SPADES assembly) (version 2) | ecosystem: Host-associated > Plants > Roots > Endosphere... | reverse complement strand
TACGTCCCCAAAGGTATCGAGGCCGAATTCTACATTTGACTTTGTCATGCTTGTTGTCCCACGGGCCAAGCCGACGGCAACCGTCGACGCCCAATCGTTTGGATTTTGGGATCTCAGTTGGGGTGCCGCCTAGTAAAACGGAATGGCGAAAAACTAGATGGTTATCATCGAAGAGTTAGAAGATATGCGGGGTCCCCCAAGATGGGACGAGCACCTTGGGGCACACGATCAACGTGAGTAGCCTCGTCAAGCAGGACCGGCGGCCAGCGCTTCTCCGCTGGCTTTGACCACGGCATCCACTGTGATGCCGAACTTGTTGTAGACGTCGTCGATCTTTCCGGATGCGCCGAAACTATGCATACCCACGAACCGACCATTGAACCCGAGATATCGGTCCCAGCTATCCTGGACGGCAGCCTCTACAGCGACCCTCGCAGATCCCGCGCCGAGTACCTTCCTCTTGTACTCGGGCGTCTGAGCCTCGAACAATAGTCGGCATGGCATCGAGACGACGGCGGTCCGAATACCTCCAACCTGCAACCGATCCCGAGCTTGGACTGCTAGATGGAGTTCTGAGCCGCTCGCCATGATAGTCAGCTGACGCTCGCCGCCTTCGGCTTCCAGCAACACGTACCCGCCTTTGGCTGACAGGTTTTCGCGTCCAGGGTCCCTGCGCAGCAATGGCATTGGCTGCCGGGACAGTGCGATGAGAGCAGCTCTGCGGGGAGCGTCGAGAATTGCTTCCCAGCATTCTGCGGTTTCAATCGGATCACCCGGTCGGTAAACAGCGAGCCCTGGGATCGCCCGAAGTGCGGACAGATGCTCGACTGGCTGATGGGTCGGCCCATCTTCGCCCAAGCCGATAGAATCGTGCGTCATCACAAAGATCGAGCGGATTTCCATCATGGCGGCAAGGCGAATGGCAGGTCGCGCGTAATCAGAGAACGTCAGGAACGTGCCGCCGTACGGAATCAATCCCCCGTGAAGGGCGATGCCATTGATCGTGGCGGCCATACCATGCTCACGGACGCCATAATGGATGTAGGAGCCCGCATACTGACCGGGGGCGATCTCGACCTGGGACTTGGCTTTCGTATTGTTGGATGGCGTCAGATCGGCTGAACCTCCGATCAGCTCCGGTACGGCCTCGGCCAAGTGATTAAGGACGGTACCACTGGCTTGGCGAGTGGCCATATCCTTCTCGCTTGCCAGCAACTCACTTTTGGCCGCCTCGATCGACTTGCGCCAGTCGTGCGGCAACTCACCTTTCATCCGGCGCGCGAACTCCGTGCGGATCTCACCGTTCGCGGTTTGAACGCGTACTGCCCACGCCATCCGCGCGTGTTGCCCCTTTGAGCCAATGGAGCGCCACGCCTCAAGCAGTTCATTTGGAATCTCGAACGGAGGCGAAGACCAGTCCAAGAGCTTTCTTGCGCCGGCAATCTCTTCCTCCCCCGGCGCATCGCTGTGTGCCTTCTGGGTTCCGGCCTTGGTCGGGAAGCCAAAGCCAATGATCGTCTTGCACGCGATCATCGAGGGACGATCAGTGACCTTCTGCGCCTCAATGATCGCTGCCCTGATAGCATCGGTATCGTGTCCGTCGATCTGCAGGACATGCCAGTTGGCTGAGCGGAAACGCGCCTGATGGTCATCGGACTCGGCGAGGCTGGTCGCGCCGTCGATGGAAATCGAGTTGTCATCCCAGAAATAGATGAGCTTCCCGAGTTTCAGGTGTCCTGCGAGCGCGATGGCTTCCTGGCTAATGCCCTCCATCAGGCAACCGTCGCCATGGAAGACGTAGGTGTAGTGGTTCGAAAGATCGTCGCCGAACTTTGCGTTCATAATCCGCTCGGCCAGGGCCATGCCGACCCCGTTGGCAAGCCCCTGCCCCAGTGGACCGGTCGTCGTTTCGATGCCTGTCGCGTGATGGTATTCTGGGTGTCCTGCTGTTCGCGAACCGATTTGGCGAAAATTCTTGATCTCATCGATGGTCATATCCTCGTAGCCGGTCAGATACAGAAGGCTGTAGAGCAGCATCGAGCCATGACCGTTCGAGATCAGGAACCGGTCACGGTCGTACCAGTAAGGGTCCTTGCTATCGAACTTCATGAATTCAGAGAAAAGCACGGCCGCGATGTCTGCCATGCCCATTGGCATGCCGGGGTGACCGCTTTTGGCCCTCTGGACCGCGTCCATGGAAAGGAACCGAATGCAGTTGGCGAGCTTGCGGAGGTGGGGGTCTTTTGGCGCGGGAACAGATGCGGTCGTATCGGGCATGGGTGGTATCTCCTAGTTCGGACCGAGTATCTCGCTTGGAGATAGGGCGAGGACGAAGGAGCGACAGAATGGGGACACGTCAGCGACTATGGGTCACACATCAGAAGGTGGACTGGCTGTCCCCGGAATCTGAAAGCTGGGAGCTGCTGGAACAGCCGCTTGGAAAAGCGTTCTCAATTTACTTACGCATCTTCGCGGGCTTGCTCATCACAACCAACGCGACGCCTCTCAGTTTGACCGAACACCCGCCACAGAAGGCAAATTTCACCTCGTCGGCTTGCGAACGCTAAGCATCACGCACCTGCCGTTCCGGTAAAAATTGAATGCTTGGCAGGATGAGGTGGCGACGCACTGGTCCTGACAGGCAGCGAGACTGGCCCCGCAAACTTTGCAAAAGGCTTACCCAAGACTTCGACATCTTTGCTAGTTCGGAAGTCCAGACCAGGATCGAAGTCGTGGCCGATCCTTGTGATGTGTGTTTCCAAGGCCTTGTACCCCGAGACTTCTTCCGATGAAAAACGCATACGATGCGACGCTGCTAGCCACTACGCTGACCGCTTGCGCGACCACCACGCCAGCGTCCTCGCCTATGGAACCGTTACGCTGGCGCAGAAGCTGTCGCCCGCAAGTGTCCGGCCTTCGGCGGATACGGCTAGATTGCAGCCATGCGGTCGGATGCCGAGAGCAACTTGGCGCGAGCATGCGCACTGGGCGCTAAAGAAGCCGACATCAAGCAAGCCCGGAGAGGATGAACGGGCAACTTCTGTCGGCGATCTTCCTTGTTGGCGCACCTGAAGCCTGCAGTAGCTTTGTCAACGGACTGGCACGGGCTGGGACGACCCCTGCTATCGTTAGGCAAAAGAAGACCGCAGCTACCAAGGGTAAGACGTAGGATTAGCACTAGGAGGCGGTAATGTCGCGCTTTGCGCAGGCGGCGCGTTTACTCCGGCTTCCATTGATACCGTTCGGGATGGGCCTTAACCTTGGCTTCCGTAATGCTTCCATCCCTACGACCGGTGGGGTCGACATACATCGCCCTGGCGGCCATCAATGCGTTGTAAAGCTCGGCTTCATCGGCGTCGAGGGTCGCCATAAAAACGCGCTGTTCATCATCCGCCAGAGCAAGAAACCGCTCGTATTGATCAATAGCCTCGGGTTTGGCGCCGTCTCCAAAAGGCAGCCACTTGAGCCGAAGGCGTTGACGTAGGGTTGCCTCCTGCCGCTTCCTGCCTTCGCTATTGATGTGAAAAGTTTTGCCCATTTCCAAAGTCATCTCGGTCAACCGAAGCTTCTTGGAGCTTTGTATGGTAGAGCACTCAACGTTTATTCGATAGTGGCTTATCGATAAGCGCGACAACTGGCCCGTCAGAGGCATCGTTTGCCGGCTGCCCCCCGCTAGGGGATGCGGCGCGCTGCCTTCGCCCGTCGTCGACCGAATTGCTATATCGCCCAAGCATGTCACGAAGCCATTGGTTTTCGGCCATTAGTTCTTTTATTCGCTCGTCAACGCCCGCCGAGCATTTCAACCGGTCTGCCTGCCTAGAATGAACTGGGCGCTTGTCATTGCAAGCAACTCCCGGGCCGACAGGCAAACTGATTCCCCTTCTATCTATTTCTTCACCATGGACTTCATCACAATCATCCACTCCCCTCGGTTGGGCTTGAACGACGGCATTATGCTTCCGAGAGTCACTTTCATAGAAACTGGACTCGCTTCCGGCCATCAGCTCATCGAGTTCTTGTATCCAGAGGTAATATTTCTCCCGCAAAGGATGGTCGACGGCCAACGAAGCCAGCTTTGTTTGCGCTAAGCGCATTTTATCTCGATGCAATCGGATATCGATTTTCACTGCACGTCCACCTCGCTATGCCGAAGCAGAACATATAGGGAACGTGAGCGGCGGTAAAGCTTGAGTCTTGATCGGATAGTTCCAAGAATCCGACTCCCTGATTTTCTCTGCGGAAGTCGACAGCAACGGAAAGCTACGGCTAGGGCTGCTGCAGCGGGCGCTAAGGGGCTTTATCTTTCAGACGATAACAACAAGCATCGTGTCGGATGCTGGTACGGCCACACCGAAATCACTTGGTCCGCTTTTTGAGCCAACTGAGATCTGAGCTCAGTTATTTCGCCATCGATGTCTAACGCTGCGGCCGAAAACGTGTCGGCGACCGACCCACCCTTGGATGGGTTAGCCTTAGTAGCCGCGGCAGTGCGAGACGTGGGCGTTTTTAGCCGCCTAAAGGCCAACGGGAACGGAAGATCCCTCCGTACAAACGCATGCGACGCAGCTGACGCCTCGTCTTGCTCGTTTGACCAGCGCCGAACCAAAGCTGTTACCCGTGTGACACCGTCTCGGGAGGCAAAGCTGCTCATGCAAGCCGGTCCGTTTCGTCAGGGAGACAATCGACCTTTTCGGCAGCATAACGCTCGCGATTGTAGGCATAGGCGCCGTCGAGCCGTCCGAGCTTCTCGCGCCATCTGGCAACATCTTTTCTTCGCGGGAACTCGCCGATCTAGCTGAAGCTGGGGCAGTTGGCGACATATCCCTCGGTTTTTGACAAAGAAGGGAAGGCTGTGAAAACGCCGCTGGATGAACGGGTGATGGGATTGCCACTTGAGGACCTACACCGCGAGATCGCGTTATAGCCTTGGCGGGCGGATCGGAGAAGACCGCGGCAATATCTGGTCCCTTCGAATTGGTGTCATCGACACTTTGATCACAGACAAGTTCACAGCTCAGAGACTGGTTGACTAGGCGCTTGGCAACATCCGTGGCCCACTTGGCCACAACGTTCACGGCTGTCTCGACCTCGGCGTCATTCGCCGCGCATCCAGCTCTCTGATCCCGAGCCCGAGTTGAACTCGCCCTAACGCGCGTTAGCGGCTGCCAAATTGGTTAAGACTCTGTATAACCCTAGGGTCGGAATAGATTTTTATATTGTGAAGGTTGCGACCGTAGATATTGCGGAGGCGCGGATACCTGACCTCCCAGCGCTGCGGCTGCATGCCAAGGCCAACGAGGGTCGTAGAGTGCGGCCCGTGCAATTGCGACCAGATCCGCGTCACCGGTGGCTACGATCGCCTCAGCTTGCACAGGCTCAGTTATCAAACCAACCGCCACGACCGGGATCTTGATTTCATTCTTGATGGCCCGCGCAAGTGGGACCTGATAGCTTGGTCCCACGGGAATGGCTTGCTTGGCATCCAGCCCGCCGCTTGATACGTGGATCGCGTCGCATCCCCTCGCCTCAAGCTCCTTTGCAAAGACGATTACCTCCGCCAGTTCCAGACCCCCCTCGACCCAATCCGTCGCCGAAACCCTCATCGTCACGGGCCTGCCCGCCGGAAATGCAGTCCTAACGGCATCGAAGACTTCCAGAGGAAAGCGCATTCGATTTTCGATCGACCCTCCATAGTCGTCGGTTCGCCGATTGGACAACGGTGAAAGGAATTGATGCAGAAGATAGCCATGCGCACCGTGGATCTGGACAGCGTCGATGCCGATACTGGCAGCACGTTTTGCCGACGCGACGAATGCGTCGCGAACACGCTTTAGTCCCTCCTGATCGAGCGCTGTAGGCGGCACGTACTCCTGAAGGAATGCCACGCCAGAAGGCGCTTCAGTTTGCCAACCATTATCGTAGCTTGGCGGGATCTGCTTGCCTCCCAGCCATGGGATATCAGTCGATGCCTTGCGACCGGCGTGGGCAAGCTGAATAGCAATCGGCACATCCGAATATCGGCGCACTCCATTCAGCGTCTGAGCTAGGGCAGCTTCGGTTGCGTCATCGTAGAGACCGATATCCGCGAATGTGATCCGCCCTTCTGGCACTACAGCGGTAGCCTCGATGGTCAGCAAACCCGCGCCGGAGAGCGCAAGCTGCCCCAAGTGGATAAGGTGCCAGTCAGTAGTGCATCCATTCTCCGCTGAGTATTGACACATGGGCGCGATGACGATGCGGTTCGCAAGCTCCAGCCCGGCAACCCGGAAAGGGGAAAACAGAACAGGGTTTGGCATTGGGTCTCCTTGATCAGGGAAATTCCATTTCAAGAGGTCTACTTTCAACGGCTTCCGTTGAGCGGGCTTTTCAATAACATATTGTCTTTGAGTTGCCACTTCCCGGACGCAGAAATGGCACTCCAGAGTCGACGCTGGCGCTTGGCTCATAGCATTCATATACTTACTCGCCGCTCCGACGCTATCCCTGCGATCGGTCTGCCGCTGTTCCATGCTCACCGCTTGCTACTCATTTCTTGACGATCCACACACTGCGGACCTTCCACGATGAGCTTCTGCTGAACAGGCCACCATCGACTGCCTCTCGCTGGACGAAATTTCTCAGCATCACTACAAGTTCTAAGGGTATCGCCAACTTGAGATACAGATAGCTCTCTATCCTGGAGGCCCCAATGCGCCGAGTGACTTCTCAACAAGTTCAAACCCGAAATTTTGAGAAGTTGATGAATCATGCGCACATTGAATTTGGGCATCCTAGCTCATGTGGATGCAGGGAAACCTAGCCTTGCGGAACGCCTCCTTTTCGATACAGGTGCAATCGCCAAACTCGGCAGTGTCGATGGCGGCAACACCCAAACAGACAGCCTCGCCATAGAACGACAACGCGGGATAACCATCGCTGCGGCTGTAGTGTCGTTCCGGATCTAGGATCTGGACGTCAACCTGATCGATACTCCCGGTCACCCAGATTTCATCGCCGAAGTCGAGCGTATATTGAGGTTGCTCGATGCGGCCATTGTGGTCGTATCGGCCGTCGAAGGCGTACAAGCTCAGACGCGAGTACGGGTACGCGCCCTGCAGCGGCTCGGCATTCCGTTCCTTGTCTTTGTTAACAAGATCGACCGGATGGGAGCGCGTTACCTCGACGTCGTTGCAGACATCGCCAAGCAATTGGCGGTGCGGCCGATAGCGATGATGGAAGCGAGGGATATCGGAAGCCGCGTTGCGACCGCTAAATCAATCGATGTCAGCCACGATCCGGGTTTTTCGGCCCTTTGCGAGATGCTCACCGTCAATGACGACTGCCTGCTTCGCGACTTCGTTGCTGCTTCGGAGCGGTTGACGCCAGCGCGGCTTACCAAAGCCCTGGCAGATCAGGTCGCCAATGGCCTGATTCATCCGGTGTACTGCGGGGTCGCAATGACCGGCACCGGTGTGTCGGAACTCCTCTCAGCAATCGAGACACTTTTGCCCAGCAGAACCCCTTCTCCTGACGGCCCGGTAAAGGGAAGCATCTTCAAAATCGAGCGCGGTTGGGGCGGAGAGAAGCTCGCCTACCTTAACCTGACTTCAGGCACGGTAGCCGCGCGTGGACATCTTCAACTGCCAACTGGCAACGCTAAGGTAACGAGCATCCAGGTTTTTGGCGAAGGAAACCTGCATAGACACGAATATGCACGCGCCGGTCAAATCGCCAAGATTGGGGGCCTAACCGACGCGCGGATCGGGGATGAAGTTGGAGCAGACGGTCGCTCTTATCTCGAAGGGCAATTCGCACCACCGACACTGGAGACCCAGGTCTCACCGCAACGTCCGTCGAAAAGCCGCGCTTTATGGGTTGCCCTGCAACACCTGTCGGAACAGGATCCATTGATCAACCTGCACACAAATGAAGATGCGAGTGAAATGTATCTGTCGCTTTATGGCGAGGTTCAGAAGGAAGTCATCCAGTCAACCATACTTGCAGACGCTGCGTTCTCGGCCTCTTTGAAGGGGTCGTTACGGGGCAGCCGACGGATACGCGCGGATGACAGATCGCCCCGCAGCGACTTTGCTTCATACGGGCCCTGGCCTCGCAAACGGATTGGCAAACCTCCACAATGCACGTCGGGCCCGAGTTCCCATGATCAACATTGTCGGTGATCATGCCTCCTATCACCTCCCACTCGACGCCCCGCTCACCAGTGACATTGAAAGTCTCGCAGCGCCTATGTCTAACTGGGTGCATCGCATCCGCAGTTCTGAGGATGTGGCCCCGTCCATTAAGTCTGCCTACCGGGCAGCACTATCTCCCCCAGGGATAGCGACGATAATATTACCGGCGGACGCGGCATGACGACGTGGCAGCACTAGCTAGACAGATCAGCGATGCCATTATCGCTTAACATCCGACTGTCCAGCGCTACCTATCACATAATGCGGATGGATCTGACGTTTCTGTTTCCGCCGTTGGCCGATTCTTTCGGGATCGCGAAGATAATCCTGTCCAGTATGCTGGCATTGTGGTACCGGCCGAAACGGAGCCTGGTCGCTCTACTACTCACTGAACGCTCTAGACGTTTTGACGACCCCGCCATGCAACATCACGAGATCGCAGCAGATCAATGTACCGCTTGGGAAGCAATCTCGCCTCTCGCCGGTCTCCTCTCTCCGTAAACAACCAATGATTCCGCCCTCCACAACAGGTCCAACTTGCAAAACGGCCGCGAAACAGGTATCTCAGGCTCGGTGACACAACCTACAGGAGGCGTGCAATGGCAGAACTCATCATTTCGCACGCCGCCGCCGGTTGAGATTTCGCCTGCTTCTTTAGGCTCTAAGAGCTGTCCCTTTTCAAGCTGAGATCTTAGTCGGACTGGCGGTTCGGAGTTGTCGAAGAGACAAGCTCTACCAATCATTTCCGATGCTTAAAGAAGGCGCGGTTGGAACGCCGCGATCCATCATGAGAAAAATTAGAACGACGGGCGTCGATGAAACGACGCTCGGAACGGCACAACCACGCTTAGCGGTTGGCCCAGTGGCTTCGATCTTCGATCTGATCATGAGGTTTTTTGGCCTGAAGCGACGCGTCAACAAAGTGACCATGCTATCCAGCTGGCTCAAGAATGATATCGGAAGCCTGTGATATAGACTTCGAGCGACCTCGGGGGGAGCCCTGAGGTCGTGTCATGCTGGCGAGAACGATATTCGGCTGACTGAAACCGTCATTCAGGAGTCGCAAGCCAATACGTCGGCTTTGAAGTCTGCGACGCTCCGCAACTATCTTTTCGGCGCATCCGCATTGGTTCTCTGCGCCGGGATTGCCTTCGCCCTCGCGATTTCCCCCGACTGCTTCGACTTGCGAAAAGACCGTCAGGAAACCGGGAGGGTGTAACCACATAACATGCTCAAAGCTACCTGCGCTCGTGCGCAGGGTACTGGTTTGTGCTCCTTTCAATTGGCGATGACGCCGCACGGCGGCCCCTTATGGCCTGAGTTTCGCCAATCTTCTGAGGTCTCCAATTTGGATCCCTCTTGCATCTATGGCAAAGTGACCCAAGGAGCTGAACGCACCGTCAAGATCAGCCGCCGAGCACAAATCGAGAAAAGGCCAGAGAGTTTCGAGCATCCTCGTCCATTTTCGGTTCGCCCGCGCCGTCGGTAAGGTCGCGCCAGACCCTGATATCAGATCCGATCGTTCCACCGGTCTTTACGAACGGCTCCATGACCACAGCGCCGGTATAGTTGATCTCGCGAAGTGCCAGGCCGACCTCGTGCCAAGGAATTCTTCCTTTACCGGGCACTCGACGGTTGCTTTCACCCGTATGGAAATGTCCGAGCAGCGGGCCGGCGGTGCGGATCGCCTCGCCGAAGCTGTCCTCCTCGATGTTCATGTGGAAGGTATCGAGCATCACTTTAACATTCGGCTTCCCGACATCCTTCACGAATGCGACACCCTCTGCGGCGGTGTTGAGAACGTGGTTCTCGAAGCGGTTCAGGACTTCGATGCAGAGGTTAATTCCCAAGTTGGCGGCGAAATCCGCAATGCCGTG
>Ga0102591_1004791_pt1 | contig 10051 bp, 6 predicted proteins | sample AraplaCol_mCL_r2_2_FD_76860 | JGI IMG/M metagenome (GOLD analysis project Ga0102591, IMG submission 76860) | Arabidopsis root microbial communities from North Carolina, USA - plate scrape MF_Col_mCL_r2 (SPADES assembly) (version 2) | ecosystem: Host-associated > Plants > Roots > Endosphere... | reverse complement strand
GCAGGTCGGCGCTGCCCCCTCCGGCCCTCTGGGCCACCTCCCCCAGAGGGGGAGGATCAAGAACGCGAAAAGGGCGCCGGCCCGCCAAGACCGACGCCCCTCCTCGCCGCCGCCGGGGGGGATCGGCGGCGAAGGCCGGGCGCGTCAAAGGGGGCCGACGCGCCCGTATCTAGAGACGGTTAGAACCGCTTGCGGACGCCCAGGTAGTAGGAGCGACCCAGCACATCGTAGTTCTGGGCGTCGTAGTTGCCCTCGGTGTCGCCCACCTGCGGCGGGGCCTTGTCGAACAGGTTGTTGACCCCGAAGCGCAGGTCGGTGTCCCACGGCAGCTTGACGCGGCCGTTGAAGTCGAAGGCGTTGTAGGAGACGACGCCGCGCGAGGTGCTGGTCGGGGTGACCACCTTGGCGGAGTTGTCCATGGCGTCGATCCAGCGCCAGCGCAGGCCCACGCTCGCCGGACCCCAGGTGTAGGTGGTCGAGGTGACCGACTTCCACTTCGGGTGAGCGGTGCCCGCGGTGCTTTCGACGCCCGTGCCGATGGTGCCGACATAGTCGTAGACCGCAGCCCCCGGCAGGCTCTGGATCTTGAACTTGTCGGTGTAGCCGAGGGCCACGTTGACCGACAGCGAGCCGGGAACCTTGTCCAGCAGGGTGTCGGCGAAGTCGAAGCTCCAGTCGACCTGCACGTCGACGCCGGTGGTCTGGAACTGGCCCAGGTTCAGCAGCGGCTGGACCGGGTTGGTCGGCACGCCGCTGGCCGAATTGCGGGTCAGCAGCGAGCAGTAGTAGTTGCTCGGGTCATAGGTCGGGTTGGCGCCGCCCGAGTTGAAGCAGAACTGGAAGGCGTTGACGATCGACAGGCTGCCGATCGCGTCCTTCACCTTGATGTCGTACCAGTCGATCGAGGCGGTGATCCGGCTCAGCAGCGGCCCCTCGAACGGCGAGCGCAGCACGGCGCCGAACGAGTAGGTGTCGGCTGTTTCTTCCTGCAGGTCGGGATTGCCGCCGGTCAGGGCGAAGACCTGGGCGGTGCCCAGCTGGTAGCTGTCGATGATCGCCGTCGGCACGCCCTGCGCCAGACAGAGGGTGCGGACCGCCGCGGCGTTGGCGCCGGTGCGGTAGGACGAGCGGACGTCGCAGGGGTCGCCGTTGGTGGTGGTCGACGAGGCCGTGCCGATGGCCACCGAACCCGTCGAGACGGGAGCGTACAATTCGCCGACGCTGGGGGCGCGGATGGCGCGGTTGTAGCCGCCGCGCAGGCGCACCGGCTCGATGATCTTCCAGTCGAAGTCGGCCTTGTAGGTCTGCACCCCGCCCACCGAGCTGTAGTCGGAATAGCGGTAGCCGAGGTCGAGGTTGAACTCCTGGATGAAGGGCAGGTCCTTGACGATCGGGACCAGCAGCTCGCCGTAGACCTCGTAGGTGTCGACCGAGCCCGAGGCGTCGCGCAGCACGCTGTAGCCCAGGATGTCGCTGGTGCCGTCCGGCTGGTTCAGCTGGCTGTCGGGCTTGAAGGTGTATTCGTTGGAGCGATAGTCCGTACCGGCGGCGAACTTCACCGCGCCGGCCGGCAGGTCGAACAGCGTGCCCGAGACGTTCAGCTCGACCATGCGCTGCTCGAGGCTGTTCTGGTTCAGCGTGCGGCGCGACATGTAGCGCACGCACTCGCCCGACGGGGTCAGGTTGCCGAAGGGGTTCCAGCCGCCGGCGCAGTATTCGGTGCCGCCGGTCGGGCTGTTGAGCAGGCGCGAGATGGCGCTGGCGCTGGCCCCGCCGGTCTGTTCGTTGTCGAACTTGGCGCGGCTGAACGAGACGTAGCCGTCCCAGGTCCAGTCGCGGAAGCCGGTGTCGCCCGACAGGCCGTTGGTGAACTGGAAGACGTCGTAGCTGTACTTCTGGACGCGCGGACCCAGGATATCGAGGGCCTTGTAGAAGGTGAAGGCGGCGTTCGGGGTCGGGCGCGAGGCCAGGATGGCCTTGAAGTCGTTGGGGATGAACGGGTTGGTGACCGGCACGGTCAGGCCATAGACGTTCGAGGCCAGGGTCGGGTTCGACACGCCCACCGAGGTGTAGTCGGTGAAGGTAAACTGCGAGAAGAACCGCAGATTGTCGGTCAGGTTATAGTCGACCTTGGCGAACACGGCGTAGCGGTCGAGGTCCGACTGCATCGAGCTGCCGTTGTAGCCGAAGTTCACCTGCTGCGAGGTGCCCGAGGCGTTGGCGTTGACGATGTAGGCGTTGTCGGTCTGCGGGTCGCGGAAGTTCAGGACCGGCACGCCCGAGGTCGAGAACAGGGTCTGGTCGGTGTTGAAGCCGAGCTGGCCGGTGTAGCGGCCGGCGCTGTTGCCGGTCAGGGCGGCGGTGCCGTAGGTCCCCTGGAACAGGCTGTTGATCGAGGCCAGGGTCGGCAGGTTGGCGCCGAACAGCACCGTGCCCTGCGGGATCGTCGACAGGCCCGGCGCCGAGGTGCGGAAGATGTAGTAGTCGCGGGCGCTCTGCAGGGCGCGGTCGCGGTTGGTGTAGTCGAACGACAGCACCGCCCGGCCCTTGCCGTCGGCGAAGGACGAGCCGCCGGTCACCGAGAAGCGGAACGACTCCGCGTCGCCCTTTTCCGAAATGCCGTACTGGGCGTCGGCGGTCAGGCCCTCGAAGCTGCGCTTGAGCTTGAAGTTGACGACGCCGGCGGTGGCGTCCGAACCGTAGGCGGTGGAGGCGCCGCCGGTGATGACCTCGACGTTCTCGATCAGGGCTTCGGGGATGATGTTGAGGTCGACCGAGCCGTCGGGGTTGGACGGCTGCAGGCGGCGACCGTCGAGCAGGATCAGGGTGCGCTTGGCGCCCAGGCCGCGAAGGCTGGCGTAGGACTGGCCGCCGTTGAGGCCGGTGCTGGTCGAGCCGGTGTTGCCCTGGCCGAACGAGCCGGTGAACTGGGGCATCTGCGACAGGGCCTTTTCGACCGTCACCTGGCCGGTGGCCTCGATGGCCGCGGCGCCGACCGTCTGGATCGGGCTGTTGGCCACATAGTCCTGGCGGGCGATGCGCGAACCGGTGACGACCACGGCCTCGACGGCCTGGGGCTCTTCAGGTGCCGGCGCGGCCTCCTGGGCGTAGGCGCCGGCCGCGCCGATCATCAGGGCGCCATAGGCGCAACCGCCCGCCATCATCGCTCGCAAGGTGCTGGATCGCATCGCTTAGTCCCCTTCGTATTCGGTCACGCCCCTCGCGCTTCCGAACTTCAAGACGCAGCCTGTTGCGGAACCCACATCTTCCCGACGACATTTTGCCGTAAAGCCAAGTCACGGATTGGTAAGGAGAAAATATTTTGTCGCCGAACGTGAGGAAACGTCGTGCGACTGCGTCTTGATAGATGCGGGCCGCTTAAGTCGGCCTTCTGAACAGAGCTACGGGACCGTTATGCCGGACGTGATCCAGATCCCCGCCGAACACTTCGAGCGATTGAAGAGCCGCCTGCCCGCCATCACTCGCGAGCACCTCAACAACGTCTACGGGATCAGCGAGACCACCTGGACCAAGCTGCGCCGGGGCGAGCCGATCAAGCGGGTCACCTGGGAGCGCCTCCTGAGCCGCTATGAGCGCCTGCAAAAGGCCGCCGCCTCCTGACCACGGCGCCGCCGCGCCGCTAGTTCCTGACCGGGACCGGCCTTTTCCGGCCCCGCCGTCCGCCGTTTCCCCAAAATTCACGCACCTTGCGGACGCCTGAGCGACAGGCGGCTCGCCGGCCGCATGCGCAGAGGTTCCGCCCGATGAACAAACGCTTCGCCTATCTGATCATCGGCGCGATGGTGCTGGGGGTGCTCGTCGGCTGGGGGTGCAACCAGTTCCTCGACGCCGAGGGGGCCAAGTCGGCGGCTTCGGGCCTGAGCCTGGTCACCGACATCTTCCTGCGCCTGATCAAGATGATCATCGCCCCGCTGGTGTTCACCACCCTGGTGGCCGGCATCGCCCACATGGAGGACGCCGCCGCGGTCGGCCGCATCGGCGCCAAGACCCTGGGCTGGTTCATCGGCGCCTCGGCCGTCTCCCTGCTGCTGGGCCTGCTGATGGTCCACCTGCTGCAGCCGGGCCATGGCCTGCACCTCGTGGAGGCCGCGGTTTCCTCGAAGCCCGCCGCCTCGACCGAAGCCTTCACCCTGAAGGGCTTCATCACCCACCTGGTGCCGACCTCGATCTTCGACGCCATGGCCAAGAACGAGATCCTGCAGATCGTCGTCTTCTCGCTGTTCGTCGGCACCGCCGTGGCGGCGCTGGACGACAAGGCTCCGCAGGTGCTGCACCTGGTCGAGCAGTGCGCCCAGATCATGCTGAAGGTCACCGGCTTCGTCATGAAGCTGGCCCCGCTGGCGATCTTCGCGGCCCTGGCCTCGACCATCGCCACCCAGGGCCTGGCCATGCTGGGCACCTACGCCAAGTTCGTGCTGGGCTTCTACGCCACCATGGGGACCCTGTGGGTGCTGCTGTTCGCCGCCGCCTTCGTGGTGCTGGGCAAGCGGGCCATCCCGCTGTTCGGGGTGATCCGCGAGCCGGCCCTGCTGGCCTTCTCGACCGCCAGCTCCGAAGCCGCCTACCCCCGCATCCTCGACAGCCTGCCCAAGGTGGGCGTGCGCCGCCGCATCGTCTCGTTCGTCCTGCCGCTGGGCTATTCGTTCAATCTCGACGGCTCGATGCTCTACTGCACCTTCGCCACCATGTTCATCATGCAGGCCCACGGCGTGCACCTGACCATCCAGCAGCAGATCTTCATGCTGCTGCTCCTGATGGTGACCTCCAAGGGCATCGCCGGCGTGCCGCGCGCCTCGCTCGTCGTGATCATGGCCACCCTGACCTATTTCGGCCTGCCGGAGGCCTGGATCGCCCTGGTGCTCGGCGTCGACCACCTGCTCGACATGGGGCGCTCGGCCACCAACGTCGTGGGCAACTCGGTCGCCGCCGCCGTCGTGGCCAAGTGGGAGGGGGAGCTGGAGGACATCCAGCCGGAGGAGGCTCCGGCCACCGCCTGATACATTCTTCCGTAAAATCCCCGCGAAAGCGGGGACCCAGGCGTTTTATCGTCAAGCGCCCCGCGTTTCAGAAAAAGCCTAGGCCCCCGCTTTCGCGGGGGTTTTACGGTTTGGGGGCTGGGGTTGAGCCCCGATGTCCCCAAATCCGCCTCCCTCGCCCTCGTGGCGAGGGCCCATGCCGGCCGCTGCTCAGACCTCGCTCAAACGCGAAAGGCCTGAGCAGGCTGAACCATGGATCCTGGGCACAAGGCCCAGGAAGGCGAAGAAGAAGGGCCGCGGGGCCTAGCGAACCGCCTTCCCCGTCAGCGCCTCCACCACCTTCGGATCCGCCCACTTGCCCCAGGTCGGGTCCAGCAGCCCATAGGGCTCCACCGCCCCGGCCGTGCGGTTGTAGCCGCCCGACTGCGTGCCGTTCAGCGGCCACCAGGCGAAGTCGATGCCGGTGTCCCGCGCATACCCCGCCAGAGCCTGGACGAAGGTGATGCGGTCGCTCTTGCAGGGCTGGCCGTCGGGGCCGGGCTGGGTGCAGCCGCCCCACTCGCTCATATAGACCGGCGCGGTCCAGGGCTGGCCCGGGTCACGGACGAAGCCCCAGCGCTCGTGCGAGCGGCGGGCGAAGGCGGCTGGATCCGACAGTTCCTCGGGCTTGCGGTTCCAGGCGTAGTCGTGGGCGGCGTAGACCAGCTTGCCCGGAACCGACAGGGTCACCGGCTGATCGCGCACCCCGGTCAGGTGGTTCTGGTAGTCGATGCCGCCGACGATGATCAGCAGCTTCGGATTGACCGCCAGCACGGCCTCGGCCCCACGCATGGAGGCCGCCCGCCAGTCGGTGCGCGGATCGCCGCCGCCCCAGACGGGCTTGAGGCCCAGGGACGGGTCCGGGCGGATCTCGTTGCGCAGTTCGGCGGCGACCACGAAGGGGCGGTTGGCGTAGCGGGCCGTCATCGTCTTCCAGTCGGCCAGCCAGGCGCTTTCGGGATAGGCGGGCGTCCACCACAGGCCGTCGCCATGGGCCTCGTCGCAGCACCAGTCGCCGCGGCTGCGATGGTTGTCGAGCACCACCATCAGCCCCTCGCGGCCGAGGGCGTCGACCACCGCGTCGAACACCTGAAGCGCCGTCTTGCCCTTCAGCTTCGGATTGGCGGCCAGGAAGCGGTCCTCGACCACCGGATTGCGCTCGACCAGCTCGTTCGACCACGGCAGGCGCACGGAGTTGAAGCCGCCGGCCTTGATCGTCCTGACGATCTTCTCGAGCGGCTGCCTGTCCAGCCCGCCGACCACGAACTCGCCCGACTCCGCGCCGAACCAGTTGACGCTGACCAGCCGCACCTTCGCGCCCTTGGCGTCGACGATGTCGGGGCCCCGCGTGGAGAGCGGGTACTTGGGCGCGGCGAGGGCCGGGACAGCCAGCAATGCGCAGGCCAGGGCGGCCGCGAGGCCCCGAAGGAAAGTCGAGGGGAAAGCTGACAAGAAAACGCTCCGCCACCAGCAAGGGACGGAGCGCATTCATCCTACAAATACCCTTGGGCGCAAGCGGCCCCTACTTCACCGTCTTGTCGACCGTCTCGCGGGTGACGGCGTGATAGAGCGGCCGGGCCTCCGCATAGATCCGCTTGGCGATCGGCTGGCCCCAGTCGCCCTGCCCCCACAGCGACACGAACAGCGGGGCGACGAACTTGCGGCGGCCCTGACCGGTCAGGAACTGCTCCAGCGACGGCAGGGCCGGCTCGTAGCGGTTGGCGACAGCCAGCTGCAGCCAGGCGAAGCGGATCTCGCTGTTGCCCTGGGCCGACAGGCCGAAGGCGGCGTCGACGGCGGCCAGTTGGGCGCTCGTCAGCTTGCGCGGCAGCTGGCTGACGAACCGCACCCGCTCGGACGTGCCCCAGCCCTTCCAGGCCTCGACCGGCGCAACGCCGCCGTCCGCGAAAGCCTTGGCGGCGGCGTCCACGGGCTCGAAGGCCTTGGACTGCACGTGGACGGCGTTCTCGGGCAGGCCCGGCTGGTAGATCCAGCGCTGGACGTCGATCTTCTTTTCCAGCGCCGCATCGCCCTTGAACAGATTGGCGCGCAGGTCGGCGATGAAGCCCTCGGCGGTCTGCGGCTGGAAGGCGTGGCGGTCGAAATAGCCGCGCAGATAGGCGTCCCAGCGCTCGCGGCCGACCTCCTTCTCGATGGTGCGCAGGAAGGCCGCGCCCTTTTCGTAGGGGATGTCGGTCATGCCGTCGTCGGGATCGCGGCCGGTCAGGTCGATATGCAGGCGGGTGTCGGGACCGGTCATGCCGCCGGCCTCCTCGATCGCCTCGTGCAGGTCGGTCCAGCCCAGGTCGGCCAGCATGGCGGCCGTGTCCTTGCCGTAGAGGGCCTCCATGATCCGGTTCTCGAAATAGACCGTGAAGCCCTCGTTGAGCCAGAAGTCGGCCCAGGTGGCGTTGGTCACCAGGTTGCCCGACCAGGAGTGGGCCAGCTCGTGCGCCACCAGGCTGACCAGCGAGCGGTCGCCGGCGATCACCGTCGGGGTGGCGAAGGTCAGGCGCGGGTTCTCCATGCCGCCGAACGGGAACGACGGCGGCAGCACCAGGAGGTCGTAGCGGCCCCAGCGGTAGGGGCCGTAGAGCTTCTCGGCGGCCTCGACCATCTTCTCGACGTCGGCGAATTCCCAGGCGGCGGCCTTCAGGGCCGAGGGCTCGGTATAGATCCCGGTGCGCGGGCCCAGGGGCTGGAAGGCGAGATCGCCGATGGCGATGGCGATCAGGTAGGGGGCGACCGGCTTGTCCATCCGGAAGCGATAGGCGCGGCCGCCGGCGACGGGCTCACCGTCGGGGGTCAGCTGCTCGGCGCTCATTACCGCCTTCAGGCCCTCGGGCGCGACGATGCGGGCGGTCCAGGTCTGGCGGATGCCGGGGCTGTCCTGGGTGGGGATCCAGGTGCGGTTGAGGATCGCCTCGCCCTGGCTGAACAGGTACGGCTTGACCTTGCCGGCCGTCTGCGAGGGCGACAGCCATTGCAGGGCCGCGCCGTCGGGGGCGCTCTCATAGGCGATGACGATGCGCTTGGCGCCGGCCAGGGTGACGGTCAGCGGCGCGCCCAGGTGCGGGTCGAAGGCGCCAAGGGTCCACTTCAGCGGCTTGCCCTGGGCGTTGGTGATCGACTTGATCTTCAGGCCCTTGGTATCGAGCACGACCGCCTTGGCGCCGGGCGCGAGCTTGAGGTCGAGGGTGGCCGTGCCGACCATCTTCTTGCCCGCGAAGTCGGCCGTCAGGTCGAGGTCGACGTGGGTGACGCGGGCGACCTCGGGCCTGGCGTAGGAGTGGATGTCCTTGGCGTCCGAGCGGGTCGACAGCGGGGCGATCATGGGGGCCCCCGTGGCTTTCGAGACCGGCGCCGCCAAAGCCAGGGCCGGGACGGCGACGCCGCCGAGGAGCGCGGCCACGAGCAGGGCGCGCGAGGTGTTCGAGATCAGGGACATGAGACGATGAATCCGTGGAAGCGGAACTTTGCGCCTCTTATTCCAGATACCGGGGCCTACAGATAGTCGAGCAGGCTCATACCCGTCTTGAGCGTGCCGTCCGCGCCGAACATCGAGGAAAGTTTGTCCGACAGGGTCTGCAGCGAGACCATCTTGTCGTAGAGCGCCGGGGTCCAGCCGACGGCCTCGCGCTCCTCGTCGCTCATCGAGACGTATTGCGAGACCAGGTTGCGGCCGAAGACCGAGGCGTCGCCCGACTGCTGGGCCGACTTCCAGTTCGAGGAGACCCCCTCGCGGTTGCGCGCGCGCACCTCGTCGGCGGCTTCCTTGACCTCGTGCTCGGAGAACTTGCCGCCCTTGTTCAGGGCGATCGCCGACAGCGAGCGGTCGTCGAAGCGGGTGAAGTCGATGGTTCCGGCGTCGGCGTCGGTCGCCATCCCCTCGCCGGTCGCCAGGGAGTACTGGCGGTCGAGCGCCGTGCGGACGTCGGAAGCCACGTCGGCGATGTCGCGCGAGCGCGGATTGGCGACGACGCCGCCGTTATCCTTGAGGTAGGCGGCGACCGGATCGTCGGCGATCCCCGTCGGGGCGGTTCCGGGCTTGGCGGTCGCCTGGCGCAGGCCCTCGACCAGGGCGGCCTTGGCGTTCTGCCAGGCCAGCGCGCCCTTCTCCTCGGTCCCGGCGGCCTCGTGGCGGGTCAGGGCGGCCTTGTAGAGGCCGGCATAGTCGCCGGTGACCCGGGCGTCGGCGGCGGGTCCGGCCAGGGCCTTATCGAGCCCGGCCTTCAGCTGAAGACTGGCGACCACCTGCTCCTCGATCGGGAAGCTTCCGCCCTGGTTCGAAGCGATGGCGTAGAGGGATCGCCGATCGAGGCCGGAGACGTCGATGGTCGCCTTGCCGTCCTTCAGCGCGCTGGTCGCCTTGGCGGCCGAAAGCAGGGCGTCGAGGCTCTTGCGGGCGTCGGAGATGACGGTGGCGAGGCTACGGCCGTCGGCGCTCGCGGCGGCCAGGGCGGCCTGGGCTTCCGCCGACAGGGTGACGCTGACGCTGGACGCGCCGGTCTTGGCGGCTTCCGCCGCCTTGGCCTGGGCAGCGGTCGTGGTCCCCGCCTGGCTGCTCGTCGCGCCCGCATAGGCGTAGGCGGCGGCATAGCCCTGAGAGCCGATCCTGGTCATCACGCACTCGAAGTCGATTCAACTGCGAGTTAACGTATCAGGTCGGATGCGATTTGAAATATTTGGAAATCAGAAGCTTGGTTGGTTAACCAGCCGTCCCTGTGGCGGGGACCGTCCGATTCCCCTCTCTCTTAGAGAGAGGGAGGGGCCCATGCGAAGCATGGGAGGGTGAGTGGTTACACCCTCAACCGGCGTGCCGGCACATCGCTCGCAACAGAGCCAGGATCGTCAGGGGGCTTCGCCTACCCACTCACCCTCCCACGCCTACGGCGCGGGCCCCTCCCTTGTATCTGGATCGCAGCGCCGGAGCGTGATGGCTTGGAGCTGTGAAGGGACCGGCGGCCACCGGTCCCTTCACGCGGCGCGTGGCGCCCGTCTTCCCTCTGGCTTCA
>Ga0102591_1004789_pt1 | contig 10054 bp, 8 predicted proteins | sample AraplaCol_mCL_r2_2_FD_76860 | JGI IMG/M metagenome (GOLD analysis project Ga0102591, IMG submission 76860) | Arabidopsis root microbial communities from North Carolina, USA - plate scrape MF_Col_mCL_r2 (SPADES assembly) (version 2) | ecosystem: Host-associated > Plants > Roots > Endosphere... | reverse complement strand
CCGCTGATCCTTTATCTCCAGCGCGATTCGGTGCTGTGGATGGCCGCGCGTGCCCCGCTTTTGCCCGCCGAAGCCGGCGACCCCCAGACCAAAGGCAAATATATTCTCATAGACCAGGACGAACTTACCGCGCCCCTCGGCACGGGCGATCTCACTGATATAGGCAGCAGCGATCGGCACCTCGCCACCAAGCCCGAACCCCTGGATCGCTCGGAAGAACAGAAGGTGCTGATAGGTATTAGCCAGGCCACACGCCAAACTCATGGTCGAGAATATGAAGGTAGCAAGCGCCAGAGCACGAAGCCGTCCGTAGCGTTCCGCCATCCATCCGAACACGAGTGCGCCCAAAACCTGACCAACGTAGCTGATGGAGATCAGGAAGCCGGATTCCGGTGCGGAAAGGCCCCAGAGTGGCACCAGAACCGGAAGGGCCTGAGCAATGGCGAGTGCGTCAAATGCATCGAAAAACGTTGCGGTACCGACCAGGACACGGGCCTTTATATGCCACGATGATGTTGGAAGCCGCTCAATTCGCGCTGCGATATGGCCTGGGGTAATTTCGGAGCCTCCCAGCTCCGTCTGCGGTTTCAAATATTGCACGCCGGTTCCTCCCTGGCGCAGCCGGCATTGAGCGCCGGAGCAATTGCTTTCTTGGCGCCCGGCATCGATTGCCGGGCGCCACTGTCGCGGTCAAGGGAGCTCAATCAGGCTGCGGCATGTCCGAGGACGGCCTTAACTTCAAGATATTCCTCGAAGCCGAAGACGCCGTATTCGCGTCCGTTGCCTGAGCGCTTGAAGCCACCGAACGGTACGGTGCGATCGACTGCAGCACCATTCAGGTAGACACGGCCGGCGCGAATCCGCGTTGCAACACGGCGCGCTTCTTCCAGGTCGCCGGAGATGAACGCGGCCAGGCCATACTCGGTGTCGTTGGCGATCTCGACAGCTTCGTCTTCGTCGTCATAGATATGAATTGACAGAACCGGTCCGAAGATCTCCTCGCGCGCGACGCGCATGTTCGACGTGACATCGGCAAAGATCGTCGGACGCACATAGAAGCCGCGGTTGAAACCGTCTGGCCGTCCTGTACCCCCGGTCACCAGTGTCGCGCCCTCCTCGATGCCGGCGGCAATGAGGTTCTGGACTTTCTCGAACTGGGCTCGATTGACGAGTGGGCCAAGCTGGGTCGTCGGGTCATTTGGGTCGCCGATGCGGATCGCTTCCGCCGACTTCTTTGCATGCTCGATAGCAGCATCCCGCTGTGAGCGATGGACCAGCATGCGGGTGGGGGCCTGGCAGGCCTGCCCATTGTTGATGTAGCAACCCATCACACCTGCAGGGATGGTCGATGCAAGATCCGCGGACGGCAGGATAATGTTTGGCGACTTGCCGCCAAGCTCCTGGGTGACGCGCTTGACCGAGGGGGCGGCGACTTCGGCAACACGAATTCCGGCGCGCGTCGAGCCGGTGATCGACACCATATCGATATCCGAATGACCAGCTATTGCCTCGCCGACGACAGGACCTTCCCCGAAAACAAGATTGAATACACCCTTTGGCACGCCCGCATCATGGAGAACCTCCGTCAATACCAATGCGCTCTTGGGCGACATCTCACTTGGCTTGACAACGACGGTGCAGCCAGCGGCGATCGCCGGTGCGACTTTCGCCGTGACCAGGCTGAGCGGCCAGTTCCAAGCTGTGATCAGACCACAAACACCGATCGGTTCACGGCGGATGAGTGTCGATCCCATGTAACGCTCGAAATCATAGGTTTCCAGAACGCGCGCCATCTCCTGGAAATGGAAGAGTGCCATGCTCACCTGACCGGCCTTGGAGAAAGTGATCGGCGTTGCCATCTCATCTGTCATCGCCTGTGCCAGTTCATCGCGGCGCGCTTCATAGCCGGCAATGATGCGGTTCAGCAGAGCCAGGCGTTCCTTCACCGAGGTCTGTGAGTAGCTGCTGAAGGCCCGCCGCGCGGCTTTGACCGCAAGATCGACATGCTGCGCATTGCCCAGCAGTACCTGGCCGCCGGGTTCCTCGGTCGCCGCATCGATGATGGTGAATGGCGTCGCGCCCTCAGGCTCAATCCATTCGCCATCGATATAGAACTTGTTGGCATTGATCGTCATTGCTTCAAACCTTTCTCATGAGGTCTCATCATGCGTTGAAATATGCTTCCGCATTGCGAAACAGAACCTTCTCGATCACCTCAGCCGAATAGTCCTGCTCGTGCCAGTCGGCCATGACTTTTTCGTAGCGCAACACGGGGAAGTCGCAGCCGACCATTATGCGGTCCTGCATACGCCCCTGGATGGCACGTTTCAGTTCGGCCGAAAATTGCTTCGGGCCCCATCCATGCAGCTCGTAAGTCACGTTCGGCTTGTGGCGCAGGACCGCGAGCATCTCATCCTGCCAGGGCCAGGCGGGTCGCGCAGCGAGAATTTTCAGATCTGGGTAGCGCGAGGCCACGTCGTCGATGAAGCGCGGGTGGCCATCTTCAAGTCGATAGCCGTTGCCGCCCGGCAGGCCCTGTCCGATACCGGTTAGGCCCGTGAGGATCATAATCGGCGTCTGACTTTCGAGCGCTAGCTGATAGAATGGATCCCAGAGCGGATCGGATGCGGGAATGCCGGTCACCTGACCATTGACTGCCAGGCCCATGAAGCCGGCATTTTGCGAACGGGCACGATCGAACTCGCGGATCGATTCCAGAGCTCGGCGCGGATCGAATTGCAGCCAGTGCCCGAAGATGACGTCCGGGTTGTTACGCTGCATCTCGAAGGCGTAGTCATGATGCTCGCGAATTTCTTCGATCGGCAAGAACTTGGTGAAGGACAGATCGAGGATTGTCCGCACGCCATTGCCGCGCATATAGGCCATCATCTCGTCTTCGGTGAAGAAGTTCACCTTGGTGTTCCAGATCTTCTCCTGCTGGGCGAGTTCGGCCTCTGTGCGGAAGATGTATCCTCGCTTTGTCCCCCAGTGTGAATGGCAGTCGAAAAAGCGCGATTTGACGATCTCGGTCATCAGGCGGCAACCTCCTTCTTCGTGCGCCGATCGATCAGCCGCTTGATCTTGGACGTCGATGACAGTCCCGTCAGGCTGTCGAGTGCACCGCGGTCGACAATCTCGACCGGCAGCTTCACCGATAGGGCTTCCTTGAAGCGGGCGCCGAGCTCGGCCGCCAACTGGGCACGCGAAATATCATCGGATGCCGCTTCAACCTTGACAGTCATGTCCTCACGCCCGCTTTCATCCGTTGTCTCCAGGATGCAGACATATTCTCCGTTGGTTCTCGGATCGTCGAGCACGATCGCGCCGATCGCCTCCGGAAAGACATTGACGCCGCGCAATTTCACCATGTTGTCGCTTCTGCCGAAGATTTTCGTCAGCCGGCGATGGGCACTGCCGCTCGGGCATGCTCCTGCTGCAAACTGCGAAACGTCATTGGTATTGAAGCGGATCATCGGTGCGGCATGCTTGAACAGCGACGTGACGACCATCGTGCCCTTGTCGCCATCAGGCGTCAGTACCCGGCTTACCGGGTCCATCAGCTCCATGATGAAAGCATCTTCGAAGACGTGCATTCCGGAGCGATGTTCGGATTCCACCGCGATCGAACCACACTCGTTGATGCCGTAGGTGTCGTATGCAGGAGCGCCCCACAACTCTTCGAGTGACTGCGCATCGTCGAGGCCAAGATGGGTTACCAGGCCCTTGAGGCCAAGGTCACGCACATCAAGATTGAACTCGTCCTTGGCGACCGCTGCGATGTGACGCAGATATGCAGGGAAGCCAATAAGAAAGTTGACCTTCCATGCCCGCATCAGCTCAATCTGACGCTTGGTTGGGGTGCTGGCACCCGAGCCGGTGGTGACGGCCATGGCGCCGGTATATTTATGAATGCCTTCGCGAGCCAGAAGGCCGCCGTTGGTAAGGCCGAGCGACAGCGTAATCTGCACCAGATCGAATGGCCGAATGCCTTGCATGTAGAACCGTCGACCCGACAGGATATTCATGATCTCGCGATCGCGCGGACTGAAGATCATCGGCCGCGGCAGGCCCGTCGTCCCTCCAGAGGTTTGCAGGAGCAACGGCAGCGGCGCATCGTGCTCGGGATCTATTCCAATGTAATCGGCCCACATCGATTCTGCGAGCAAGCTGTCGCGCAAGTCGTAGACCGAAAACGGCGGGATCTTCTCGATATCTGCAAGGGAGCGGATATCGCCAGGCTCCAGGCCTTCGGCAGTCCAGCGGCGTGCATAGAACGGGATATCCCAAGCGCGTTGCATCTGTTCCAGGAAGCGCTTGTTCTGCAATGCCGTCAGTTCATCGCGCGACAGCATGAAGGCGCCCTGCATGTATCCGGCGGCAGGCTGATATTCCTCAAGCAATGCGCGGAAATCGAGTGCCTCGGGATAGGTCGGCGGTATCAGTTGCGAACGGTCTCTGGCCATCAATGATCTCTGTGTTCTTGAATTGTGGCTCGCTCAAAGCTGCCTGAACTGCATGGGTACCGAGGCGGTCGCCGCGGCGGCGTTCGATTGGTGAGCAACGGGCGCGTTGGAAAAGGGGCAATCCCCAAAAGCGCAACGGACATGTCCGTTCAATTGCGCGCCTCCTCCGCATCAAATCGCCGGTACTCCCAACCGGTGCTTTATCTAGTAACAGCGTTACTAAAAATGCGCAATACCAAAAATGTCTCGAGCGCTGACGGGTTGAGATGCGGTAATAGGGTTTGATGGAGCCAGCGGTGTCGCCGGGCATGTCGAAGATTGAACCAGTGATGCGCGCGAGCCAGCCGGGCTGTAAACCTGCGAATTTTTGCCGGGGGGGATCGGCACGGGCAGGGGCAGTTGATCCGATACTGCGAGGCTATAACTATCTCCCAAAGCGGGTCATCATTTCGACGCCTGTCGTGAGACTGCTCAGACGGGAGGACAAGGCCAAGGCGTGCGGTAGCCTAACGCATCAGATCGGCTGTGCGGCTGGGGAGCTCAATGGATCGTGCTCGCCCTGGAGCGATACGCGCCAGCGGATTTTCTACGGCAATCAGGCGAGGAAGCGCTTCAAGTTGGAAACAGCCGGGTGAGCGATCGCGCAGCCTCTCGCATCTGGGGTAGCGCCGGGTGTGACTGCGGTTCTCTGGTCCATTCGTCGTCGGGGCGAAAGCTGATGCTCATGGCTGCGACGACGTCGCCACCCCGATCGAGGACAGGTACGCCGAGTGAGGCCAGCCCAGGTTCAAGAACCTCGGATACATAGGCAAATCCGTTTGCCCTGACCCGACCGAGATCAGCCATTAATGCCGCTTTGCTGACGTTCGTCTTTTCCGTGAAGCGGTCCAGGCGCGCCGACTGCAGGCGTTTGGCGAGATCGGCCCGGTCGATGCCGGCCAGCAGGACGTGGCCAACGGCTGAGGCGTGCGCGGGCAAGCGGGTGCCAATGGTGCGATGAAAAACGACATGCGGACCGGGCGCTGCATAGCAGGCGTACAATGCGGACACGTCTTCCAGTACTGCAATTGCGCAGGGGCAGCCGCTGCTGCCGGCGATCTGTTGTGCGAGCACCTGAGCATCAGGCCACCAGGGGCGTTCGGCAAAATGCCGGTAACCGAGGTCGAGGACACTCGGCAGCAAATAGTACCCATGTTCGCTCTGCGCTACATATCCGAGATCCTCGAGGGTCAATAGGAAACGGCGGACCGTCCCGCGCGACATGTCGACGGCGCGGGCAACTTCGGAGATCGACATCGTTTGTGACCCGCCCGCGAATGCGCTGATGACCGCCAGACCCCGTTCGAGCGACTGTGCCTGCTCGATGCGTGCGTGTGGCAAAGCCGGCTCTACTCCGTCCTCGTCCTCCATGGCGTCGGGATCGCCCCTTTCGAGATCAGCCATTGAACGCCTCCAAATGAATTGCGTCGGCCGCTTCTTTGAGAGCTGCGATTACCGCCTCGGGATGCACGCCGTCCATGCCACGGCAATAGGCCTCAAGTGCGGCGACGGGCTTTCCACCCCTGTCGCGAATAGGGACCGCGACCGCTGTGATGCCGATCTCGATCTCCTGTGCCGCGACCGCATGGCCGCTCTCTCTGACCAATGTGACCGCCCGGCGCAATCCATCCGCCGAGGTAAGTGTAAAATGCGTCAGCGGATGGATTGCCGCTGTGGCGATATAGCCCTCGAAGGCGTCAGGCGACAATGCCCCGAGCAGGACACGGCCGCCGGCGGAAGCGTAAGCCGGCATGCTTGCAACGCCTGCGGGCCCCGCAACCGATACCCTATGGCTTGTCGGGCGTGCAACGATGGCAAACTGTCCGCGGTCGAGCACGCCTGCCGCGCAATTCGCGCCCAGTGACGACGACAACATAGCAATGGCATGCAAAGCCGGCCGCCACCATGGCTGCGACGACAGGTAGGAGAATCCGAGTTCGAGTACGTCACGATTGAGCCGGAAGTATCGCCCGTCACCGACAACGAAGCCAAGGCCCTGGAGCGACAGAAGAAATCGGCGTGCTGCAGCGCGCGAGTAACCGCTCTGCTGGGCAACCTCTGCCAAAGTCAACCGGTCCTCGCTTGCAGCCAGCAACTTGACGATTGCCAAGCCTCGTTCAAGCGCCGCAATGTGGTCGCTACGAGCGCCATGGCCCCTGGCTAGCTTGTCCTGCGGAACTTGCAAATCACTCCTCCAAGATGTCAGCACTAAGCCATAGTTGCAGTGGCAGGGCGGTGCAAGACACCACCCGCGCTGCCGACCTGTGTTAGAGCCGAGAGATGTTGAGGACGCTCATCTGGCAAAACTGCTTTAATCCTTCGATGCTCATTTCGACCCCGAAGCCTGATTTCTTCGCGGGCGCGAGAGGGATGGATGGACCAAGGTCGAGATGCTGGTTGATCCACACGGTTCCCGCTTCCAGTTGGGAGGCAAGCCGTGTGGCACGCTCCACATCGCCTGACCAGACCGAGGCGCCGAGACCGAGATCCGAGCGGTTCGCACGCGTGATTGCGTCATGCTCGTCTTCGAACCGAACGACTGGCAGGATCGGGGCGAACTGTTCCTCGTCAACAAGCGGCGAGCCATCGTCGATGTCGCGAACGATTGTCGGCGTGACGAAAAAGCCTTGATCGAAGGATCCAACGTCCTTTGTCGTTACCTTTCCGTCTCGTCGCCCGACATCCAGATAGTGGAGCGCCTTGTCATATTGGTTCTTGTTCTGAATGGGTCCGAACTGTACGCCTTGCTGACTTCCATCACCAATCGTCGCCTGGTCAGCGAGATGTGTCAGTTCTTCCACCACGGCTTCATAAACATTGGCGTGGACATAGGCACGCTTGATTGCCACGCAGACCTGGCCGCTATTGGCAAAGCTGCTCTGGAAAATCCCGGCAGCAGCCTTTTTCGGATCGACATCGTCGAGAACGATTGCAGGATCGTTGCCGCCAAGCTCGAGCGTGACCCGCTTCAAGCCGCTCGCTGCCGACTGCATGACTTTCTGACCCGTGGCTGTCGAGCCAGTAAATGAAACTTTTGCGACATCCGGGTGACTGGTCAGATAGCTGCCGAGGTCGTTGGCGTCGGCAACGATATTCACAACACCCGGAGGCACCACGTCTGCAATGATCTCGCCAAGCAGCAGCGTCGACAGCGGCGTTGTTGGCGCCGGCTTGAGCACGAGGGTATTTCCCGCCAGCAGCGCCGCTGGCAACTTGTTGCCGATCAGCCCGAGCGGGAAATTCCATGGGATGATACCAACGACGACGCCAAGTGGTTTGTAGTGAATTTCGACTCGGCGACGATCGGAATCCTCGGTGACCTCGACGGGCAGGCTCAGGGACGAGATGTAGCGGATAGTCGAGGCAAGAAAATCGACTTCCCAATAGGAATCACCAAGTGGCTTTCCCTGTTCCTGCGTCAGGATTCGCGCAAGTTTGTCGCGGTTCTGCTCGACCCGCTCGGCCACCCTCTCGAGTACCTTTCGGCGTTGCTCGATCGGCCATAGTGCCCAGGCGATCTGGGCCTCCCTGGCGCTGCGAATTGCTTCATCGGCCTGATCTTGCGAGGCGACCGGGCATCGCGCAAACGCCGCCTCGGTCGCGGGGTTGATGACATCGATGGACCGGGTGCCGTCGACGAGATTGCCGTTGATGAGTAGCGCGTATCGATCGGTCATTCTTCAGATCCTTCGCTTGTCGGTGAGAATTGAAATGGCGTGCATCAGGCTGCTCTCGCCTTGTTTTCAGTGCTTGCCGCCTTGACTGCATCCGCGATACGCTCCGCGACCATTAGCACTGGCAGATTGGTGTTCGCGTTGGTAACATGCGGCATGATCGAGGCGTCGGCGACATAGAGATTATCCATCCCGATGAACCGGCCGTCGGGTGCCGTCACCGACATCGGGTCGGCTTCCTGACCCATCCTGCAGGTACCGCTGACGTGCCAGATCGGGCAGACCGCGCCGCAGACGTAGTCGGTCGCCGCCTTTTCATCCTTGAGAAGGTGAAGCAGATCGGGAGCGGCGGTGATGACGTTGTTGATCATGAGTCGCCTCGGAAGCGGGCCGGAATCCAGGATAGCTGCCACGAGTTTGGTCAGGACGCGATTGACCAATGTCGGTTCCGCAAGTTTCGAAACACGCTCGGAATAGATCGTGGGGAAAGGGTTCGAGGTGATTCTGGAGACTTCTTCGCTCAAGAGGCTTGTCGCTGCAAACCGGAAGAGGTTAACCAGTCGGACCCTGTCGCGCTCGTCTGCGAGATAATTCATGTCGATATCGGCGGGACTGCGCGGATCGGGCGAGGTGAGCTTGATACGCCCACGCGAGTATGGGCTTGCTACGAATGGTAGAACGGTTGCAATCTGATCGCCGACGTCGTGCCAGCCAGATCGACCGGTCGCAATGACGATGAGATCCTGCTCTTCACAACCTTCGAGACCCGACGAAGCCCGCAGATAGGTGGCCGGACCTCGGTAAGGCGCGGTACGCCTTACGTCGCGGTTGAGGTACGCAGAGACGTAGATGTTGGGATGATCCTGCAGGTTTCGGCCAACGCCCGGACGGTCGGCGATCGGCGCAATGCCGGCCTGGCGCAAGTCGTCGGCTGGACCCATTCCCGATACCATCAACAGCCTTGGTGTATTCAAGGCACCTGCAGCCAGGACGACGACATCAGCATCGACGATAAAAGGCTGTCCCAGCCGATCGCCCTCGACGCCGGTCGCACGGCCCGCCGCGGACAGGACACGTGTGACTTCCGCGCTGGCTACGATTTCCAGATTCGGTCTTTTGCGAACCTGCGACGTCAGATAGGCGCGTGCGGACGACCACCGGGTCATGCCGTCATTGGTGAAGGGCGCCGGCCCGAAGCCGTCGCCGAATTCTGCATTCAGATCATCCAAGTAGTCGTAGCCTTGGCGCTGCCACGCTGAGGTAATGGCCTTGTTAAACATGTCCCATTCGTTGCGGGGGACACGCTTTATCGGCACCGGACCTTCGTCGCCGTGATTGGCGTTATTGAAATCAAGGTCGCGTTCGAGCTTTTTGAAATAGGGCAGGACGCTGTCCCAGTCCCACCCGCTGGCGCCCGCCTTAACCCAACGGCTGAAATCCTGCGGAATGCCGCGTAGTCCGACCTGCGCATTGATGCTGGAGCCTCCGCCGATCACTTTGGCCTGATGGTATTGGCTCGGCGGGCGCGCTGCCGGCGGAATATGACTGCCTCTCCCTCGGGAAGCGACAAGCCCGGACCAGAAATAACTGGAATTGCCGAAAGCGCGACCACCGTAGCGCTCCTGGATGTCTCCGGGAATATTGTCGGGATGGTGATCACTGCCAGCTTCGAGCAGGACAACCTTGTTCTTGGGATCTTCGGAAAGCCGGGCTGCCACGACGCAGCCGGCGGAGCCGCCTCCTACCACCACATGTGTGGCGTGAATTCGCTTCATATCTCATTCCTCCCGACTTTGTCTCGATTGTCCGTATGGCGAACAAAATCTCCGATATATTGTTGTCACCGCCAACCTTGCATGTCAATTGAAAGCTCGCTCA
>Ga0102591_1004784_pt1 | contig 10070 bp, 8 predicted proteins | sample AraplaCol_mCL_r2_2_FD_76860 | JGI IMG/M metagenome (GOLD analysis project Ga0102591, IMG submission 76860) | Arabidopsis root microbial communities from North Carolina, USA - plate scrape MF_Col_mCL_r2 (SPADES assembly) (version 2) | ecosystem: Host-associated > Plants > Roots > Endosphere... | reverse complement strand
GACGATGGCGTTTCAGCCAGGCAAGCAGCGTCGGCGTCTGGGATGGCCAGGGGCGCTGGCGGGCGATCGGTGCGGTGCGGTCGCCGACCCCTTCAGCCGCCCATTCCTCGACAAGTCCCGTTGCACGGGTGTCGAGGGACTGGATTGCGATCAGCGGCTGGCCATCGCGATCAAGGGCATAGAGGCCGTTGCCATGGCCGGCGCAGCCGATGGCGGCAATATCGGAGGCAGCAATGTTTGCCTTGTCGAGGCACGTGCGGATCACCCGTTTGGCATTGGCCCAGAGTTCACCGAGATCCCGCTCGACATGACCGGGGCACGGCATGCGGCTATGGCCCTCCTCCCCGGCATGCGCCAGCTCCCGGCCTTCGAGATCGAAGATCACCGCCTTGATGACGGTGTTTCCGGCATCGAGCCCCAACAGATATTTTACCATTGCGAACCCCTCCCAAGGTTCTGTCAGTCTTGCGTGGTTTTAGCCGAAAGCCTAGCGCCGATCCCCAATTCTCCCCATCTGGGAGAAGGCGGCCCGAAGGGCCGGATGAGGGGGCTCGCTGCATGCTCAGGATTTGCCGCAGCACGCCCTCATCGCCTCGCACACGCTCGGCACTTCTCGTCGCTGGGAACAATGGGTAACCACCAACCTCACCCCCGCTGATAAACTGCAAACGCCTCTTCGCCGCTTGCATCCTCGTGGATGATCGCCATCAGACCGCGCACGACGGCGCCTGGATTGGCGTGCTGATAGATGTTGCGCCCGTAGACCATGCCCATCGCACCCTGCCGCATCAAGGCCGCGGACTTCGCGAAGACCGCGGACAGATCCTCCTTGCCGCCGCCGCGGACCAGAACCGGGCAACGCGCCGCCTCGATGACGCGATGAAAATCCTCCGGGTTGGTCGTGGGATCGGCCTTGACGATATCGGCGCCCATTTCGCGGGCAAGCCGCGTCAGCGTCACGATCTTGTCGGCATCGCCATCGACCATGTAACCGCCGCGCTCCGTCACAGGCTGCATCACCAGCGGCTCGATCATCAGCGGCATGCCGTATTTCTCGCAATCGGCACGCACGCGCGAAATATTCTGGACGCACTGGCGGAAGAGATCGGGCTCGTCCGGCAGCATGAACAGATTGACGACGACGCAGGCCGCATCCATCTGCAGCGCGCCGATCAGCGGCTCGGCCTCGTTTTGCAACACGGCCCACATATCGCGATGGCGGATGCGGTTGTAGGGGTTGCCCATGTCGAGACGCATGACGAGCGCTGGCTTGTCCTTGCCGGGCAGGTCCTGCAGCAGGTCGGCCTGGCCGTAATTCATCTGGATTGCGTCGGGCCTGGCGTCCACCAGCGCCTTCACGACGGCCGGCATGTTCGCCAGGCCGTCAAGGAAGGACGGCTCGTTGCAGACGCCATGATCGATCGCCACATCGAGGCAACGGCCGTTGCCGAACAGCCGGTTCATCCGGACCTTGCTGACGTCTCGCATTGTTCACTCCTTTGTTCGTTCCTTGCGGAAAGGGTTTGCTCCGAAACACCGTGACGGTCGTTCAGGAGGGTCAGAAAATGGGTTCGCTCCTCGGCAGCGCGCTGCGGCGGCCAGCCTTTTTCGGCGGCGAGAATGGCGAGGGCGGCATCGGCCATGTCGAGCGAAAGTTCGCCGGTGATGGCGAGCGTCGTGCGGCGCAAAAGAAGATCGTCCAGATGCTCCACCGCTTCCGAGCGGATGAGATGGATGAGCTCGCGGGCGCTGTAGCCGGCATGCGGCAGGGCGTGATCGGGAGGCAGGGCATGGTCCGCTGCGACGAGGAAGCGGGCGATTTCGGCAGCGTCGGTACCATAGCGCGTGAAGAGGGTGGCGATGCGATCCTCCTTAAGGCCGGTCGCGCCGGAAAGCTGCCGAAGCCAGTCGCTGCGATCCTTGGGAAAGCTGCGCCCGCCGCCGAAAGTGCGATCGGCGGTATCGATGCGGCGCTTGCGGCCGAGCCGGTCGAGCGCCATGTCGGCGGCGAGTTCGCCGAAGGACCGGAAGGTGGTCCACTTGCCGCCGATCATGCAGAGCACCGGCGGGCCAAGATCGCGGCCCTCGACGACCGTGCAGAAATGATCGCGCGGAATGCGGCCGGTGAAGCTGTCGTTGCTGGCCGGCAGCGGCCGAACGCCCGCGAACTGGAAGACGATCTCTTCCGGGCGGATGACGATGCCCGGCAGCACGAAGGCCAGCGATTGCAGGATGTAATCGCGCTCGTCATCCTCGCAGCGCACCGTGCCGGGATCATCGACGCGGATATCGGTGGAGCCGACCAGCACCTTGCCGAGATAGGGAAAGAGGATGCAGATGCGACCGTCCTCGTTCTCGTAATAGATCATGTGGCCATCGAGTAGGTCGCGCAGGCCCGGATGATCGATGATCAGGTGAGAGCCCTTGGTGCCGCCCATCAACGGCGCGGGACGGGCACCCTCGGGGAAGAGCGAGCCATTGGCGATGTCGATCCAGCCACCGGTGGCGTTGACGATCAGCGCGGGCCTGATCGGCAGCGATTGTCCGGCGATGGCATCGTGCAGCAGAAAGTGGCCGGTGGGGGCCTTTTCGAGCGTCGCATAGTTGAGGGCCTTCGCGTTCGGACCAGCCGAAAGCCCGTCGCGCAGAAGCTCGATGCCGATGCGTTCCGGGTGGCTTACCCAGGCATCGTAATAGGTCGCGGCGCTGCGGATTGCCGGGTTGAGCGCCGGCCATTTGGCAAGCGTGTCGCGGCGGCCGCGAAACTGGTGTTTCGGCATCAAGGCCCGTTTGCGGGTCAGGAAATCATAGATGGCAAGGCCCGTCTTGATGGCGATGGCACCGCGGCGGCTCGGGCGGCGGGTGAGGCCGAGAAACCGCACGATGCCGTTGCCGAGGCCGGAGAAAATGTCGAAGATCGGTACTGTGGTCGGCAGCGGTGCGACGTAATGCGGCGCGTTGCGCAGCAGCCGGTCGCGCTCGACCAGCGATTCCCGCACGAGGTCGAACTCGCCGTTTTCGAGATAACGCAGGCCGCCATGCACCATGCGCGACAGCGCGGCACTCGCGCCGGAGCAATAGTCGCCCTTCTCGACCAGCAGCACGTTCACGCCCTGCAGCGCCAGCTCGCGGAAGACGCTGAGCCCATTGATGCCGCCGCCGAGGACGCACACATCCACCTTCGGGCTTTTGCGAAACCCGTTCCATGTCTCTTCACGGTTCATGTTGAGAGCCTGTTATCCGTCCATGTGGGCCAGTTTCGCCACCAGCGCCGCGTCGATGGCCTTGAGATCGTCAGCCGAAAGCCGGAGCGTGCCGGCCCTTGCATTGTCGAATGCCTGTGCCGGGTTGCGCGCACCACAGAGGGCAAAGGTCATGCCCGGCTGCGCCAGCGTCCAGGCAATCACCACCTGGGCGACGCTCGCGCCATGCAGCTCGGCGACGGGTCGGATCGCCTTCGAGAAATCCTTCGCCTTCTGCCGGTTGGCGACGGAAAAGCGCGGATTGTCCTTGCGTTGGTCGTCACCCGAGAAAATGCGATCCGGTCCGATGGTACCGGAGAGCAGGCCGAGTGCCAGCGAGGAATAGCTGAGCGTCGACACGCCGTTTTGAACAGTGAGCGGCAGCAGGTCCGCCTCGATCCCGCGATCGATCATGCTGAAACGCTCCTGGATCGCATCGAGTGATCCGGTTTGAATGTAGTGCCGAAGCTCAGAGCGATCGACATTGCTGGCGCCGATGGCACGGATCTTGCCGGCCGCCTTCAACTCTTCAAGCGCCCGCACCGCCTCCTCGATCGGTGTCGTTACGTCCTGCCAGTGGGTGATGTAGAGGTCGATATAATCCGTGCCGAGCCGGCGCAGGCTTTGCTCGACCTCATGGTTGATCGAGTCGCGCCCGAGATAGCGGTGAACCGGCTTGCCATCCTGATCGAAGAAATGCTTGCCGTTCTGCGTATGCCAGACAAGGCCGCATTTGGTGGCGATGACGGCCTTGTCGCGGCGGCCGGCGATGGCCTTGCCGACGATCTCCTCCGAGCGGCCGAGGCCGTAAGCCGGGGCCGTGTCGATGAGGGTCACGCCGGCATCAAGCGAGGCCTGGATGGCGGTGATGGATTGCGCCTCGTCGGTGCCGCCCCACATCCAGCCGCCGATCGCCCAGGTGCCCAGCCCTACGGCCGAGGCCCTGACGCCGGAGCGCCCGATCTCGCGGATCAACTGTTCGCCGCTCATGCCGAAAACCTTTCCCCGGATGCTATTTCAAGGATACGCGCCCCAGTCGCCTCGTCGGTGACGAGCGTATCGAGATGGTTGCCGCGTAGCACGCTCAGGATGGAGCCGGCCTTGCTGAGGCCGCTTGCCACGCCGATCTTGGTCGGGATCGCCGCGAATTCCTCAAGCGTCAGCGAAACCAGTGCGCGGTTGAGGCTGTAGTCGCAGACCCGGCCTTCGCCATCGAGCAGATGGGCGAGCAGTTCCGCCCTTGCCCCGGAATGTTCGATTGCCTTGCGGTCCTCGCTGGAAGAGGGGTGCAGGTCGTAATAGGTCGAATCCGAGCTCAGGATCGAGCCGATGCCGACGACGGCGACCTTGGCTTCCCGCGCCCGCTGGAAGACATCGGCGACGGCGCGCATGTTGATCAGCATGCCCCGCTGCTCGGCATCATCGGCAAAGAGCGGCGCGTGGATCTGGTAGGAGCGTCCGCCGAGCCGATCCGCCATCAGGGTAGCGACGTGGTTGACGTCGGTATAGTGCTTGCCCTGCACGCAGCCGGTCGCGGGGATCACCTCGACATCGAAGCGACGAGCGGGCTGCAGGCCGGCGACGACGGCGCCGACACCCTTGCCCCCGGTGATGCAGATGGTGTCGCCATCGGCGATCTCCTCGATCAGCAGGTGGGCCGCCGCCTCGCCCAGAGCCTGCAGCGCCGTCTGGGGATTGTCGGATACGGTCGGCACCACCACGGCGCGGCTGATGCCGCCGAGCGCCAGTAAGCGTTCTTCCATATCCACCAACGGCTCGACCGGCGATTTGATCTTGATCTCGACGAGGCCGAGCTGGCGGCCGCGCTTGATCAGCCGGTTGACGGTGGCATGCGAGATGCCGAGCTGGTCGGCGATCTGTGCCTGCGTCAGGCCTTCGAGAAAATGCAGCACGAGCGCCTGGTGCATCTGGCGCGCGATGACGATTTCCTCGCGCGGTGCTGTCGTCTTTTGCTTCAGTTTGGCGATTGGCATATCAGGCGGCCTTCCGCTTGTGCAGGAAATGGTCGATGGAAACGGCGGCGAGCAGAATGCAGCCTTTGATCATGTCTTGCCAATAGACGGAGACGTCGAGCAGGATCAACGACGACGTGACGACCGAGAGCAGCGCGATGCCGAGGATGGCGCCGAAGATCGTGCCGGAGCCACCGTTGAGCGAGGCACCGCCGATGACCGCCGCCGCGATGATGTTGAGTTCCATGCCCACGCCGAATGTCGGGGTCGCCGCCCCGAAGCGGGACATGTAGATCACCCCTGCGACGCCCGCGAGGGTCGAGCAGAGAACCGTCACCCAGAACTTCACCTGGTTGGTCCTGATGCCGGAATAGAGCGCCGCCTTCTCGTTGCTGCCGGTATAGAACACCTTGCGGAAGGCGGTGGCCCGGCGCAGCAGGAAATCGAACAGGACGACGACGGCGATGAAGATCAGGATGACGTAGGGAATGCCGTGGAAGGTGCCCTGTCCAACCGCCTTGAAGCCTGCCGGCAGGGTAAAGAGCGAGAGCGGCGTGCCCTTGGTGATGATGAGGCACAGCCCGCGCACGATCACCATGCCGGCGAGCGAGGTGATGAAGTGGTTGAGCCCCACTACGGTCACGAAGAAACCCATGATCGCGCCGATGACGCCGCTGGCAAGAATGCCGATCAGTGAGGCCGTCCATGGATCGAGCCCGGCAAGAAACAGCGAGCCGGAGAGCACCATGGCGAAGCAGACGACCGAGCCGACGGCGAGATCGATGCCGCCGACGATGAGCAGGATCGTCATGCCGACGACGACGATGCCTTCCACCGAAAAGCTCATCAGCATGGCGCGGAAATTGCCGAGCGTCAGGAAGTGTGGCGAGGCGAAGCTCATGGCGAGGCAAAGCGCCAGGATGATCGCGATCAGTCCCGCTTCGCGCATGCTGCCGATGCGTTTGAAGTGCCCCGTTTTCGGGATATCCGCCGCTATCGTGTCGATTGCCATTCCCGTCTCTTTCTCCTTACGCGGCATGATCAGCCGTCCTTGCCGCACTGACCCCCGATGCAAGGCGGATCACCGTTTCTTCCGTCATATCGTCCCCGCCCACTTCGCCGGCAATGCGCCCTTCGCGCACGACCAGAACGCGGTCGCAGAGCCCGAGCAGTTCCGGCATTTCCGATGAAATGACGACGATGCCGATGCCCGAGCGCGCGAGATCGCGCAGCAGCCGGTGTATTTCGGTCTTCGCGCCGACATCGATGCCGCGTGTCGGCTCGTCCATCAGGACCACCTCGGGTTTGACGGCAAGCTGCTTGGCAATCGCCACTTTCTGCTGGTTGCCGCCGGACAGCGATTTGACCGGCGCCTCGACGCCGCCCATGCGCACCGCAAGCCGCCGCGCCAAATCCTCCGCCAGCGCCGCCTCGGCGCGACCGTTGAGCAGGCCGGCATGGTTGGTGAGTGCCTTCAAGTTCAGCACCGAGATATTCTGGGCGATCGACATCTCCAGGAACACCCCGGAGCCCTTGCGGTCTTCCGACAGATAGACGATGCCCGCCTTGACCGCATCCGCATAGGCGCGGATTGCCTGCGGCCTGCCATGCAGTCGGACTTCGCCGGCGGCATGGGCGCGTAGCCCGCAAATGCCTTCGGCGATCTCCGTGCGGCCGGAGCCGATCAGGCCACCGATGCCGAGGATTTCACCCCGGCGCAGATCGAAGCTGATATCATGGAATCGAGCACCATCACCGAGGCCATCCACGTCGAGGATTGTTTCGCGAGAGGCGACTTCGGCCCCGAGCTTTTCCGGATAGAGCTGGGTGATCTCGCGGCCAACCATGCGGCGCATCACATCATCAGCCGTGACATCGTCAATCTTGTCGGTGCAGACATACCGACCGTCACGAAAAACGGTCACGCGGTCGCAGAGGCTGAAGATCTCAGCCATGCGGTGGCTGATATAGATGATCGAGATGCCGTTCGCCTTGAGGTCGCGGATGATGGCGAAGAGCTGCTGCGCCTCGGTTTCGGTAAGCGCTGCGGTCGGCTCGTCCAGAATGAGCACGCGGCAGTCGAGCGTCAGCGCCTTGGCGATCTCGACAAGCTGCTGACTGGAAATCGGCAGGTCCGCGACCTTCTGGCGGACGTCGATGGCGGCGAGCCGGTTCATCACCTTTTGGGCATCGCGCTCCAAAGCGCGGTAATTCATGAAAGGGGCACGCCTGCGGTTGGTCGCGGCCATGAACATGTTCTCGGCCACCGTGGCATCAGGGCAGAGGGCGATTTCCTGATGCACCAGACCAATTCCAAGCGCCTGCGCGGCAGCCGGTGAAGCGATGCGGACGGGCTTTCCATCGACGCGGATTTCGCCTTCGGTCGGCTGCAGCACGCCAGCGATGATGTTCATCAGCGTTGATTTGCCGGCGCCGTTTTCGCCGCAGAGCGCATGGACTTCGCCGCGCTCGAGCGTGAAGTTGACATCCGTCAGCGCCCGGATCGCCCCGAAATGCTTGCTTATGCCATGAATGGTGAGCACCGGCTCCGCCATGGTAATTTCCTTATTCATGACCGGTCCCTGATCGAGACGGCTGCGATAATCTGTCTTCTGGCCAGCACAAAAAGCCGAGCTTACAAGGCGTTGAGGGGATAGTGCGGCTAGTTCTGGCCCAACCATCCCCCTCATTTGGCCCTCCAGGCGCACCTTCTTTCCGAAGGTGACAAGGGCCGATTCACTTACTCCTCGATACCCTTCGTGCCGCGGCGCTTCAGGTACTTGTCCCAATAAAAGTCATCGGCATTTTCGGCAGTGACGATCGAAAGACCATTGTCGACCACTGGGATGCTCATCGGGTTGAAGCCCGATCGCTTGGCGTCGTTCATCGGGTCGATCAGCTCCGGATGCTTGGCAAGCCACAACAGCATGAAGCCCATGTAGCCCTGCATGCCCTGGTTCGGGTTGATCGAGCCGAAGACTTCACCGGCCTTGATCATGTCGAGAATGTTGGCGTTGACGTCGGCGCACATGACAAGAACCTTGCCGCCATTTTCCTTGGACGCCTGTGAGGCGCCGATAGCGGAGTTCGCTTCCGGCATGAAGACCGCGCCGAGATTCGGATTGGCCTGGATGATGCTCGAAAGCCCTTGATAGGCCTTGGTCGGGTCCTGGTTGGAAGCGGCGCGACCGACCAGCTTCATGTCGGGCCACTTTTCCTCCATACGGCCGATGAAGGCGGCTATGCGCTTGTCATGATTGTCCTGGCCCGGATTTTCCAGAACCGCGTATTCGCCCTTGCCACCCAGCTTCTCGGCGATTGCGTCGGCAGCATAGATGCCTTCGCGGGTGTTATCCGAGGTGATGAACGAGACGCGCTTGGAAAGCGGCGAGTCGGCGGCGAAGGTGACGACGGCCGTACCCTGCTCGGTGGCGCGGTTGATCGGCTCGATGAACGGATCGGAGTTCATCGGATGGACAAGGATGCCGGCCGGGTTCTGGGCCAGCGCCTGATCGAAGGTGGCGATCTGCTTGTTGACGTCATATTCCGGTGTCCCGGTATATGCGGTTTCGCAGCCGAGCTGCTGACCGGCCTGCTTGAACATCTCGTAGACCGGGAACCAGTATTCCACACCCGAGACCATGACGTTCATGACGTATTTTTCACCCGGCTTGCAGCGGAACGGACTGTCCGTTTCCGCGAATGCCGTGCCCGCAAAAAGCGTTGCTGCAAGGACCGCCATGGCGGTCGAGCTTATAAATTTGCGCAAGATTCCTCCTCGAGGCCGAAGCCCCTCCCAAAAGCCTGAGGGCGTCACGTTGACGCCGCTGATCGCGTTGAAATCGAACTTCCTCCTCGAAGTCCGATGAGAGCAATAAAGGCGAAGATAAAATGCGTGTCAATATAATTCACACAATGAAATATATTTCACATCCGCAGGGAAGACAGCGGGGCAATCGACCAAAATCGCGGACTGAGGTAGCAAATGCCACAAGCACAAGGTGTTGGTCGTCGAGGAACTGAGGCCAAGCTGGCTGAACTGGAAGCCAGACTTGAGGAGATCAAGGCGCAAGCGCTCGCCTTGGAGGCGTCGCACAAGGTCGCTTTCGTGACCGTGATCAAGGTCTTCGATCCAAGAGTAGCGTCCGAGCCCTAGCCGCCGCTTGACCGACCTCCTCGAAGGCCGTGATATCCGCCGCGGCGTCCTCGAGCTACTCCGAGATGCCGAAGAACCGGTCCTTGCGGGTGATCTGTCGAAACAGGCTGCCGAACGCGAAGACTTTGGGGCCAGATTGACGGGATCGGTTCTAATCTGGCTGGAAGGTTTTCTGGCCTGCTCGTACGCATGGAGCAGACGGGCCTTGTTCGCTTGTCAGGTGCTCCCGATGGTCGTCGTAGATTGTGGTAGATCGCCAGGAAAGCATTTGAGGATTAATCTGGGCTGCCCACTCAGGCTAAAGCGCGTCGCCCGTTTTTTGATTCAGGTTCTCGAATCGGCCGATTTGTGATTCCTTCTTAGCTGGAAGGAGACCGATCATGGGCAAATCACATCCGATCGAGTTGCGTTCCCGTGTTATTGCATTCGTTGAAGAGGGCAACACCCATCGCGAGGCGTCCCGTCATTTCCGGGTGTCGCCTCGATTTGTGAATAACCTTGTTATCCTGAAGCGGGAGACGGGCTCTCTGTCGCCGAGACGACAGGGGCATATTGGTGGCGGCAAGTTAAGTGACCACGGTGCGTGGTTTCGGGAACGTATGGCTGAGAAGGGTGAATTGACGCTTGATGAATTGTGCGTCGAGCTTGCCGAGCGCGGCGTAATTGTGCATCGCTCGAGCGTCGGCCGCATGTTGCACC
>Ga0102591_1004779_pt1 | contig 10082 bp, 9 predicted proteins | sample AraplaCol_mCL_r2_2_FD_76860 | JGI IMG/M metagenome (GOLD analysis project Ga0102591, IMG submission 76860) | Arabidopsis root microbial communities from North Carolina, USA - plate scrape MF_Col_mCL_r2 (SPADES assembly) (version 2) | ecosystem: Host-associated > Plants > Roots > Endosphere... | reverse complement strand
TAAAGGTTGTGCAAGAATATTTGCGACAAGCGTATCTGCTTTAATTTTAGGTAATTGTTCAGGTTTGATAATATGAATTTTATTTAAATCAAGTTGATTGCGTTTAGCATTTTCTTTAGTTGCTTCCAGAGCTTGTTCATCATAATCAACAGCCCATACTTCATGTGCGCCTAATTTTAAAGCAGCGATAGCTAAAATGCCTGAACCACAACCATAATCAATAACAATTTCATCTTTTGGCGGATGAGCATCTAACCATTTTAAACACAAAGCGGTAGTTGGGTGAGTGCCTGTACCAAAAGCTAAACCTGGATCAAGAATAATATTAATGGCATTGGGATCCGGTGGTGTTTGAGTGCTTGGACAAATCCATAAACATTTGCCAAACTGCATGGGATAAAAATTATCTAACCATGCGCGTTCCCAATTTTGATCGGCTAAGTGTTCAATCACATAGCGTTGAATAACCTGTTCACCAAAATGATCTAGCAAAAAATCAATAACCTTTTGTCCATCTAGCTTAGGGTCAAATAAACCAACAACCCAATCCTGTTCCCAAATAGGCGTAGTGCCAGGCAGTGGTTCTAAAATAGGTTGATCAGCGGCATCTAAGATAGAAATAGACTTGGCGCCGAATAAATTGAGCATTGTGCTGATAGCTTCAACGTAATTTTGGGTGGTTTGAATTTTAATTTGTAACCAGGCCATTTTATTTAACATAAGTAGGGTGGGCAAAGGAGCGTAGCGACGTGCCCACCGGAAATATGTTGGTGGGCACGCTACGCTTTGCCCACCCTACAATTAACTCATTAATTTTTCTTCTAAATAATGGATGTTGGTACCACCTGCAATGAAATTCGCATCACGTAGAATTTTATGATGCATTGGAATATTAGTTTTAATTCCTTCAATTAAAATTTCATCCAACGCATTGCGTAAACGTGCTAAAGCAATTTCGCGAGTTTCGCCATAAGCAATCAATTTGCCTAACAATGAATCGTAATAAGGCGGAACGCGATAGCTGGTGTAAATATGCGAATCCATACGAATACCTGGGCCGCCAGGTGGATGGTATAACGAAATAGTGCCAGGCGAAGGAACAAATGTCGTTGGATCTTCAGCATTTATACGGCATTCAATCGCATGGCCACTAAAATGGATATCGCTTTGTTTAATCTTTAAGGATTCACCGGCTGCAATCATTAATTGCGCTTTAATTAAATCAATACCTGTAATTAATTCAGTAACGGGATGCTCAACCTGAATTCGGGTATTCATTTCAATGAAATAAAATTGGCCGTCTTGATATAAAAATTCCATGGTGCCTGCACCGCGATATTTCATTTCGCGACACGCTTTTGCACACAATTCACCGATGGATTTACGTTCTTTTTCAGTAATACCAGGTGCAGGAGCTTCTTCAATCACTTTTTGATGGCGACGTTGCATGGAGCAATCACGTTCGCCTAAGTGAATAGCGTTACCTTGGCCATCACCGAGTACTTGAATTTCAATATGGCGAGGTGTTTCTAAGAATTTTTCTAAATAGACTTGATCATTTTTAAAGGCGGCGCCTGCTTCTGCGCGTGTTAAAGCGATGCCATTTAATAATGCCGCTTCGCTATGAATAACGCGAATACCGCGGCCACCACCACCGCCAGCTGCTTTAATAATGACGGGATAACCAATCTTTTTTGCAATCGCTAAATTTTCTTTTGGATCGTCGCCTAAGGGGCCGCCGGAACCAGGAACACAAGGAACGCCCGCAGCTTTCATGGCGGCAATAGCAGAAACTTTATCGCCCATCATGCGAATGGTTTCAGGGCGTGGACCAATAAATGTAAATCCGCTTTCTTCAACGCGTTCTGCAAAATCAGCATTTTCCGCTAAAAAACCGTAGCCAGGGTGAATAGCCATGGCATCCGTAATTTCTGCAGCGCTAATAATAGCAGGTACATTTAAATAACTTTCTGCGGTTGCAGCAGGGCCGATACAAACAGATTCGTCTGCTAGTTTAACGTGCATTAAATCACGATCAGCACTGGAATGTACGGCAACAGTTTTAATGCCTAATTCTCTACAAGCACGTAAAATTCTTAAAGCAATTTCACCGCGATTCGCAATAACGACTTTGTTTAGCATAATATTTCCAAATTATCTAAATTGTGTGCTGGGTTATTCAATGATAAATAATGGTTGATCGAATTCAACGGGTGTACCGTTTTCAACTAAACGTGCTTTGATAACACCGGCTTTGTCAGCTTCGATTTGATTCATCATTTTCATGGCTTCAACGATACATAATACATCGCCAGCTTTAACGGTTTGGCCAATATCAACGAATAATTTCGCGCCAGGAGAAGGTGAAAGATAAACGGTGCCAACCATCGGTGAGCGCACGGGATGCCCACTTGGGGCAGCTGCCGCAGCAGGTTGATTCGCAGCAGGCGCAGAGCTAGCAGCTGGAGCCTGATGAGCAATTGGATAAGATTGCTGCATAATAACAGGCGCATGAGCAGCGGAACTGCTTTGACGACTGATACGGACTGAGTTTTCGCCTTCAGCAATCTCGATTTCGCCGATATTGCTGTTGTCGAGTAATTCAATTAATTGCTTAATTTTTTCAATATCCATGAGCTTTGTTCACCTTTATATTAAACAGATTTACTTGGATTCATACGCCGCTTAACCCTTCTTCTTGGTTGCCGCTGCCTCAAGATAATGAATTGCGGCGCGTAAAGCAAGCTCATATCCTTGGGCGCCTAAGCCGGTGATAACGCCAACGGCGATATCCGAGAAATAAGAGTGGTGGCGGAAGGATTCACGGGCATTGATATTGGAAAGATGGACTTCAATGAAAGGGATGTTAACGGCTAATAAAGCATCTCGTAAAGCAACACTAGTATGCGTGAAAGCGGCCGGATTAATGATGATAAATTGGGTGCCATCATTAACGGCAGTATGGATACGGTTTAATAGCTCATGCTCTGCATTGCTTTGCATACAGTGAATGACGTGGCCTAAGTGGTTGCCCATCGTAACGAGATTAGTATTAATAGCCTGTAAGCTAGCAACGCCATATAAACGCGTTTCGCGTTTACCAAGCAAATTTAAGTTAGGACCATGTAGAACAAGTATATTAGCCATGTTTTTTTCAATTTTAACGTTATAATGAACAGGATATATTAACTTAATATTAGCTTATAACTTTGGAAACTAAAATTCTTAATAAAGATCTCACTAAAATTCCCTGCCGAGCTTTGCGGGGTATTGGGCCGCAAATAGCGGAAAAATTGGCAGAGTTTGGCTTGGCCAATGTGCAGGATCTTTTGTTTCATTTACCCTTTCGCTATCAAGATCGTACGCGAATTACGCCGATGGGGCAGTTGCGCGGTGGTGATCATGTCATGGTTGAGGGTGTGGTTGAGCATGCAGATGTTGCTCAAGGTAAACGTAGAAGTTTGTTAGTTAGGCTTTGGGATGGAACCGGTTATTTAACTCTGCGGTTTTTTCATTTTAATCAAGGCCAAATTAATTCATTAAGACGCGGTGTTTTGCTGCGTTGTTTTGGCGAAGCGCGTGGATGGGCGGGGCAATTTGAAATGGTGCATCCGGAATATCAGCAAGTCGCAGCCAATAAACCAGCACAACCGCAAGATTCATTAACGCCGATTTATCCGACAACAGAAGGTATTACACAACGAACGTTACGCCAATTAACCGATCAGGCTTTAGCATTAATAGAATATGAGGAGCGTTTGCCAGATTATTTGCCTGCTGAAGTATTAGAGCAATCACAATTACCAAGTTTGATAGAAGCCTTGCGCTATGTGCATAGGCCACCACCTGAAGCGCCGGTTGAGCAATTATTACAAGGCATCCATCCAACGCAACAACGTTTAGCGTTTGAAGAATTATTAGCACATCATTTAAGTTTGCGCCGTTTACGTCAAAATTTACAACAAAGCCAAGCACCTATTTTAAAAAATAAAAATCAATTAACTCAACAATTATTATCGGTTTTGCCATTTCAATTAACAGGTGCGCAACAACGTGTGCTGCAAGAGGTTAATGCTGATTTGCAACTAGAAAAACCGATGTTACGTTTAGTGCAGGGCGATGTGGGTTCTGGTAAAACTATTGTTGCTGCATTAGCGCTATTGCAAGCGGTTGAAAATAATCTTCAAGGCGTATTAATGGCACCGACAGAATTATTAGCAGAGCAACATTTTCAAAATTTTACAAAATGGTTAGAACCGCTAGGCATTAAATTAGCGTGGTTAGCTGGAAAATTAAAAGGCAAAGCGCGTAATGAAATGTTGGAAAAAATTATTTCTGGTGAAGCTAATGTGATCGTTGGAACGCATGCATTATTTCAAGCGGATGTTAATTTTTCTAAGTTAGGTTTAGTTGTGATTGATGAACAGCATCGTTTTGGTGTGCATCAACGTTTAGCGTTGCGCGAAAAAGGCTTAATGGAAGGCGGAATGTATCCCCACCAATTAATTATGACCGCGACACCCATTCCACGTACATTAGCGATGACGGCGTATGCAGATTTAGATTATTCCGTTATTGACGAATTACCGCCAGGACGAACACCCGTGCAAACAGTGGTTATTTCTGATCAACGTCGTCATGAAGTGATGTCGCGCGTAAAATCAGCGTGCCAGGAAAAACGCCAGGTTTATTGGGTTTGTCCGTTGATTGAAGAGTCAGAATTACTGCAATGCCAAGCGGCAGAAACAACGGCAAAAACTTTAACAGAAGTTTTGCCAGAGGTGCGTGTTGGTTTAGTGCATGGTCGAATGAATGGCACACAGAAAGAAACTATTATGGCGGCGTTCAAGGCCGGAGAAATCGATCTATTAGTTGCAACCACGGTGATTGAAGTAGGTGTTGATGTGCCAAACGCTAGTTTAATGGTGATTGAAAATGCCGAGCGTTTAGGTTTAGCGCAATTACATCAATTACGCGGCCGCGTTGGTCGCGGTGCGACGGCAAGTTTTTGTGTGCTGTTATATCAATATGATCGTTTATCACAATTAGCAAAAGCACGTTTAGATATCATGCGTAAAACTAATGATGGTTTCGCCATCGCCAAGCGCGATTTAGAATTACGTGGTCCTGGTGAAGTATTAGGCACGCGTCAATCCGGCTTGATGCAAATGCGTGTGGCCGATCTAATTCGTGACGCACAATTACTTCCTAAAGTACAAAACGCCGCTGAAATACTCATACAAAAATACCCAGACCGTACCGAACCCCTCATCAAACGCTGGCTAGCCCATAAAGAAAAATACGGCGAAGCGTAGGTTGGGTAGAGCGACGCGAAACCCAACATTTGTAATTTAAATTTTAAGAATTAACTAATTCTTTAATGATAGTAGGGTTTTTGGCAATACACTTAAGATAGGCCCTACTAATTGAATCAGGTTGTCGTTTATGTTGCTCCCATTTTTTCAATGTCTCAGGATTAATCCGATAAACTCTTGCGAATTTACTTTGCGAAAGGCCTAGCTTTTTACGTAATGTAGCTACATCAGGTGATGCTTGCAGAGTTACTAAGCCATTTATATTCGCATCTTCGAGAGACTTAATTAATGCTTTGCCTAATTTGCTCATAATAATTATTTCCTTAAATAATTTAGAGGTGCATAGTACTATAATTGGCAAATTGTTATGGTTGCTGTTTTGCTTGATTAAGCAGGGCTAATTCTTCTCTGTAAACCGGTATTTCCCTCGGGGCAACTATGCCTAATCGCACCTGTCTGCCTTTGATCTTTAAAACGATGACTTCGATGTTGTCGCTGATGATAATTTTCTGATTTGGGTTACGGGTTAGGACTAGCATTTATAAGTTTCCTTTTAGGTGGGTTATGCAGGTGTGAATATTATATTAATTTTTTTATTATGTATATATGCATTAATGCGGACCTCATTGCGAGGAGGCCGCAGGCCGACGTGGCAATCCAGGTTTTATCGTTTTCTGGATTGCCACGTCGCTACGCTCCTCGCAATGACGAAAGTATAGATGGTTTGAATTTGATAAGGAGTAAGTTAAGTAACTTACTCCTTGCTGGTATTTATAAGCTAAGGCGGGTTGATTGGTAGTCCATTTGATCAAGTAATTCTTGAAAACCTTCAGATGTTGTATTTTTATGTAAAGGGTTACCGCTCTCAAGAAGATTATCTAGATAACGCATTAAAAACTCAAGGTTGTAACTTGCTTGCTCAACTAATGAAATTAATTGTTTGTCCGCACCAACTTCTTCAGCTCCGCAGAGTTCGTCTTGTGCTTCAACGCTATCAATGTCGCTACTGTCTATTGTGCCAGCTTCATTTTCTTCAGACGCACCAGCTTCCTCAAATTGATTTTCATCATCGAGTTCAACGGCTTCTTCAGCGTTAGCATCAATTTCATCATCGATGTCATCGATTTCAAGCTCGTCTTCAGTGTCGTCTAGCTCTTCTTCGCTTTCTTCGGTGTCATCATTTTCTTCGTCATCTTCTTCCTCGTCATCGTCTTCGTTTTCATCGTCGTCTTCGTCGTTTTCTTCTTCGGCTTCATCGTCCATGTCCATTTCTTCAATATCTTCTGCGCCAGCTTCAATATCTTCGCCTTCATCGTTTTCTTCCTCCTGTTCGTCATCCATGTTTTCAAAGTCCTCTGCATCGACGTCGAGATCTTCGTCTTCTTCAGATGCCTCTTCATTGTCTGCACCTAAATCAGCTTCTTCCTCTTCATCGGATTCTTCAGTCTCAGCATCCTCATCATCTGCATCATAATCTTCTGGCTCGGCAGAATTGCAATCACGTTCTAATGATACTAGGTCATAGTCGGCACATAATTTTTCCCATTCTTCAGGGTAATTCCAGAATAAAACGTCACGTATGATTTCATCGAGTAAAGGATCGAGTATTAATTTACTCATTAGCTCATCGCTTGGCTTTTCTCTAAGCGCTGAATGAGGTACGCGAATGTTTAGCTTTTTCGCTAATGCTTGTAAGGTTTTGATTTCTGCTTCAAAACCGTTGACTAACATATCAATAGTTGTTGGTTTTAAGATACCAACATTTTCTTTGGTGCGTTTAATAGCGCTTTTGCGAAAAGCAATAAAATAGAGAATTGCCGTTTTTGCAAGAATGGGATCAGCATTTAGTAAAGCAAGCGTAGGCGCAGCTAATAAATTTTGTGTGGCAGCTTCAATGAGCTCATTTTCGTTAGCACGATCGAGCGCTGCGTTGAATCTAAAGCAATCGCTGGATTCCTCTGCTTTTGCAGAAGGTTCAATTAATAGCTGTGTGAGTTTGGTGTCTAAAACGCTCTTTTTGCTTTCAAGCGTACCGAGTAAATTTTTGGATGATAGGGTGCTTTGATCAGCTTGATCCAGCGCCTTTGATGGAGTGATGTTACTTTTAACCGACGTTACATCGGCAATTTTTGGCATACTAAAAAATACGCCTTTGGCAGCTGAATTTCCCATGGTTTTTACTCCTCGGTAAAAGGGTTTTTAGTGCGACACCTCGTTAAAGTTTTTAAAAATTTCCTTCCTGTAAGTCGCGTAATGTAGGACACTTTTTTTTCAATTGCAACAAATTTTTTATCTGCAAATTAAATTATTTTTTGGCGTGATTTTTAGAGGCGGTTTTGGGCGAAAAATTATAACTAAGTTTTTAGTTGACATCGACTAATTTTTTAGTTATAAAAATAAGAAAACATCTATTTTTATAGGATTTAGCGCATTATGAAACAAAATCATTTGACGCCAGTTGAGCAGGAGTATATGGAGATTTTATGGCAGCTTGGCGAGGGCACTGTTCATGACATTTTAGCTCGCCTCCCACACAAGCGATCAGCGGCTTATACGACGGTCTCAACTATTTTGCGCATACTCGAACAAAAAGGTGCGGTGACATCGCGCAAACAAGGACGTCGTCACATCTATAAACCCAAGCTTAGTAAACGTGCTTTTGCGCGTGATTGGTTGGAGAGGTTAATGAATCTTTTCGCAGGTAGCCCTGTAGAGCTGGTAGCGAATTTGCTCGATAAAAAGCGTATTTCCAAAGAAGAGCTTATCGCGATCGAACGTTTACTAGAGGCGAAAAAGAAGAACGAGCGCTAAATGCTTACGACGATCTTAACGACTTATTTTGCTTTTAATCTGGTACTTGCTTTGAGCTATTTATCAGCGCGTTTAGCACTGGCTGGCTTATACACTAACCAAACTCAGCGGCAGCAGCTTAAACTTGTGAGGTTTACATTTCTTGTTAGTGTATGTGCATTTATGCTTATACCCGTTTTACTGCATTGGTTATCTTGGCATAGTGAAATGGGTTTTGAAATACAACCTTTATTGCGTCAAGGCGTGGATTCGCTCCAGATCAATCAGGGCACAACAGCTACCGTAAGTACGCTACCTATTCGTCGGGCTGGGTTTAATTTTACAGTACTGGCTTGTTATGCGTTGGCTGCCTTAATGATTCTATTGGCAATAGGGCGAGTTAAAAGCATAGTGGTTGTTAGGCGATTACTTGCAGAGTCAAAAGTATGGCGTCAGCAACAAAAGCTCTATATTTTATTAAATGAAAAAATAAACGTTCCATTCTGTTGGTCATTCGGTTTGTGCTCTTATATCGTTTTACCAACTTCTTTGCTCCAGCAACCTTGTACTTTTCGCTTGGCCATACGTCATGAATTACAGCACTTGCGTCAGAATGATCCGCAATGGCTTTATGGGTTGGCACTAATAAAGATTATTAATTTTTGGAACCCGTTTGCAAGGCTTTGGGCGCACTGGTTTAACGAGCTACAAGAATTTGCTTGTGATGAAGCTACTGTACAATTAATTAATCTGGCAGGAACTAATAACGCTTGGCAGTTAGCACGTTCACCTTACGCGCCAGCAGGACTAAAAAAATATTTGCCGTTATTACAAGCCTCTATATTAATTGCAAAAAATCCAGAATTACTTAGCGTAAGCTAATTCATCTTTTTTGATTACAATCGTGTTAGTGCATTCAGAGGTTGCATTTTTATCATTATTAGCCGCAGTCATGGTACAAACGTTTTGGTTGAGTTCAGGATTTTCTTGAACAATACCGTTTGTAACATCGGCTGCGTCTACATTTGCGAGACAGCCGCCAGGCAATAAGCAACCATTTACCACGAAGTTACCAATAGCATTACGCGATAATTTAGTCACAAAAGCGGCAAATTCTCCTGTGTAACCGCCCACCGTGCCGTTAATTTCACCGCCATTTTTACCATTAAGTGTTAATGAAGATACGACAACGTTAACGAAAATATTACTTAAGCCATCTAAATAAGTATTTTGAGCATAAATATTACCTTTAATTGCATCGGTTGTAATGCTGGTGTCACCAGTTGCATATAAACCAGCTTTGAAGTTTGTGGTACCAGTACCTGCATTTTGTACAAATGTGCCTACGTTAACTTGTTTATCTGCTATGACGTTAAAAGCATTGCCAATGATTAAATTAGCGATTGCTTGTGCATTACCAACGACATCGGCGAAATTAATACTTCCTCCGCCATTAGCGGTCAGTGTTAATTGATATAAGCTATCTAAAACAGTGTTAAAGGTAATATTGCCACCGTTGTTACTGGTAACTGTCGTTGCTTGATTAAATGTCACTGGATCGTTGAAAACAAAACCAGTGCTGTTAGCAGTTAAGTTTGAAGTATTAACGATTGTTTCACCATCAACATTCGTGACAAGGCCGCCAATATTAACAGCGTCATTCAATGTTACAGTGTGTTCTGAATTTAAAGCTAATGAATAATTACCATTAATAGTATGATCAAAAGTAATATTTGCGTCCTTTTTATTGATAGTTGTGTTGCCAATTAATACAACAGGTGCATCGAATATTAAATCTGTACTATCTGTAATAGTTAAACCATTTTTCAATTGATAAGTATTTGGTGTAGTAGTAAATACCAACGTTTTCGCAGTTACATCTGATAATGTAATGATATTACCCGCCGTAATATTAAGAACTAAACCACTTGCATCTGTAGAATCATTAAAATTAACTGAATTGGTTCCAGCATTAAT
>Ga0102591_1004772_pt1 | contig 10102 bp, 9 predicted proteins | sample AraplaCol_mCL_r2_2_FD_76860 | JGI IMG/M metagenome (GOLD analysis project Ga0102591, IMG submission 76860) | Arabidopsis root microbial communities from North Carolina, USA - plate scrape MF_Col_mCL_r2 (SPADES assembly) (version 2) | ecosystem: Host-associated > Plants > Roots > Endosphere... | reverse complement strand
CGGGACAGCGTGCTGGCTTTCCCGCAACCCACCGGAAACACCCTCATGAAGAATGCAGTTGTCCTCCTGTCCGGCGGCATGGATTCCGCCGCTGTCGTCGCCATCGCCCGCGAGCAGGGCTTCGCCGTGCACGCCCTGAGCGTCCGCTATGGCCAGCGCCATACCTCGGAACTGGACGCCGCCGCCGCCGTGGCCCAGGCCCTGGGCGTGGTCGCGCACAAGACCGTCAACGTCGACCTGCGCAGCATCGGCGGCTCGGCCCTGACCGACGACATCGACGTGCCTGAAGCGGGCGGCGAGGGCATTCCGGTCACCTACGTGCCCGCGCGCAACACCATCATGCTGTCGGTGGCGCTGGGCTGGGCCGAAGTGCTGGGCGCCAACGACATCTTCTGCGGCGTCAACGCGGTGGACTATTCCGGCTACCCCGACTGCCGCCCCGAGTTCATCAGCGCCTTCCAGACCCTGGCCAACCTCGCCACCAAGGCGGGCGTGGAAGGGGCGGGCATCCAGGTGCACGCGCCGCTGCAGTTCCTGAGCAAGGCCGACATCGTGCGTGAAGGCGTGCGCCTGGGCGTGGACTTCGGCCTGACCGTGTCCTGCTACAACGCCGACGCCACCGGCGCGGCCTGCGGCCACTGCGACGCCTGCCGGCTGCGCGCCCAGGGCTTCGCCGACGCCGGCGTGGCCGACCCGACCCGCTACGCCTGATCGCGACGGGGTACGCCTGCGCCGCAAGATGGGTTAGAATGCGCACCCCCGGCGTGAAGTCGGGGCATGCAATGGGCCGTTAGCTCAGTCGGTAGAGCAGAAGACTTTTAATCTTTTGGTCGATGGTTCGAATCCATCACGGCCCACCAATTGCATGAGAAATCCGGGCGCCCTTGGGGCGCCTTTTTTGTGGTCGTGTGTATCAACCGACGACGTGCTCCGGCAACCCTTCAACGTTTCGGAGCACGCGGCGCAACGCGTTCGCTCCGGTGGGCCGATTCCGGCACCGGTCAAGCCACGCAGGGCGTGGCTCTACTACACTTCGGGCATCCCGGTAGCTCCCGGGCGCTGACGTGTGCTCTCCAGTGAAGATTCTCCTGACAGGAAGTTCAGGCCGAGTGGGTCGCGCCATCTTTGGCGCGTTGGCCTCCCGCCACGATGTGGTGGGCATCGACCGCAGTCCGTTTGCGACCACGCGTCACGTGGCTGATTTCACCGATACCCGCATTCTGTCCAAAGCGCTGCAGGGCGTGGATGCGGTCATCCACGCCGCCGCGCTGCATGCGCCGCACGTCGGGCTGTTCAGCGACAGCGAGTTCCAGCGCATCAATGTGGAAGGCACCCGCACGTTGGCGATGCTGGCCCGCGATTCGGGGGTGGGGCGGCTGGTCTTTACCAGCACCACCGCGCTGTACGGGCACGCGATCGTGCCCGGGCGGTGTACCTGGGTGGACGAGGACACGCCGCCGCTGCCGAAGACCGTTTACCACCGCTCCAAGCTCGCCGCCGAGCAGTGGCTGGAAGAGGCTGCGGGACCGGACCTGCAGGTGCGGGTGATCCGGATGTCGCGCTGCTTCCCGGAAACACCCGACCGCATGCTGCTGTACCGTCTGCACCGGGGCATCGACGTGCGCGATGTCGCCGACGCGCACGTTGCGGCGCTGGGCAACGGCGGCCCCGCGTTCCAGCGCTACCTTGCCAGTGGCTGGACGTCGTTCCAGCGCGAAGACTGCGACGCCCTGGTCAGCCGGCCGCGTGACGTGCTGGCCCTGCGCTGCCCCCAGTGGCTGGCCGAATACGACCGGCGCGGCTGGTCGCTGCCGGTGGTGGATCGGATCCATGATCCACGCGCGGCCAGCGTCGGGCTGCAGTGGCGCAGCTGGCGTGGGCCCGAATCGATCCTGGCGCAGCTGGAGGCCGGCAGCATCGAAGTCCTGCCGGAGTCCGCACGCACGGACGACTGCACGATTGAATAGGGACGTGCGTACACGCGGCCTGGGCGTCGCATGGCGCAGACTGGCCGCGTTTGCTTTCACTGCAGTGGAGTTGCCATGAACCGTTTTGTGCTGATCGGCCTGGGCGCACTTGCGCTGGCCGCCTGCAAGCCCGCCCCGAGCGATCCGGCGACGCGTGCCGCTCCGGCTACGCCGACCAATGAATCGCCGGCCCCGGTTACGTCGCCCGCGGCGCCTGCCACCGGTGCTAAGGAGGGGCCGTCGTTCGACTGTGCCAAGGCCGCCAACGACGCCGAGAAGACGGTCTGCGGCGACGCCCGCCTGTCCGCGCTGGATCGAGAGCTTGCCGCCCTGTACCGCGCGGCGCAGACCGGGCCGGGCGAGCTGGATGTCGCAGCCGAGCAGCGCGGTTGGATCAAGGGCCGCGACGCCTGCTGGCAGGCGGTGGATGCCAATCGCTGCCTGCTGGAGTCCTACCAGACCCGCATCGTCGAGCTGCGCCTCGCGTCGCCGTCTGCACCCGCCGCGAAGGCGGTGCAGTATGCCTGCGACGACGCCAGCAAGCCGCTTTCCGTGGTGTTCTACAACGCGTTGGACCCGCAGGTGGCGGTCATCCGCTTGGGGCGCGACCAGGCCATCGCCTTTGCCGCACCCTCGGCCAGCGGCGCCCGGTATACGCGCGAAGGGGTGGAGTTTTGGGAACACCAGGGCGAAGCCACGCTGGACTTCTATGGCACGCGCCTGAGCTGCAAGATCGGCGGATGAACAACGGGCGCCGGCCCGCGGGCCGGCGCCTGTGGTGGTCAGCGTACGCGGCGGTAGCGGACCTCGTTCTGGCGGTCGCCCACTTCGGTGGTGACGAAGCCATCGCGACTCTGGTTGATGTCGAACACGCTGTTGCCCACGTTGAGCTGGCCGCCGTTGACCCAGCCGGACAGATTCTGCCCGCGCGCCTGCGCCGACATGCGGCCGTCGGCGTCGATGCGCATGCGGATGTCGGTGTTGTACATCGGGTTGTAACCTTCGAACTCGCCGATCATCCAGTTGGGCACGTACGAGGTATGGCGCGCGCCCTGGTAGTTGTCATCGTCGTAGCGCTCATCCTGCTTGTTGGCGTTATGCACCAGCGCGCCCAGGATGGCAGCCCCGACCAGCACGCCGGCCGCCACCTTGGCGTCGTGGTTGTCGTCATCGCGGTCATGGTGGCGGTCGTCGCCGCGCACGCGGAACGAGGCGCGGCAGCCGTCGTCGACCCACACGTTGCGGCGGTCGTAGTCCCAGCTGCGGCCCTGGCGGCAATCGGCGCCGGACAGCTTGCGGTCAAGGGTGACGTAGCCGGCGTAGGGGAGGGCACAGGACTGGTAACGGTTGTCCCGGCTTTCGCAGGTGACGAAGTCATCGGCGCGGGCGTCGGCCAGCGAGGCCAGCAGCAACAACGGGGTGCCCAGCAGTATTCGGGTCTGCATGTTTCGGCTTCCAGTCAGGGAGTGGGGCCACGGCGCGACCCCGTCCGGCGAACGATGCGCAGACTTGGATGAAATCCGCATGAAAGGGTAGGCTTTCTCCGCGCCAGGCGGGCGCATATGCGGAATGGCCTTCATGCGTATACGACAGGGACTACTGGGGCTGTTGCTGCTGGCGAGCGTATGCGCCGGCCAGGCTGAAGCAGGGAATACACCGTGCTCGGGAAAGAAGGGAGGCGTCTCCCACTGTGCCGGTGGATCTTTTGTCTGCAACGACGGCTCTATCAGTGCGTCGAAGAAGGTATGCACGGTCGGCGGCGGCGCGCGGGTGGCGCCGGCAACAGCGGTGCCGGTGAGCTCCGGAAATTGCCCTTGCAGCAGCGGTAATCTGTGCACGGGGCCACGCGGGGGTCGCTACTGCCTCACACCTGCGGGCAACAAGAGCTACAAGCCGCGTAACTGATGCCTGGCCTCATGCTGCGCGGTCGACGTCGTGGTCGCCGAAGCAGGCGCGGATGGCGTCCAGCAGTTCGCTCATCGAATACGGCTTGGGCAGGAAGTGGATGCCCGGGGCCAGCTGCGGGGTGACGCGGTCCGGCTGCAGGCCGGAGGTGACCAGCACCGGCAGGCTGGGGAACTGCTGGCGGATGCGCTGGGCGGCGTCGATGCCGCTCAGTCCGCCCAGGCAGACGTCGGTGAAGACCAGGTCGAAGCGCTCGCCGGCCTGCAGGAGGCCAAGCGCGGCTTCGGCCGAGCTGACGGCGGCAACTTCGCAGGCCTGGCTTTCCAGGGTGAGGCGGCTCAGCTCACGGGTGTCTTCGGTATCTTCGATCAACAGCACGCGCGGTTCGACGTGGCGCTTGGACAACAGCATGACGCGGGTTTCCCTGGAAATTGGAGCGGGGCGGCGCGGAGTATGGGCAGCGCCGGGTGAGGAGATCGTGCAAGCAGCGCCCTGAACGCCGGGTTTGTTGCCAAACGGTCAGGAAGGTCACGGTACAGTCGGGGTTTGTCCACTGGGAGACAGTTCCATGCAATGCCCCGTATGCACGACCCAGGCCCTGGTGATGTCCGAACGCCAGGGGATCGAGATCGATTACTGCCCGCAATGCCGGGGCGTGTGGCTGGACCGCGGCGAGCTGGACAAGATCATCGAGCGATCGGCCGGTGCTGCCGCGCCCGCGCCGGTCCAGGCCGCCGCGCCGCAGCCGCAGCCGCAGCCGCAGCAGCAGGTGTACCAGCAGGTACAGCATCGCGATACGCGCCACCTGGGCCAACAGCACTACGGCGACCAGCAGGGTTACCGGAAGAAGAAGAAGGAAAGCTTCCTGTCCGACCTGTTCGATTTCTGACCGTCGCGGGAATCCCCGGGCGCATGACGCCCGGGAGTGCCGGTCAGAACCAGACGCGGACGCCGGCCACCCAGCGTGTGTCCCGGGTGTGTTCGCCTGCCGCCTGGTGGTAATCGGCGGTGTCGCCGAACAGGCGCTCGTGGCTGATGCCGATGTAGGGCGCGAAGCGACGGCTGAACTCGTAGCGCAGGCGCAGCCCGGCTTCGACCTTGTTCAGGCCGGCACCCATGCCGTGTTCGGGTTCGTCCCTGGCGGCCAGCGTGGCTTCCACCAGCGGCTGCAGGATCAGGCGGTTGGTGAGCAGCAGTTCGTACTCGACCTCCAGCGTGGCCGCCAGTTGTCCACCGTCGCCGACATACGCCGTCGCCGAGGTTTCGAACTTGTAGGGGGCCAGGCCCTGGATGCCGAACGCGGCCCAGGTGCGTGAGTCCGCCGGGCGGAAGTCCTGCTTCACGCCCACCAGCACGTCCCACCACGGCGACACGCTGCGTCCGTACAGCACTTCCAGGTCGGACGCTTCGGTGCGCCCGCCACTGCGTTCGCCTTCGCTGCGCAGCCACAGGCGGTTGATGTTGCCGCCAATCCACCCACTGGCTTCCCAGGCCTGGCCGCTGCCGTGCTGGCCATCCCAATGTTCCAGCCGGTTGATCAGCAGCAGGCTGTGCACGTTGGGCGCGTGCTCCATCGCATCATGGTTGATGGGCGGGAAGGCGGCCGCGCGGTCGGCATCGGTGACTTCGGGAATGGGTTCGCGCGGCGCGCTCGGCGCGGTGCCATGTTCCATGGCAGCGTGATCCATTGTCGAGTGGTCCATTGTCGAATGGTCCACCGCAGTCGGTGCAGCAGCGGGTGCTGCATCGGTATGCGCGTGCGCATGAGACTGCGCCCACGCCGGTCCCGCGATGGCGGTGAGCAGCGCAACAGTGAGCAGCTTCATTCTTCAATCCTCACTTCGCGCATCATCCCCGCTTCCATGTGGTACAGCAGGTGGCAGTGGTAGGCCCAGCGACCCAGCGCATCGGCGCGCACGCGGTAGCTGCGGCGGGTACCGGGTGGCATGTCGATGGTGTGCTTGCGCAGCTGGAACTCGCCGCCGGCATTTTCCAGGTCGCTCCACACGCCGTGCAGGTGGATCGGGTGCTGCATCATGGTGTCGTTGACCAGCACGATGCGCATGCGCTCGCCGTAGTTCAGGCGCAGCGGTTCGGCGCTGGCGAACGGAATGCCATCGAACGACCAGCTGAATTTTTCCATGTGGCCGGTGAGGTGCAGTTCGACCTCGCGCGACGGCTCGCGCCCATCGGGATCCTCGAACAGACTACGCATCGCGCCATAGGTGAGTACCTGGCGGCCGTTGTCGCGCAGGCCGATGCCCGGGTCGTCGAGCTTGGGCTCGGTGGCCGCGCTCTGCATGTCGACCAGCGGGTTGCCGGTCTCGCTCGGCGCGTGGCGCGGTGCCTTGCCGGCGCTGCCATGGCCGCCGTGCCCCATGTTGGCGCCGCAGCCGCCTTCCATGCCTTTCATGTCATGGCCGGCCATGCTGGCGCCATGGCCCATGTCATGCCCCATGTCGCTCATGGTCAGCAGCGGGCGTGGGTCGCGCGCGGGGATCGGCGCCTGCAGCCCGTGGCGCACGGCCAAGGTGCCGGCGGCGTAACCGGTGCGGCCCATGTCCTGGCAGAAGATCGTGTACGCGTCCTGGCCACTGGGTTCGACGATCACATCGAACGTTTCGGCAGGGGCAACGCGGAATTCGTCGATGCTCACCGGGTGGATGTACTGCCCGTCGGCGGCCACCACGGTCATCTTCAGGCCGGGGATGCGCACGTCGAAGTAGGTCATGGAACCGCCGTTGATGAAGCGCAGCAGCACACGTTCGCCACTGCGGAACAGGCCGGTCCAGTTGCCCGCCGGTGCGGTGCCGTTGAGCAGGTAGGTGTAGGTGTGGGCGTTGATGTCGGAGATGTCGGTCGGGGTCATCCGCATCCGCCCCCACATGCCACGGTCGGCGGTGGCCGCGCTCCAGCCTTCGCGGCGCACGTCGCGCAGGAAGTCGGGCAGGGTGCGCTTGTAGTAGTTGTCGTGCTCGGCGAGCTTCTTCATGCGCCGGAACAGCGCGCCCGGGTCCATGTCGGTCCAGTCCGAGAGCAGGATCACGTGCTCGCGGTCGAACCGGTACGGGGCCGGCTGCAGCGGATCGACGATCAGTGCCCCGTACAAGCCGGCCTGTTCCTGGAACATCGAATGGCTGTGGTACCAGTAGGTGCCCGATTGCCTGAGGGTGAAGCGGTAGTCGTACGCCTCGCCCGGGGCGATGCCGTTGAAGCTCAGGCCGGGCACGCCGTCCATGTTGGCCGGCAGCAGGATGCCGTGCCAGTGGATCGAGGTGGGATGGCCCTGCAGGGCGTTGGCCACGCGCACGCTGACGGTGTCGCCTTCGCGCCAGCGCAGGATCGGCGCCGGCAGGCTGCCGTTGACGGTGATCGCCGGCCGGGTGCGGCCGGTGAAGTTGGCCAGCGACTCGCCGATGCTCAGCTGGAACTGCTGGCCGCTGAGGACCTGCGGGGCGCTGGCCACGCGGGGGCCGGCATCGGCCAGGGCGCGCGCGGGCATGGCGCCTGCCAAGCCGGCAACCACGCCGCCAGCGGCCAGGCCCTGCACGAACAGGCGCCGCGATGGCACGGGCGGAGCGCCCGCGCCGGGGGAAGAGGGGTGTGACATTGCAACTCCGAATCGAATCCGAGGGCACGCGCAGGTGCCGGCAGGACGCGCGTGCGGCAGCACGGCGTCGCGTCGAGCGGGCGTTCGTGGCGAGCGCCGGCCCGGTCAGCTCCGGTCAGGCGATGGGAGGGCGGGTGATGCGGTCCAGCGGCAGGCTGCGCAGGACGTCCGGGGTGGCCGGCAGCGGCGCCGGCGACAGCGGCGGCGGTGTGGGGATCCAGGCGATCTGGGCGGTCAGGCCCGGCTGCTGGGCGCAGTTGCGCAGGCAGTCCTTGATCCTGCAGTGCTCGCTGTCGTCGGGTGCCTGGGCAGGCGGCGGCGTGTCAGCCCGCCCGCCGTGCAGGGCGGCGTGTCCTTCGCCATGGCAGGGCGGCGCCGGGGCGTCCTCGGTCGGGGCGGCCGGCATCGCCATGGCCAGCACCATCGGACCGGCCATGGCCGCGTTCAGCCCGTTGAGCAACAGGCTGAGCATCAACACCACGCGCAGGAGCAGGCCACCGGCAGACATGGGCGCCACCTTAGCGCCAAAGCGCGGCAGGCGCACCAGTCGCTGAACAGCGGGTTCAACTCTGGACGTGGGTCCGGTCGAGCGCATGCGGCTCAGCCTTCCTCGCGCACGATCTCGACCAGGCGCTCGCCGTAGCGGGTCAGCTTGGTGCCGCCGATGCCGCCGACCCGGCCCAGCGCGTCGATGCTGGTGGGGCGCTGTTCGGCGATGTTGCGCAGGGTGCTGTCGTGGAAGATCACGAAGGCCGGCACGTTCTGCTCGCGCGCCAGCTCGGCGCGCAGCCCGCGCAGCGCGTTGAACAGCGCCAGGTCCTGCGGCAGCACCGACAGGCCGGTGCGCTGCCCGCTGCGGTCGCGTTCGCGGGTCTTGGCGCTTTCGCGGCGCATCATCACCTTGCGCTGGCCCTTGAGCACCTGCCGGCTGCCGTCGGTGAGGCGCAGGCCTCCGTAGGCGTCGCTGTCCACTTCCAGCAGTCCGGCCGCGACCAGCTGGCGGAACACGCTGCGCCAGGTGCGGGCATCCAGGTCCTTGCCGATCCCGTAGGTGCTCAGTTCGGTGTGGCCGAACTGGCGGATCTTGTCGTTTTCGCCGCCACGCAGGATGTCGATCAGGTGGCCCACGCCGAAGCGCTGGCCGCTGCGGTACACGCAGCTCAGCGCCTTCTGCGCGGCCACGCTGGCATCCCAGGCATCCGGCGGCTGCAGGCAGTTGTCGCAGTTGCCGCACGGCTGCGGATAGGTCTCGCCGAACCCGGCCAGCAGCACCTGGCGCCGGCACTGCATGGATTCGCAGTAGCCCAGCAGGTGGTCCAGCTTGGAGCGCTCCAGCGCCTTGCGTTCCTCGCCGGCTTCGGACTGCTCGATCATCTGCTTGAGCAGGACCACATCGCCCAGGCCGTAGCACAGCCAGGCCTCGGCCGGCTCGCCGTCGCGGCCGGCACGCCCGGTTTCCTGGTAATAGCCTTCCATCGACTTGGGCAGGTCGGTGTGCGCCACGAAGCGTACGTCGGGCTTGTCGATGCCCATGCCGAAGGCGATGGTGGCGCACATCACGATGCCGTCCTCGCGCAGGAAGCGGCGCTGGTTGGCCGCGCGCACCTCGGCCGGCAGGCCGGCGTGGTAGGGCAGGGCGTTCATGCCCTCCTTGCACAGGAATTCGGCGGTTTCCTCGACCTTGCGCCGCGACATGCAGTAGACGATGCCCGCCTCGTCGCGGTGCCCGCGCAGGAAATCCAGCAGCTGGCGCTTGGCGTTGTCCTTCTGGACCACGGTGTAGCGGATGTTGGGGCGGTCGAAGGAGCTGACGAAGTGCTGGGCGTTGGTCAGGTCCAGGCGCTCGGCGATCTCGCGCTGGGTGGGCGGGTCGGCGGTGGCGGTCAGGGCGATGCGCGGCACGTCGGGCCAGCGCTCGTGCAGCACGGTAAGCTGGCGGTACTCGGGCCGGAAGTCGTGGCCCCACTGCGAGACGCAATGGGCCTCGTCGATGGCGAACAGGGCAATCCGGCTGCGCGCCAGCAGCGACAGGAAGCGGCCGGTCAGCAAGCGCTCGGGCGCGACGTACAGCAGTTCCAGTTCGCCGGCGAGCAGTTCGCGCTCCACCCGGGCGGCGGTTTCGCCGTCCAGGGTCGAATTCAGGAATTCGGCGCGCACGCCGAGCTGGCGCAGCGCTTCCACCTGGTCCTGCATCAGCGCGATCAGCGGCGAAATGACGATGCCGGTGCCTTCGCGCAGCAGGGAGGGCACCTGGTAGCACAGCGACTTGCCGCCGCCGGTGGGCATCAGGACAAGCGCGTCGTTACCGGCCGCGACATGCTCGACGATCGCCTGCTGCGGACCGCGGAAATCGTCGTAGCCAAAAATGCGGTGCAGCAGTTCGTGCGCGGGGCGGGAAGACATCGCCCTAGTTTACCGGTTCCGGGGGGCGTTCCCCGTCCGGAATTCCCCCGATGAAACATCGGGGGAACGGGCCCGGGCGTTACTGGAGGAGCGAGCGGAGCATCCAGGCGTACTTCTCGTGGGTCTGCAGGCGCTGGGTCATCAGGTCCTCGGTGGGGGCGTCGTCGGCGTCGTCGGCCACGTCCAGCACCTTGCGGGCGGTGCGGCAGACTGCTTC
>Ga0102591_1004771_pt1 | contig 10102 bp, 10 predicted proteins | sample AraplaCol_mCL_r2_2_FD_76860 | JGI IMG/M metagenome (GOLD analysis project Ga0102591, IMG submission 76860) | Arabidopsis root microbial communities from North Carolina, USA - plate scrape MF_Col_mCL_r2 (SPADES assembly) (version 2) | ecosystem: Host-associated > Plants > Roots > Endosphere... | reverse complement strand
TACACGAACGCGACACCGGAAGACGAGCTGCGCGACGTCGATCTCGTCGTCGATGCCGTCGGCGGCCCCACCAGCGGCCGCTTCCTGAAAACCATCAAGCGCGGCGGTGCCCTCTTCCCCGTCTTCCCGCTAGGCTTCGCCGGTGCGGCCGAAGCCGAACAACGCGGCGTCACCGTCTCGGCCACGCAGGTGCGGTCGAATGGCGCGCAGTTGCGGGAGCTAGCCAGCCTGCTCGACAGCGGCGCGATCCGCGTCGTCATCGACGGTAGCTGGCCACTCGCCGACGCGGCGAAGGCGCATGAGCGCGCAGCGCAGGGCCACATTCAAGGCAAGCTCGTTCTGATCGTGGAATGAGGCATACGCCCGAGGTCGTCCACGCGCACCCGCGCTGTCGCGCCAGAACGAAAAAGGAGCCACACCATGCCCAGTATCCGTGATGCCATCCACGACCTTTTCAATCGTCCCGAGCTGACGACAGCCGACGCGGTCGATCGACATTTCGATGCTGCGTTCCGGCAACGCGTCAATGGCGCGTGGATCGATCGTCAGGCATTTGCCGACGGCATCGCCGAGCTCAGATCGCGCATGGTGCACGTACGTGTCGATGTGCTCGATGAATTCGTCGACGGCACACGGTATGCGGAGCGACACGTCATCGAGATCGCCACGCGCGACGGCGAGCTGATTCGTCAGGAGGTGTTTCTTTTCGGAGCGGCGGCGCAGGACGGGCGATTCCTGAGGATCGAAGAAGTGACGTTACGGATTCTTCCAACCAGAATCCCAAGCGACCACAGGTCTTGATCGCCTAGAGTCTTTTCCGGAGACGGAAAAAAAGTTACCTCCACGTCCACGGGCCCTTCAAACGACACGACGTAACGGGACCCGCACGGCCAAGAAAAATGAGACCGGAAACCAAGCCGATCACGAAACCAGGACATAGCTGATCTGCGAGCGCACTCTGCCCCCCTCCTCACAATCGAGCGGCTCCTGGGACAAGCAGAGCCATGCCAGACACGCCTGCACAGCCTGTACCAGCGCATACATAGACGACGGCCAACCTTATCCATCGCACAAAGGCCGCGAGCCACGGCCGCCCGAGGACGGTCATCTGTCAACTCGGCCGAACTGGCACACTCGCAGCCAGCGAGAAGATCAGGCCGGAAAGAAGACCGGTAATGAACCCTAACCCGACCTGTTCTACAAAAGCACTTGGCGAACCGGGCCAGTCGCCATTGAGCATCGCTACTGCGAGAACGAACATGAATGCGCCGATTGCCGCCGCACCAGCGCAAACATACCCAATTGCCAACTTATTCCAGCGCACTAGTGCCCTGAGCCATGGCCACGCCAAGCAGACCATTGCTGTAAACGTGATTGGCAAGCCAAAAAGATAAACGAACCCTAACGACAGCAGCCAAGCGTGCCATGGTCGGCTATAGCCGACGGCAACATAGTAGAGAACATGACCAAGGAAAAAGGCGAGCGGAGTGATAAGGGAGGTGGCCACCATCCCCTGCCATATACGACGTCGAACCAGATTTACGGATGACATGCCGGAGCCTGGCACCAACCAACTGCGGCGTTGCTCAGGGGAAGATCCCCTCCGAAGACCGGTACTCCCCAACAGGACACAGAGCCACCTGCAATAGACCTGAAGATGTCATCATGGAAGTCGGCAATCGACTTACCACTTACGACCACGGGGTTAACAGCCGACGCATTTCCAGCATCCAGTTCTCGTGCAGCGACTAGCGCTCTGCGAATCGCCTTCATCTTTTCATTCGTGATCGCTCTCGTCGACGCGCACGTCTGCCCTGGAGGAATGTGATCCGAAATCAACATTGCAAGCCGGTAATTGGTTATCCCCGAAAGAAGACCAACATTGTTCGCCACCTTACTCCCTGCACACGCATATGTGTCTCCCCAGCACACGCCTTAGCATAGTAACTCTTCCAATCACCCGCCTCTGCGTAGCCCCTCTCTTCACCCGTGTTCCAGCAACCTTGATCATTGCAGGCAAGCCCGCTAGCGTCCGTTCTCTGCAAAGGCCCCGATCCTACGTACGAATAAGTACTTAGTCCGCCCTCTAGACCGATTGGATCGCTCTGGAGATAACGTCCAGCTGAAGGATCGTAGTAGCGGTGACCGTTAGCGTTGTTCGCCAATCCGGACATGCAGGCTGTGATTCCTTCTACTTTCTGCGGCGCCCTAGTTTTCCGACCCGTTCAACGAAACCGCCTTCCCGCATCGGATCAGCACATCCGAATGCACGCATGTTCTGATCGCGCGCACGCTCCAGAAGATTCAGAGCATCAGGGGACCGCTGCCTCAACGACGTGAGGAGCAGCTCATAGTTCCCTTTTTGACTGGCATGGATGCGCTTGGGATCGATAGCTTCCATGACTTGCAGCGCCTCGTCCTCTTGCCTGAGCAAAATCAATGCGGCGGCATGCATTAGCCGCGCGTACTCGTTCTGAAGGCGTGGCAAGTAGTCGATGAACTGGATCAGACTCATGGGTGGGCCAACCACCAATGACTGCTGCAACTCCGGAACAGACAAAACATGGTCGACCAGCTCCTCCTCCGATAACTCGTCCTTCCCAACGAACCCACTACCTGGTGTCCGGTTGCTGTACGACAGGTGCGGCCCTGCTGGGTCGAACAGTGGAAAACGGAAGTTCGTGACGTACAGACCTCTCGGTACGTACTCGAGAAGCACGCCTTGAAGGATGTGCTCGAAGTCAGCTCGGAAAAAGTACCCATCGTGGCTCCTGATCCCGACCACGCGCTCCTGCATGAGTCGGGCAATCAACTTTTTCTTCATGCGTTGATCCTATACCTCGTCAGGTCATTTCGCTCACAAGGCTAGCATGGTTGCTGGCAGCCCCTGACCGCCAGCTCGCGGATATGCCTGTGCACAGAATCAACGTCCCGCAGGACGGATCTCGCTGATAATCGCGCCCGGCGGAACGTTATTGCCGTATGCATTGCCTTGACTCAGCGATATGTAAGCCCAGCCAGTTTTCAGGTCGTAAATAACGATAGGGTTACTAAGGGGGCCGAAGACCACATCAGCTCGAACACCCCCACGAGCGCCGTAGCGCCCCACAAAGCCATTGACGTAAGTCACCTCAGTATGGAATTTCTCCGGCGGGCAGGTTGAGTCCACTAAACGCTTGAACTCACTGTGGATCAACGTTCCCCGAATCCAAGGCAAGTTGCAGCGCCAACCGCAGGTTGCGTCAACTTTTTGCGCGGCAAGTGTGGCGAGTTTAGTGAGACGCGCTTCTGCAGCCACCATCTCCGCTGTCGGAACTACTTCCTCAAGCCTATATCGTTGCTCGGCCAAGCCCAGAGGATCGACCGCACTCAGCGGATTCGCATTGGTGTAGCTATAGGTGCTAAGCCCGCCCGCCAAGCCGATTGGATCGCTTTGCAAATAGCGACCAGTTGCCGGGTCATAGTAGCGATAGCCGTTATAGACGGTACCCGCCTCCGCATCGTAATACTGACCCGCAAAGCGCAGATTCAGCACATAGCCGTTGATCGACGTTGGTGCTTGCTCGCCGAATGGGTTGCCCTTATAGGCCCAATTCCACACGACGGTGCCAGCGGAATTCGTAACCACTCGAGGCGTATCGAGACCATCCGCGTGCACAAAGGAGATGACGGCATCGTCCACTACTGCGACAGGCGTGTCATCCATCCACACATAGTCCCTCGACGCGGCGCCGTACTCCCCCAACAGCCCGCCAGGACCGTAGGTGTATCGCGTCGTGAGGCTACCGACGGTCTTTGCGACGCGGCGCGCGGCGGCGTCGTAGCCATACGTCGCGACCGTGGCGCCACCTTGCTGAAGAACCTTTAGCTGGCCGCGCCCGTCGTAGCCATAGCCCCAAGTCACACCGGCGCCGGCATTGCCCGTAGTCGAGCCATTGCCGTCGTAAGTGCGCGAGGCAGTGCCGACAGTGGTCAACTGGTGCGTGCCGACTGCATAGCCATAATTGCCCGTAGCAAAACCCGGACCCGTCTTGGTTAGTCGGTCCCCTGTCTTTGAGTAAGTGTAGGCTTCAACGATGTTCCCGCTGGCATTTCTGAAAGCAGTGAGGCGATAAAGCGCGTCATAGGTGTAGGTCTCGATGGCTGCCGCAGCACCCGGTGAATCGCCCAACGCAACAACGTTGCCCCCCGCGTCACGTGCCACATGCAGGTTCAACGTTGGGCTTACCACATCGGTGAATTGATAGTTGGCATCGTAGCTACGGGAGATGGTTTGGCCATTCCCGAGTGTGTAGCTGGCCATGGGACCGAACGGAAGGTAGCTAGCTGCGCTAACGATGATGCTGCCCACGCCATTGGCGGAAGTCACGGTAACCGTCGATATCCGGCCGGTAGCATCGTGACCGTATTGCGTTACCAGAGCGCTCGGCGATGCCACCGCCGCCAAGCGCCCTGCCTTGGTATAGACGTAATCGGTCGTGTCCGTTACCGTGCCCTGCGTCTGCCGCTGCTCGGTCACGCGGCCCTGGTTATCGTAGCAATAGCTGGTCGTAATCGCATGTTCCACGACTCGGGTAAGGCGACCCACTGGGAAAGATGTGACGCAACCAGTGATGCCCCTGCCTTCGTCGTAGTAGAAGACAGCATTGAGCGAAGAGTCCGCGTAACTGACCGACACCCTGCGTCCTACTTCGTCAAACGCTTGCTTAGCAACCGTTCCCTTCGCATCGACGTGTCCCAAGGCGTTGCCAGCCGAGTCGAAGGTAGACGTTAGCGCACCCGCATCGGGGCTAGCCACACCTACTTGATTGCTGAGGCCGTCGAAGTCGTATGTCGTAACAAGCCCGTCGGGATCTGTTACCGACTTCACTTGGCCAAGCGCGTCAAGAGCAAGAATGGTAGTGGCCGCCTTCGTCGACACACCGGAGCCGTTCGCATCTGCAATATGGCTGACCAAGCGATCCAAAGCGTCGAACCCGCTTTTTTGAACCGTTCCCAGCGCATCTTTGGAGGACACCAAGTTTCCATTCGCGTCATAGCTTCCCGACGCCGTCGCGTCGAAGACGACGTGGCCGCGGCCATCGGTTACGCTGATTAACTGCCCCAAAATGTTGTACTTACGGGCGAGGAGTCGCCGCGAAATCCCGGCTCGGTCAAACGTCTCTTCCTTGACCCGATTACCCGAAGCATCCAGCGTGTAGTGAATGTGCGCACCATCTGCATCGGAGACGTCGATCAAGCGATGGGCGTCATCGTAGCTGAAAGTCAGTTTGACCCCATCGGCATCTGTAATTGTCTTCAGAGCACCAGTCGGCTCATACGAAAGTGTCGTAATGGCGTCGTCTGACGACGGAGATCCGTCGACATTCGCACGCACCGTTTTCGAGGCAAGCCACCCACGCGGAGTGTATGCAACGTCTGTTATGACACCATTGCTATCCTTGTGCCGGAGCGCCCTGCCGTGCTGGTCGTACGAGCTGAAGCTCGTGACATGTCCCACCGGATCCATGACCGATGCCAGATCGCCTGGCCGGTGACACTCGGCACCCCCCGCCGAGCAGTCGCCCTCCTCTGCCGACAGGTAGTAGCTGTATCGAGTCACATCGGTGACATCGGTACGTGGGCCATCCATGGTCAGCCGGAGTCCAACTTGTGGACATTGACTGCTATCAACCGCGTCGCAGTAGGTATAGCGGGTTTGCTGAATACCCTCGGGAGCGTGCGCCTGGCTCCCACAGGCGTAGCTGACCGTTATCGCGGGATCGATCACGCACTCGGCTGTCATCTGGCCGCGGGTGTTGTAAGCCCACGCACTCTTAGCCACCACGATACCCTTGGCATTCGAAGTCGCGCGAGACAGTGGTTGCCGAAGTTCGGTGTCCCATGTCGTGCTAGTTGTCCGCTGGGCATCCGTCCCGGACGCTTCGATCTGCTTCAATAGCAGGCCGCGGGCATCATAAGTCGTATTGGTAACTGTATTCCGATAGTCGGTGTAGCTGGCAGGGTAGCCATTCGTATCGTAAGTAACCGACTTCCAGCGCTGATTGCACTGATTCCCACACAGTAGGCTCGCTCCGCTTGGCTTGAGCATCTCGGCGCCATCGTCGGCAAAGCCGAGCCTCACCTCGAGTCCCAGCGGTGTGATCATCGATACCGGAGTGCCGCCGTTCTGCGTTAGATTCCAGTATTCGAGCTGAATACGGTCTGCGCCGCCGGCGTACTGAGAGCTCAATGCCCTGTTCTTGTTGTCGTACGTGATGGTCTCGAAACGCACCCCTTTCTCATCGATGACGCCTGTCAGCTCCGACGGGTATGTTGAGGCAGCTGGCGAGTATTGCGGTTCAGAGTACACATATTGGCGCGTCGAACCATCGACAAAAGTTACCCTCGACAGATTACCCGTCGAGTCATACTCATAGTTCACCGACTGCGCAGCAGGATCCGTAACTCTCAACAGCCGATTCTTGCTGTCATAACGCAAGGACAACTTGCGGCCCTTGGGGTCAGTAACTGCGATCAAGAGACCAGGTTTTTGGGCAATCGACGGGTCGGTCGTGGCATCGCTGTACTCAAGCGACGTCATGAGCCCGTTGCTATCCGAGATGGACAGCAGTCGCCCTTCCGCGTCGTACGTTTCGACGTCGCGCGAAGCGGCCACCTTCAACGAATAGCCGGTTGTAACCCCGGTCGTCGCGTCTTTCTGGACCAGAAGTGTTTCGGCCGCGTCGGAATCTGCCGTCCACACTCCTCCGCTACTGTGGAAGCGAACCATCGAGCCGTCGGGGCGGCGCGCGTAAAGCAGGCCTGCGTCCGGTCCGCTATTGGGCATAAGCTGGACATTTCGATCGAACGTATGGCGCCACTTGGGCCCCATCGTGCTCGCGACGACGTAGCTCGACGAATTATAGAAGCGCCGAAACGTCAATTCGGGAGACGTATGGAGGTCTGTGTCCTGACGATACGCGTTCCCGGTGGCCGCATTGATCGGATCCCCTTCCATCGACGTGCCGACATCAGAAGACTCCGATTTCGTCATGCCTTCCTGGCTGCTCCCGCGAGGACCGAGCGTGTCGAGCGATGAGCCGTTACCGCCGGTGCACATCGTTCGACAACCACCCACGTTCTTAGGCTGGAATCCCGCGCCGGTAACATCAGTGGCCCATATGTAAGCGAAACGATCACTTCCCGAGGTGCCATCCTCGTTGATCCAGCTTATCGTAATGGTTGCGGCGGTACTGGACGTCGCGCTGCCGTACCCCACAGAGAAAGTGTGCGGCTTGCATGTGAGGGTGCTACCGCAGAGAGACTCGTAGTGCCCAATAAGGGAGTTAACTGCTGAATCGACAGAGAGGAAGCCCCCTTCTGATCCATAGCTTGTGTTGTAACTGTACGGCGGGCCATATACCCATCTCGCGTGAACACCAAACGACGCGAGGGCAAGAAGCATCACAAAGAGTGGTCGAATCTGGCGTACGACGTTCGGTCTCACGAGGACATTTCCCTATCCGACGAAATGAGTGGGCGGCATGGTATCGAAACCTTCGCGTCAGTTTTCGCCGAAATTACTGTAGGCGCTCGCCTACACGGATAAGTCGCAGAATCCACGCGGGTGCTCGACGTCTGTCGCAGCCGTAGATCAGATGGCCGGGCGGTCTGCACCGCGACAGTGCAACATCAGTCGATGCCCCCGGTGCACCGGCGCCTACAGACAACACCGAACGATTTTGCTACGTTCGGCGCGTCGCATGCCCAACACGTTGTTGTCGTTCATGCATGCGACGTTCGCCGAAAGGCGGAAGCGCGGGCCAGAGGTGCGACAACACCCCTGACCCGCTGACCACAACCAACTTACTAGGAGTTGATCAGTGGCTACCCACGATCATACGGCACACGCACGCCCGTCGAATCCCCCCGACGACACCCCACACGGTAACCGGGCCCTCCGCGTCACGCGCAGACACGGTTGAAGAACAGGGGTGTCGGCTCCCGAGGGAGCGAAACACCCACCCACTTCGTCAATCACGCCGCCCGGCGCTCGGAAAGAGCAGCCGTTAAAACCGCGAGTCCGATGGTCCGCGGCGCGTCGCCCCGTGCGCGTGCCGCGTCCGGAACGGTTGCGGCAATTCTCAAGGAACGACCATGTCAGAAGCCCACGAACGCTGGATGATCCGCCGCGCCAGCTGCCACATAGACCCTGAAGCATCGGTACACGATCTGTTGAACGACGCCACGGAATGGTTGCAGTACGCGCGAGGCTTGATGGATGTGCTTTCGGAGTTCGTGCATGAATCGGATGCGGTGGACACGGGCCGGATCGCGCTATCGCTCGAGGCCATCGCGGCGATTACGCATCTTGGGTTGCAGTGCTCGGCACAGGCGCATGCGCGGATTGCGTGGGAGAGTGCGGAGCGTGGACACCGGGTATCGTCGAGCGAGCACTGAGGGAATGAGTAGAAGCTATAGCCTCCGCTCGGGCGCCACACGCGGCCCAAGCCATTGATGGTGAGCGAATTCGGCCGAGCCGCTCCACTCTGGATTGCGACGCACCTCGCATTGCGGCAGGATTCGAGCACGCGATCGATCAAGCTGCCGGGAGTTGCCTCGGCCCGCGTCAAGGAAGTTCGTGAATGAGCGTTTGTATTATCCGCGCCTGGTTCGCTTTTGCTGCCGTGCTCGCCGGATGCCCGCTTCCCGTGAGCGCCGCGGGGCATGACAAGGATCCTTCCTTGCGTCCGAGCTACGACCAGTGCCTCGATAAATCCGAGGGCGTAACGGTCGCGATCAATAACTGCATCGGAACGGAATACGACTTTCAGGACGGGCGGCTCAACACCGCGTACAAGGCCTTGCGCGCGACGATGTCAGACGCACAACGAAAGGTGCTTCGTGACGAGGAGCGTGCATGGATTGCGGACCGCGATAAAGCCTGTGCGCCGCCCTCTGATGGAGGCACTGCCGACATGTTAGGTGCCAATGAGTGCCGCCTGAACCGGACCGCGTCTCGCGCCGCCGAGCTTGAAGAGCAGCTCACCCGACTCTGATAACGCCTCTACACCGCGCCATGACCCATGAGGGAGTTGAACTGATGACGGACGACATCGAGCACGCACGCCAAAGGGCGAGTAACTGGCATTTGGGGCAAACATCGGCCCATTACGAATCGGGCGGCGATGTCGCCACGATCTCTACCGGCAAAGACGACAAGGGTGGGGTGTCTTACGGCGCCTACCAATTATCGTCGGTATCCGGGACGCTTCGGGAATATCTCGATCAATCGCCCTATGGATTTCAGTTTCAGGGCCTCACACCCGCTACGCCGGCGTTTAACGCTCGATGGCGATCGCTGGCGCACGACGACCCCGGATTTGGCCAGGACCAGCAGAGATTCATAGGACGATCGCATTACACCCAGCAGGTGGCTGCGCTCGAAGCGCGAGGTCTGGACCTGTCAAATCGCGGCATGGCAGTGCAGGACGCACTGTGGAGCACCTCGGTGCAATGCCGCGGACTGACGCCAGGTATCTTCGACAAAGGTCTGAAAGCCAAGTTTGGTGAGCACTATGACCTTGCGACCCTTAGTGATAAGGACATCGTTGGAGCGGTACAAGATTATAAGACTGCTCACGTCGATACGCTTTTCGCGGGATCGCCGAAGTTGCATGAGTCGCTGAAAGCTCGCTTCGGTCACGAAAAACGTGCCCTTGAGGCGCTGGCCGACGCGGACGCCACACTTGCGGCCAACGGTGTGACCTTGCCTCATGGTGCAATAGCCGCAAATTCGCCAACTCGGCAGCACGCTAACGAAGGCGACGGCCACCACTCGTTACGACTACACGACCATGGCGCGTCTGTGGAGGCATTGCAGAGTCAGCTCAACGCGTTGAATCGCGGCAGCACGATCAGCCCAGCGTTGCGCGTGGACGGGCACTTCGGACCGGCGACCCACGCTGCCGTCGAAGCATTTCAGCGCGACCACCACTTGCATCCGGACGGAGTCGTCGGCCCGCGCACACTGGCAGCACTCAGGCACGCCGAGCCGAGACATGCGCAGAGGTTAGACCATCCCGACCATGCCGGCTTTGGCATGTACTCCCATGCGCTC
>Ga0102591_1004766_pt1 | contig 10112 bp, 8 predicted proteins | sample AraplaCol_mCL_r2_2_FD_76860 | JGI IMG/M metagenome (GOLD analysis project Ga0102591, IMG submission 76860) | Arabidopsis root microbial communities from North Carolina, USA - plate scrape MF_Col_mCL_r2 (SPADES assembly) (version 2) | ecosystem: Host-associated > Plants > Roots > Endosphere... | reverse complement strand
AATATCCCGCCATCTCCTTGCGGCCGTATTCCGCAAGGTCCAGCCGATAGTGACAGATCGGCCAAAGCACGCGATTGGCGAAGCCGAAGTAGTATTCCTCGACGTCCTTGCCGGTGAGATCGGTCAGTGCATAGGTGATCTTGCCTTCCTCCGTCAGGGAGAGCGGGCCGGGCTCGTTGTTTTCGCTCGACTTGCCGGACCAACCCATCCAGATACCGCCGCGTTCTTCCAGCGCCGCCTTCAGCGCCACCGCCAGTCCGCCGGCCGAGGCTGCGCCCTCCTTCACGGGAGCTGGCACGCGATTGGAAACGATGACGAGACGGGACACGAAAATTCCTTTCCTGGGAGGGCAGCACCTGGTGCTTGGGATCAAACGGCGAGCTGCGCGATCAGTTCCCGCACCGCCGACGCCGAAGGCAGCGTCAAGGCGGCGGTGGTGTCGGAGGGCGAGCCGACCCGAACGGAGAGGCCGCCCTGGCGATTGGCGACACGGAACATCGCCTCATCCGTGACGTCGTCACCGATGGTGATCGGACGCCTGCCGGCAAATGGCGGCATCGAAAGAAACGCCTCTATGGCCTGACCTTTGTCGGCGCTGGCCGGTCGGATTTCGAGAACCATCTTGCCGCGCTGCAAGGTCCAGTCGGGCCCTACCTTGGACAGCATCGCCTCCATGATCGGCTCCACCTCTGCCTGCCTCTGCGGCACAAGGCGATAGTGAGCGGCAACGGCGGCGCCTTTGTCTTCCACGATGACACCGTCCAGGCTTTCAGCCGCCCTGCGAAGATCCGCTTTCATCGCTTCGAATGCGCCAGTGGTCTCGGCTTTCGCGACGCTGCCGTCCGGTCGACGGAGTTCGGCGCCGTGTAAGCCGGCGATCGGAAAACGAAATGGCGCAAACAGCGCGTCGGCATAGGCAAGCGCTCGCCCTGTTACCAAGGCAAGCGCACCGCCAAGCCTTCGCGAGACCGCGTCAAGCGCCGCCGGCAAAGACGGCGGCACGACAATCGCGTCCGGCATCTCGGCCAGGTCAAGCACCGTCCCATCGATATCGAGAAAAAGAGCGCAGTCTTGAGGGGAGGACGAAAGGGCGCTCAGCAATTCCGTCTGCCCCGAGGCCGGTTGCGGCATCGTGGCAGGAAATGGCTTACTGGGGTATGACATGGTGACTTACCTATGTCGGCATCGGCCGAAGGCAACCCATTTTGGCGTAAAACGCGAGAAAATCTCAGGTTTTCGCGTTGGATACCAGTTCATTCAGCCGGCATTGCAGCGGAACGTCCGGCGAAGAAGGCCCTGGCCCCGGCGGTGAAGGCAGCGCGCTGGTCGGCCCGCGTATAGAACATGTGGCCGCCACGATAAACCTTCAGCGCCACGCGCTCGCCGGCAAGCGACGCCGGCAGGTGGTCGACAACATAGCGGCTCACCCCATAGGGCGTCACGAGATCGCTATAGCCATGGGCGATCAGCAGGCGGAATTTCGGATTGGAGGCGAGAAGCTGGCGGATATCGTCGGTAACGCTCGCCTGCCGCATGGAACCGCCGCCACGCCCGCCCCATTCCCACTTGCGATTGATATCGCTGTCGAGCAGCGAATAGGTCATCTCGGTCTTGAATCCGAGTTCACTGCGCGCATAGTCGGCGAAGGCCCCGCCATAGGCACGGGTGAAGCCGTCGAGGATGGCGTCGTCGCCGCGATCGGAGTCTGATTCCGGATAAGGATCGGGCGTCGAGAACGCCGCGTCGTAAGGGCTGACAACGCGCCCGTCCTGCCCTTCTGATTGCTTGGCGTAAGCATTTCCGAGGAAGCCACGGTTCTTCTCAACGACATCTGAGGGGATCCCGGTCATGCCGGCAATTTTCTCGTAAAAGGCCTTAGCGGCTTCGCCTGTTGGCGTCGGGCCGGCGAGTGTCGTGAGATAGTCGCCAAGCGCAAATTTCTCCGCATCGCGCTGTTGCCCTTCATCGAAAGCGCTGCGTCTGTCCATGTGCGCTGCTGCAAGCGAGGGGAATTCGAGTGCCGCGCCGAGCGCAAACTGATCAGCATTGAACATCAGTTGCCCCTCGAGCAAAGGCGAAAGCATGATCGCGCCCGAGACGATAATGCCCTGGCTGTCCTTCAGGGCGCCGGCCACCTTGGCGGCGCGAAAGCCGCCATAGCTCTCGCCGAGAAGATACTTGGGCGAACCGGATCGATTGTTGTGAGTGACATAAAGAGCGATCGCCTTCGCGATGCTCTCTGCGTCGGAATTGACGTTGTAGTATTTGGAGGCGTCGTCGGCCTTGGCGGTCCGGCTCCAGCCAGTTCCGATCGGATCGATGAAAACAAGATCAGTAAAGTCGAGCCAGGTGTGCGGGTTGTCGACCAACTTCGCGTCGGCCCCATCGTCGCCTTTCGGGCCGAAGTCCAGGATACGCGGCCCCATCAGGCCGAGATGCAGGAATGCCGACGCAGCACCGGGGCCGCCATTGAAGGCAAAGGTCAGCGGGCGGTCGGGGGCTCCGTTCTTGGCGACATAGGCAGTGTAGAATATGGCGCCTGTTTTGGTGCCGTCTTGTGCGAAGAGATTCAACGTCCCGGCCGTGGCCACATAGTCGAGGGTCCGGTCGCCGATCTTCAGTGTGTGGTGGGTGACCGAGTCCTCAGGCAGCAGTTTCAGTACGCCGTCGCTCGACGAGGCCTGTGCGGCAGGTTCGCCTCGACCCTCCTGCGACATGGCGGGGGCGAGTGGAGCCAGCAAGGCTGTTGCAAGCAGGATGGCGGATAGGAAACGCAAGACTTGTCCTCCGAGGGAAGCGGTACTGGAGGCGTAACCTAAACATCGCCGTCTAGCGGGAGAAATCAACAGATGGTGAGGCGGGCGCTAGTCCGTTTTTTCGATCGTCTGCGCATTCACATATTCCGCGCGCCCGGCGTTCCAGCCGTTGATCGCAGCCCCGGCGCCAAGCGCGACGAAAAGTACGGCCGACCACGCAAAGCTGCCGGTCCAGCCACGGATGAGCCCGACGACAAGCGGGCCGATCGCCGCAAGCAGGTAGCCCACGCATTGGGCCATGCCGGAAAGATGGGCCGCCACGTGCGGATCGCGGGAGCGCAGCACGATTGTCGTCATGGCGACGGCGATCAGGCCGCCCTGGCCGATGCCCTGCAGGACGGCCCAGACCCAGACCGTGGAGAGCGGCGCAAACAGTAGGCCGAGCAAGGCGACGACGGCGACGGCACAGAGCGACGCGTTGATCAGTCGCTGATCCTTGCCCCTCACGGCGATCTGCGGAGCTACAAGGCAAGCCGCGGCCTGAACCATCACCGATACCGAAACGATCGCTCCCGCGGTGACACCGTCAACGCCGCGCTCGCGCAGGATGGGAACGAGCCAGCCGAATACGCAATAAGCCAGAGCAGACTGCAGGCCCATGAAGAGCGTGACCTGCCATGCCAGCCGGTCTCGCCAGAGTCCTTGGACGGAAAAGCCGCTGCGCTTGACCTGGCTCTTGGTGGACAGCACTTGCGGCAACCAGATGATCCCGACGATCAGCGCGGGCAGCCCCCAGGCGGCCAGTGCGCTGGAGAGCGAGTCGCCGAGAACGTGCTCGAGCGGCAACGTGAAGCCCGCAGCACTTGCCGCGCCCGCGCAGAGCGCCATCGTGTAGAAGCCGGTCATCAGCGCGGCGCGATCGGCAAAGTCACGCTTGACCAAGCCAGGCAGCAGCACGTTGCCGACAGCAATGGAAGCGCCGGCGAGCGCGGTGCCGATAAACAGTAGCGGAACGGATGAAAGGCCCCGGAGCGCTGTCCCGAGGGCCAGCAGGAGGAGTACCCCCAGAAGCGTACGCTCTGCTCCGATTCGTTGGGCAAGCCGCGGCGCCACTGGCGAAAAAGCACCGAGGCAGACGACGGGCAGGGTGGTCAGCAAGCTGGCGCCGAGCGACGAGAGGCCGAGTTCCGTCTTGATTTCGGGCAGCAGCGCGGAGGCGCTGGAGAAGACCGGCCGCAGATTGAAGGCGATCAGGACGAGACTAACCCCGAGAAGGAAGCGTGCCGCTGCACTGCTGCCCACTGGGGGTTGTGGTTGGGGAACGCTATCGGCTTCGGCATCGATAAGTTGCTCGTCCGCGAGGTCGTAGACCTCCGCGGAGTCCTGAAGGGGGGTGGTCATGAATGGAGCATCCGGTCGAGAGCGCTGATGATGGGAGCCATGAAGCGGCGAACGGCCGCGTCGGCCTGTTGCGGATCGCCGGTGGCGATCGCGTCGATGATGTCGGCATGCGCCTGCAGATCAGGCTCGGGAATCTCATTGTCCAAAGTCGCCGCGATCGTTTCGGCGATCGAGGCGGAGAAGAACTGATAGATCTCAACCATCGCGCGGTTGCCGGAAGCCGCAATGACGGCTTGGTGGAAGGCAAGGTCGCGTTCGACGAAGCCGCTTTTGTCGCCGCCTTCGAAATTGCCCCGCTTGGCGAGAAGCGCCCTCAATTCCGCAATGGTTTGCGGAGTTTGTCGTACCGCGGCCAGCCGCGCCGCCTCGACATCGAGTGCACACCGGGCCTCGAAGAGATCACGCAGACCGGCACGACGCGCCATGGTGAGCGGCAGCCTCGTATCGGTGGTAGACAGCACGTAGGTTCCGGAGCCCTGCCTGGTTTCGAGAAGGCCCTGCGACACCAGCACGCGGACGGCTTCCCGTATGGTGCCGCGGCTGACGGAGAGCATGGACGACAGCGTTGCCTCGTTGGGCAGTTTTTCCCCAACGGCCCAACGCTTACCCAATATCTCGGCGCGGATTGCCTCGATGGCCGTGTCGGCAAGCTTCGTTTTTGCGAGTGGTTGCATCGTCGGTATTCGTAAAGTCATTTGATGACTTTACGAATACGCCAAGATCGTGGGCGTCGTCAATCCTGTGATGGAAAATGAAAAGGGCCGCTCGAGGCGACCCTTTCCATGAGTTCTGGCCTGTAAATGGCCGGACCGTCAAAGCGATCCTAGGAAGGTGGGGCTTAGAGCGAGGGCTGCCTCGCTTTCATCACCACTTCCATGCCTTTTACGAGGTCTGAAATCTCATTAGACATTGGATCACCTTCCTTTCGTTCTGTTGTCGATGGAAAGAAGGTAGGATGATTCGTCCGCGATGCAAGAAAAAACCTCGGCCGAGTCGCTGCCACATCTTCAGGAATGCCCGATTTCATTTCCTCGCTGTCGGGAATACGCCAACGTTTACAATGAAATGTTGTTTCGTTGTGTCGATATACAGATTTAGTGGTAGCGCCTGTGGATAAGCCGGCTCAATGTGCGGCCTTGATGAAGGTGCCGTTCTGCAGTTCCCGCATCGCCTGCATGATCTCCTCTCGCGAGTTCATGACGATCGGCCCATGCCAGGCGACCGGCTCCTCGATTGGCTTGCCCGAAACGAGCAGAAAGCGGATGCCTTCGTCGCCGGCCTGCACGGTCACTTCATCACCGCTGTCGAAGACGACGAGCGTGCGGTTGCCGGACATATCGCGAATGTTCAACTCCTCCCCGTTGACCTCCTTCTCGACGCGGACGCCAAACGGCTTGGAGGCGTCGCGGAACGTGCCGGAGCCTACGAAGATATAGGCAAAGGCGTTGCGATAGGTGTCGACGGGCAGGCGCTTCTTCTTGCCCGGCGGCACCGAGACGTCGAGATAGATCGGTTCGGCAGCCACGCCGTCAACCGGGCCCGCCTTTCCCCAAAAGTCGCCGCAGATAACGCGTACGGCAGTGCCGTCGTCGTCGACCACGACAGGAATGTCGGCTGATTTGACGTCCTGATAGCGTGGCGCCGTCATCTTTAGCGACGAGGGCAGGTTGGCCCACAGCTGGAAGCCGTGCATCCGTCCGGCGAAATCGCCCTTCGGCATTTCCTGGTGCATGATGCCGCTGCCGGCCGTCATCCACTGGATGTCGCCGGCGCCGAGCAGGCCGCGATTGCCGAGGCTGTCGCCGTGCTCGACCGTGCCGGCGAGCACGTACGTGATCGTCTCGATGCCGCGATGCGGATGCCAGGGAAAGCCACGGATGTATTCGGCCGGATTGTCATTGCGGAAATCGTCCATCATAAGGAACGGGTCGGTCATTGACGGATCCCCGAAGCCGAAGACGCGATGCAGCTTCACGCCGGCGCCCTCCATCGTCGGAGTTGCGGTGCTCATATGCTTTACGGGACGGATCGACATGGCATCCTCTCGAAGGGTTCAACTTGCCCGGGACTATAGCCGCCTGACCGGCATCCGCGAAATCAGCCTGCCCGGCAACGCACTGTTCACAAAAGAAGATGCGCCATTGCGCAATGTGATCGCGTCCGCCGCCGGAAATTTGTCATCTTCCGCTTGCAAGCCACGAGGCCGTTCAGGTCTTATTAACCATCGGATTCGACAATCACTGTCGCGTTTCGGCATTCTCCCGCCTCAGGGCGGGCTCGGGAGTGGAAAGAGCATGTGTCGCTGGGCAGCCTATCGTGGAGACCCTCTCTATCTGGAGGAGCTGGTGTCCTCGCCCGCGCACTCCTTGATCGAGCAATCGCATTGCGCCACCCGCGCGAAGACCCCGACCAACGGCGACGGCTTCGGTATCGCCTGGTATGGCGACCGGCCGGAGCCAGGGCGCTACCGCGATACCTTGCCGGCCTGGTCCGACTGCAACCTGAAGAGCCTTGCGCGGCAGATCCGTTCGCCGTTGTTCCTGGCGCATGTGCGGGCGGCCACCGGCGGCGGCACGCGGCGCGACAACTGCCATCCCTTCACCTTCGGCAACTGGTCCTTCATGCACAACGGCCAGATCTCCGGCTTCGAACGGCTGCGCCGTCCCATGGAGGCCATGCTGGACGATGAGCTCTTCAACGCGCGCGGCGGAACGACTGACTCTGAATTGATGTTCCTGCTTGCCCTGCAATTTGGCTTGCGGCAAACGCCGATGGCCGCAATGGCGGAGATGATCCGCTTCGTCGAGGGCCTTGCCGAAAGGCTTCTTGGATCCGTGCTCTTGCGCTACACGGCCGCCTTTTCCGATGGCAAGTCACTCCATGCGATCCGTTATGCGACCGACCGAAAGGCGCCGACGCTCTACGCATCTCCGCTCGGCCAAGGCTACTGCCTGGTATCCGAGCCGCTCAATGACGACGTCGATGCCTGGGCGGAGATTCCGGATGGCAGTGCCGTCACGCTTGACGACAATGGCCTCGATATCGCGCCGTTCCGTCCGGTGCAGGCCGTGGCAAAGACCGCCCCGGTCGCGATTACTGCTTGAGCCGTTCGGCGATCATCGCCGCGAGCCTTATCGCAACTTCTTCCTTCGCAAGGTCCGGCCACTGCTCGATGCCGCTGTGAGCGACGATCTTCACCCTGTTGCGAACGCCGCCCATGATGCCGGTCGCAGGCGAAACGTCGTTGGCGACGATAATGTCGGCCCCCTTGCGTTCGAGTTTCGCCATGGCATTGCTCTCGACATCCTGGGTCTCCGCCGCAAAGCCGATCACCAGCTTCGGCCGCAGCGTGTGATGGCCGACAGTCTTCAGAATATCGGGATTTTCAGTCAGCGCGAGCGTCGGGATGGATTCGCCCGGATGCTTCTTGATCTTCTGGTCGGCGGCCGAGGCGACACGCCAGTCGGCGACGGCCGCAACCATCACGGCGACATCGACGGGAAGCGCCGCGAGAACGGCGTCCCGCATCTGGTCCGCGCGCTCGACATGAATAACCCTGACGCCCACCGGATCAGGAATGGAGACCGGCCCGGAAACGAGAGTCACGTCTGCCCCAAGCGCGGAGAGGGCCGCGGCGATCGCGTGCCCCTGGCGGCCGGAGGACCGATTGGCGATGTAGCGCACAGGATCGATCGGCTCATGCGTCGGCCCTGACGTCACGATCGCCCTGCGACCGCTAAGCGGCTTTGGCCCATCGCTTAGCAACGCCTCCACGGCCGCGACAATCTCGAGCGGCTCAGCCATCCGGCCGACGCCCGCTTCGCGGCTCTCCGCCATCTCGCCTGACATCGGTCCGATGAAACGGACATGGTCGCCGCGCAGGGTCTCGACGTTGCGCTTGGTTGCCGGATGCGCCCACATGTGCGGGTTCATGGCGGGGGCGGCGAGTACTGGACGGTCGGTCGCAAGAAGCACCGTCGAGGCAAGGTCGTCCGCAAGCCCATTCGCCATCTTGGCGAGCAGGTCCGCCGTCGCCGGCGCAATCAGCACGAGGTCGCAATCGCGCGCCAGCCGGATATGGCCGACATCCTGCTCGTCCTGGCGGGAGAAAAGATCGGTGAACACATGATCGGCGGCGAGCGCGCCGACGGCAAGCGGCGTCACGAATTCCTGCGCCCCCGTCGTCATCAGCGGTCGCACGGACGCACCCCGCTCTCTGAGCCGTCGGATCAAGTCCAGGCTTTTATAGGCCGCGATCCCGCCTGAAATGATGAGGAGGATGCGTTTGCCGCTGAGAACCATGGCTTTTCCCATCGATTATCTGATTGCATCAAACCCTAAGCCTTTGGGGAATAATAAGCAATCGGCACCGGAAGCGCGTTGGTCGCAGTGACAATGCTGCCCTCTTGTGGCATGGAGCGAAGCATGGGGACCATGCGAAGCATCTTGCGGGATCGGGTATCGGCCAGCGCCGTCGCGCTGCTGGTCGCCTGTCTATTCCTGATCCAAGGACTGCTGAGCGGCACTGTGCAGGGTTCCATGGCGTCCGCCGTCGATCCCTTCGCAATCATCTGCTCTTCAAGCGGACACGGTTCCATCGACGATGCCGGACATGGCAACTTGCCGGCCAAGAAGGCGCCCGAGTGCCCGTGCGGCACGCTCTGCCGTCTGGCATCGGCTGCCATGCCGGCAGTTCTCGCCGCGCAGGCGGCGGTCCTCTACGTCGCAGTCGAAACTGCAATCGACGCAGCGATCCGAACCGATGCTGACGTTTCGCCCGCTTTACGCGGGCGGATCGCTGAACCGCGAGCACCTCCCATTACTGCCTGACGTCATCGCTCGACCTCGCGCGCGTCACGCCGAGGTTCGATTTTCCTACGTTGGGAGTCCTCCATGTCCGATCTTACCATCGGTCGCGAGAGCGTCAGCGCCTCCGCGCGCTCCGCCTCCGACCTCTATCGCGCCGTCTGGCGCTGGCATTTTTACGCAGGCCTTCTTGTCCTGCCCTTCATGATCACGCTGACGATCACCGGCGGCCTCTACCTGTTCAAGGATGAGATTGACGCGGTGATCCATTCCGAACTCAAGCGCGTCGAAGTGCAGCAAGGCGCAAACCGCGCGGCACCTTCCACGATGGTGGCTGCTGCCCTTGCTGTTTACCCCGGAATTGCAGTCAAGTTTACCGACCCTGCCACGCCCGATGCCTCTGCCGAAGTCACCATCGGCACCGAGGCGGAAGGCAAACTTGCCGTCTACGTCAATCCGTATACCGCTAAGGTGCTGGGCGCGTTGCCGGATCGCGGCACTGTCATGTGGACGATCCGCTACCTCCACAGCCTCAAATATTTCGGCAACTACGCGCGTATGCTGATCGAGATCGCCGCCGGATGGTCGATCCTGTTGGTTGCCACCGGCGTCTACCTCTGGTGGCCACGCCTACAGACAGGCGGTGTTCTCTCCGTTCGCGGCACCCCTAAGCGGCGGGTCTTCTGGCGGGACACTCATGCGGTCACCGGTATCTTCGTCGGCTTCTTCATCGTCTTCCTGGCCATCACAGGCATGCCTTGGTCGGGGGTCTGGGGCGGCAAGGTCAACGAATGGGCCAATGGCAACAACTTCGGCTATCCCGCGGGCGTGCGGGTTGCCGTGCCTATGTCCGACGAGCATCTCGACCACGTCGCCAAGACATCCTGGTCGCTGGCGCAGGCGCAAGTACCGCACTCGTCAGGGCACGCCCATCATGCACAGGCGATTGGCCTCGATGACGCCGTAGCCACCTTTGATCGTCTTGGCCTGCATCGGGGTTACGCCGTCAACATACCAACCACAGCGGATGGGGTGTTTACCGGATCGGTCTATCCCGACGATCTTTCCAAGCAGCGGGTCGTGCATCTCGACCAATATTCCGGGACGCCGCTGATCGACATGAGCTATGCCGACTACGGTCCGCTCGGC
>Ga0102591_1004765_pt1 | contig 10113 bp, 12 predicted proteins | sample AraplaCol_mCL_r2_2_FD_76860 | JGI IMG/M metagenome (GOLD analysis project Ga0102591, IMG submission 76860) | Arabidopsis root microbial communities from North Carolina, USA - plate scrape MF_Col_mCL_r2 (SPADES assembly) (version 2) | ecosystem: Host-associated > Plants > Roots > Endosphere... | reverse complement strand
TCCATCGGCGAGGGGTCCAGCAGGTCGAGCCTGCGGCCCGACAGCATGCGCTGCCACGCCCGGGGCGGAGTTTTATGCAGCCCTTTGGCCACGAGATCGTTCCTTACGGTGAAGGTGCAGGCCTTACCCGGTCTGGCCCTATCTGTACTGGGTTGGCCCATCGGTTGAGAAAGATCAATGCGGCGCGGGTGGTTGCCTGTGGAAATGCCTTAGCCGTTCGAAGGACGTGCTCCAGGAACATGAGTGGGAGATCGATCATGAGCTGGGCGAGAATCATGGCGCCGCTGGCAGGAACGCCCGGGGATCGCGGCGTGCTCGAGGCCGCCGCGACCCTGGCCGCCGGGTTCGACGCTGAACTGGCCTGCGTCCACGCCCCGGCCGACATGGCTGACCTGATGCCGTGGATGGGCGAGGGCTTCATGGGCGGCGTCCAGGTCACCGCGCTGGAGAGCCTGAAGGAGGCCGCGGTCGAGGGCCATCACACGGTCGACAAGATGGTGGGCGAGCTTGGCTATGGCCGCTGCAAGGCGATTAGCCTGGAGTCGCCGGTCTGGGCGGGCCTGGCCATGGAAGGCCGGCTGTCGGACGTGATCGTCTTCGACAGCGCCGCCGCGCGCGGCAAAGGGCCATTGGCGGAGTCGTTCCAGCAGATCATCGCCGACGAACAACGGCCCGTCGTGGTGGCGCGACCGGGGCTGAAGGTTGGCGGAACGGTCGTGGTGGCCTGGGACGGAGGCAAGGAGGCCAGCCGCGCCATGCGGACGTCGCTGCCGCTGCTTCAGAAGGCCGCCAGGGTCGTCGTGGTCGGTGCGCCGGGCGCCTCGTCGCGGAACTTCGCTCTGGAGCGTCTTGTCGAGTTCCTGGCCGCACGCGGCGTAGGCGTCGAGGCCAAGGTCCTGGAGGGTACGGGTGGGGACGCCTCGAGCTTGCTGCTGGCGGCCGCCCAGGACGCGGGCGCCGATTTCCTGGTGGCGGGGGCCTTTGGCCATCCGCGTCTTCAGGAGTTCATCTTCGGGGGCACCACCCGGAGCCTGCTGAACAGCGACGGCCCATCGTTGTTCCTGTCCCACTAGCGTTGTTTCGGAAGAAGAAGGAGGACGTGCGAATGTCCCTGTCACGCATTGTCATGCGCTTGGCCCGCAATCCCGGCACCGAGTTCGCGGGGGGTGACGATCACCGGGGCTACGCCCTGACCGCACCCCTGACCGAGGACGGTCACCTGGACTCGGCGGCCTACGCCAAGGCCAAGGACGAGTGCGTGGTCCGCCGCTTCGCCCCCGACGAGGACGCCGCCGACGGCCGCCTGAACCGTCGAGGCGAGCGCTGGTTCTTCGACTATGACGATGACGTCGAACTGGACGACGAACCCGTCCACCGCCTGGGCGAGCACCGGTTCGCGCTCGGCGAATACGTCACCGTCACCGACGAGGACGGCCGGCCGCTCACCTACAAGGTCATGGAGGTGACGCCGGTCTAGGTCGGCTAGCCCCCGACGTTGTGCCGGACCAGGGTCTTCATCTCCTCGAAGATGTCGTGGTCGCTGCCGTCGCGGCCCTTGGCCTTGACCACGGCTACGGCCAGCGGCCCGCCCTTGGGGCCGCGGGCTTCGTAGCCGACGACGCGGTAGCCGCTGGCGGCCTTGTCGCTGGCCAGGATCAGCGTGGCGCGCACGCCGTCGCCGCCGCTGCGCTGGCGGATCTGGGCGCCGTCGTCGGACGCGTGGATGTCGACATCGCCTTCCTCGTCGTTGCTGGCCCTGACGCTGACGTTCGAGCCGCCTCCGCTGGTTCGTTCGGTCACCCGCCGCGTGGCGTCACCGTCACGGATAGTGACGTTCTTGGCGACCTTGACCTCGGCGGTCTCGTCGTTGGCGTTGATGGTCAGGCCGCCGATCTTGATGTCGGCGCCCTTGTCGTGGGCGTCGATCTTGATGCCTGGCAAGCTGATCCTGGCGGTTTCGCCTTGAGGCTTCGATCCGGGCGGCTGGGGCGGCGGAGGCGATTTGATCGCCGGCATCAGCCCCTTCAGATCCGCCTCGATCGGAGCCAGGGCGGCCTCGGCGTCGCCGCCGTTCAGCGCGACCAGGCTGAGGGTCACCTCGGCGTTCCGACCGGTGTAGACACAGGTCTGGCCGTCGGCGGCGGCGCTGGTGCGGGTCAGCTCGCCCTGCCGCTCGGGGCAGTCAAGCTTGCTGATCACCCGCATCGGCTCGCGCTTGCCCGACAGCCTGCGTTCCTGGTGACTGACCTCGACCTTGGGCGAGCAGGCGGTCAGGGCCAGCAGGCTGGCGGCGGCCAGCAGCGTCAGGTGTCGCATCAAAGGAATCTCCCGTTCGGCGCGAAGGTGGTCCGCGCGCCGGCGGAAATCCAATGAAATCGCGGTAAGGCAGCCTACTGGCCCGGCCGCGCCCCCGAGCCCTCGCGGCGAGCCAGGAAGGCCAGGCGCTCGAACAGGTGCACGTCCTGCTCGTTCTTCAGCAGGGCGCCGTGCAGCGGCGGGATCAGCTTGGTCGGATCCTTCTCGCGCAGGGTCGACTCGTCGATGTCCTCGACCAGCAGCAGCTTCAGCCAGTCCAGCAGCTCGGACGTCGAGGGCTTCTTCTTCAGGCCCGGCACCTTGCGCATGTCGTAGAAGATGCGCAGCGCCTCGGCGACCAGCTTCTGCTTGATGCCCGGGAAGTGCACGTCGACGATGGCCTGCATCGTCGCTTCCTCGGGGAAGCGGATGTAGTGGAAGAAGCAGCGGCGCAGGAAGGCGTCCGGCAGTTCTTTCTCGTTGTTCGAGGTGATGATGATGATCGGCCGAACCTTGGCGGCGATCGTCTCGTCGGTCTCGTAGACATAGAACTCATTGCGATCCAGTTCTTGCAACAGGTCGTTGGGGAACTCGATGTCGGCCTTGTCGATCTCGTCGATCAGCAGCACGGGGCGGGTAGGGGCCTCGAAGGCTTCCCACAGCTTGCCCTTCTTGATGTAGTTGCGGACGTCCTTGACCCGCTCGTCGCCCAGCTGGCTGTCGCGCAGGCGAGTCACCGCGTCGTACTCGTAGAGGCCTTGCTGCGCTTTGGTGGTCGACTTGATGTGCCAGGTCAGCAGCGGCGCGTTCATCGCCTTGGCTACTTCATAGGCCAGCACGGTCTTGCCCGTTCCAGGCTCGCCCTTGATCAGCAGAGGACGTTCCAACGCCACGGCGGCGTTGACGGCGACCTTCAGGTCATCGGTGGCGACGTAATTAGCGGTGCCTTCGAAGCGCGAGCTCATGTGGTTTCCTGACGGCGTCTTGAATCAGGACGCCTCGAACAGTTGTTCAAATCAGAGGTAACCTACAGAGCAATCCTTGGAAGGATCAAGCGGGCTTATCGTCAGTCCTCGTCGCGGGGCTTGATCAGCTCAGGCGGCGGCTTGCGGTGGCGACGAGCGACCGACGGCGGATCGCTGGCGGGAAAGCTGTCCTCCAGCCCTTCCTCCAGCTGATCGTCGAGGTATTCCGGCTGATCGTCGTTGTGGGTATGGGGCGCGGCGTCGGACATGGCGGAACTCCTATCCCCCTGAACTAGACGCCGGGGATATCGGTTCAACGCCAGGCCCGTCTTGAACGTCTCAGCTTTCCTTGGCGTAGCCCAGCGACTCGATGTCGTCCTCGGCCAGCTCGGTGGATTCGAAGTCCGCGGCGCTGTCATCATCGTCCGAGATCGAGTCCTCGATGTCCTCGTTATCGCCGGCGATGGCGTCCAGAGGCTCGCGCTCGATATCCAATCCTTCATCGTCGCGCTCGGCTTCCAGCGCGTCGTCGACCTCGTCAAGGTCTTCGTCATCCAGAAGGTCGTCGACGTCCTCCTCATCCTCGTCTTCGTCGCCCTCGGCCTGGGTGACGTCATACACGTCGTCTAGTTCGTCGAAGTTGGCGATGTCCTCGCCGTCGTCGGTCAAGTTGGTTTCGTCCAGGACCTCGGCGCCGTCCTGGTCATCGTAGCTATCGGCGTCGATCGGCATGTCGGCTTCTCCTTGATGGAGCCGATTCAACCCGTCGCGCGGGCCGACGTTCCCGCTTTCAGATGACCGATCTAGAGCACGTATCCCTTAGCGCGCAGGCGATCGGACACTGCGTCGCGCCGCGCGGCCCAATCCTCCGCCAACAGGCCTAGCCCGATCACGTCCTGGGGCGCGCCCGCCTTGACGACATGAGCGCGGAACAGCGCCTCGCGCTGGAATCCGTTCGCCATGTGGAGGCCCCAGGCCACCTCGTTGGAGGCCAGCACTTCCGACCAGATCTTCCGCAGGCCCAGGCCGGAGAAGGCGTGCTCCAGAAGCTTGAACTCGGCGGCGGCGCCCACGCCCTGGCCACGGACGCTAGGTTCTCCCAGGTAGCGCGCGATGGTGGCGCGCCCTTGGGCGCGGTCGATGTCTGTCAGGCTGGTCAGCCCCACCGGCGCGCCATCGACCTCGATGATCCAATAGAGCCGACGTGGATCCGAGCCGATGCCGTCGAACCAGCGATCGTGCTCGGCCTGGCTGATCTCGTGGTCGGAATACATGAAGGCCGCGACCTCGGGACTATTGCGCCAGGCCAGAAGCCGCTGGCGATCGTCTTCCGTAACGTCGCGCAGGACCAGGGTGCGGGAGGGCGTCGCCGCAGCGTCAACGGTCATACGCGGCGGTCCCCACCGAACTCGGCCAGGTCCGAGCGGCTCCGCACGAAGGCGCGGATGTCGTCCGAGGTGAAGGCCGGATTCTCGGCGTACAGGCCGTCGTACACAGCACGGACGAACTCCAGGTCGTCGGGTCGATCGACCGTCCAGCGCACCTCGCCCTCATCGGCAGCCTGTTCCAGGGCCTCGATCTTGAAGCGGCGCGGGTTGCGATAGAGGAACGGCGTGACGTGCTCGTGATCGTAGGGATCGACGGTCTCGTCGGCGGCGATCTTCAGGACCACGGATTCGAAGACTTCGACGTCCAGGCCCTTTGGAAAGCTGCGCCGGGTTGGGGTGTTGGAGGTGTAGTCGGCGCCGGATCGCTCATGCAGCGCCAGGGTCTGGTCGATCAGGTCCGGATCGGCCAAGGGGCAGTCGGCCGTCAAGCGCACGACCGTGCGGACCGGCCCGAAGGCCTCGATCGCTGCGATATAACGCGCCAGAACATCGTCCAGCGGCCCGCGGAACACAGGGACGTCCGCGGCGACCAGGCAGACGGCCAGGGGGTCGTCGCTGGGCTGGTCCGAGGTGGCGACCACGATCCGGTTCAGCCGCTTGGCGCGTCGCAGCCGCTCGATCTGCCTCAGGATCATGGGTTTGCCGGCGACGTCGGCCAGCACCTTGCCGGGCAGCCGCGTGGACGACATGCGAGCTTGGAGGATGGCGAGCGGCAAGGGCGTATCCAGCATTGGAACGGACTTGAAGCCCGAACACCGGTGTTCGTCTACCGCCTAAATGCGGTGGCCTCGTGGCGAGATCGTCTCGTCAGCCGAGCGGGAAACGCTCGCGCAACGCCGCGCCGACCTCGTTCATGGTCGGGTTCCAGTCGTTGTAGTCAGGCGTGATGAAGCACCGCGTGAGCGGGTACCAAGGGTAGATCTGAGCGCCCAGGCGGGTCCAGGCCGCGGCCCCGGTCAGCATCCAGATCGGCGCTCCGCAGGCGCCGCCCAGGTTGGTGGTGGCGTTCGAGAAGCCGATGATCAGGTCCATGGCGCAGCATAGGGCGGCGACGTCGTCGAGATCCTGTTTCAGGTCGATGCCTGGCGGCTGCCAGATGTCGACGCCGAACTCCGACTTGGCCAGCGCGATCTCTTCCTCGCAATCGCCGTACTGCAGATTGACGAAACAAACACCCGGGGTTTCCAGAACAGGTCGCCACAGCTTGAAAGGCGAGAACTGGCGGGCGCGCTCGCCGTTCAGCTTCAGGCTCTTCCACAGCAGCCCGACCTTGGGCCCCTCGGGCGCGGCTTCTAGAACCCGTCGCCAGTGCTCGACCCGCTGGGGATCGGCCTTCAGGAAGCTTGGGCGATCGGGGAAGGCTGCCAGGCTGGGGCGGAAGGTCTCCAGCAGGCCGCCCAGCGGCGTCCAGAAGTCGAAGCCGCTCCAGTCCTCGATGTCGGGCGCGCCGCGGTAGACCCGACCCTCGAACGCGACGGTCTTGTGCGCGACGATCGTGGCTTGCGGGAACGAGCGCTGGAACAAGGGGATCAGCCGGCGCTCGACGGCGACGGTCAAGGCGCCGTCAGGGCCCAGGGCGTCGATGACGTCCGGCAGCATGTTGGCGAACATCACTTCATCGCCCAGCCCCTGCTCGGCGCAGATCATCAGCGACTTGCCCACCAGGTCCATGCCGGGACGCCAGCGCGTGATGTCGATCGTGAAGCGGGGCGCGTCGGTAAGGTCGTGGGACAGCCGCGCCTCGTAGGCCTGCCAGCCCTCCACCACGCGGCCCAACGCCAGGAGCGTGGTCGAGCGGCCGAACTGCATGGTCGCCAGATCCTCCGCGCTTCCGCCGGCGGCGATGGCCCGGTTGCAATCGGCCAGCGAACCTTCGACCTCGCCCAGGTCGAGCTTGGCGTAGGCGCGGTTATGATAGGCCTTGCCGAAGTTCGGGGCCAGGCGGAGGGCCTCGTCGAAGAAGGTCAGGGCCGACCTGCCGTCGCCCTGGCTGCACAGGATCGTGCCCAGGGTGTTCCAGAGCAGCGGCTCTTCGGGATTGGCGTTGATCGCCGGGCGCAGGACCTCGATGGCTTCCTCGCAGCGATTGAGGTCGCGAAGGGCGCAGGCCAGGTTGTTGACGCCTTCAAGGTCTTCGGGGCGGGCCTTGGTGTAGTGGGCGAAGAACTTTACGGCCAGTTCCGGCATGTTCATGCGTGACGCCAGGCGGCCCAGGTCGCAGGCGACGCCGTCGTGATTGGGCAGCAGTTTCAGAGCCGCCTCGTAGCAGTTCATCGAGCCTGCGAAGTCGCCGATTTTCTCCCGGGCGATGCCGAGTACGTGCCAGGCCACGCCCAGCTTGTCGTCGCGTTCCAACGCCTTCAGCGCCAGCTTCTCGCCCTTGGCGAAGTCGCGGCTGTGCATGGCGCGGATCGAGCGGTCCAGCAGGCGGGCGGCCTCCTGGTCGCGGACCTCGTGGGTCTGGCGGTTCAGCTTCTCCAAGGCTTCTGCGGACGCAGCGTCGCCGACCGCGGCCTGGAAGCCAAGGTTAACGGCCTTGGCGACGGATTCCTGAGCGACGGCGAGAGCGCTGGCCGAGATCCGGGTGTCGCGACTGCGGGACATCTAAAGGAGCCTTGGTGTTTGGAGAGAGTCATCCTCTGGGTCAGTATGTTTAATTGTATCCTAAGCTGCGGCTCACGGTCGCGGGCTTGGCAAGAGGACGTTAACCGCCTCCGCCTAGCCTCTGCTCCGAACCGCCATTTCGGCGGGTGGGGCGACGCAGCAAAATGCAAGAGGGAGCGGCCTTGTGCCTTTGAAGCTGTCGCTGAAACCCGGCGAGAAATTCGTGCTGAACGGCGCGGTTGTCCAGAATGGCGACCGTCGCGGTGTCCTGGTGCTTCAGAACAAGGCCTCCGTGCTGCGTGAGAAGGACATCATGCAGCCGGACGAGGCCAACACGCCCGCGCGTCGGATCTATTTCCCGGTCATGATGATGTACCTGGATGAGGCCGGCGCCGAGCGTCAGTACGAAGAGTTTGCCACCCGCCTGACCGAATTCATGGGCGTGGTGCGCAATCCCGACGTGCTGAGCGACTGTATCGCCATCTCCAAGCACGTGATGGCGCGCGAATACTACAAGGCGCTCATGCTGAGCCGGAAGCTAATCGAGTACGAAGATCAGAGGTTGGGGCATGTCTCTTAGGGCCTATCAGCAGACGGCGACGCGGACCGAAAACCCGCGCGAGATGGAGTACCGTCTGTTCGGTCAGGTGACGCGCGCGCTGATGACCGCGTCGGAAGCGCCGGCGGACGATATCGCCACGCGTATCGACGCGCTGGACTGGAATCGTCGTGTCTGGTCGGCCCTGGCGACTGATTGCTCACTGCCGGAGAACACCTTGCCGGTGCAGCTGCGGGCCAGCATCATCTCGCTCAGCCTTTGGGTCGGCCGCCATTCCAGCGCGATCATGCGCAAGGAAGAGGATTTCGAACCTCTGATCGAGATCAACCGCATGATCATGCAAGGCCTGGCCGGTCGCTCCGACGTGGGCTGACGACCAGTTTCGCCTCGGCGGAAACCTCTGAATTCAGCCGTCATGGGCTAGGCGGGCGCCGGTTCGGCGCCCGCCTTTTTTACTGCGCTCCGCGGCGGGGCAGGGGGGGCTCGGCGCCTCCGGCAAACCTTTCCGGTAAAAGCTGCCGCCCGGCGATTTCTGCACCGGATCGCCGGCGTCGCGGCGAACGTGATATCTGGAAAAAACAAGCTAAAACAGAAACTTAAAGAGTTGTCGCGTGTGGCCCGGACTGGCCCGCCGCTTGCGATGGGTTCCGTGGGCAAAACGCCCGACCGGCAAAACGCCGGGGCACTCCTCCCAAAATGGCGAGATACATCATGCTGAACTCGATCAACACCAATGCCGGCGCCATGATCGCGCTGCAAAACCTGAACGCCACCAACTCGGAGCTCCAAAACACTCAGCAACGCATCAACACCGGCAAGAAGATCTCCAACGCCAAGGACAATGGCGCGATCTGGTCGATGGCCAAGATGCAGAGCGCGACGTCGCAATCGCTGAACGCCGTGAAGGATTCGCTCCAACGCGGTCAATCGACGATCGATGTCGGCCTTGCCGCTGGCGACACCATCACCGATCTGCTCGGCAAGATGAAGGAAAAGGCCCTGGCCGCTTCCGACACCTCGCTGAACACCGCCTCGTTCAACGCGCTGGTTTCCGACTTCACCTCGCTGCGTGACCAAATCACCAAGGCTGCCACCAACGCCAAGTTCAACGGCGTCAGCCTCGTGGACGGCACCACCGCCAAGCTGACTTTCCTCAGCAACTCGGACGGCGTCGGCTACACGGTGAGTGCGAAGACCCTGTCGCTCCGCGGCCTGGGCCTGACCACGACCTCGACCTTCGCGAACGCCGCCGCGGCCAAGACGATGATCGACACGATCACCAAGTCGATGACCACGGCGACGAACAAGTTGGCGAGCCTGGGCACCAGCTCCACCGGCCTGGACATGCACCTGACCTTCACGGGTAAGCTGCAGGACAGCCTGGACGCGGGCGTGGGTAACCTGGTCGATGCGGACCTGGCCAAAGAAAGCGCGAAGCTGCAGTCGCTGCAGACGAAGCAGCAACTGGGCGTTCAAGCCCTGTCGATCGCGAACCAAACGCCTCAGTCGATCCTCTCGCTGTTCAAGTGATCGGCGACTAAGGCTCAAAGAAGCGATCAAAGCCGGACGGTCTACGGACCGTCCGGCATTTCTTTTTCTGGCGATCGAAGTTCGCCGAACGATCAGTAGCCGGTCTGACTTTGCCCGGCAGATTTTACCCACAAGCTGACTTTCCCGGCAGATATTGCCGAGTCGCGACATGGTAAATCAAACTATAACGTAGATATTTCAATCTGTTGTCGGATTTTGCCGACTGGGCATTTTTGGCCCGATCATTGCTACCCAGTTCCTCGAGCAAAAAGCTCCCGGCAGTCAAAATGACGTCGGAACCCTTGAATAGGAACTGTCGAGATGCCGCTGAATAGCATCAACACGAATTCGGGCGCGATGATCGCCCTGCAGAACCTGAACGCCACCAACAGCGAACTCGGGGTCACGCAGCAACGCATCAACACCGGCAAGAAGGTCGGAAACGCCAAGGACAACGGCGCGATCTGGGCCATGGCCAAGAACCAGTCGGCCACCGCCAGCTCGCTGAACGCCGTGAAGGACTCGCTGCAACGCGGCCAGTCGACCATCGACGTGGCCCTGGCCGCCGGCGACACCATCACCGACCTGCTGGGCAAGATGAAGGAAAAGGCCCTGGCCGCTTCCGACACCTCGCTGAACACCGCCTCGTTCAACGCCCTGAAGTCGGACTTCGAAAGCCTGCGCGACCAGATCACCAAGGCCGTCACCAACGCCAAGTTCAACGGCGTGTCGATCGCCGACGGCTCGACCACCAAGCTGGCCTTCCTGGCCA